>WNGB01001881.1_pt2 | contig 49732 bp, 46 predicted proteins | sample 5400681 | NCBI WGS metagenome assembly WNGB01 (sample SAMN13153367, study PRJNA577476) | soil metagenome | isolation source: 115 cm soil or saprolite under grassland replicate 2 | place: USA:California | collected 2016-06-15
CGGACCAGTACACCGCGCGCCTGCCAGTCCGCAGGCCTCTTTGGCTTGCCGACCGCAGTCACAGAGCGCGGATACACGTCGTTGGTCAGCACCACAGCTGGGCCGATGAACACGCCGTCCTCGAGCCGCGCCGGCCCGTAGACGAGCGCGTAATTTTGCACCTTAACGTTGTCACCAATGATCACTCCGGGACCCACGTACGCGCCGCGGCCCACGATGCAGCCGGCGCCGAGACTGGCGTCTTCCCTTATCTGCGCAAGATGCCACACCATCGTGCCCTGGCCGAGCACCGCCTGCTCATCCACATCGGCCGTGGGCTGGATCCGTGGACGGTCCATGCCGCATCCCCCGTTCCTGCGGTGACGAATTGTGCGCGTAACCTCGCCGTCGGCGTCCAGGCCGTCGGCAACACCTCATCCACGGCCGCTACCTGTACTCGGTTCCACCCTCGCGGCAAGGGACGAGTGCCCTGGCGTGACACGCCAGCGAAGCATAGGGATTTGGAACGCGCGGGACTACACAGTCGGGCTTAGCCAACCTCGCATGCGACGTTGTACGGGTTGTAACTCTCGCAGACGGCGACCGGGCTGCGGAAGATCCCGATCGACGGCAGCGCCCGGCCCTGGAAGTCGAACAGGGTCAGGTTGTCATTCGGCGTCCCGGCGCCGGGTTCCCATCCGACACCTGGGATCCACTCCGGCGACCAATAGAAGAGCCCCACGCCGAGGCCGTCAGGTGCCTGGGCGAGGATGGACAGCTCGTCGCTCACGAACGACAGCTGGCCACCTGCGCTGGCCGGGTAACCCGACACGACCTGGCTCGGCTGCCACACGAAGTCGCCGGTGCTGTCGCCATTGGCCAGCGTCCACGGGTACTGCGTCTCGGCGATGACGATCCTCTTGTGGAACTGGTTCGCGAGCGCGTTGACGTTCGCCCGCATCGCCGAGACCGTCCCATGGAAGAACGGGTAGTAGGAAAGGCCGATCACGTCGAACGGCACTGCGCGCGAGACGAGGTTCTGGAAGAAGGCCTGGCTCAGCTGGTTGTTGGCGCCCTGGTCGTAATGCATCATGGCGTCGAGCCGGTGACCGGGCGGATTGGCCGCCCGCGCGCCCGTCACCCCGGCCTTAAGCAGGGTCGCGAGCGCGTCATAGCCGGTGCCCGTGCTCGGGTCGACCTGGCCGATGGGCCACAGGATCCCATTGCGTATCTCGTTGCCGATCGAGACCATGTCGACCGGCGTGCCCTGCGTGGCGAAGGCCGAGATGACCTGCTGGGTGTAGCTCTGGACGGTCTGGGTGAGCTGGGCGAGATCTTGCCCCTGCCACGCCGCCGGAATGTCCTGATGCTGCGGGTCGGCCCAGAAATCGGAGTACATGATATCCAGGTAGAGCCGCATCCCGGCGGCCTTGATCCGGCGGGCCATGGCGAGATCGCTCGCCAGATCGCTGTAGCCGGGCGGCGGCTTGACCCATAGCCGCAGCCGCACGTAGTTCCCGCCATTGTTCTTCATAATCGTCACGGGGTCGGAGGCGACGCCACGGTCGGTGAAGTGGGCTCCGGCGGCTTCCTCCTGGGGGGTAAAGGAGAGATCGGCACCCAATTGCATCTTCGCTGCGGCAGGGTCGGCCCCGAAGAGCCTGAACTCGCCGATGCAGACGGGAGCGCCCGTCCCACTGGTCACCGTCAGCCGCGCATACCTGGCCGACGCCCCGGCCGGAAGGCCGATGTACATCGGGTCCCCCGGGTCAAGCCCGAGCAGCCTGGCCGCTGGTACCTTCTGCCACTGCCCTGGCCCCGTTGCCAAGTCAACCGACGCGCTCGCGGACGGGCTTGCCGGGGCCATGGTGATGCCAATTCCGCTCAGGCCACGCGCCTGACCGAGGTCAACGGTGATGCTGCCCTGCCAGGAATCCGGGCACCAGGAGGTCGCCGCGTCACCGTCGATGGCGTTCGCGGGATCGTTGCCCGACTGCGCCGAGGTGGCGGCCGCCTGGCCTGACAGCGCCCAGTTAACCGTGAGCGACGATGATGGCTGCGCAGCCGCGTTCGCCTCGCGGCCAGAGCTTGTCGATACCGATGAGGCGAGCAACCCCACCCCGAGGGCGATGCACCCGGTAAACACGGTGGCATTGCGCCAAGCGCGTCCGCGGCTCTCACCTCGCGAGCGTAGCCGGTGAACACGCGGATTTCCTGACCCCGTTAAGCCCGTGTCGCCCATTCGCCAGATCCTCTCTCCCTGTCCGGTCTCCCGGTCCGGTCTCCCGGTCCGGCCGCGTCCCTTCCTGCTGGAAGGGTTCTCAAACAGGCTCTTAGCTCGACCGGTCGCGCGCCGCTGCCACCGCGGCCTGGCCGAGGCTGATCCCACCATCGTTCGGCGGGACGCGCGAGTGCGCCAGGACGCGGAACCCGGCCGCCTCCAGTTTCGTCACGCTCCGCCCGAGCAACAACATGTTCTGGAACACCCCACCGGACAGCGCGACGGCGCAGACGCCCGAACGGTCCCGCAGTGCCGCACAGGCCGACACGATCGCCGCCGCCACACCATTGTGAAAGCGGGCGGCGATGATGGGTTGGCCGACGCCGGCGAGCAGGTCGTCGGCGGCTGCGCGGACCAGGTCGGCGCCGGCTATCCGCAGCGGCGGACCGGGCTCGATCCGCGCGGGGTAACCGGACTTCTCGGCCGGATCGGCTAGCTGCTCGAGCTCCACGGCGGCCTGGCCCTCGTAATTAACGGCATCGCGCCCCCCGACCAGGGCCGCTACCGCATCGAACAGGCGCCCCGCGCTGGAGGTCGGCGGGGCGTTGACGCCGCGGCGGGCCATGGCGAGCACGTCGTGCCAGCGCTGCGAGTTGCGGCGCGCGACGTTCACACCAGCAGGTGGTTCACCATCAAACGCCGTGTCAAGGTAGGCGGCCGCCATCCGCCACGGTTGCTTGATCGCTGCCACGCCACCGGGCATCGGCACCGGCACGAGATGGCCGCCCCGCTCGAATCCGGTCAGGCTGGCGATCAGGAACTCGCCACCCCAGATCGTGCCGTCGGTCCCGTAGCCGAGGCCGTCGAAGGCGACACCGATTATGGGGCCGTCCTCGCCGTGCTCGGCCAGACAGGACGCGATGTGCGCGTGATGGTGCTGGACTCCGGTCAGCTCGACGCCGTCACGGTCCAGCGCATATCTGGTGGACAGGTAGTCCGGGTGCAAGTCATGGGCCACGACCTGTGGTGCGACGTCAAACAACCGCTGGAAATGGATGATGCCCTCCGTGAAGGAGCGGTATGTCGCGAAATTCTCCAGATCGCCTATGTGGTGCGAGACGAAGGCCCGATCACCCTTACCCAGGCAGAACGTGTTCTTCAGCTCCGCCCCGCAGGCGAGGACCGGCCTGCCGAACTGTACGCGCATCTGGAGTGGCTCAGGCACATAGCCGCGGGAGCGGCGGACCACCATTTCGCGACCGCGGAATGGTCGCACCACAGAATCGTCGGTGCGCATGTGAATCGGCCGGTCGTGGGTGAGAAAGGCGTCAGCGATGCCGGCTAGGCGGCTCACGGCGTCCTCGTCGGTGTAGGCGATGGGCTCATCGGACCGGTTGCCGCTGGTCAGCACGATCGGCCGGCCCACGTTACGCAGCAGAAGGTGATGCAGCGCGGTATAGGGCAGCATCACGCCGAGGTAGCGGCTGGCCGGCGCGACCGAGCCGGCGATCTCTCCGGCAACGTCCCCGGGTTTGACGGCGCCCGCGGCCCGCCGGGGCAGCAGCACGATCGGCCGCCGGGCACTGGTCAGCAGGGCCTGCGCCGCTTCGTCGACCGCACAGATCCGCTGCGCGTCGCCGAGATTGGCCACCATGACCGCGAATGGCTTGTCCTCACGGTGCTTTCTTGCGCGCAGCGCCGCTGCCGCGGGCTCGCTGCTCGCGTCGACGGCGAGGTGATAACCCCCCAGGCCCTTTACGGCCAGTATGTGACCCTCGGCCAGCAAGCCGACGCTGCTCGTGATCGGATCCCCCGGCAGGTCAACCCCGCAGTTGCTCAGCAGGCGCAGCCGCGGCCCGCACGCTGGACAGCACGCCGGCTGCGCATGGAAGCGGCGGTCCGCCGGATCGCGGTACTCGGCCGCGCACCTGTCGCACATGGCGAAGCCCGCCATCGTGGTCAGTGCACGGTCATATGGCACGCTCCGCACGATGGTGAACCTGGGTCCGCAGTTGGTGCAGTTGATAAACGGATAACCGAGCCTTCGGTCCCCGGGGTCCTCCAGTTCCCGCAGGCAGTCGGCGCAGGTCGCGCTGTCGGGCGTCACCAGGGCGCTGCGGCGGCCGGCTGAATCGCTGCCCGCGATCGAGAATCTGGTCGCGCCATTGGGCGCGATGGCAGTGGTGCTCACCCGCTCGATCCGCGCGAGTGGCGGCGCCTCAAGCTGCAGCGACGCAAGGAAGTCGACAACACGTGACGCCGGGCCCTCGATCTCCACCAACACGCCGCTCGAGTCGTTGCGCACGTGGCCAGCCAGGCCCAGCCTGGCCGCGAGCGCGTAAACGAACGGACGGAAACCCACGCCCTGGACGATGCCCTCGACGTGGACCCGCGTCCGGATGTTCCCGCTCACGTTTGATTCCCGCTCACCGCTCGATTCTCGCGCGCGGCCCAATTCTGGCCCCCCGGCGTACGCCATCTCACCAACCTTCACCGCGGAGCGTCCTTTTGCGCCCGTTATGTCCGATTAGAGCGACGGTACAGGCTGAAAGTTGACGAGGGGACCGCTCGTCATAATGTTCTGGGAGGAGCTTGCGGCAATGCGGCGCCAGATCAAGACCGAGGGAATGTGAGCGACGGACGGTGTCTGGTGACCCGGTTCGGTCGCCCGTCGACGGCGGTGTGATCGCCAGATTGTTCGAGCGACGGGTACCGCCGGTCCTCGACTTCGCCGATCACGCCGACGATGTCGCGGCAGCATGCCACGCCATGGCCATCCGATTTCACCGGGGTGGCCAGCTGGTGGTGTTCGGCACGGGCTCATCGAGCACCGACGCCCAGCACGTTGCGGTTGAGTTCGTTCACCCGGTGATCGTTGGTAAGCGCGCACTGCCCGCGATCTCGCTCACCTCCGACGCTGCCACTCTCACCGGTGTTGCGGCGAGCGCAGGCATGCCGCAGATGTTCGCCCATCAGATCCGGCTTCTCGGTGAGCCCACCGACATCGCGATGGGCATTTCCGGTGACCCGCACTGCGAGACTGTCCTCGAGGGCCTCATCGCCGCCCGCCAGCTTGGCATGCTGACCATCGGGCTGGTCGGGGGGGACGGCGGGGTGTTCGCGGCCAGCCGGGCAGTGGATCACCTGCTGGTCGCGCGGTCCGCGGATCCACGCGTGGTGAAGGAGCTGCAGGTGACCGCGTACCACATCCTCTGGGAGCTGGTGCACGTGTTCTTCGAGCAGCCAGGCGTTCTCACGCAGGGAGCGGGCACATGATCAGCGGGCTGGGGCACCAGGGCGACCCGCCCGCCGCACAGCGGCCAACGACGGCGCCGTGCCACGACGACGCCTGCATTACCTGCTCCGACACGGCCGTCCCGGTCAGGGTGGTGCGGTTGCTAGATGACGACATCGCGGTGGTGGACACGGGCGCGGGCGAAGAAGAAGTAAGCGTCGCCCTGGTGTCGGCGGTTGCCGGGGACACGATCCTGGTGCACGCCGGGGAAGCCATCGCGGTCGTGGGGAGCAGACCGAGGTGACTCGGCCGGAGAGCGAAGCAGACGCAGGCGCCGAGGCGATGGAGTCTCTCTACCCGTTTCTTTATTCGGGCACGAGCGATCTCGAAGCCGTTCTCCATGATGTGCGACAGTCGACCATCGCCAAGGCACACGAGATCATAAGCCTGCGCGCGGCGGTTCGCGAACGGGATGGCGACCGGCTCCTCGCATGTGCAACCGCGATGGCTGACCGGTTCGCCGCCGGCGGCCGGCTGTTCGCCTTCGGCAACGGGGGCAGCGCCACCGACGCGCAGCAGGTCGCCACGTTGTTTCTCAGCCCTGGCGCACAGGCGCGGCCGCTGCCCGCGTTCTGCCTGGCGGGCGACGTTGCGGTGGTGACGGCGCTGTGCAACGACATCGGCGTCGAGGTCGTGTTCTCCCGTCAGATCGGCGCCTTCGGCCGGCCGCAGGACATCGCCCTTGGCCTGTCGACGAGCGGCAATTCCGAGAATCTGCTGCGCGCCTTCGACGAGGCCGGTCGACGAGGCCTGCTGACCGTGGGCCTAGCGGGGTATCAGGGCGGAAAGATGGCAGAACTGGACAGTATCGACCACCTGTTCGTCGTACCCTCCACCTCCATCCACCGCATCCAGGAGGCCCAGACCACGATCTACCACGCTCTGTGGGAACGTACTCTCGCGGCTCTCGAGAATCACAGATCGAGTAGGAGCTGACAGGCATGCGGTTCGTCGATGAATTCCGTGACGCCGGTAAGGCGCATGCGCTGGCCGCGAAGATCGTGAGCCTGTGCGAGCCCGGGCGCGAGTACAAGCTGATGGAGGTGTGCGGCGGGCACACCCACACGATCTACCGGCATGGCCTGGAGGACTACCTGCCCGAGTGCATCACCCTCGTGCACGGCCCGGGCTGCCCGGTGTGCGTAATCCCGATGGGGCGGGTCGACGACGCGATGCACCTGGCCGCTCGCCCCGGTGTCATCATGACCTCGTTCGGCGACATGATGCGGGTGCCGGGCAGCAACGGCTCCTTCCTCGACGCGAAGGCACAGGGCACCGACATCCGCATGGTTTATTCCCCGCTGGACTCGCTGAAGATCGCCCGCAAGAACCCAGACAAGCGCGTCGTATTCATGGCGATCGGCTTCGAGACTACGGCGCCGTCCACGGCTATGACCGTGCTCCGCGCCGCTGCCGAGGGACTCGAGAACTTCTCGGTCTTCTGCAATCACGTCACCATCATCCCGGCCATCAAGGCGATCCTCGATTCGCCTGACCTGCGGCTGGACGGCTTCATTGGCCCAGGTCACGTTTCGACGGTGATCGGCTGCCGGCCGTATGAGTTCATCCCACGCGATTACGGCAAAGCCGTGGTTGTGGCCGGGTTCGAGCCGCTGGACATTCTCCAGTCCATCTACATGCTCATGCGCCAGCTGGCGGAGGGGCGCTGCGCGGTGGAGAACCAGTACGCCCGGGTAGTGCCGTGGGATGGGAACGCCGCGGCGCTGAAGGCCATCGGCGCCACCATGGAGCTGCGGCCGTACTTCGAATGGCGCGGACTCGGCTTCATCTCACACTCCGCACTGCGGATGCGCTCGGCCTACGCGGCCTTCGACGCGGAATCGCATTTCGCGGTCCCGGGGCTGCGAGTGGCCGACCCCAAGGCGTGCCAGTGCGGCGAGGTGCTCAAGGGCGTACTCAAGCCTTGGGAATGCAAGGTGTTCGGCACCGCCTGCACACCGGAGACGCCGATCGGCACGTGCATGGTTTCCCTCGAGGGTGCCTGCGCCGCGTACCACAACTTCGGGCGGCTGCGCCGACAGCGGGTGCAGGAGGTGACCATCTCGTGACCATTCCGGACCGGGAGCAGCAGGTACTCGACCGGATCGACCGCACGCGGCACCGGCGTCGGAAGGTCAGGGAGGAGCGCATCACCATGTCGCACGGGGCGGGTGGCAAGGCGACCCGCACGCTGGTGGATGCGGTCTTTCTCGATGCCTTCCGCAACCCGCTGCTCGAACCCCTGGAGGACGCCGCGCAGCTGGCCATCGGCGGGTCGAGGCTGGCGTTCACCACCGACTCGTTCGTCGTCTCACCGCTGTTTTTTCCTGGTGGGAACATCGGCGACCTCGCGGTGAACGGGACCGTCAACGACCTCGCCGTCGCAGGAGCCACCCCGCTGTACCTGTCCGCCGGTTTCATTCTCGAGGAGGGCTTCCCCATGACCGACCTGGACAGGATCGTTGCCGCCATGGCGGCGGCGGCCGGCCGGGCTGGTGTTCAGGTCGTTACCGGCGACACCAAGGTCGTGCAGAAGGGCACCGCAGACGGCTGCTACCTCAACACGGCAGGCGTCGGGGTGATGGATCACGCGCTAAGGCTTGGCGTGGCTAATGCGCGCCCCGGCGATGCGGTGATCGTTTCCGGCCCGATCGGCGACCACGGCGTGACCATCATGCTGGCCCGTGGTGAACTAGACATCGAGGCCGACGTGGCCTCGGACACCGCACCACTCGGCGGGCTGGTCGCAGACCTGCTCGCGGCCACATCTGGCGTGCGCGCACTGCGCGACGCCACTCGCGGCGGTGTGGCCACCGTGCTGAACGAGGTCGCCAGCGCGGCCGGTGTGAGCGTGGTAATCCATGAGGACGACATCCCGGTGCGCACCGAGGTCAGGGGGGCGTCCGAATTGCTGGGGATCGACCCGCTCTACGTCGCGTGCGAAGGACGGCTCGTTGCCATCGTGGCCGGAACCGAGAAGGGCAGGGCGCTCGCTGCCCTGCGAGGCCACCCCCTCGGCCGGCAGTCGGCCATCATCGGCGAGATATCAGCGGAGCCACCCGGCGTAGTACTGCTCAAGACGTCCTTCGGTGGCACCCGGATCGTTGACCTGCTGGTCGGCGACCCGCTCCCGCGCATCTGCTGAAGGCCACTCTCGCCCCCGTGGCTCGTCGGGGTGTGTCATTGGCCCTAGTGGCGAAGGTCACAGCGAGGTGCTTGCTGGGCGCTTGCAATTGCAAGCGGTGCTCCATATGATGAAGCTGTAGAGGGCAAGAGACAACAGCGGAGTTCGACTCCGCCCCCAAGATGGCCGGGAAGGCCCTCCGAACCACCGAAACCACGGCCGGGCGGGGCTGCGGTGAGGCTGTCCACGGCCGCTTCCCCCCGGAGACGCGACGAATGGAGGGCGTCATGCGTACAACCGTCGATGTCCGTAAGTACGGCGACAGCATGCGCGAGCAGGGCAAGACCTCGTTTGAAGAAGCCCGCAAGCTGGTGCACGCGTGGGTCGGTGCCACCGATCTCGCCTACGAGCGGGTGCGCACGGAACTGAAGGATCTGGACGCTCGCGCGCAGGTCGACAAGCTGCAGAAGCAGGCGAAGAGCCTGACTGTGGCGGACGTCCGCAAGCAGTTTCGGGTCACCTACACCGATCTTGCCAAGCGCGGCGAGAAGGTCATCCGTGACCTGCGCCGTCGGCCCCAGACTCGCCTCGTGTTCACCCGTACCGAGAAGGCACTAAAGGACACGGAGAAGCGGGTCGAGGAAGCCGAACAGCACGTCACCGGCAGGCCCGCGAAGAAGCCAGCGGCGCACAAGGCACAGAGCAACAGCCGGTAACTGGCCAGTCTGCCGAGCACACAGGCCCCCGGGAGGACTTCCCGGGGGCCTCGTTTTACGACGGGATCGCTCGAGCCTCATGCACCTGGGGAACCTGGCAGACTTACCGAAGGGAGGTGCGGGTGGATCGGTCGCGGCTGGAAGCTTTCAGTGACGGCGTATTCGCGGTTGCGATCACGCTGCTCGCCCTCGATCTGGCCGTGCCGGGCCCGGGTCATGGCCCGTTGCTGGACCAGCTTGGGGACCACTGGCCCTCCTTCGTGGCCTATCTGATCAGCTTCTTCACGATCGGCATCATCTGGGTCAACCATCACGTCCTTGTGCACAACATCGCGGTCGTCGACCGGACGCTGCTATTTCTCAACCTTCTGCTCTTGGCTTTCGTGGTCGCCCTGCCGTTCGCCACCGCCACCATGGCCGAATACCTCACTGTCGGCGGCGAAGACTCACATGTCGCGATGGCGCTCTACGCCGGCCTTTTCGAAGGCATGTCGATCGGATTCATGGCGATCTTCGAATGGACACTGCGCGAGGGCCGAACGCACCAGCCGGTGCCTGAGACTGCCCGATGGTCGGCCCGCATACGCTTCTACGCCGGTCAGCTTGCATATCTGCTCGCGATCGGCATTGCCTTCATCAGCCCAGCGGTCGCGCTGACGATCATCGGCCTGGTCGCCGTCTACTACATCTTCGAACGCACCCCGTCCATCAGCCAGACCGCCGCGGCCCCGACGGAGGAACGCTGACACCACCGCGCCACGGAGCCGATGACTGAGCCGATCAGCATCTTGTACTCGCGCGGCGTCTTCGTGCGGTTCGGCCTGCCGCGGCGTTTGCCGAGTAAGGTTGTTGGCAGATTTGCGACATGATCCTCCCGGCAGTTGTGCTGTCGCTTTTTCGCTAGACTGAGGCCTCAGCAGCAGGAATGCTGGCAGCATGTATGAAGACGTGGAACGGTGCGTGCGAGCCGTACAGTCCAAGGACGCGCGCTTCGACGGCTGGTTCTTCACCGCGGTCGTCACCACGGGAATCTATTGTCGGCCGAGCTGCCCCGCGGTTCCGCCCAAGCCCGCGAACATGCGCTTCTTCCCCAGCGCGGCCGCGGCACAGCAGGCCGGTTTCCGTGCGTGCAAGCGGTGCCGGCCCGATGCCAGCCCAGGGTCTCCAGAATGGAACGAGCGGGCCGACCTGGTCGCGCGGGCGATGCGCCTGATTGCCGATGGTGTCGTCGACCGGGACGGGGTTGGCGGCCTCGCGTCGCGGCTTGGCTACAGCACCCGGCAGGTCGAGCGGCAACTGCGCGCCGAACTTGGCGCTGGCCCGCTTGCCCTCGCCCGTGCTCAGCGTGCCCAAACCGCCCGGCTGCTGATCGAGACCAGCGCACTGCCGATGGGTGAGATTGCCCTTGCCGCGGGGTTCGCAAGCATCAGGGCGTTCAACGACACCATCCGCGAGGTCTTCGCGCTGTCCCCGACCGAGCTACGTCGCAGCGCAGCGAGCGGTCGTCCCGCACCCGCGCCGGAAGCACTGTGGCTTCGCCTGCCGTTCCGCGCGCCGCTGTGCCCAGACAACCTGTTCGGTCATCTGGCGGCGACCGCCGTGCCCGGAGTCGAGGAATGGCGCGACGGCGCCTACCGGCGCACGCTGAGGCTGCCGAACGGGCATGGCATCGTCACGCTGCGCCCGCTGCCGGATCACATCAGCTGCCAGCTGGCCCTGACCGACCTGCGGGACCTGGCCATCGCGATCAGCCGCTGCCGACGGCTCCTCGACCTGGACGCCGACCCGGTTGCTGCGGGCGAGGCGTTGCACGGCGACCCGCTGCTCGCGCCGCTCGTTGACAAGGCCCCCGGCCGACGGATTCCCCGCACCGTCGATCCAATAGAGTTCGCCGTGCGCGCTGTCCTGGGCCAGCAGGTCTCGATCGCCGCGGCGCGCACGCACACAGGCCGACTCGTCACCGCGTTCGGCGAGCCTGTTACCGATCCCTCTGGCGGCCTGACTCACTTGTTCCCCGGCCCGGCGGCTCTGGCCGAAGCCGCACTTGACCCGGCCGCACTTGCCGTGCCGCAAGCGCGCCGCGCCACACTCGCCACGCTCACAAAGACCATGGCCGACGGCGAGATCGATCTAGGTGTGGGCAGCGACTGGCAGCAGGCCCGTGCCCAGCTCGCAGCCCTGCCCGGCGTCGGGCCGTGGACTGTCGAGACCATCGCCATGCGCGCCCTGGGCGACCCGGATGCGTTCACGGCCACCGACCTCGGCGTGCGCCTGGCCGCGCAAAAGCTCGGCCTGCCCACCAGGCCCGCCGCGTTGACCGGGCGGGCCGCCGCATGGCGCCCCTGGCGCGCGTACGCGGTGCAATACCTGTGGGCGGCAAACGACCACCCCATCAACCGGCGGCCCAGCTCCGGCACCGCCGCTGCCACCGAGCGGGAAAGTGCTCCAACCACCAGCAGATAGGGACGATTCGATGAGTGCCAACGCACTGGCATCAGACAGCACCCAGGCCGTGATCGACAGCCCGATCGGTCCCCTCACCCTCGTTGTGGCCGACGGCACGCTCACCGGCCTCTACATGGACCGGCAGCGTCACCGTCCATCGGCGTCGACCATCGGCCGCACCATGACTCGCGCCATGCGCGCGGACGCGCCTGCCGCCGAGGCCGCGCGCCAGCTACGGGAGTATTTCGACGGCGAGCGCACCGAGTTCGACGTGCCGCTTGGCCTCGCGGGAACACCGTTCCAGCAGCGGGTCTGGGCGGCCCTGCGGCGAATTCCGTATGGTGAGACAGTCTCCTACGGCGAGCTGGCGACACAGATCGGTCAGCCCGGTGCCGCCCGAGCGGTCGGCCTGGCGAACGGGCGCAACCCCATCGCGATCATCGTGCCCTGTCACCGCGTCGTGGGCTCAGACGGCAGCCTCACCGGATACGGCGGCGGGCTCGAGCGCAAGCGGCACCTGCTCGCCTTTGAGGAGAAGGTAAGGCGCACCGGGTGACACCCTGGCTGCGCTGTAGCCACCCCGTTCATGATGCGACGGCCCGTTGCGCGCCTGGGCTCGGGTGCAATGGGCCATTGCGCACCTGAGCTTGGCGACAGGTCCGGGTTCGGATGTTTAGCCGATCCCCGGAACGGATAGGTCCGGACCACCGCCGGGTCCCGGCACCTCCGGAGGAACGCTGATGAAGTCCCGCAGAAGCGTGTTAGCAAGCGCATTGACAACGGCGTCGGTGTCTGGCGCCATTCTGCTCAGTTCAGTCGCCCCCAGCCTGCCTGCATCGGCGGAAACAGCCCGCTTAGCGGCGGGCACCGGCGCGCCCATCACCAAGCAGGCGGTCGCGGTCGGCTCGGGGGGCGCCGTAGCGTCCGATGATGTCCCGGCCACCTCGGCCGGCCTTGAGGTGCTCCGCCATGGTGGCAACGCCGTCGATGCCGCGGTCGCCGTGGCTGCGGCCCTGGGCGTCGCTGACCCGTTTGTCGCAGGTATCGGCGGTGGTGGTTACCTGGTCTATTACGACGCGCGGGCGCACCAGGTCGTTACGATCGACGGCCGCGAGACCGCACCTCAGCGGGCCACCGCAGACCTCTTCATCGACCCGGCCACGGGCCAACCGCTGTCCTTCCCCGTCGCGGTGACGAGCGGCCTGTCGGTCGGCGTGCCAGGGACCTTGATGACATGGCAGAAGGCGCTTGATCTGTGGGGCACGCAAAGCCTGGCCCAGGTGCTGCGCCCGGCCGAGCGCGTCGCCCGCCAGGGATTCCCTGTCGACGCCATCTTCCGCGAACAGGTCCGCGAGAATGCCGCGAGGTTCGCGCAGTTCTCCTCCACTCGCCAGCTTTTCCTGCCCGGCGGGCAGCTTCCCGAGGTCGGCTCGACCTTCCGCAACCCGGGGCTCGCCAGCACCTATGAGGAGATCGGGCGGCGCGGCGTTGGTGACTTCTACGGCGGCCCGCTCGGCGCTGACATCGTCGATACGGTCGAGCACCTGCCCCTCGCACCCGGGGCGACGATAACGCCGCGGGCCGGGCTGATGCGAGTCGATGACCTGAGCGGGTATGCCGCGCTGCTGCGGGCTCCGACCCACGTGGACTACCGCGGGTACGACGTGTACGGGATGGCGCCGTCGTCCAGCGGCGGAACAACGGATGGCGAGGCGCTGAACATCCTGTCCAACTTCGCCCTGTCGATGATGAGCCCGGTACAGGCCCTGCACCACTACCTGGAGTCGACTCGGCTCGCCTTCGCCGACCGCAACCGCTATATCGGCGACCCCGCCTATGTCGAGGTACCGCTGCAGCAGATGCTGTCACCGGCGTTCGGCCGCCAGCGCGCCTGTCTGATAAATCCGGATAAGGCACTCGTCAGCCCGGTCGCGCCCGGCGATCCGTTCGCCGGGTCAGGCGGGTGCACGCCCGCTCAGCCGACGACAGCGGCCCAGCCCGACGAGGGAACAAACACTAACCATTTCGTGGTGGCCGACCGCTTCGGCGACGTCGTTTCCTACACCAACACGATCGAGCAACTCGGTGGGAGCGGCATAGTGGTCCCGGGTCGTGGATTCCTACTGAACAACGAGCTGACCGATTTCAACTTCACGCCCCTGCAGGCCGGGGTACCCGACCCGAACCTGCCCGCCGCGGGCAAACGGCCTCGGTCGAGCATGTCGCCGACGATCGTGCTCAAGGCCGGCAGGCCGTGGCTCGCGGTCGGCTCCCCCGGTGGTGGCTCCATCATCACCACGGTGCTTCAGATCCTGCTGAAGCGCATCGACTTCGGCATGACGCTGCCGGAAGCGATCGCCGCGCCGCGAGCCTCGCAGCGCAACAGCGCTACCACCCAGGCGGAACCTGCGTTCATCGCCGAGCCAACCACGCCCGGCCTGGAGCAGCTTGGGCAGTCGTTCGCGATCGTGAACACCTCGCCGCTCGATCCCAGCATCAAGATCAGTTCGGATATTGGCGCCGCCACCGGCCTGGAATTCCTGGCGAATGACCAGGTGCTCGCGGCCGCCGAGCCGGTCCGGCGGGGTGGCGGCTCGGCAGCGGTCGTCCAGCCAGCACGTTAAGCGGCGGCGGGGTGGGTCGGGTCGCGTCGGGTCGACGAGCCGGACTCGCGGTCATTGGTGTTCCTTGGGTTGCATATGCCCGGCCGATTCGGCTTCAGCGGCAGCGGCTTGCTGCGTGCTGCGCGGCACGTGGCCGACGTCCGCCCACTTGATCAGGAAGTTGGTCGCGGCCTTCGCGCCGTTGAGGAACAGGGTTTGCTGCTCGTTTGTCGTCAGGTCGAATTTGGTGGCGGGAATTCCGCCGTTCATGACGAAGATGGTGCGGTCCGCGGTGGTTTGCTGGACGTAAAAGCGATCCCACTCGCTCATCATGGTCTTCAGGCACCGGTAGCCCTCCTCGACCGAGGTGTCCACGGGCACGTCGGTTGGCTGGCCGGCCGGCTGCGCCGACAGCTTGATGCCGATCGTGGGCCACCGCGGTGGTCGGCCGTCGGCGCGGTCAAAGGCATTGATCGGGAAGTTCAGCAGCATCCCGCCGTCCACCCAGGTGACCGTTCCGCCCGGCCAGCGCAGGACCTTGCCTCCCGGCAGCCTGGTCTCGGCTGGGTGGGTCGCCGTGCGCACGGGGACGAAGAAGAAGGGGATCGACATGGACGCCCGCACCGCCGCAACCACCTCCTGGTCGCGTGCTGGCAGCCCGTAGTAGTCGTCATAATCCCAGGGCAGCCGGGCGAGCCTGCCACGGCTGATATCGGAGACGTGCATGACGGCCCGGTACCGCTGCCCTTCCGGCAGGCTCATGTCCGGGTCGTCCTCCGGCCTGATCGCGAGATCGGCCCAGGTGGAAACGCCGCATTCGGCGAGTCTGGGACGAAGCCAGGTGCGCAGGTAGTCCCCGCTGTACAGGCCACAGTGGAACATCAGCTCACAGATGTTGGCGAACCGGCCGCCGAGCCGCTCAAAGGCGTGGCGGAGCGTCCCCACATGCATGAACTGCGTGTAGTCGATTTCGTCGAGGTACGTGCGCAACACCCTCATCTCCTGGCCCGACTTCTCCACCGCGGCGACCAGTGCGGCGGCGATCGCCCCGGCACTGGTGCCCGCGGCGCGCGGGAAGTGGTAACCGGCCTCGGCGAGGACCAGGATCGCACCGGCCAGGCCGATGCCCTTCACCCCGCCACCCTCCAGGACCAGGTCAGCGTTGAGTTCCCGCCAGCCGGTGCGGGGATTGAGCCAGGAATCCGCCGCCCACAGCTTCGCCACGGCACCTTCGAAGGCAGCCTGGATGGCGACGCCGCGGTCGTACGTCGGCTTCGCCGGCCACGGCCCACCCTTGACGGGCGCCTGGACAGGGGGATCGTTTGCAGGATCGGGAACAGGCGCAGTCATGGCCACCTCCAGACCAGTGGATGCGCATGGGGCGCACACCCTTTTATTGCTGGAGACAGGCACGCCCGGAAAGATACATCTGCCACGCAGCGGGTTCGGCTCTGACCGGCCGCATATACTTCGGCAGTCATGGAAGGCAGGTCGCAGCGGGTTGCGGGACCGCTCACGCGACGCCACAAGCAGATGATGGCGGCCGTGGGCGGGCTGGTGGCGGCCGGCCTGGCTGGCGTCGGGATCTGGAGCGCAACAAGTCCCGGGAGTTACGACCGCTCGCGCGACGGCTGCATCACGGTTAACGTGCCGAGTTCCATGGGCGGATCGATCATGCACGACTGCGGCACCCGTGCCCAGGCGATATGCCAAGCCGCGTTCGCCCGCCACGACACTGTATCGCGTCTTATCCAGCCGCAATGCCGCCTGGCCGGGCTCGGCCCCCCACCGGCGTCGGCACCTTAGAGCCTGTTTGAGAACCCCGATCCGGCTCGCGTCGCGCCGGAGGCGCGCACGGCAACAGGGTCCCGCATCGACGCTAATGACCCCCGCGCACAGACGCCGGGGTGCCGTGTTCGGGGGATGCCGCGCGAACCACTAGGCCGTGTCTCGTAGATCTTGGTGGATGCGGGCGGTGGCCAGGCGGCGATCCGGCAAGGCGGAGGAGGAGCCGATAGTGGGCCTATCGGCGACGACGACAACGCCGCCGGTCGTCGTCTGGGCGCCGATCCGCGCCCAAGTTCCGGTAGCTCACCGCCGACAACCGACAGCGACGCGGTGACCGGACCTGACCGGCCAAGCAGCCACGCGGCGATCGCCCACGACGGACCGCTGACGGCCACCCGCCTGCTGTCCGCCCTGCCGAAAGACCAGCCTGTGGCGATGTCGGTCGCCGCGAGATCGAGGGCCACCCCCGTTGGCAGCCGGTCGCCAACGCTCGCGGGGGCGTGGTCAAGGAGGTACGCAATGAACGGCGGTGGCCAGTCACTCGGGCGATAGGCGCCGGCCAGGTCAACATGGTGGATCTCTACTTCGCCCCAGCGCATGGCCGGTGTCTGTCTGATGGGCCGCCTGCCGAGGCGGTGCAGCATGTCGCGGTCCCACGACGCGGCGTCGAGGCCTGACCAGCTGTCGTCGAGCGCCTGGGCCGTAGCAGCGATATCAGCGGCCAGCTCAGCGCGCGGGCGCGCCGCGCCCGCCTCAATGTCGGCGGTACGCGACTGCACGCTGTCGTACATCGACACGACTTCACCGCGCCGTGCGCCCTCCACACTGCGCCGCAGGCCGTCGGCGTTGCGAGCGATGTGGGTGAGGACGTGGCCGACCGTCCAGCCGGTGCACAGTGAGGGCCGCCGCACGTCGGCGTCGGTCATCCCGTCGAGCTCGGCCAGCAGCCGCCGGGTTGCGTCACGCACATATTGGATCTGTTGCGTCAGATCAGCCATGAGTACCAAGCATGGCAGGCGATGCGCCCGCGGCAGCCGTTCGGGATAATAGGTACCGAACGGCTCGCGCGCGGTGACACGGGCCTGCGGTGCGGCGGCCCGCTAGCTGAGCAGACCAGGATAAAGCAGCGCGAGCTGGTGCGGGTACGCGGCTATGACGCGTAGTTCGTCGTCGGTGAGTGGGCGGCCGGTGGCGGCGCCGCAGAGCTGTAGGAGTTTGAGGGTCAGGTCCTCGTCGCTGACTTCGATGCCGAGCGCCTCCATGACATGCCGGAAGCCGGCTCTGCCGCCATACTCCCCGGTGAGGACGACGCGGCCCTGGCGGGTGTGCCAGTCGCGTGGGAACGGGCCGAGCGCCTCGTCGTCGTACAGTTCGTAGTTCCGGTGGTCCTTCAGCGCGCCGTCGGCATGAATTCCTGACTCGTGGGCGAAGGCGTTGCGGCCGACGCCGACCTGGTTAGCCGGCAGCGGCTGGCCGAGGGCGTAACTCGCCCATAGCGAGAACCGCCTGCCCCAGGCCAGGTCGAGCGGGTCACCGATGTCGGCCCTGTCGCTCACGCCGAAGCCGTGTCGAAACGCCAGCACGCAGGAGAGCAGGTCTGCGTTGCCTGACCGTTCTCCGATGCCGTTAATGCAGGTGTTGACCCACGCATCCTGCCCGGCGTCGAGGTCGCCGAGCGCACCATGGATCGAGTTGGCCACGGCGAGGCCCAGGTCGTTGTGGCAGTGGGTTTCGACTGGAAGGCAGGCGATGTTCGCCAGCTTGGCCAAACGCTCGCGGATCCGCTGCGGCGTGTCCCCGCCGATCGTGTCGCAGTAGCGCACCCGGTCCCCGCCCGCCTCCTTGGCGGCGAGCGCGAATTCGGCGAGGAAGCCCTCGTCGGTCCGTGAACCGTCCTCGGCGTTGACGCCGACTGTTCGCGCGCCCGCTGCCTTGGCGTGCTGGACGGCTGCTGTCATCTCGCGGATGATCGCGTCGCGGTCCAGCCGGCCGCGGAACTTGTTCTTGAGCATCTGATCGGATGTGGAGATCGACAGGTTGTAGTGGGCGAGGCCCACCGGGACGGCCTTGTCCACGTCGGCGGGGACCGCGCGGCACCAGCCGGACAGGCGCAGGTCGCCGAACGCACCAGCTTCGGCGAGCGCGAGTTGCGCGCGGAAGTAGGGGACCTCGTGAAACAGGCTGGGAAAGCCGATCTCTGACTGGGCCACACCCAGCTTGCCGAGATAGAAGTTGACCATCGTCTTGCCGAACTTGGACAGCCCGGTCCGGGCCGTCTGGACACCGTCGCGGTTGGTGACGTCCAGGAAGTGGATGCGCGGCATGGTGTGCCTTTCCTGTCGTTTTGGTGTCAGGTGACGCACTTCCCAACTTGACACACCATGCGCATGTGAATCAATATTGATTAAAATCAACTTGCCCCACTCTTGGGTGGCCACCCACGGAGATCCGGGGCCCGGTCGCTGGGCCCCCCAGGCCAGCTTGATCCCTTGTGTCGGAGATTTTTCAGCACATTCTGCTGAAAAGTCTCCGTGCCAGTGGATCATGGACATCCCGCCAGAACCAAGCGTCCACGTCCAAGGGAGATTTAAGATCAGTATGGCGGAGAGTAACGTGACCTCGGCGGAGAGTCAGATCCCTGCGAATCCGCGCTCGACCATTGACGCCGGTGGCCCGACGAGCCGGGCCGCCGAGTGGATCGGAACGGCGGAAGCGGCTGAGCGGCTCCGGGTCAAGCCTGGCACCCTCTACGCCTATGTCAGCCGCGGAGTCCTGGGCCGCCGAAGGTCGCTGGAGGGACGCAGCCTCTTCGATGCGGAAGAGGTGGAGCAACTCGCCCGGCGCGGCAGGCCTCGGCGGCAGGTGAGCCCGTCCGAGTTCGTCATCGAGAGCAAGATCACCGCGCTGAGCGATGGGCGCCCCTACTACCGGGGCGTCGATTCGCTCGAGCTGGCCAGGTCATGCAGTTTCGAGGCAGTCGCTGAATGGCTCTGGACTAACCGATGGAGAGACTCACCGGCCTCGGCGATCCAGACCGAATCGATCCCCGCGACGGCGACCCAGACCCCGCCGGCGCAGACCGAATCGATCCCGGCCGCGGGGAGCCAGACGCCGCCGATCCAACCCACGGCGATCCAGGCGTCGCCGACCCCGGCGTCGGCGACCCTGGCGTCGGCGATCCCGGCGTCGGCGACCCCGGCCACGGTCAGTGCCGGCCGCCAGGGCAGGGCTGCTCCGGTGTGGCGGGCCACGAGGGAGGCGGCTGCCGCTGGACGCGCAGCGCAGTCCGGGCTGACCAGCGAGACGCTCCCGCTCGAACGGCTCCAGGTCATCACCACCGCGCTTGCGGCCACCGATCCACTGCGGCTGAACCTTGATCCATCCGCCGTCGTGGCAGCTGGCCAGAATCTGATCGCGGGGATGGTCGATTGTCTCCCCGGAGAATCCTCAGGCAGCACGATCGCCGACCGGTTGTGCGGAAAGCTGGTCCGCGGGCCGGAGGCACCGGGCCTTCCCGACGTGCTACGCGCTGCGCTCGTCTTGCTTGCCGATCACGAACTCGCGGCATCTACGCTTGCCGCCAGGGTGGCCGCGTCGGTGCGTGCCGATCCATACGCCGTCGTCACCGCGGGCCTCGGCGTGCTCAGCGGCACGCTGCACGGCGGCGCATCGCTCGGTGCGGAGGCCCTGCTTTTCGAGATCCGCGATCCCGCTCAGGCCGCGCGCGTCGTGGGGGAACGGTTGCGCCGCGGCGAACGGGTCCCCGGCTTCGGGCACCCCGTTTATTCAATCGACAGGCGCGCGAGCTTTCTGCTCGAGCGCATTCGGTCAGCCGTACCAGGCCACCCGCGGCTCGTCGTCGCCGAGGCGGTTCTCGCAGAGGCCCGTCGCCGTCGGCTGCCAGAAGTCAACATCGACTTCGCACTCGCCACCCTTGCGGATATCGCCCAGATGATCAGTGGCGCCGGCGAGACGATCTTCGCGGTCGCACGTACCGCCGGATGGCTGGCCCACGCCGTGGAGCAGTACGCCAACCCGGTCCCACTGCGTCCCCGGGCTGTCTACACGGGCCCTGCGCCCGGTGCGGTTTAGACAGGAGCGGGTCGAACAGCGCTTGCTGGCTCACGACCGGAGGTAGCGCAGGACGGCCAGCACCCGGCGGTTGTCGCTTTCCGAGGGCGGCAGGCCTAGCTTCATGAAGATGCTGGCCACGTGCTTTTCGACCGCTCCGCCCGAGACGGTGAGGTGCGCCGCGATCGCCGCGTTGGAGCGTCCCTCGGCCATCAGGGCGAGCACCGCGCGCTCGCGCGGCGAGAGCGCCGCGAGGCCGTCGGCCCGGCGGCTGGCCCCGAGGAGCTGGCGGACCACCTCCGGGTCAAGCGCGGTCCCGCCGGCAGCGACCCTGGCCAGTGCATCGACGAACTCGGCCACGTCCGCGACCCGGTCCTTGAGCAGGTAGCCCACCCCCGCGGGGTTTCCTTCAAGCAGCTGTGCCGCGTACCTGGTCTCGATGTACTGGGAAAAAACGACGACGCCGGTTCGCGGATGGTCACGGCGCAGGTCGAGCGCGGCGCGCAGGCCCTCGTCGGTGTGCGTCGGCGGCATACGGATGTCCACCACCGCGACATCGGGGTGATGCCGCGCCACAGCGGCGATCAGCGCGTCGCCGTCGCCCACGGCGGCGCACACCTGATGGCCGCGATCGTCGAGCAGCCGGATGAGACCCTCCCGCAGCAGGACCGCATCCTCCGCGATCACGACGCGCATCAATGGATGCTCTCACGCGCGCAAGGGCAGCGTGATGGTGATCCGCGTCGGCCCGCCCGCCGGGCTCGCGATGTCCATGCGGCCGTCCACGGTTCGCACCCGCTGCGCGAGCCCGGACAGACCGCTGCCGCCCGCTGGGTCCGCTCCGCCGCGGCCGTCGTCGCTGACGCAGACCCGGAGCACGTCGCCGCGGCCACCCCCTTCGCGGCGGCCACCCACTTCGCCTCGGCCCGCCACTTCGCCCCGGCCACCCAGTTCGCCTCGGCCCGCCACTTCCCCGCGCCCAGCCACTTCCCCGCGCCCAGACACCTCGATATGGATCTTGTTAGCGCCACTATGTTTGGCGGCGTTCGCCAGCAGCTCGGCAGCGCAGAAGTAGGCGATCGTCTCGATCGCCGGAGTCGGCCGGTCTGGGATTGCGGTGGTCACCTCGACCGGGATCGCGCTGCCTGCGGCGAGGGTGGCCAGCGCGTCGGCCAGGCCGTTGTCGAGCACGGGCGGATGAATGCCCCGGGCGAGGTTGCGCAGCTCGATCAGCGCGTCCTTGGCACCCTGGTGGGCGGCGTCGACAAGCTCGCGGACCGCGGCGACGTCCAGCGGGGCGCCGCCGTCGCCGAGTTTCTCCCTGGCCATGCCGAGGTTCATCGCGAGCGCGGCCAGCCGGATCTGCGCGCCATCGTGCAGGTCACGTTCGAGCCGGCGCAGCAGCGCCGCGGAATCCTCGACCGCCAGCGCCCGGGTCTGCTCGAGGTCCGCGACCCGCTGGGCTAGCCGCCCGGGTCCGAGCAGGCTCCGCATCAGCCATCGATCCACCGAGGTAGCCCCCGTGGCGACCCAGGGCGCCGCGAGGACCATCGCTACTCCGCCCGCGAAGACGACAAACGTGCCAGCAAAGGTGCTTACGTGGAACACACCGAACGGGGTAAGGGCCGCCGCCGGGCTCAGGTGCACGCTCGGCGGGTGGTTGCGGAACGATCTAAACCAGAACGGGTAGGTGAGGTCGATCAGGCCTGCGATCGCGAAAAAGAAGGCGGCGTAAAGCTCGAGCACCGCGACGGGCAGCTTCGCCACCAGGTACCCAGCCGCCCGCCACCCTGGGCCGTCACGGAGACCGGCACGCAGCCAGCCGAGTAGGCCGTGACCGTGATGCTGGGCCGGCGGCAGCGCCACCCGCTCCCCGAGGAGCACCGCCGCCAGGCCGCGGTGGATGTCAGCCAGGATGCGGGCGACACGTGGCGCCAGCATGACGAGCACCAGGGACTCGGCGAGTAGGACGCCAAGGGCCCACCGCTGCGCGACAACCTCGCTTCCCGGTGCGAGCTGCGCGGTCGCGCCGACTAGACCGAACGGCACCGCGATAAGGCTGAGCGCGAGCGGACCCTCGATTAAGCAGAACAAGAACTCACGCCGCGCGCGGCGGCTGAACGGTTCGCGCATCACCCGGTAGAGCACCGTCATCGCGCTCCCGCGCGGCGCACGCGCGCTTGGTGCGGCCATCGGCCGCACAGTGCCCATGAGTTCATTGTCACGCGTCTCTGCGGACGAGCAGCCAGCCGCCGATCCCGAGCACGACCACGGCGTACACACAGATCATGCCGAAACCAATCCACGGCGACAGCGAGTAGCCACTGACGGGCTTGACCGCGCCCAGCGAATTCGCCTCGATGAGCTCGGGCAGAAACTTGCCCGCAGGTGTCAGCGCCAGCCCGAAGGCCGGTAGCACGAAAATCGCGCCGACCAGCGTCGTGATGGTTACGGCACCATGGCGGAGGATGGCTCCCAGGCCGAGCCCGATCAGCCCGATCAGGGCCAGGTAGGCGCCGCTCAGTACCACGGCACGCAGCACCGCGGGCTGGCTGAGCGCTGGATGCGGCACCGTGGACCGCAGGAAGGCAACGCCCGCCAGAAACGCGGCGAAGGTGGCGATCTGGCCAGCGGCCAGCGCAACCGCTCCGAACACCGACGCCTTGGCGGCCAGCACCAGCGGCCGCCGTGGGGTCGCGGCCAGTGTCGCCCGGATCATCCCAGAGGAGTACTCGCTGGTCATCGTGAGCACACCAAGGACGCCGATCACGATCTGCGAGAAAGCGACGCCGGCCAGGATGTTGTTCGTCGGGTCACCGTTCGCATTCTTGGTGTTGAGACCGGCGGCTACTCCGGCGCCGACGGTGCCTGCCACCGCGAACAGCAGCGTCCACGTGGTGGAGCGCAGGCTGCGCAGCTTGATCCACTCCATCTTGGCCACGTGCCGGAACCTGTAGCGCCCTGCGGGCGGCCGTGAAGATAGCGCGGTCGTCATGACTCTTCCCTTCGTGGTGCCACCGTCGCGCCAGCCGTTCGGCTTGACATGTGGTCTGACGCGCCGTAGTCGGTGCGACCGGCGGTCAGGTCAAGAAACGCTTCTTCCAGGGACGGGGCGCGGGAGGACAGGTCGGTGACCGACGTGTCGGCGAGCAGCCGTCCCTGGCCGATCACCACGAGATGGTCGGCAAGCAGGGCCATCTCGCTGATCAAGTGGCTGGAGACGAAGACGATGCGGCCCTGCGCGGCGAGCGACTTCAGCAGGCCGCGGATCCAGCGGATGCCCTCGGGGTCAAGGCCGTTCACCGGCTCGTCCAGGAGCAAGACCCCTGGGTCGCCGAGCAGTGCGGCGGCGATGCCGAGCCGTTGTGCCATGCCGAGGGAGAACGTCCCCGCCCGCCGCCGGGCGGCACTGGTAAGGCCGACGATGGCGAGCACCTCCTCGGCCCGGGATCGCGCAATATCACTGCTGGCCGCCAGCGCGCTCAGGTGGGCGCGGGCGCTCCGCCCCGGGTGGAACGCCTTGGCCTCGAGCAAGGCCCCGACCTCGCGGAGGGGCCAGCGCAGGTCACGGTAGCGGCGGCCGCCGATCCGCACCTGCCCGGCGTCTGGAGCGTCGAGACCCACGATGAGGCGCATGGTGGTGGACTTTCCCGATCCGTTCGGGCCAAGAAACCCGGTCACCATGCCCGGCCGTAGGTCGAAGCTGAGCGAGTCCACCGCAACGGTGGAGCCGTAGTGTTTGGTCAGACTGCGGACCTCGATCACGTGTGACCTCCTTACGGCCTGGGGTACTCCCCCAGTGCCGTCCGGAAATCACGCTACGAACCCCTCGTGCCACCCGGAATGCGGCTACCACCCGTCTTCACGCGGGGGTTTCCCCGAAGGGAGCAACGGTGGCCGATGACCTCGTCCAGATCATGGAGCTGGATCCGGTGGACACACGGCAGGGCCCGGATCTGCCCGGGACCGCGCTCCAGGCGGAGGTGTTCACCGGCCGTAGCCTCGACTACCCAACCCGCCGGGTATTCGGCGGCCAGATCCTCGCCCAGTCCGTGATGGCGGCTGGGCGCACGGTCCCGGCTACTGCCGCGATCCACTCGCTGCACGGCTACTTCTTGCTTCCCGGCGACCCGGGTACGCCGATACGCTTCACCGTGGACGGCCTGCGCAACGGCCGCTCCTTCTTCGCGCGGCGGGTCGATGCCGCGCAACACGGGCAGCTCATGGCCACCGTGCTCGCGTCATTCCAGGTCCCGGCGGCCGGCCCCGAACACCAGGATGAGCCCCCTGCGCTGCCTCAGCCAAGCAGCCTGCAGCCGGGCTATCCATTCGCCGCGACGGCAGGGTCCCCCGCACACCGCCATGGACCGGTCCTGCCGGTCGAACTCCGCCCTGTCTCATCCAGCCTTCACGCTGGGGCGGCGCAGCAGCGGCGGGTCGCGGCGACCTGGCTGCGGGTAACTGCCGCGTTGCCGGAGTCTCCGCTGCTGCATTCCGCGCTGCTAGCTCTGCTGTCGGATTTCTCGATCCTGCGCCCCGCGCTGCGCGCCCATGGCTTCGCCGCCGACCGTAGGAGGGTCAAGACCGCGAGCATCGATCACAGCCTGTGGTTCCACCGAGCGTGCCGAGCTGACGAGTGGATTCTCTACGACCTCGCGAGCCCGTCCGCTGGCGGTGCCCGCGCCTTGGGCACCGGGCGTATGTTCACGGCAGCAGGTGAGCTCGTCGCATCCTCGGCGCAAGAGGGAATGTTGCGCGTCGTCGGCCAGGTCGCGCGCGCCCCGCGCGCGCATCGAGCAGGAAGGGGTAAGCCAGACCCATGGACAGTGTCGGTGGCGAATCAGGTGAAATGGCGAAGGCAGCAGAAGATCGGCTGCCGGAGCAGGTGGCCGGCCTGGTGGGCGATGTCACGCGGGAGGAGCGGCCGCCGAGCCAGCGACGGCTGACCGGGCTGCTCACCGGCGCCGCGCGTGTCATGGGCCGCGCCGTCAACGCGACCAGCCGCCAGGCGCGATGGAGTGGCCGATGGCTGGCTGACCAGGTCCTCGCCATGGCTCCGCGGCTGCCAATCCGCGATCAGGCCACGCTTCGTGCGCAGTTCGAAGGACGCTCCCCTGAGGAGGTCGCGGACGCGCTGATCGACGGCGCGGCACGCGCCTCGGCGGCCGTCGGCGGGGCGATCGGAGTGTGGTCGGTGCTGCCGATCGTGCCCGCGTTCCCGGTCGAGATTGCGACGGAGACGCTGGCTGTGGTGGGGATCGAGATCAAGCTAGTCGCCGAATTGCACGAAGTGTACGGGGTGCCCGCGTCCGGGCGCCTCCCAGATCGCATGACCGCATATGTCGCCGCGTGGGCGAACCGCCGCGGCGTGGGCCTCGCGCCTGGTGGCCTGGTGCTCACGATGACCTCTCCCCTGCGACGGCGGCTGCAGCGGCGGCTTACCGGCCGCGCCACCCGCAGCGCGTTTTCCCTCGGCCCGCTGTTGACCGGCGCAGCGGCTGGAGCCCTGGCCAACCGCTGGGAAACCCGCCGGCTCGGCCACGACGTCCGTGATGATCTGCGGCGACGTGCCCCAATCGCTGCCCGCTGGCCAGAATGACCGTGGCCCGGACGCGCCCGCCGGACGGCCCCGGCAGCGCGATGGCGCGCGGACCGGCGCGTATTATCCTGTGACCGCGGTAGCCGTTCGGGATTATTACGCTTGTTCGATCATGGGTGTACCGGCTCATTGACGGCCGCCCTCGACGTCGGCGCTTCGCAGTTAACGCTTGCGACCCACCGCCCCGTACGCGGACGCGATACCGGCAGGTACCACGATGCCGGGATCCGGCCGCCACTGGTGGACCTGCACCAGACCAGGGTCGACCAATTCCATGCCCTCGAGGAACCGCGCGACATCGGCGCGGGAACGCAGCGTCTGCTGCGTCGCAACCCGCTCGTTGTAGAGCTTTTGCGCCTCGGCCTGCCCGGGATGGATGTCGAGAGCCGGGTGCGAGATCACCAGATAGCTGCCGGACGGCACGGCCGCCATCAGGCTGGTCACGATCCCCCAGGGATCCTCGGAGTCCTGGACGAGGTGGAGGACCCCAAGCAGCATGACCGTGATCGGCTGCCCGAAGTCAAGGGTGCGCGAGGCGCCCTCAATGATGGACTCGGGGTCGCGCAGGTCCGCATGCAGGTAATCGGTGCACCCTTCGGGTGTGCTGGTGAGCAGCGCCCGAGCGTGGGTGAGCACGATGGGGTCGTTGTCGACATAGACGATGCGGGAGGTCGGCGTGGTCGCCTGGGCGACCGCGTGGGTGTTGTTCGCCGTCGGAATCCCCGTGCCGATGTCAAGGAACTGGCGGACGCCGACATCCACAGCGAGAAAGCGGACGGTCCGCGCTAAGAACGCGCGGTTGGCCCGGACCCGCCATCGCAAATCCGGAATCACCGCCAGCACCCGTTCGGCCGCCTCCCTGTCCGCAGCGAAGTTGTCTTTACCGCCGAGCCAGTAGTCATAGACCCGTGCAGGGTGCGCTACGGTCGTGTCGAGCTCAGACGGCAGCGCGCGTTCCGAGCGACCGCCACCAGCGACGGATTCACCTGCCATGACCCTCCATGCCTCAGCGCGCGGAAGCGACACCATCCCCGCTGCGCCGGTCGGCGCCGGTCGGCCACCGCGCGCTTGGACGGCGCCCCCCCATCCGATTTGCCGGAACCCAGCTTAACTCGGCGAAGCCTCCCGCGTATCAGGCTCTAACTGCGCCGATTACCCTGGCGGCGTAGGCGTCCAGCGTGGCGTCGCGCGCGTCGTGCATGAGGTACACGCTGAAATTGTCCGCGCCGATCTCACGCAGCTCGGCGAGCCGGTCGATGTGCCGCTCGGGCGGGCCGAGCAGGCAGAAGCGGTCAACGATGTCGTCCGGCACGAACGCCGTCGACGGGTTTCCCGCCTTGCCATGATGGGAGTAGTCGTAGCCCTCCCGCCTCTTGATGTAGTCGGTAAGGGCGCGGGGCACCGTTTCGCCGGAGTCCCCGTAGCGCGACACCAGATCGGCGACGTGATTGCCGACCATGCCACCGAACCAGCGGGTCTGGTCCCGCATGTGCGGCAGGTCGTCGCCTACGTAGGCCGGCGCGGCGACGCACATGGTCAGGGCGGAAGGATCTCGCCCGGCAGCCCGCGCGGCCGAGCGCACCGCGCCGATCGTCCAGCGGGCGATATCGGGATCGGCGCACTGCAGGATGAATCCGTCCGCCTCCTCGCCGCACATCTTCAGCGCCTTGGGCCCGTAGCCGGCCATCCAGATTTCCAGGCGGCCGTCGCGGACCCACGGGATGCGGACGGCCGTGCCGTCGTAGTCCACGGCACGCCCCTCCGCCAGGTCGCGGATGACCCGCATGGCAGCGGAAAGCGTGGCCAGCGAGCCAGGGCTGCGGCCGAGGACGCGCATGGCCGAGTCGCCACGGCCGATACCGCAGACCGTACGGTTGCCGAACATGTCGTTCAGCGTGGCGAACAGCGACGCGGTCACCGACGGCTCGCGTGACCGCGGGTTCGTCACCATTGACCCCACCATGACGTGGGAGGTCTGCGCGAGGATCTGCGAGTAGATGACGAAGGGTTCCTGCCACAGCACGTGGGAGTCGAAGGTCCACACGTGGCTAAAGCCGTTGCCATCCGCCCGCCGCGCCAGCTCGATGACCCGGCTCGCGGGCGGATCGGTCTGCAAGACCAAGCCGATGTCCACCTGACGCCCTCCTAACGCAGGTACTGGCACTCGCCACGGGACAGGAAGTGGCCACGCCCGGCCCGCCCGTGCCATTCACCGTCCTCCACAATGATCTCGCCGCGAGCCAGGACGGTCGTGACCATGCCCTGTACCTCCCGGCCCTCGTACGCCGAATAGTCCACCGCCATGTGGTGGGTCTGCGCGGACAGCACGTGGCTCGCTGCCGGGTCGTATATGACGATGTCGGCGTCGCTGCCCGGGCCGATCGTGCCCTTGCGGGGATACAGGCCGAACATGCGCGCCGGGGTGGTGGCGTTGACCTCGACCCAGCGGGCGAGCGAAAGCTCACCGTCCACGACACCCTGGTGCAGCAGGTCGATGCGGTGCTCTATCCCTGGCATACCGTTTGGGATCTTCGAGAAGTCGCCGCGGCCAAGCTCCTTCTGCTCCTGGAAGCAGAACGGGCAGTGATCCGTCGACACGATCGAAAGGTCATTGGTGCGCAGGCCCCGCCACAGGTGTGCCCAGTGCTCCTTCGGCCGCACGGGCGGCGAACAGACGTACTTGGCACCGTCGAACCCGGGCGAATCGAGGTCGTCCTGCGACAGGTAGAGGTACTGAGGGCAGGTTTCGGCGAAGACGTTGCGGCCTTCGTCGCGGGCGTGGGTCACCGCATCGAGCGCCTGCCGCGCCGACAGATGCACTATGTACAACGGCGCCCCGGTTACCTCCGCCAGCCGAATCGCCCGCGCCGTCGCCTCGCCCTCCAGCTCAGGCGGCCTGGTCTGGCCGTGCCAGGAAGGATCGGTTCGGCCGCTGGCCAGCGCCTGCGCGACCAGTACGTCGATGGCGATGCCGTTCTCCGCGTGCATCATGATGGTCGCGCCATTGCTGGCGGCGCGCTGCATGGCCCGCAGGATCTCGCCGTCTGTCGCATAGAAGATGCCCGGGTAGGCCATGAACATCTTGAAGCTGGTCACACCTTCGCCGACGAGCGTGTCCATCTCCTTCAGCGTCTGCTCGTTGACATCGGAAATGATCATGTGGAAGCCGTAGTCGATGCTGGCCTTGCTCTCGGCCTTGGCGTGCCAGGCGTCGAGCGTTTCCCGAAGCGACGAACCCTTGGGCTGCACCGCGAAGTCCACGATGGTCGTGGTGCCACCCCACGCGGCGGCGCGGGTTCCGGTTTCGAAATCGTCGGCGGAGAAGGTCCCGCCAAACGGCATGTCGAGATGGGTGTGCACGTCAATGCCGCCAGGCACGACGTAGCGCCCCGCCGCGTCGAGGGTGCGGTCGACTTCCCTGGTAAGCGTGTGCGTGCGGGCCGGGTCCAGCAGTGCGGCCACGGTCTCGCCGTCGATGAGCACATCGGCTGGCAACGACCCGGTCGCGGTGACGACCGTCCCGCCGCGGATGAGGATGCGCATAGCCGCCCTCCTACGGGTTGACCAGCGGGCCGTAGGAATCGGGACGCCGGTCACGATAGAACTGCCACAGGTGCCGCACCTCTTCGAACAAGCCCATGTCCAAATCGCGCACGAGGACCTCTTCGTCGGTGTCGGATGCGGAGCCCTCGATGATCTGCCCCCGTGGGTCAGCGAAGTACGACGACCCGTAGAACTCGTTATCCCCGAGAGGCTCCACGCCGACACGGTTGATAGTGCCGACAAAGTACTCGTTGGCGACCGCCGCCGCGGTCTGCTCCAGCTTCCAAAGATACTCGGAGAGGCCACGGCTGGTGGCCGACGGGTTGAACACGATCCTCGCGCCGGCCAGGCCAAGCGCGCGCCAGCCCTCGGGGAAGTGCCGCTCGTAGCAGATGTAGACGCCAATCCGGCCCACCGCGGTGTCGAACACGGGATAGCCGAGGTTGCCCGGACGGAAGTAGTACTTCTCCCAGAAGCCGGTCACCTGCGGGATGTGATTCTTGCGGTGCTTGCCCAGGTAGCGGCCGTCGGCGTCGATCACCGCGGCGGTGTTGTAGTAGAGGCCCTCCTGCTCCCGCTCGTAGACAGGTACGACAAGCACCATCTGGTGCTCGCGCGCAACGTCTCGCATGAGCCTGACGGTCGGGCCGTCAGGCACCTCCTCGGTCCAGGAGTACCACTGCGGGTCCTGGACCTGGCAGAAGTAGGGGCCGTAGAACAGCTCCTGCAGGCAGGCGACCTGAGCGCCGCGGGAGGCGGCATCTCGCAGTGCGGACACGGCATTTTTGACCATTGAGTCCTTGTCGCCCGTCCACTTCTGCTGGACCAGTGCGGCGCGTACGGCGTTTGCCATCCCGGCCTCCTGTCATGAGTTGGTTTGTTGCTACGAGTCTAGAAGCGTCGGCTCAGCTCGCCGGAGCGGTGGCCGGCGCCAGCTGACGCTGCGGGGAGAACATCGACAGCGCCGTGTAGAGGATCAGGGCGGTGGCAAAGCCCACCACCCAGCTGTAGTCGTACAGCGGCTTCAGCGGCGAGATCATGCCGTGCACAGGGAACGGGCCATTATGCGGCGTCGAGTACGCCCCGCCGACGGCGAGCACCGCGCCCACGGCAAACGCGACAAGCGCACGCCAGTTCCAGCCCGCCCGGTACCAGTACAAGCGGTCAGGCTGGTAGAGCTCGATCAGCCGCAGCTCCGTACGCCGCATCACCCAGTAGTCGGCGATGAGCACGCCCGCGATGGTGCCGAGCAGCCCGCCGTAAAAACCAAGCCAGGCGAAGATGTAGATGTGCGGGTTGGACAACAACCGCCACGGCTGTATGAGGATGCCGATGACACCGGCGATGATGCTGCCGGTGCGGAAGCTGATGAACCGAGGCGCCACGTTCGAGAAGTCGTACGACGGCGCAACGGTGTTCGCGGCGACGTTGACCGACAGGGTCGCGACCACGACGGTGAACAGGGCGAAGCCGATGACCGCGGGATTGTGGAACTTGCCCGACAGCTGGATCGGATCCCAGATCGGCGCGCCGTACACCCGCTGCGCCGCGGCGGTGATGAAGACCGCGAGCAGCGAGAAGAACGTCATCGTGGTGGGCAGCCCGAGCACCTGGCCGACCACCTGTTGGCGCTGGCCGCGGCCGAAACGGGTGAAGTCGGGCATGTTCAGCGAAAGCGTCGACCAGAAAGCGATCATGCCCATTAGGGACGGGAAGAAGACTGGCCAGAAGTGGCTGCCCCAGCCGAGGCGGGAGGGCTCGGAGAGAATACCGCCGAAACCGTTCGCTTTGATCACCATGAAGATGAGCAGCGCGACCGCCACCACAAGCACGAAGGGCGCGGCCCAGTTCTCGAACCGGCGCAGCGTGTCCATGCCACGCAGGATGATGGCCATCTCAAGGACCCAGAAGATGCCGAAGGACAGCCACTGCGTCCAGGGATAGGCGCCCAGGTGCGACGCCCCGGTCCAGCTGTGGCCGACGATGGCGCCGGTGAGGGTGAAGATGGCCTCGCCGCCGATCCACGTCTGGATGCCGAACCAGCCGCACGCGATGACCGCCCGCAAGATCGCCGCCAGGTTGGCCCCGCGCAACCCGAAGGACGCGCGCGCGAACACCGGAAAGGGGATGCCGTACTTGGTCCCTGCGTGGCTGTTGAGCAGCATGGGGACGAGCACGATGAGGTTGCCAAGGGCGATGATCATCACCGCCTGTACCCAGTTCATCCCGATCGCGATGAGGCCCGAGGCAAGCAGATAGCTCGGAATGTTGTGGGACATTCCGATCCAGAGCGCGGCGTAGTTGTAAGTGCTCCACGTCCGGCGCTCGATCGGCAAGGGCGCGAGGTTGCTCCACGTCCGGCGCTCGATCGGCAAGGGCGCGAGGTTGTGGATGTCCCCGACCCAGAACCGCTGGTGTGACGTCCTGATGTGCCGTGGCGCTGGCCTGGTAAACCGCCACTACCACCCGCAGCAGGTCTTCGCGTACACGATCTCCGGCAAATGGGGATACCTGGAGCACGATTGGGTGGCAACGGCCGGGGACTGGATCTATGAGGCGCCCGGTGAAGCGCACACGCTCGTGGCCTATGAGTCGCCAGAACCTATGAAGGTCACGTTCAACGTGACAGGTCCGCTGATCTGGCTGGATGAGAACGGCCAGCCGACGGGTCACTTCGACGTCTTCGACTACATCGCGTTGTGCAAGGATCACTACGAGAAGGTGGGCCTGGGCGCCGACTATGTTGAGCGCCTCTTCCGCTGACTCGATGCCTCGTGCCCCAAGGGCCGCACCGATCCCAAGGCGCCCGCACCGCCCAGCCACGGTCCTATGGCTCGAGGTCGGTGACGACGGCGAAGTGATCCGATGGCCACACGCCGTCGACCGGTGCGATGCCCGCTAGCCGCGTCGTCCGCACGCGGCCGCGTCCCTGCTGGGGCAGGCCGACCAGGATGTAGTCGATGCGCGAGTCGGGGATCATGCTATTGGCCTGATAGCCATTGCGCTGGTCCCAGGTAAAGCCGGGGTCGGCCGCGTCCGCGTAGCGCCAGGCGTCGACGAGCACGAGTCCCGGCACCGCCGGCGCGGTGAGCAGGCCGCTGAGGAGCCGTATTTCGTCGGAATCTGGTTCGGCGTTGAGGTCGCCGGTGACCACCGGGGGGTAGGGGCACTCCGCCATGTGCCCATCGACAAACGCGGCGAGCGTGCGCACTTGGGCGGCGCGCACCAGCGAGCCGCCCGGCCGGTAGCTCAGGTGGGTCGTGAACATTGGCAGCGGCCCGCCCGGCGTATCGATGCGGGCATGTAGCGCCACCCTGCCCTCTGTCATGCCGGCCGTTGGCAGGTGTTGCTCGGCATGCGCGGCGATCGGCCAGCGGCTGAGTACGGCGTTGCCGATGAACACCTCGTCGTGGGAACCGTCAGGAGCACGGTGGGCCTGCGCCGCCACCGCCCAGCACCAGTGCAGGCCTAGCCGGTCGGCGAGGTCCGCGGCCAGGTTCCGCTCCCGCGTTCCCCACACCTCCTGCAGGCCGCAAAGATCGGGGGCGACGTCGTGCATCGTCGCCGCGATCGCGTCGTGGCGACGTTGCCATGGCCCATAACGCCACCACAGGTTCCACGTCAGGACCCGCATCGCCAGGCCGTCCTCTTCGGTTGCCATCCGCATCGCGCACTCCGCGCGCCGTGGCCACGATCATGCCAGGGCGCAATCGCCCCATGACACCCTCAGTGGGCGACAGTCATGGGACTAATCGCGAGGAAGCGACGATCAGGCCCGCCAGGTCGAGATGACGGTAGAACAGCGGAAACTCGACGATGAGCGGAACCGGCCGGTCATCGTGAGGCCGGGAAGGGAACCGCCGTTTCGACGCGCGCCCCCTGCCGCAGGTCGAGTTCGTAGACCTGGGCTGTCAGCTCCACGCCAAAGCTGCGATGCGGCGCCTCCTCCACCAACCGGAATCCGCGGGAAAGATAGACATGCTTGGCGGCCACAAGCGGATGGTTGGTCCAGAGCCTCATCAGCGCAAAACCTGCCCGCCGCGCGAAGTTGACGCATTCGTCGACCAGCCGGGCACCAAGGCCGCGTCCGCGCGCCGACGGATGGACGAGCAAGATCCTGAGCTGGGCAGTGGTTTCGTCCGCGGCGACGCAGAACACACAGCCAACCCGGCGGCCGTCCACCTCGGCAATCCAGGCCGCCTCGCGGGCGGAGTCGTTCTTGGCGGCGTAGTCCGCGACGATCTGGGCGACGAGCGCTTCGAAGCTCGTATCCCAGCCGAACTCGGACGCGTAGATCTCACCGTGTGCCATCACGACCCAGCCAAGGTCACCCGGCCGGCCCAGTCGGCGCAGCTCGATTCGCGGGTCACTCATGGCTATCGCCCTCTCACAAATGTGGTTCGGGTCAGAGACCGCTAATCTCATCACTGAAACGACCGTTTCAGTGATGAGATTAGCACCATGGACGAGACCGCACGAGCCCGGTCGCCGCGCAAGGAGGAACTACTTGAGCGCGCCTATGGCTACGTCCTCGAGCACGGGATAGCGGACCTGTCACTCAGGCCGCTGGCGGCCGCGATCGGGTCCAGCCCGAGGGTCCTGCTATTCCTGTTTGGGACCAAAGATGGCCTGATCCGGGAGTTGCTGGCGCGGGCCCGCGCCGACGAGTTGGCCTTCCTCGCGCGGGTGTCCGACCACGGCGGACGGCACGACCTGGCCGCTCTGGTGCACGCCACCTGGGAATGGCTGGCCGCCGAGCCCGTACGGCCGTTGCTGACCCTCTGGGTCGAGGCGTACGCGCGATCTCTCACTGAGCCCGGCGGGCCCTGGTCGGACTTCGCCCGGCAAACCGTGGACGACTGGCTCGCTGTCCTGGCGGCGGCGCAGCCGACGGGACGCCGGACCGGCCCAGCCTTGGCCGCCGAGCGCACCCTCGCGCTCGCCGTCCTGCGAGGTGGGCTGCTTGACCTACTCGCCACCGGCGACATCGACCGTGTCACGGCGGCGGTCGATCAGCATCTGCGGTTGGCCAGCCTGCGTGACCCGTCCGATGCCGCCAGACGGCCCGGACTGCCTTGATCCCAGGCCGCCTCAGCGGATCTTGCCGAGCTTCTCCAACGTGCGCTCAAGCTCGTCAAGCAGTCCGCCCATCACCTCGGCCACCGGGCGCACCTCGTTCATCCGGCCGACAATCTGGCCGACCGGCATGGCGACCACGTCCGGGTCATCGGACCGGGCAATCCGCTGATGCGCGTCGTCGCACAGAAGGTTTTGCAGCGGCAGCGGCAACGGTTCCGGCGCGTCAGGCGCCGACCACGCCTGCGTCCATTTGGTTTTGAGCAGCCGCGCGGGCTTTCCCGTGTAAATACGCGACCGCACCGTATCAGCTGAGGTGGCGCGGAGCAGCGCGCGCTGTGTCGCCGAGCCGACGCCGCCCAGGGCGTACTCCGCGGTGGTCAGCCACACCGACCCCGTCCAGACGCCGGCCGCGCCAAGAGCCAGGGCCGCGGCGATCTGCCGCCCGCAACCGATACCGCCCGCCGCGAGCACGGGTACGCGGTCACCAACCGCGTCAACCACCTCGGGCACGAGCACCATCGTCGCGATCTCTCCGGTGTGCCCGCCGGCCTCGTATCCCTGCGCCACGACCAGGTCAACGCCGCGTTCGACATGACGCGTGGCGTGCTCGGCCCGGCCCGCGAGCGCGGCGACGAGCACACCCTGGCCGTGGGCGCGTGTCACCACGTCGGGGGGCGGGGAACCCAGCGCGTTCGCGATTAGCCGGACCGGGTGGGTCAGGGCGATGTCCACGTGCGAGCGAGCGATCGAGTGCAGCCAGCCAAGCACACCGCCCTCGGCCCGGGGCCCGTCGGGCAACGGCGGCACGCCCAGCTTGATCAGCGTGCGCTCGACGAACTGGCGATGGCCCTCGGGAATGAGCGCCCCGAGGTCGGTGTGTGTGCCCTCCGCCGGCACCGTGGCCGGCATCACCACGTCCACGCCGTACGGGTGCCCATTCGTATGCTCATCCATCCAGGTCAGCGCGGCGTCGAGGTCGGCGGCGTCGTTGAAGCGCACACACCCCAGCACGCCGAGTCCGCCCGCGCGGCTGATGGCGGCCGCAACATCCTCGGAGGGGGTGAAGCCGACAACCGGATGTTCGATGCCAAGCGTTTCGCACAGGAGTGTCCGCACCAGACGTCCCTTCGCGCTCATGACCCGCGATGTGAAACCAGTTCTATACGAACGAGACCGTGCGCCGCACCGCCTGGGCCACGGTGAAGGGCTGTGACACGCCAGCGGCAGCCGTTTGGGAAAAATATGCCGAACGGCTCACGCGTCGCGACACGGGCCTGCCCTGCGGGGCCACTCGGCCCCGGGCCGGGTGCGGTCACGGCCGCCCGTGACGCCACTTCGGCTTGCGCTTGTCGAGAAACGCGCGCATCCCCTCACGCGCTTCAGGCAGCTGGCTGGTCGCGGCCATCACCTCGATGGCGTAGGCGTACGCCTTCGGCTGGTCAAGGTCAATCTGGGCGTAAAGTGCCTGCTTGCCGATCCCCTTGCTCTCTGCCGACCCGAAGGTCACGCGCTCAAGGAGGTCAGCCACAGCGGAGTCGAGTTGCTCGGCGGGAACCACCCGGTTGACCAGTCCCCAGTCGAGCGCGGTTCGCGCGTCGATAACGTCGCCGGACAGGGCCATCTCCATGGCCCGCTTACGGCCGACGTTCCTCGCGATCGCCACCATCGGAGTGTGGCAGAACCAGCCACCCTTGCCGCCGGGAGCGGCAAAGCCGGCATTCTCGCTGGCCACCGCAAGATCGGCGCTTGCGACGAGCTGGCAGCCCGCCGCCGTGGCGAGCCCATGCACCCGGGCCACAACGGGCTGCGGCACCTGCTGGACGAGTGTCATCAGCTCGGTACAGGTCACCAGCAACGAGCGCACGGCCGACAGGCCGGCTTCCGCGACGTCGGCGAAGTCATGCCCGGCGCTGAACACCGGGCCGTTGCCGGCCAGCACGATGCCAAGGGCGTCGGTGTCCCCGATATCGCGCAACGCGGTGATCAACTCCCGCATGTGCTGCAGCGACAGGGCGTTGCGCCGCTGCGGCCGGTTCATTGTGACGGTGACAAACTCGCCGGACCGCTCGACCAGGATGTGCTCGAACCCCATAGCGGCCACCTCCTCCAGACCGCAGCCTACGTCGCGCGTAAACCGGCTTCGAACGGCCAACACAGGCGACGCCGGGCGCGACACGAGCAACCCGCCCCACCTCCTCCCAAGACCCCACCCAACCTCGCGCAGAAACCCCGATCCGAACGGCCAAACAGGCGACGCCAGGCGCGAGGCGAGGAACCATGTGAGGGTAGTTTGACTGGCGTGAGCTTTCTTGTGACCGACCGCCTGAGTCACCGGCTTTTGGGCTCGCGCTGCTCGCGACGGGCGTCGCGGTGACGGCGGGTCCTTATGCGGCCGCGGCCGACCTGGTCGCGCGCTCGGCCGCCGCCTTCGTGTCGGGCGTGCCGGAAAATCCCGCGGATGATGGCCTGTTCGGGCCGGGCAGCGTGGCGTGGCGGGTGAGCACGGATCTGGCCAGCCCGATCGCCGCGCTGCGGTCGCTGCTCATGCAGGCCTTGCATCCGCTCGCGATGGCCGGGGTCGACCAGCACAGTGGCTGGCGGCGGGATCCCGTCGGCAGGCTCGCCGCCACCTCTGCGTACCTCAGCACGATCAGTTTCGGCGAGCGCGCCGCGGCCGAGCGGGCGGCCGCCGAGGTGCGCCGGATCCATAAGCACGTGCATGGCGTCGACCCGGTGACCGGCCGCCCCTATGCTGCCACCGACCCCGCGCTGCTGCTGTGGGTGCACGCGGCTCTGGTCGAGTCCGGCGTGGCGGCCGGGCGTCTGTTCGGTACGCCACTGTCGCCGCAGGACGGCGACCGCTACGTGGCGGAGATGGTGGTCGCGGCCGAACTCGTCGGCGTACCTCGCCATCTGGTCCCAGCAAACCTTGCTGAACTCGGACGATACATCGCCTCGGTCCGGCCCGAACTGCGCTGCACGCCCGCAGCCAGGGAGTCGATGGCCTACGTGCTCGATCCACCCGGCCTTGACGAGGACGTCGCAGCGATCTGGCAAGACATTCGCGACGGCGCGATCGCCGCAGTTCCCGGGTGGGCACGGGAGATGTACGGCTATAGCACACCATCGCTGACCGAAGACCGCCGGACGGAAATCCGGCAGGCGCTCGGCGTCCTCGATGCCGTGTTCGTTGGCGAGCCTGGCGTGCTCGAGGCGCGGCAGCGGCTTACCCTGCGGGTCCGTGCGGAACGGCCGGCGTGAAAAAGCTCGCCGCCGCCGCGGCCATCGGCGGCGCGGCCGTTGCCCTGGCCCTGGCCCTGTTGCGCCGCAGGCTCGGGCGGCTGCGATCGGATCGCGGGCTGGCCGCGCTACTGCTCGCCCTGCGCGGCGGTGTGCGCTACGCGGGTAACGCGCCGCGGCTGTTCGCGGCCGCTGGCGAGCACCGGGAGCGGCTGCGCCACGATCTGGCCCTGCAGACCGCGGAGGACGTGGCTGCCACCCTGGGCACGATGAAGGGCGTACTGATGAAGATCGGCCAGATGGCGAGTTACGTCGATGACGGCCTGCCGCCCGGTGTCCGCCGCACACTCAGCCGACTGCAGGACAGCGTCCCCCCGATGAGCGCGGAACTCGCTTCGGGCGTGGTCGAGGATGAACTTGGCCTGCCACCGGACCTGGCGTTCGCCCGCTGGGATCCGCAGCCCATCGCCGCTGCGTCGATCGGGCAGGTGCACCGTGCGATCACGCTTGATGGCCGCGCGGCCGCGGTGAAGGTGCAATACCCCGGCATTGCCGAGACCGTGGCGGCCGATCTCGGCAACGTCTCCCTGCTGCGCCGGATGTTGCGTGTGACCGCGCCCAGCCAGGATGTGGATGCGCTGATCGCGGAGCTTCGTGATCGTGTCCTTGAGGAGCTTGACTACCGCCGGGAGGCCGACAACCAGCAGCTGCTGGCGGCCTACTTCGACGGCCATCCCACCGTGCACATCCCCAAGATCATCAGCGAACTGTCCGCGCGAAGGGTCGTGACCAGCGAACTGGCGGACGGGGCCCGTTTCGCCGAGCTTGCTAGCTGGCCGCAGGAGGAGCGCGATCTGGCCGCCGAAACGATTTACCGCTTCGTCTTCAGGAGCCTGTACGAGGTTCACGCATTCAACGGCGATCCACACCCGGGCAACTACCTGTTCCACGGCGGGGGCAGGGTCACGTTCCTCGATTTCGGGCTGGTCAAGCACTTCACCACTGACGAGCTGCGGCCGCTCATGCAGATGGCCCGCCACCTGTGTGTCAACCGCGATCCCGAGGCGTTCCGCCGCAGCATGGAGGACGCCGGGTTCCTGCGCCCTCACGCACCGCTGAGCACAGAAACGATCGTCGACCACCTGGCCGTGTTCTATGACACCATCCGCGAGCCAGGAGCCCTGACGATCACCGAGCAGTACGCGTCCGCGGTCGTGCGCCGCTTCTTCGATGTGCGGAGCCCGGTTGCGGCCTACGTGAGCATTCCGCGGTCCTACGTGATCCTGCAGCGCATCAACCTCGGGCTGTTCGCCGTGCTCGGGAAGCTGTCCGCAACCGCCGACTGGCGGGCCATCGCCGAGGAGATCTGGCCCTTCGTCCAGGGCCCCGCATCCACTCCGATGGGGGAAGCCGAGCTCGCATGGCGGGCACGGAACCGAGCACAAGTCACCATGTGCGGACCGTAGGCCAAGCGGAAGAACCGCCCGGGCCCACCGTGTGGGGCAACTACGCCGCGGCGAGGACCATCCCGGAGGTGGGCACGCCCGTTCCCGCGGTGACCAGGACGTGCCGGGTTCCCGGTACCTGGTTGACCGCGGTCCCGCGGATCTGGCGGGCCGCCTCGGCAATGCCGTTCATGCCGTGAATGTAGGCCTCACCGAGCTGGCCACCGTGCGGGTTCACCGGGAGCCGACCGTCCAGTTCGATCGCACCGTCGGCGATGAAGTGCCGGGCCTCGCCGCGGGGGCAAAAACCCAGCTCCTCGAGCTGGATGAGGACAAACGGGGTGAAGTGGTCGTAGAGCACGGCCACGTCGACGTCCCCGGGGGCGATGTGTGCCTGCGCCCACAGCTGCCGGCCCACCACACCCATCTCTGGCAGGCCGGTGATGTACTCGCGGTAGAAGCTCGTCATGGTGAACTGGCTGGCCCCGCTGCCCTGCGCGGCGCCTGCGATGACCACAGCTGGGTGCGGCAGATCCCTGGCGCGTTCGGCCGCGGTAACCACGATCGCCACCGCCCCGTCGCTCTCCTGGCAGCAGTCGAGCAGCCGCAGTGGTTCGACGATCATACGCGAGGCCTGGTGGTCGGCCAGGGTGATCGGCCGACCGTAGAACCAGGCCGCGGGGTTGGTCGCGGCGTGCCTGCGATCGGCGACCGCGACCCGGCCGAAGTCCTCGCTGGTCGCCCCGTACTCATGCATGTACCTGCGCGCCGCCATCGCCACCGTGGCGGCGGGCGTGACCAGGCCCGCAGGATAGGACCAGCTGCCGTCCACGCTGGCGGACGTGGGTGCCAGCGCCGCCCCGGGCGGTACCCGGCCGAAACGGCGGCCTGAGCGCTCGTTCAAGGCCCGGTAGCACACCACGACGTCGGCCACGCCGCCGACGATGGCGAGCGCTGCCTGCTGCACGACCGCGCACGCGGCCCCGCCGCCGTACGGAATGCGGCTGAAGAATGTCAGCTCACCGACGCCGAGCTCGCGGGCTACGGCGATTTCAGCGTTGGCATCCATGGTGAACGTGACAAGCCCGTCCACAGCGGACGGCGCCAGCCCGGCGTCCGCCAGCGCCGCACGCACACATTCCACGGCCAGGCGCAGCTCACTGCGCCCCGAGTCCTTGGAGAACTCGGTCGCACCGATCCCGGCGATCGCAGCGACCCCGGACAGGCTCCGGGTCACGCCGGCTCTCCAGAACGCGGGCCGCCCGTCCCAGGAAGCGCGAGCTCCACGGTGCCGGTGACGTGGTCGCCCAGCCGGCAGCGGCCCGTCACGGCCACCACCACCTCGCACCCCGCGTCATTGGAGCGGGTGGCACAGTCGCTAACCCGGCCGGAGAACACCAGCGTGTCACCGGGGTAGCAGGGCACCCCAAGCCGGATAGCGATTCGCTTCACAAGCGCCTGCGGGCCTGCCCAGTCCGTGACATACCGCTGAACCAGGCCGGTGGTGGTGAGGATGTTGATGAAGATGTCCGTTGACCCGCGAGCGCGGGCAGCGTCCGGGTCGTGGTGCACGTCCTGGAAGTCACGGGTGGCGATCGCGGTGCTCACGACGAACGTGGTGGTCACCTCGATCCGCAACTCGGGCAGCGTCACGCCGACCTCGATGCCGGCCGGCCACAGCGTCGGTGGCAGCGCTCGTGGGACGGCGGCGCCGGTCACGATTCCTCCGGCCGCCACGCCGGCCGCATCACCCCGTCGCCCGCGGGCACGAATGTCGCCGTCACCCGCAGCCCGATCCGTACCTCCGTGGGCTGCGCGCCGAGCAGCTCGCCGAGCATCCGCACTCCTTCCTCAAGCTCCACGAGCGCCACCACATAGGGTGGCCGCTTCCCGGGCACCGGCGGATGATGGTGCACCACGTAGCTGTAAACGCGGCCCCGGCCAGTGGACACGACATACTCGGGCCGCAGCGCTCCGCAGGCCGGGCAGGCTGGCCCTGGGGGGTGGCGCAGCTGACCGCACGCACCGCAGCGCTGGATGCGCAGTTCACCCGCTGCGGCGCCGGCCCAGAAGAACCCGGTGTCACGGCTCACACTCGGCCTGGTGATCCCCTCACCTGCAGACACAGCCGCCGACCTGAACTTGAGCACGCGAAACAGCATTTCGGCGACCACCTCGCCGTCCGCCATCCAGGTGCTCTGCGTGGTCACGAACCACCCCTCCCCCAGGGCGGTGCATTTCGGCCCGGCCACGTCCGCCAGCCTGGCGGTGACAGCGACGTGCTCTCCCGGCCGCAGGTAGCGGTGGTAGGTCTGCTCACAGTTGGTAGCGACCACCGAGGTGTACCCGGCCTCATCGAGCATGGTCACCATCTCGTGGAGCGGATCCGATGCCCCGTCGCCAGGTGGCGCCAGCCCGCGCATCGTCCAGACCTGGATCATGGCCGGTGGCGCCACGAGGCCTCCGTGGATAGACATGACGGCGAGCGCGGGGTCGGTATAGACGGGATTCGTGTCGCCGATGGCTTCCACCCAGTTGTTCACCATCGGTTGGTTGACGGGGTCGCGCGCGCGGCGCGGCGCGCAGTCACCGCGCCGCACGACCCGCGCGGCGGCGTTCCGTATTGCCGCGTCCGCATCCGTCGGCACCACCACGCGCCGCTCCGATCTGAAACCCGTTCTAGTCTCAGGGACGATCGGCGCGCTCGCAACCGGCTACGGTGGCTGCCGGTTGCGAGGACGTTGGCCATGATCCGCTGTAGTGGAGACTTTTCAGCTACCTGTACTGAAATATCTCCGATGCAAGGGATCATGGCGAGATGTGGACGCGCGAAGCGGTCGTCCACGACGACACGCCACCATTCGCCGCAGCTGCGCCACGGCTAATCGGCTGCGGTGCCTGCCGCCTGGCGCAGGTCGCGCATCTCATCGCCGATGCTTTCCGCCATGTGGTCGAGATCCGGGACGAGCTCGCGGCACGCGAGCAGGCCAAAGAAGACCGTGCCGCGATAGCTCAGCACAGTGATGTTGAGCCCTTGTCCGTCAGCGATCGCGGAAAGTGGGTAATAGGCGAGCAACTCGGCGCCTGCGTAGTACAAGGGAACGTTCGGGCCCGGCACGTTCGAGATGATCAGGTTGAACAAGCTGACGCGCTCGACCAGGCGCAGCCGGGCGGACAGGCGCGCGGCCTGCCCGGCCAGGGCGGGCATAGCAAACTGTGTCACGTCAGCGAGTAGACCCGCGGGAATCGCCCCATGTTGCTCCTTCGCCACACGAGTGGCCTCATGCGCGGCGTGGAGACGATCAAGTGGGTCGGCGAGGTTGGTCGGCAGCACGGTCAGCATGGCCGAGACCTTGTTGCCCAGGGTGCCCTTCTCCGCCTCGGTCCGCACTGAGACCGGGACCGCGGCGATAAGCGGGCCATCGGGCAGCGCTTCGTGGTCGAGCAGCCAGCGTCGCAGGATGCCGGCGGCCAGGGCCAGCACCACATCGTTGACCGTGACCCCGACCGCATTCTTGACCGCCTTGACGGCGTCAAGGGAAACGTCGCAGAACGCCCACCGCCTGTGCTGGGTGATGGGAGCGTTGAACGGAGTGTGGGGCGCCCGCAGCCCTGGCTGGCGCGGCAGCAATGCGCCGGAATCACGGTGGACAAGCCTGTTCACCACCGGCAGCCGCGGCGCGCTCGTCCAGAGCAGCGTCGGGGCAGCGCGCAGCAGGCCCGCCGAGACCCGCACAGCGCGCACCGGGTTGCGCGGGAGGGAAAATGCGCTGAGGGCGAGCAACCCCAGCGGGCCGGGCGGCCGCTCAGGCAGGAACGGCTCGGCTCCGGAAATGTCTCTGCCCTCGGGTGACAGGTCAAGGACCGCGGCGAGGATCTCGTTACCTGACACGCCGTCGATCGCGGAATGGTGGACCTTGGTGTAGATCGCGGCGCGGCCGCCCTCCAGCCCCAGGATCAGGTAGATCTCCCACAGCGGCCGTGTCCTGTCCAGCGGCCGAGCGTGCAGCCTGGCCACCTGCTCCTTGAGCTGACGTGCGTTGCCGGGCGCCGTAAGGGCGAGTTCGCGGACGTGGAACTCGATGTCGAAGTCCGGATCGTCGATCCAGTAAGGGAAATCGAGCCCAAGCGGCACCTCGACCAGCCGACGCCGGAACGCGGGGACCAGTGGCAGACGGGATTGGATGACCTTGCAGATGCGCTCCAGCGTCACCGGCTCGGGAGCGGTGGATGGATCAACGATGCAGACGCTGCCGACATGACCGTAAACGGTCCGTGTCTCCATGGCCAGAAAGGCGGAGTCGAGCCCGGTCAGCTGCTGCATCTCACATCCCTGTCAGGTAAATGGTGAAGCCGCCGCCCACCATGATCGGCTGAACCCGTGCCGCGCACTTCGCCGGGCTTTCATGCCGCGCCCGTGCGCCCCGGCGTGGGCGCCCTAGCCAGCAGTCTTCTCTTGCTATCCGGAACATCATGCTGGCTCAACACCTCAAAGCCGGCCGGGAGCAGTGACGCCGGCTCACCGGGACCAAGGCACCAGTCGCTCGACAGGCTCGGCCGGTCGCGCCGCGCCTGCGCGGTGAACGCTTCCCAGCCGAGCAGGCCGCCAGGGGCCACAGCGGCCGCAGCGGCCGTGAATACCGCGCAGTCCCAGTATCCGGTGCACAGCATCAGTGCGTAGCGGCGTGGCGGCGGGCGCCACACCCCCAGATCGGCATGCACCAGGGTGATGAGATCGCTGAGCCCGCGCCGCTTCGCCTCCTGGCCGAGCAGGCGCAGTGCGACCTCGGCGACGTCCACCGCTGTGACCTGCCGCCCAGCCGCTGCGGCCAGCAGGGCGCTACCCGACGGACCGCTCGCCAGATCGGCGGCCGGCCCATCGGGAGGCGGTATAGACAGTGCCCGCACCGCGAGGGGATGCGGAACGAACGATGCGACGAAATCGTTTCCGTACCTGCCATTCCACCGCAGCCGGTCCGGATGACCGACGAGTTCCTCCGGCACATGCTGCACGCTGGCATGGTAGAGCCAGGAGCGAAGCGGCCGGGCGGTCAGGTAACCACTCGCGGCAACTGCAATGCTTGGCGGATGGCCGATGACTCGTCTCCACCTGACACCCGGCTGGCGCGCTTGTGGAGGGCGGCGGACAAGCGCGACATCCCGTTGCGCACAATCCTCACCACTGTTGCCGTCGTGGTCGCCGTCTACCTGGCGGGCAAGGTCGTCTACCGCCTACGGGATGTTCTGCTGCTCGTTGTTGTGGCCGGGTTCATCGCCCTGCTCCTCAACCCCCTGGTGGTCGCGCTCCAGCGCTGGAAGGTACCTCGCCGGGGCCTGGCCGTCACCATCGTCACCCTCTGGGCCGTACTGGCCTTCGCGGGGCTCGCCGTGGCCTTCGGCTACCCGCTGATCAACGGGATCACCCACCTGGCCGACCGGTTGCCCGATTACGTGGCCAGCGCGGAGCATGGCCAGGGATGGATCGGCCACCTGGTACGCCGGTATCACATTCAGACGTGGGTGCAGCAAAACGCGCCCAAGCTGGTGGATTTCGGTAAGGCGCTCGGAAAGCCCGCCTTGACGGTGGGCAAGGGCGCGGTGTCGCTGGTAATCGCGCTGGCGACCATCTTCGTGCTCGTGCTGCTACTGCTGCTCGAGGGCCCAAAGCTGCGCACCGGGATACTGGGCATGATGTCGGCTGGGCGGGCGGCCCGTTACACCAGGGTGGCGAGCGAGGTGAACCGCTCGGTCGCCGGCTACATGCTCGGCAACCTGCTGACCTCCCTCATCGCCGGAGTGGTGGTATTCGTCACGTTGCTCATCCTCGGCGTTCCGTTCGCCTTCCTGTGGGCGTTGTGGGTTGCGCTCGTTGATTTCCTTCCCTTGATCGGCGGCGCCCTGGCGGGCATCCCGACCGTGTTGTTCGCGGCCGGCCACTCGCTCACCGCCGGCATCATCACGCTGGTCGTGTTCCTCCTTTACACCCAGATCGAGAACCACATGCTGAACCCGGTGGTGATGAGCAGGACGGTGCGGATCAACCCACTGCTCGTTCTGGTGTCCGTCCTCGTCGGGGCATCGATCGGCAGCTGGATCGGTGGGCTATTTGGCGGCTTTGTGGCGGCTCTGCTCGCCATTCCGGCCGCTGGCGCGCTCCAGGTCGTCGTCCGGGAGGTGTGGCAGGCCACCGCGACGCCGACAGAACAAGAAACGGTTCCTGCCGATCGGACCGACCCGCCATCACCGGTCCGGCGCGGGGCCACGCCGAGATGATGCGAATACGACACTGACGCCAGGAGTTACCAATGCCGCCCATAAGGCGCCCGGCGGTGGTAGTGGCCAGACTCCCAGGTGCGGCGCATCCGCCGCCGGAACCGGCCAGCCACCAAGGTCCCAGCCACGCAAGCAACGAGGAAGAACACAAGAATCAGCTTGACGAGCACGAAGAACAGCCACCCGGCACCTGGGATGATCAGAGCAGCAAGCAGCGCCAGCAGGAGGAGGGGCAGCAGCCGGGGACTGCGGCGGCGGAACATCCACGGCGGTGCGACCCGCGGTGGAGGCGGTTGCGCCCGAGGCGGCACCGGAACGGGCTCGGGAAGATCTGCCATGACACCACGGAGGTCACCGACGGTCTTGGCGGTCAGCGTGGCGGTGATCCGCTCGTCGAGCTCCTCACTCGTGAGCCGCCCCTCGGCGAAGTGGTCACGCAACCGGGCGGTCACTCGGTCCCGGTCGGCGTCTGAAATCCGGATGCGTTCGTCCATTGCTCGTCCTGCTCGTCTTCACCTATTCGTAGTGTGCGGCTCGTCGTTCTGCTCGTCGTCTCGCTAGTCGTGCTGCTCGTCGTCTCGCTCGTCGGCCAGGTCGTCGTCCTCCGCCAGGATCTGGTAGAGCCTGCGCCGGGTCTGTTCCAGTAGCCGTTCGGCCGCGCGGATCTGGTCGGGTGTGCCCGCATGGGCCATCTGCACGATGCCGGCGCCAAGCCGGGCAGCCTGGGCGAAGAGACCGGGTATCTCACCGGGCTCGTGCTGGGCCACCGATTCCCAGGCGCCTCGCGCCATCTCAGGGTTCTCCTCTACATAGGTGCGGCCCGCGTCAGTAAGGCTGAACGTACGCCGCCCGCCGGATTCCTCGGCCACTATCAGGCCTTCGTCGGCAAGCTGCTGAAGCGCCGGATAGACCGCGCCCGGGCTGGGCCGCCAGGCGCCACCGCTGCGCTCTTCGATCTCGGACATGATCTGGTATCCATTGCGCGGGCCCTCCCGCAGCAGCGCCAAGATCGCGGCGCGCACATCGCCACGGCCTACCTTCGGGCCCCGCGCCCAGCCCGGTGCGCCGTGCGGCCCTGGCGGGCCTGGCCACCAGCGGCTCCATGGGCCGCCGAATCCTCCCGGCCACTGTTTCGGGCCTCTGGCGTGCCCGGAATCGCGATCCCATGGCCGGTCCCACGGCCATTTGCGGGCGCCCGGTCCATGACCGCCGTGCATGCCGCGCACTGCGCCGTGGACCTGGCCGATCATCTCTCGCATGCAACTGAGCACATCGAACAGGTGCGGATCGAAATCCCCGGCTCGAGAACCCGCTGTCGGCATCCCACGCTCCCATCCTAAACCCGCTCACGATACGATCAAGATATATCGACATCATAGGCCGCATCGCGGCCAATGACAAGATATAGCTCGATTAGACTGTTCCCCGGCCGGGCCGTCCCGGCCAGGCGCTGGGTGCCACCAACCAGGTTTCAGGGTGAATCCCGCGTGCGGCGGCGGTCCGTGCGGGTGTTGACTAACGGTATGGCCGTTGACGGTGAGTACGAACCGAGCCCGCGCGGCTGGGTCCGCGACCAGGTCGAACTATATGAGCGCTCAGGTGGAACGCAGGGGACGACGTTGCGCGACACCGGCCTTCCTGTGGTGATCGTCACCAACCGCGGGGCACGCAGCGGCAAAAAGCGGAAGACACCGGTGATGCGGGTGGAGCATGACGGCCGCTACGCTGCGGTGGCGTCGCAGGGCGGCGCCCCAACTCATCCGCTCTGGTATTACAACTTCCGCGCGAATCCGCGAGTCGAGCTGCAGGACGGCTCGCGCAAGTGGGAGATGACCGCCCGAGAGGTCGCTGGCGAGGAACGCGCGCAGTGGTGGGAGCGCGCCGTAGCCGCATTTCCACCGTATGCCGAGTATCAGGAAAAGACGGCGCGTCAGATTCCGGTGTTCGTCCTGGAACGCGTCGGCGGGGGTTGACCCGGGCAGAGTCGCAGCCGCCATGCATTACTGCCATCGACGTAGCGCGCCGCCGCGGTCGTGGGGAGGCGAGCGGCAATGAGTTACATCGCCGTTACAGCATTGAGCCACGCGGGAGCGGTGCGCGACCAGAATGAGGACAGCCTGGTGATCGGGCCATGGACGTTGTGTGCGACCGTCACAGGCAATCCGCAGACCCTCGTGTTCCCGCTTGGCGCCCCACTCGTCGTCGCGGTCGCCGACGGGCTCGGCGGCCACCCGGGCGGTGAGGTGGCCAGCGCCTTGGTGACCCGCCACCTCGCGCAGGTCGGTTCGTTGATGGACAGCGAAGAGGCGATCGGGGAGGCGCTGGATGAGTGCAACCACGCCGTGCACGCAGCGGCGTCGCGCAATCCCGCGCTGACCGCAATGGGCACGACCGTCGCCGGCGTCTCGGTCACCACGGATCGCGTGCTGGCTTTCAACGTCGGTGACAGCCGGGTGTATGCGGCCGGCCCCGGTGACCTCCGCCAGCTGAGCACTGACGACCGGCCGCCGGCTGAACAGCTTCCATCGGGCATCGTCACCCAAACGCTCGGCGGGAACGACGCGGTGACCGCCGTCGACCCCCATGTGACCGCCTCGCCGCTGTCCGGCGATGGAAGCTACCTGATCTGCACTGACGGCCTGACCGACCCCGTACCCGCCGCCGTGCTCGGTGACGTGTTGCGCCAGTACCAGGACGGCGAGGCCGCGTTCAAACTCTGGAAGGCGGCGATCGAGGCTGGCGGCCCCGACAACATCACCATCGCGCTTGTCCGCATGAGCAGCTAACTGTTCAGTCGTCAAGCACCACGGTGGTGGCCGATGAGTTTTCGTGTGCTGCCCGGTACGTACTGGTACACGCATGCGCGGAAGTCCCCAGTCTTGATTCGCGGCCGGGAGGTCACGTGGTTCGCAACGGAAGGCAACTGTCGCCGACACGGGCGCGGCGGTGGGTACTAGCCCTTACGTCGCTGGCGTCGTTCATGGTCGGCCTGGACATGCTGGTGGTGACAACCGCCCTGAACACGATCCGGCTGAACCTCGGCGCCTCGATCGAGGAGCTGGAATGGATGGTCAACGCCTACACGCTGACCTTCGCCGTGCTGTTGATGACGGCGGCCGCGCTCGGTGAGCGCTTCGGTCGCCGACGCCTCTTCACCGCCGGCCTGGGCCTGTTCACCGTATCGTCGGCGGCGTGCGCGCTGGCGCCGGGCATCGGCTGGCTGATCACGGCGCGCGCGATACAGGGCGCAGGCTCTGCCATGATCATGCCTCATGCGATGGCGCTGCTCAGCGCGGCATTCCCGCCCGAGCGGCGGGCCAAGGCGCTGGGAGTCTTCAGTGGCGTGACGGGGATGGCCATCCTGGCCGGCCCGATGGTCGGCGGCGCGGTCGTTCAGGGGCTGGCATGGCAGTGGATCTTCTGGCTCAACGTTCCGATCGGGTTGCTCATCATCCCGATGGTCCGCAACCGGATGAGCGAGAGCACCGGAACAGGCGCCGCGCTGGACTTCGGAGGCCTCGTGCTCGTCACGGGGGCTGCGCTCGGGCTCGTATGGGGCCTGGTGCGCGGCAACGTGGCCGGCTGGGAGAGCCCTGAGGTCGTGATCTCACTGGTGGGCGGGGCACTGCTGGCGACCGCGTTCGTTGCCTTCGAGTTCCGGGTCCGCGAGCCGATGCTGCCGATGCGGTTCTTCCGTTCCCGCGCCTTCTCCTCGGGCAATGTGGCCAGCTTCCTCATGTACGCATCGATTTTCGGCGCGGCGTTCTTCTTCGCTCAGTTCCTGCAGACCTCGCTGCACTACGGGCCGTTGGCGGCCGGGCTTCGCCTCGCTCCATGGACCGTCACGCTTTCGCTTGTCGCGCCGATCGCCGGTGCCCAGGTGCGGCGGATTGGCGAGCGGCCGCTCATTGTCGGCGGGCTCGTGCTGCAAGCCGCTGGATTCGGCTGGATCACGCTGATCGCAAAGCCTGGTCTCGCCTATCCGGCCATGATCGCCCCACTGATCGTGGCCGGCTGTGGCGTCTCGATGGCCATGCCAGCCGCCCAGAATTCCGTTATCGGCGCCGTGCCGCCGGCCGCGATCGGCAAGGCGTCCGGCGCCTTCAACACGCTGCGCCAACTAGGCGGCACGTTCGGGGTGGCGATCCTCGCCGCCGTGTTCACGGGAACGGGCGGCGTACCGGCGCGGCGATGATGGCATCCATCACGCGCACGCCCTGCACGTGCCGACCATCACAGGCGCGGGCATTTCGTGGCTCGTGGCGTTCCAGGACCCGGACCTGTTCCCGATCTTCGGCCTGCCGCGTGCCC
>WNGB01001483.1_pt1 | contig 49662 bp, 49 predicted proteins | sample 5400681 | NCBI WGS metagenome assembly WNGB01 (sample SAMN13153367, study PRJNA577476) | soil metagenome | isolation source: 115 cm soil or saprolite under grassland replicate 2 | place: USA:California | collected 2016-06-15
ATCGCAAAGCTCGAAGCCCTCGGCCACACCGTCAGCCTGCAGCCAGCCGCCGCCTGACCCCGCGTCCCCAAGAACCCGGCTCCGCTAGCGCTCCGCCGGGTGCTGCCGCCTGCCCAGCTAAGGACCATTCACGTATCAGGGCCGACAGGCACGATCGTGGTGACAGCAGAGGACAGGACGTTGGCGATCCAGGTCGTGGTTGCCGATGTGACCGTGACCGCATCATCAGCCGCACGCTGGCCTACGGGCTGCTCACCGTGCTGCTTGGCGGTGGCTACGCCGGGGTGGTCCTTGGGCTCGGCCAGCTCCTTGGCCAAGACTCCCCCTTGGTGGTGGCCGCGGCGACCCTGGCGGTGGCTGCGGCGTTCCAGCCGGCCCGCCGCCGCGTCCAGCAGGTGGTGGACCGGCGCTTCAACCGGCGCCGCTACGACGTCGCCGAGACGATCCAGGCGTTCAGCGCTCGGCTGCGCCAGCAGGTCGACCTGGACAGCCTGACCGTCGAGCTGCTTGGCGTGGTCGAGCAGACGATGCAGCCGGCCAGCGTGTCGCTGTGGCTTCGGCTGTCCGTCAGTGCGTCCCCCGACCAGCGCGGCACCGGTGCATCCCGCGCGGCGGCACCGCCGACAGCGGCCTCGCGGTCCGCTCGCACAGCTTTGTGAAACAGGCTGGTACCAGCGTGTTGCAGAAAGCGTGCTTCGACGCCCGCTTGGGTTCCTTGGCTGTTTCGACAGCGGCGCTGGTAGGCAGCTCAACCTGGAGGATGACAATGGCGAGCGTGGGATCGAGCGCTAGGTGCACACGCTCGTCGGGCTTCTCGGGGGCTGCTGAGCGGGAATCTTGGGCCCGTCCGACCCGCCTCATCTGGCGTAGGGCGCGCGGGGGATGCGTAGAGCTGCAGCTATAAACACCGCCAGCAGCATGCCTCAGGGCTGTGGCTTGCACGTCCCCATCGGACTTCGTGAGTCCCTTGACCTGCGCGGCATCGCTCTTGGACACGCCCCAACCAGCCCGTCCCGGTTGCCTTCCACGGCGCACTGTCCCGCGACCCACCTCGATGGAATCCCGCGAGTGCCGACGGTCCCACCACGACAATCCGTGAAGCGCTGAGCGAGCAGGTCCCCAGACCTGACGACACCGACGGTCGGTCGATCTTCGGTACATCACAGTTGAACTACAGATGTCCCACGTTTGGACTCCAGGACATGAATTCTTGGTTCCCCGGATTCAAGGTGCTATGCTTCCGCACGCTTTCTTCTGCGCCCTTTCCCGATGGGCCTGGTGCCCGCCGCGGTGTCCCCCAGGATGAGCTGAATGCTGCACAACCTCCGCATCCAGCAGAGGTTCGTCGCGATCCTCCTGCTGCCGCTGGTGCTGGCCGCCGGCCGGATCCGCTTGAACGTCACGGAGGGGGTGCGGGCAGGGCGGGTGAACACCCTGGTCATCTTCACCATCACCCTCGCCGGGCTGGCGCACGAGCTGCAGAAGGAGCGCGACATGTCGGCGGTGTACGTCGGCAACCCCAGCTCCGGCCCTCAGAACGTCATCGTGCAGCGGCAGTTGGTGGATCAGGTTCTGGTCCGCTACCAGGCCAGGATTGGCGAGGCCAATGCGGGCCGCTACAGCGAGCGTGTGCGGGCCGCGCTGGCGCGGGTCCGCCAGCGCCTCGCCGGGCTCGACGCGCACCGGCAGGCCATCGACGCCCGCCGCCTCGGACTCGCCGACTCGCTCGGCTGGTACTCGGACACGATCGAGACCCTGATCCGCGTGGAGGACGTCGCCGCCGGAGAGGTGGACAACCGCAGCGTCGCGGGCGTGCTCGCCGCCGGGCGGCTCGGGCCGAGCGACGCCCAGCGGCTGGCTGCGATCAGCGCCCTGCAGAGCTCCTGGCTCGACCGCTTCCAGGCTGCCGCTACGCCGGCGCAGCGGGCGGTCTACTCAAAGACCGTGACCGGACCCGACGCGCAGCGCGCGGCCTCGCTGCGGCGCAACGCGCTCGCCGCCGAGGCCGACGGCCGGCCCCCATCGATCGAGCTGACCACCTGGTTCTTTGCCACCTCGGCGGCCCTCGATCTGTTGCGTAGGGTCCAGGTGGAGCTGGCCACGGCCACCGCCACCGCCAGCCAGGCGAGCGCCGCGGCCGCCGACCGGCGGACGGCCACCGACGCCCTCGGCATTGTGGCGCTTGCGGTGATCCTGGGGGCTCTCGCTGGTCATGGCGGGATCCATGGCCCGTCCGCTGCGGCAGCTCGAGCGGGCGGCGCAAGAGGTCGCCGAGCGCCGCCTGCCTGGCATGATCGAGCGGCTGCAGCGCGGCGAGGTAGTCGACCCTGACGAGGAGGCGGCGCCGCTCTCGATGTGTTCCAGGGACGAGATCGGGCAGGTCGCGCGGGCCTTCAACGAGGCGCACCGTGTTGCCGCGCGGGTCGCCACCGAGCACGCGGCGTTGCGCAAGAGCATCGGCGACCTGTTCCACAACCCTGCTAGACGTAGCCAGGGACTGATCGACCGCTAGAAGCGACGGGTCATCTGGACGAGGGGGACGGGATGGCGTGGACTCGGGCGAGGCGGCGCTGGGCGTTGGCGCTCGCGCTCATGCCGGCCGCGCTCGCGGTCCTCCTCACCGTGGCCCGCCGGCATGAGCCCGCGCAGCTCGGCACCCCCGTGAACGTGCAACTCGAGGATTTCCGTGTCCGGCCCGCCGCGGCCGTTGTGCCCGCCGGCACCGTCCGCTTCCGCATCCTCAATCAAGGCCCGAGCACCCACGAGCTCAACGTCGTACGAACCGCCCGTGCCCCTGACAAGCTGCCGCTGCAGCGCGACGGACTGACGGTCAACGAAGACGCACCCGACCTCGACCACCTCGACGAGGCCGAGGGCCTCGACATCGGCGACCGCCGGACCCTGGTCCTACGCCTCGCGCCAGGCCGCTACGTCTTGTACTGCAACATGGAGGGCCACTACCTGGGTGGGATGCATGCCTCGTTCACCGTCGGCTGAGGTGGGAGCCGCGAGCGCGACCCCGCACACGGCAGGGGGCCGGTCCGGCATCGGCCGGTTGGTCCCACGGCTCCCGATCCTTGGCGACCTACGCTTGGATCGCCGGCTCGGCTGGGTCATCCCCGTGTTCATCGTCCTGGTGACCGCGATCGTGGGCTACAACGCGCGAACCACCGCGCATGAGCGCGGCTCGGCGCTGGTTGTCAACATTGCTGGGCGCCAGCGGACCCTCGTGGAGCGCTATACCAAGGACGTTCTGCTGGTGGTCGACGGCTTCCAGGCCGACCCTGACAAGAGCGGCGCGGCCTTGCACCAGACGGCCGATGCGCTGCTGGACGGCGGCAGCGTCCTCGCACCGCAGGGCAACGACTTGCGTGTCAAGATCCCGCCCGCCCGCGACTGGAAGGTCCGCCGCAAGCTCGACCAGGACCGTCGCCTCATCGACGAGTTGACCCGCACCGGCGACCGCCTCCTGGAGGGTGGCCGCGCCGACCCGGGCTACGCCGCCGGAGTGACCCGGCTGCGGGTGCTGAGCGCCCAGCTGTCGAGCGTCTCCAACGACGCCGTCGGGGAGATCACCAAGTACACCGAGGCATCCCTCAGCCGGCTGGTCCGGATCGAGATCGCCCTTGGGCTGCTCAGCGCGCTCGCCGCCCTCGCCATGGGGCTGCTGCTGCGGCGGGCCGGCGCTGAGCAGGCTGCCCAGTTCCGCTCGCTGGTGAACAACTCCTCGGATCTCATCACGGTGCTTGCGCCCGACGGCACGATCACCTATCAGAGCCCCTCGGTGCAGCGGATGCTCGGCCGGCGAGCTGCCGACCTCGTCGGCACCGCCCTGGGCGACCTCGTCCATCCCGACGACCAGCACCACGTCGTCGTCTCCCTCACCAAGCTGGTCGAGGCGCCGGGAGCGACCGCCAACTTTGGGTGCCGGCTGCAGCACGAAGACGGGTCATGGCGTGACGTGGAGAGCATCTGCACCAACCTCGCCGACGATCCCCGCGTCCACGGGCTGGTGCTGAACATCCGCGATGTCACCGAGCAGGCGGCGTTGCGCAAGAGCATCGGCGACCTGTTCCATAACCTTGCCAGACGTAGCCAGGGACTGGTCGACCGGCAGCTCGAGCTGATCGACGAGCTGGAGCGGGGCGAGGTCGACCCGGACCGGCTCCAAGAGCTGTTCCGGATGGACCATCTTGCCACTCGCATGCGGCGCAACGCGGAGAACCTGATCGTGCTCTCGGGCGTGGAGCAGCGCCGCCGCTGGAGCGAGCCGGTACCGCTGCGCGACGTGGTCGAGGCTGCGGTAGCCGAGGTCGAGGAATACTCCCGCGTGCAGGTTGCCGGTATCCATGACCTCACGCTGTCCGGCCAGGCCGCCAGCGACGTCGCCCATCTGCTCGCCGAGCTGGTCGAGAATGCCACCTCGTTCTCCCCGCCCACCACCAGGGTCGAAGTCTCCGGCGATCCGGTCGGCAACGGTTACGTGCTCGAGATCGAGGACCGCGGGATCGGGATGAGCGACGCCGAGTTGGTCGAGGCCAACAGGCGGCTGGCCGTGCCGTCGGCGGCCGACATCACCGTGTCGAGAATGATGGGCTTTCACGTGGTCGGCCGCCTCGCGGCCCGCCACGGCATCGCGGTGCAGCTCTGTCGTTCCTGGTGTGGCGGGGTCGCCGCGCTGGTGCTGCTGCCGGCGGTCCTGCTCGCCTCGGCTGGCGAACGCCCAGCAATGACACCGCCGGTGCCGGCGGGCGGCATGGTCTCGCCAGATCCGCTCCTGCTGGCTGAGATCACGGGGTCGGGTTGGCAGCAGCGCCCGTACCTGCCGCTACGCCGGCACGCAGCGCCGGCACCACACCGTGGCGGGGACACGGATGCTGCCGCTGAGGCAGGCGAGCCGGCCGAGTAGGCGCCGCGATCAGGATGGGTGGGCTCTGAATGGGCGGCAGCGGACCGCATGAGGGGGGGCGGACCTGGTCCCGCCTCTACCGCCGCCCCTACACGGTCACCGGTGGGCGCACCCGCCCGGCCCACGACGACCTCGAGCTGGAGACGCTGGTGCAGACGGTCACGGGCACCGGCGAGCAGCTCGCTCGGCTGGGCCGCGAGCAGCACTCCATCGCGGCGCTGTGCCGGGAGGTCATGTCGGTCGCGGAGATCTCCGCCCGGCTCGACCTGCCACTGGGCGTGACCCGCGTGATCGTCGGCGACATGGCCCTCCAGGGCGTGGTGCTGCTGCACCGGCCGCGGGCCACCGTCGCGGACGCTGACCTCGCGCTTGTGGAGCTTCTGGAGAAGGTGCTGCATGGCCTCAAGAACATCTCGTAGCGATCTGCGGCATGCGGTCGTGCTGCTGCTCGGCTGCGCACTGCTCGCCGCCGGTTGCACGGCCGGAGGCGGCCACGGCGGCCGTGCCCACTCTGGCGGGAGCCCTCAGCTCGTCGGCGCCGGGGCGACCTTTCCCGCCCCCCTGTACGCCAGGTGGCTGTCCGACCTTGGGCGTGGCGGCGGGGGTGGTGGGGTGAAGGTCGCCCACCAGGCGGTCGGATCCGGCGCCGGGGTGCGGCGCTTCATGCGTCACGAGGTCGACTTCGGCGCCTCCGATGTGGCCATGACCGACGACTGGCCCTACCCGCACCATCAGGCTCCTCAGGGAGCTGCACGCCGTCCAGCTCCGCCCCTACTGGGCCATGTCCGAGGTGCGCGACCTGGGCGACCGGCTGTACGCGCTGTAGCAGTCAGGACGATCGGTCAAGCAGTTGCCGCTGTCACAGCTCGTGACGCTCCCACACTTGGCGTCCTTGTGGCGTGCCGGCTGATGCAGACTCTGTCTCGTCGGGTCGAGAGGTCCGCAGGCACCACAGCACCACGCCTTCACCTCGGGGCCCCTAAGCCTCCCGCCCGACACCAAAGCCCAGTGTCAAGACGATGGCAGCACACCAGGCAAGAGGCTCCCCGCCAAGGGGACCGGGCAGCCCGCAGGGCAAGATGACCACGGCCTTGCCCTGCGGGCGCCCACCACAGCTAGCAAGACGCTCGGGACCATCCCCAGGAGGTCGTTGGCCATTGCCCCAGGGGTGACGCAGCACCCGGTCCTCAGCGGTGCGACGGCCCGGAACCCGGTTAGCCACGGGCTCCGGGCCTGCATCCAACAGCGCAGGAGAGGACACGAGAGTCTGATGCTTGGTCGGATGGTGAACCCGGTCGCCGCGCTGGTGGCCGAGATCGCGGTCATCGACGCTGAGCTTGGCGATGAGCTCCGCCGCACCATCCGCCGCATCGTGGTCTTGGTGCGGCTGCTGGAGCCGGTGCTGCGGCGCTTTGCCGAGCTGGAGCTGCGGCTGGAGCGCACCATCGCCCAGGTCGAGGAGGTGACCGGCCAGGAGGTCAGCGACGAGTTGCGCGACCGTGTGGCTGGTCGGCTTGGCATCCTCCGGGTCCGGCCTGCGCTGGAGCGCCTCGGCCGAGCCCATCCTGACGTGCTCGACGCGTCCAATGCTGACGTGCCGGCGTAGGTCAGTGCCGGGCGGGAGCCGGTGCCATCCAGGCGAGAGGGAGAGGGGGTGGTTGATGACGCCGTAGGAGGTGCCGTGCCGGCCGGGGAATGGAAGCCTCGACGGTATGAGTGGATAGACCGTGCACCCAACGCCTCCCATTCCTGGGAGGCGTTGTGGTCGTCAAGGGGTTTGAGCGGTTGGAGGACCCTGCTGGCTAATTTTGTGGGATGCTCGCTGGCCTGATTGTGGCCTTGTGTCCGTCTCTTGCCGCCGGGGAGAGTGCGATGTCGATGCAGCCGGGACCGTGGCCGGAGCCTGCCGAGGAGATCACCAGGGCGGTCCGCGCCATCTACGGCGGGCGGCGGGAGGTGCCGCTGCCGGTCCAGGTCCGCGACCAGCTGGGCGAGGTCTTTCGTGATGGCGAGTTCGCCGAGGCGTTCGGGACTCGGGGGCGGCCTGGCTGGTCGCCGGGCCGGTTGGCGCTGGTCACGGTGTTGCAGATGGCCGAGAACCTGACCGACCGGCAAGCGGCCGACGCGGTCAGGTTGCGGATCGACTGGAAGTACGCCTTGGGGTTGGGGTTGGCCGAGCCCGGCGTTGACGCCTCGGTGCTGTGCGAGTTTCGTGCCCGGGTCCTGGCCCACGGCTTGGAGGAAAGGGCCCTGGACCTGCTGTTGGCGGCGTTGAAGGACAAGGGGCTGGTGGCCGCTGGCGGCAAGCAGCGGACCGACTCCACCCACGTGATCTCGGCGGTGCGCGACCTCAACCGGCTGGAGTTGGCAGGCGAAGCGGTCCGCGCCTGCCTGGAGGCGTTGGCCGCGGCCGCGCCGCGGTGGACGGCCGAGGTGATCGACGTGGCGGGGTGGAGCCGCCGGTACGGGCCCCGGGTCGACGCCTGGCGGCTGCCCTCGTCCAAGGCCAAGCGGGCCGAGCTGGCGGTGGCCTACGGCCGTGACGGGTTTGCGCTGCTGACGGCGGTCTATGGCCCGGCCGCGCCGGGGTGGCTGCGCGAGCTGGCCGCGGTCGAGGTCCTACGCATGGTGCTGGTGCAGAACTACACCCGATCGGTCGACCGAAGCGGACGGGAGGTGGTCAAGCGGCGGGAGGCGGACACAGACGGTCTCCCGCCGGGCAGGCTGCGGGTGACCTCCCCGTATGACGTGGACGCCCGCTGGGCTGCCAAGGGCGAGGACCTGGTCTGGAACGGCTTCAAGGTCCACCTCACCGAGACCTGCGACGCAGGAGATGCAGCCGACGGCGACGGCGGCCGGGCGGACGGCCCGCCCAATCTCGTCACCAATGTGACGACCACCGATGCCACCGTGCCCGACGCCAAGATGACCACGGCGATCCACGACCGGCTCGCCGCCCGCGGCCTGCTGCCCGGCGAGCACTACGTCGATTCGGGCTACCCCTCGGCGGCCGGGGTCGTGGATGCGCGTCGCAGCTACGGGATCGCACTGGTCACTCCGCTGCTGGCCGACCAGTCCCCGCAGGCCAAGGCGGGCGGTGGCTACGACCGGGCCGGCTTTGCCATCGACTTTGACGCCGCGCAGGCGGTCTGCCCGCAGGGCAAGACCAGCTCGTGGTGGGTCCCGGCGACTCAGCGCGGCCGCGAGGTGATCGTGGTCAAGTTCGCCGCCGCCGCCTGCCGGGCCTGTCCCGCTCGTGACCAGTGCACCCGCTCCACCTCGTCGAAGTTCGGCCGCCAGTTGACCGTGCCGCCCCGCGAGGTGCACGACGCCCAGCGCGCGGCCCGCACCGCCCAAGCCGCCACCGACTGGCAGGCCCGGTATGCGATCCGGGCCGGGGTGGAAGGCACCATCCGGCAGGGCATCGCCGTGTGCGGCATGCGCCGCGCCCGCTATCGGGGCCTGCCCAAGACCCACCTGGAACACGTGTTCTCCGCGGTCGCGCTCAACCTGATCCGCCTGGACGCCTGGTGGAACGGCCACCCGCTGGACCGGACCCGCACCAGCCACCTCACCCGCCTCGAACTGGCCCTGGCGGCATAGCGAATTAGCCAGCAGGGTCTTGGAGTCGGGGATCGCTGCGATTGTCAGTGAGGAAGTGGTCTCAGTACGGGACCGGAATCCCGACCTGTTCGGCGACCAGGAGGCGGAGCTCGACGGTGACCAGCATTGTGCCAATCGTGGAGGCGGCGATGCGGCGGTTGAACCGTTGCTCGACGATCTCAGTGGCCTGGCGGCGCAGGGATTCCTGGGTCTGGGTGGGAAGTGTGGCCAACGCGGCGTCGGTTCGGCGCTCCCAGGCCGCGATCGCGGCCTCCTGGGCCGCTGGCCGTTCGTGAGCGACTGTCGCCGCGCTCTGGGCGACCCGTCCCTGGCAGATCGCGGCGACGACCCACGCTGCCAGATCACGAGGCTTCGGGCGATGCCGATGCGCCGCTCGCAGCGCTCCAGCCACTCGCTCCTTGGGATAGCTGGCCACCAAGCGCTCGGCGACCTGCGGGTCGACGCCGAGGACGATCAGTCGATCCACAAGGCTGAGCCTGGCGGTGCCCTTGGTCGCTCGGCCCGGGCGGACCGCGGGCGGGCGCACGAACGGATCACCGTCGGACCCTGCGGGTTCTTGAAGTGAGTACCGAACGGGAGCCCGGCTGCTGGGCCGGGCGACAACACCGATCAATCCGCGTCGCTGGAGCAGCGTGAGATGGCGTGGGATGCGGTGTGCGGGGACCCCGATCCGCTCGGCGACTTCGCGCTGGCCGACAGTAGGAGCACGCGTCGTCGCGGCGAGCCTTCGCAGCATGACGTAGACGAGGCGGGTCTCGGGACCCAGCTGGCCGTCGTCCAGCACGCTGTTTGGAATGGCCGTGTGGCCGGCGGTGCCGCTCAGATCAGGAAAGTAGATGGCGTGGTGGGTGTCTCCACCCGAACCTGGCTGCTCTGCGCCTGGCATTCCTGGCATGCGGATTCGGTCCTTCGGCTCGCTGTGGTGGCAGATACCGCCACGACGCAAGGTCCGAGGGCGTGCTTGCGCCGAACTCACTGACGACCGCAGCAGTGAGCTGAGCGGGGGACTTGGGCACCGGCGGCATCGCCGCGCTGTGACCGGCAGTGAGCGGGCGCGTGTTCCGTAGGTCCCGCGATGAAGGACCCAGGCAGCTCAAGTGCTCATGGCAGCCACTCGGGTGAGACCCTCGCCGAGGGCGGCGACGCCTGCTGTCCGCAGTGTGGTCGCCCGTTGCGGCCGGTCAGGAGCAGCTTGATCCCCGACCCCGTTGAGCATCCGACCGTCCCGGTCTGGCCGGTGGTCGGCATGGTGTTCGGCAAGAAGCGGTCGGCGATCCTGGAGCTGGCGCGGCAGGGCAGGCTGCCGGTGCGGGTGCTCAGGATCGGCGGGAGCTACCGGGTGGCCACGGCCGAGCTGCTCCGCGTGCTCGGGCAGGATCGGTGACCGTATGCGCCTGGGAGTTATCCACATTCTCCTCCCGACCGCCCACGACTCCTTGCGGAGAAGGTAGGTTCCTGCCGTGGAGGCCCGCTGAGCAGCTGCGGGCCATCGATCGGCAGAGCGCGACAGGCGCGTCGAGATCGATCGCTCATCTGGCGTTGAGGCGACGCAGTCCTGCGTCGTCTCCGCCGACCCTCAGCGCGAATCGCCCCGGGAACTCGGGGTACGCGGTCGTGTGCGCCGGCCTCCATCATTGGCTGCAGGTGAAGGAGGTCAAGGTGAGCAGGCAGGGCCACATCGCCAAGAAGTGCGTGCGCCGTTGCGCCACGGCGGGCCGCAAGTGCTCGAGTCGCTGCACTCGCTATTACTACGTGCTGGATGCGACGCCCGGTCCGGATGGCAGGCGCAAGCAGATCTGGTCCAAGGGCCACACCACCCGGAAGGCCGCGGAGGTCGGACTGCGCGAGGAGCTGACCCGCCGGGACCAGGGAATCATGCTGAGCACCGAGAAGCTGACAGTGCGCGAGTTCATGGACCGCTGGCTGGACCACATGGTCATGCTCGGTCGCGATGAGCGGACCCTGGAGCGCTACCGGGAGCTGCTCGAACTCCACGCGGTGCCAAACATCGGTGACCTGCAGCTCAAGGCGCTGGAGCCGAGGCACCTCTCCGACCTGTACGCCAAGCTGCGGCGCCAGGGCCGCCGTGACGGCAAGCCCGGCGGACTGCATCCACGCACTGTCGGACACGTGCGCCGTGCGCTGCACCACATGCTGAAGCAAGCCATGCGCTGGAACTACATCGGCCGCAACCCCGCCACCGATGTCGAGCTACCGAGCATCCCGACTTCGGAGATGGTGACGCTCTCCCGCGAGCAGGCGGCGACACTGCTGAAGGCAGCCACGGCGCGCCCGCTCATGCGCAACCTCGTGATGCTCGGGGTGGCGACCGGCGCGCGGCTGGGCGAACTGCTCGCGCTGTGCTGGACCGACATCGACCTCCAAGCAGGCACCGTGCGGATCGGCTGGTCGCGGCGGATCGTGAACGGCCGCATGCAGGTGAAGGGGCCCAAGACGGAGGCCGGCTACCGCACGGTGATCCTCGGCCCCACGACCGTCGCAGCACTCAAGCAGCTGCATGCAGAGCAGGCCGAGCGGCGACTCGCCCTCGGCGCTGACTACCACCCGGACGCCGAACGGCGACTCGCCCGCGGCCCTGGCTACGACCAGAACGAATATCTGGTCATCTGCAAGGCGGACGGGCGTCCCTACCGGCCGGACGCGACCTCGACGCAGTTCCGCAAGTTCGTCGACGACAACGGCCTGCCGAAGACCGTGCACGTGCACACGCTCAGGCACAGCGCGGCGAGCTTCCTGGCCGCCGCCAGCGTGCCCGCCTCAGACATCGCCGCCCAGCTCGGCCACAAGGACGGCGGCGCGCTCGCGCTCAAGGTCTACGTGCACCCGATGGCCGAGGGCCTCGCCCGCGCCGGCGCGCACCTGGATCAGGTCGTCGGAGCATAGCCAGCACCGCGCTTTGTCTGGATGTTAGAACTTTCGTTAGAACTCAAGGATGGGATTCGAACCCATGGAAGCCTTGCGACTTCAACGGTTTTCGAGACCGCCCCATTCGTCCACTCTGGCACCTTGCCGAAGGGAGTATAGCGAAGGCTGGCAGGGGCGCGGCGGGTCAGCGGCGGCCCCGGAAGAAGGCACGCAGGACCTCTGCGCACTCCTCCGCCAGGACGCCACCGCGGACCTCCACCCGGTGAGCCAGGCGGGGGTCCCTGACCAGATCCCAGAGCGAGGTCACCGCGCCGGCCTTCGGATCGTCGGCGCCGAACACGAGGCGGGCCAGCCGCGCCTGGACCAGTGCGCCGGCGCACATCGCGCACGGCTCCAGGGTGACCACGAGCATGCAGCCGTCGAGCCGCCACCTCCCGAGCATTTTCGCGGCTGCGCGCAGCGCCTCCAGCTCCGCATGGGCGGTCGGGTCGCCGGACTGCTCGCGGCGGTTGCGGCCACGCGACAGCTCGGCCCCGTCGGGGCCGATCACCACCGCGCCGACCGGAACGTCGTCGTGCCCCACCGCTGCGCGGGCCTCCCCGAGCGCCATGCGCATCCAGACCTCGTCGGCAGCCGTCGCGACCGAGCTCATCCCCATCGAATCCTCGCAGGAGCCGTGCCAGCAGCTTGCGGCCTGCCCACCCGGGGCTGAGTCGGTGCGGGCCGACGACGAGCCTAGCATCCGGCTACCCGGCGCCGAACGACACGACCGCCGTACATTTGTCTTGTTCGGCCTGCAAGAGACGACCCGGGTGCGCGATCCGGCCCATGGAGGTCCAACGATGCGAGGGAGGTGCCTTCGATGAGGCTGTCGACCACGGTGGTCGCGCTCGTCGGCGAGCGTGCTCCGCAGTGCCTGGAGGCGCTTCGGCAGGTGGCGAACGTCCGTGTGGTCCGGCCCGACCCGCAGGATGCACCGCTGCGGCGGGCCGCGGCCGCCTACCGGGCGGCTGCCGGCATCCACGCCCCCTACCTGGCCCACGACGCCGATCCCCTCGGTCCGGTGGCCGACGCCTGGATCAGATGGTTCGACCAGCAGGGCCCCACCGGCGAGCTGGAGGTCGCGGTGAGCGAGACGCTGCAGCGCTGGCGCGCCGACACGATCGCGCTGCCCGACTACTATCTGGTGCTCGACGCCGACTCCTGGAGCGCGACCAGGCGGCACTGGTACCTCGGGTTCCTCCATCGCGCCGCTCCCAGCCGGGTGCTGCCGGCGGCCGGCTCGGCCGGCGCGGTGTCCTCCCGGCTCTCCCAGCTCACCAGCGGCCGCTGGTGGCCCGACCTGGACCGGTTGCTGGCCGACGTCGACCGGGTCGTGCCGGACCGGGTCTGAGCCGTGGGCCCGCGGAGCCGGGCCACCCGCTGCGCTCGGGCCCACACGCTGCGCCCGGGGCCCGGCTGCCCCGGGGCCGTGCTCAGTACCAGCCGTTGGCCTGCCAGAACGCCTGCGCGGCCTCGGCCGTGCCGTAACGGTCGTGCACGTAGGTGCGAAAGGCCATGAGCTGCTTGGCGCAGTCGGTGGTGGCGTAGTCCTGGCCGAGGTAGAGGATGCGGTTGCCGAGCAGGAGCTGGCCGAGCCCGAACGCGGTGGAGCTGGGGTTCTGCGCCATCGGGTTGCCACCTGACTCGTGCATGATGATCCAGCGCTCGGCCGATGAGGTGCTGGAGAGGTCGCAGAGCCCGCCGCTCAGCGGGACCGACGGCGCCGGGGCGGGGGCCTGCGCGGGCTGGCTCGCCCGGCGGGCAGCCGCCTCGCGGGCGCGGGCCGCCTCCTCCTGCCTGATCAGGCGGCGCAGCTCCTCGGACCGCGCGCGTAGGCTGGCGGCCTGTCTGGCCAGCTTGCCGACCTTGGCGTCGAGCGCCTGCTTGGCCTGGTGCCGTACCGACTGGACGTGCCGGACGCTGGCCAGCTCCTGGCGCACCGCGGCGGTGGCGGCCACGCGCTCCCGCTCGACCGCGACCATCTCGGCGTGCATGAGACCGGCGCGGCTGCGCGCCTGGTCGAGCTGGCCGAGTGTCTCCTGCCCCCTGGCCGCCACGTAGTTGAGGGTTGCGGCCCGGTCGGCGAGCTCTGGCAGGTCCGGCGAGGAGACCAGCGCGGCGAGGTCAAGGACGCCCCCGGTCATGTAGGCCTGGCGTGCCTGCTCGGCCAGCCGGTCCTGGGTCGCCCGCACCTCGGCCGCAGCCTTGTCGAGCGCCGCCGCCGCAGTGACCCGTCGCAGCCGGGCATCCGCCTCGCGAGTGCGGGCCTGCTCCAGCCGAGCCTCGGCGCCGGCGACAGCGTCGTCCGCCTGGGCGACTGCCCTGGCCAGAGCGTCGGTGTCGGCGCGAGCGTCGCGCAGCACGGCCTCGACGCCGCCGAGCTGGTCCTGCGTGCGGGAGAGGTCACCGCGCTTGTCGTCGGCGATGGCGCGGGGCACGGCGAGGGAGGTCGCCACGGCCAGCGTCGCAACCAGAGCAAGCAAGATGCGGGGACGCAGAGATATGGCGCGGAGAGACAACAGGAGCCTCCCTGGGGGGGCGGGAGCCGTTTCTTGTCGATTCGCGCGTTAACGCCTGTTGGGCTCGGGAAGATCGAACACGGGAGGTAAGACTCTCGCACGAGCCGCGCGAGGAGGCAAGCACCCGCTACAGGGTGATCTGGGCGAGTTGCTGGTCGAGGTCGGTCCGATGAATCTTGACGAGCAGGGGTCAGGCCGGTGGTCAGGACCTGCTGGCGAGGCGGACCGCGCGGGCGGCGCGTTCCTGAAGGCCGTCGAGCGCGCCGGAGGCGGGCACCAGATCGGACCCCAGCCCGACGGCGATGGCGCCGGCCGCGAGTCAGGCGGGCACCTCGTCGATGGCGATGCCGCCGGTGGGCACCGCGGCCAGGTCCGGGAAGGGACCGAGCAGCGCCTTCAGATGGCCGGTGCCGGCCGGACCGGCGGGGAAGAGCTTCACCGCCGGCGCGCCGGCGGCCCGGGCGACGGTGACCTCGGTGGCGGTGTAGGTGCCGGGCAGCGGCACCAGGCCGGCGGTGAGCGCCGCCTCCACCAGCGCGGGATCGGTGTGGGGCGAGACGCAGAACTCCACGCCGAGTGCGGCGAGGCGACGCGGCTCCTCGCGATCCAGCAACCGTTCCCGCACCGACCGGCACGCGGTCGCCCACAGCCTTGACGACCGCCGCGATCGACTGCTGGGCGGCCGGGTCACCGAGGGTGATCTCCAGCGCCTGGACTCCCGCGTCGGCGAGGGCCTCGGCGATCTCCACGGCGCGGCCGTGGTCGCGCAGCCACAGGATCGGCAGGACCCGCCCGCGCCGGATCGCCGCCAGCGCGCGGGGCTCGCCGGCCGGGATGGTCATGACGGGACACCTCCCACGGGACACCTCCCGGAGAACCGGGACCACCGAAGCCTACTGCCGGATGCCGGACCCCGTGGCATGATGCCGTGGAGGGTGGCGAGGTGGCCGAAGCCGGCGCCGCCACGAAGGAGTAGCGTAGCCGCTTGCCAATGGCGAGCTGGAGGACCTGTTCATGTCCCGTCCCCGCGGTGGCGCGCCCCGCATCTACGCGTACACCTTCCGTGTCCGCATCCTCGAAGGCTTCCACGCCCCGCCCGACCCGCATGACATCTGGCGCGAGATCGAGCTGCGTGGCGACCAGACCCTCGCGGAGCTGGGCGAGGCGATCCCGGACGCGTTCCGGTTCGACGACGACCACCTGTGGTCGTTCTTCCTCAGCGGCAAGCGCTGGGACACCTCGACCGAGTACACCCGCATCCAGGAGGAGCGCGGACGCCCGGCGGACCGCCTCAGGGTGCGGGACGCCCCCGCCGGCAGGGAGTTCCTCTTCCTGTTCGACTACGGCGACGAGTGGCAGTTCGGGGTCAAGCTCGCCCGGACCGCTGAGGTCGAGCCGGGCGCGACCTACCCTCGACTGGTCGCCAGCCATGGCGAGGCGCCGCCGCAGTACCCGGATCTCGAGGACTGGGACGACGACGAAGACGAAGACGAAGACGAAGATTACGAGGACGAGGACGAAGCGGCGTACCTGGAGGAACGCGAGCGGCTGCTGGAGCGGTTCGAGGCCTGGGCCGAGCAGCGCGGCGCCTCCGGCGACATCTGGCTCGCCCCCGCGATGCTCGACTACAAGTGGGCCGAGGCGGAAGAGGAGCTCACCCGCTGGACCGCCGACGACCTGCGGGACCTCCTGCTGGAGTGGAGCCCGCGGACGATGGCGGTGCCGGACGGGAAGATCCCGGCGATGATCTCCAGCGCCCGAGCGTTCCTGGTCTTCCTGGACGACGCCGAGCTGCTGGATCCGGCCGGCGACCGGCTCGGCACGCTCGATGCCACGCTCGACTGGATCGCGCCGCAGCTCGAGGAGGCAATGCGCGACGTGTCCAGGTTCAGCCCCGCCAAGGCCGCGGTCTCCGCCATGCAGGCCGAGGGCGTGGACCTGAACGACTCGCGGGCTGTCGAGCGGTTCCTCGCGGACTTCAGGCTCCCGCCGGAGATCCAGCTCTCCGAGCAGCTCTCCGAGGAGGCGCCCACCTTCCCGCCGGTGGCCCTTGCCCCGCTCGACGAGCTGCAGGCCGCCGCCGCGGCGGCGCCTGCGCTGCGCCGGCTGCGCGAGCTCACCGAATGGGCCGGCGAGGGGCGCAAGCTCACCGGCAAGGGCAACCTCACCGCCGCCGACCGCGAGGACCTCGGGGCCCGGCTCGGCGCCGACGAGCTCGACCTGACGCTCGCCTGGGCCAGGGATCTCCGCCTGGTCCGGACCTACAACCGGCGTCTGGTCCCCGTCAAGCAGCAGCGGGAACGCCTGCTCGACGACCCGCTGGAGCTGTTCGACCGGGCCTTCGACGCGCTGCCCAGGCTCGGTGGGGAGCTGCTGCCGACCGGCATGGTCGAGTCGGCCTTCCTGGACGGCCTCGCGGGGGCGATCGTCGACCTGCTCGCGGCGCTGTACAGCAGCGACGAGGCGATGCCGGTCGAGGATCTGGCCGAGCACGTCTGGGAGGACCACGTCCTCGCCGGGCTCGACGAGGACGAAGCCCCCGACGCGGTGGTCGAGATGTGGCGGGTCACCACCGAGGTCGAGGTCAGCCGGCTGCTCGCCCACCTCCAGGAGATGGGCGCTGTTGAGGGTGCCGACCCCGATGCGGTCGGGGCCAGCGCCCCGGGCGGGGTGCGGCTGACGCAGCTCGGCATCTGGAGGACCAACGTGCTGCTGCGCGCCGCCGGCGCGGACGCGCCGGTGATCGGCGACCTCGCCGGCGCCGACGTCGAGACGCTGCTCGACAGGGTGACCGGCTACGACGAGGAGGCGTGCCGAGCGGAGCTGCGCGCCTGGTGCCAGGAGCGCGGCGATGCCGCGCGTGAGCTGGCCGCCTACGCCCGGTCCGCTCCCGGGTTCGAGCGCCAGATGCTGGCGCTCGTTGCCCTCGAGGAGGCCGGGCCGGCGGCGGAGGCCGAGGTGCGGGCCATGCTCGACGACGAGGCGCTGCGCCCGCAGGCGCAGCTGTGGCTGGTCCGCAACGGCTTCGAGGACCAGGACAGCGTCGACCATGCGGCGTCGACCTTGCTGATGGCCCAGTCGCTCGCGACGATCCTGGAGCTCGACGGTCCGGCGTCGCTGGTCGAGCAGCTCGAGGGGCTGGGCCCGCCACAGGAGCAGATCGCCATGCTGGAGGACCTCGGGCGCGCCCCCACGCCGCGTCTGCTCGACGTTCTGGACGCGATCGGCAAGGCCCACCCCGTGGCCGAGGTCTCCAAGTCCGCGCGCAAGACCGCCCTCAAGCTGCGCTCCGCCGCAAGCGGCCCGTAGGCCCCGCCCCGGAGGGGGCTCGTTCGTAACCTGGAATTTACGTGCCCAATGACGCTCTCGGCGCGGTCGTGGTGGTTTACTGGCAGGCGGCCGGCCATGGGCCCGTGAACGCAACCAGCACGACCGCGAGGAGTCAGTTCGTGATCAAGCAGTCTTCGGTCAAGGCAAGCGGCAGCGTCAAGGTGTCGTTCATCCTTCCCAGGTCCACCCCCAACGGCAAGGTCTCGGTCGTCGGCGACTTCAACGGCTGGGACCCGCATGCTCACCCGCTGCGGCCACGCAGCAACGGCACCCGTAGCGTCGTCCTGACGCTGCCGTCCGGGGGCCGCTACGCCTTCCGCTACCTGGGTGAGGGCGGCCAGTGGCACGACGACGACGGCGCCGCGGCCTTCGAGCCGAACGGCGTCGGCGGTGTCAACGGGATCCTGGAGACCTGAGTCCCAGACCGTCTCCGCACGCCTGAGGGGAGCTGAGCCTGCTCGACGAGGACCTGCCGTCGCCGTTCCGGGCGGCCGACAGGTCCTCGATCGATGCGGGGGTCAGCCACCCATGCCCGGCAGGGCGGAAACGTCCACGTCGGACGGGCGGGCGCGGATCACGACAAGCGACACCACCAGAGCGATCACCGCAAAGGCGGCCGCGAGCAGGAAGGCGGTCGAGATGCCGTGGGCCAGCACGTGCTGGGCGAACGGCGCTGGAAGCTGACCGGTCTGCTCGAACTGAGCGCGGAGCTGCGGTGTGGAACTGGCCAGGAACTGCGTGACCTGCTCCCTGGCCTCATTCCTGCTCGCGGTGCCGAACACCGTGACCAGGATCGACAGGCCGAGGGAGCCGCCGACCTGCTGCATGACGTTGAGCAGGCTGGACGCCGCGCCCGACTCGCGCCGCTCCACACCGGAGACCGCGACGATCGTGAGCGGCACGAACAGCAGGCCCATCCCCAACCCGAACACCAGCATCGGGCCGAGGATCCCCTCCACGTACCCGCTGGTCACCGACACCTGCGCGAGCCAGGCGAGCCCCAGGGCCGCCAGCACGGAGCCGGTCAACATGAGGCGCCTCGGCCCGACCCTCGGGAGCGACCACGAGGCGAACTGCGAGGTCACGATCAGCGCCCCGGTGACGGGCAGGAACGCGACGCCGGCCCGCAGCGGGCTGTAGCCGAGGACGTTCTGCACGAACAGGGTCAGGAAGAAGAACATGCCGAACAGCGCCGCCGCGAGGGCGAACATGATGGCGTAGCTGCCTGCACGGTTGCGGTTGCGGAACATGTGCAACGGGGTGATGGGCTGCCTGGTCCTGGTCTCGATGGAGAGGAAGACCGCGAGAAGGACCAGGGCGCTGACGAAGGAGGCAACCGTCGCCGGGTCGCTCCAGCCCTCCTGCGCGGCGCGGATGAACCCGTAGACCAGCGCGACCATGCCGGCCGTCGAGGTGAGCGCCCCACCGATGTCGAACTTGCCAGGCTGTCGCTCCGACTCGGTGATGTAGAGGGGCGCGACCAGGGCGAGCAGGATGCCGATGGGCACGTTGACGAACAGCACCCACCGCCACGACAGCCACGAGGTCAGCATGCCGCCGGCCAGCAGCCCGATGGCGGCGCCCGACACTGACACCGCGGCGAACACGCCGAACGCGCGGTTGCGTTCGCGCCCCTCCGCGAAGTTGGTGGTGATCAGCGCCAGCGCCGTCGGCGAGGCGATCGCGCCGCCAACGCCCTGCAGCGCGCGGGCGGCCAGCAGCCAGGCCGACGAGGTCGCCAGCCCGCCGAGCAGCGAGGCGACAGTGAACACCAGTATCCCGGTGATGAAGACGCGGCGACGCCCGAGGATGTCGCCCGCCCGGCCGCCGAGCAGCAGCAGCCCGCCGAACGTGAGCGTGTAGGCGTTGAGCACCCATGACAGGCTGGTGGTGGAGAAGTGCAGGGCCTGCTGGATGTGTGGCAGAGCGATGTTGACGATGGTGGCGTCCAGCACGACCATGAGCTGCGACGCCGCGATGACCGTGAGGGTGAGCGCGGGGTGGAAGCCCCGCCGTGCCGCGCCCGGGGGCCGCGACCTCACCGACTCTGTGACCGACATGCGCTGTCTTTCCCCTTCGGTTAGTGTACGATCCCGTTCACTAGCGAGCGACGGTACAGTGTCAATATTGGGAACGCAAGCGTTCACTATATTTTCTGGTGGAGGTCGACCGATGGCCGTTGAGGTGGATCGCAAGACGGCTCGGCCCTGCGCGCCGGACGCCCACGTCCGCCGCCGCGGCGAGACGCTCGAGCGTGCGATCTTCGACGCCGTCATGTACCAGCTCCAGACCGTCGGCTACGCGGGCCTGACGATGGAGGGGATCGCGGCCTGTGCCCACACCGGCAAGGCGGCGCTGTATCGCCGCTGGCCCTGCAAGGAGGACGTGATCGTCGACGCCTTCGAGCACGTGCTGCCGCCCCTGACCGACCTGCCGGACCACGGCAACGTGCGCGATGACCTCCTCGACGTGCTGCGGCGGATCACGGCGATCGTCAACTCCCCGGTGGGCAACGCCCTCCAGTGCCTCATGGCCGAGACCGACCGGGACCACCCGTTCGTCCGCCTGGTGCACGAGCGCATCCTCAAGCCCCGCAAGCAGATGCTGCTTGCCGTGCTCCGAGGCGCCGCCGACCGCGGGGAGGTGCGGCCCGAGGCCGTCAACTCGCTCGTCATGGACGTCGGCCCGGCCATGGTGGTGCACCGCTACCTGGCGGACGGCGCTCCGGTGCCCGACGACTACCTCGTGTCGGTCGTCGACGGCCTCGTCATGCCGCTGCTGCGGCCATAGACTCGGCGGGCTGTCGCCTCCTTTCCAGACCGTGAGGAGTCCCACGATGCCACTCCGGTTCGGCCTGCTCGGCACCGGCTACTGGGCGCGGGAGACGCACGCCGCGGCGCTGGCCATACAGGACGGCGCCGAGCTGGTCGGCGTCTGGGGCCGCAACCCCACCAAGGCGGCGGCGGTCGCCGAGCGGTACGGCGTGCGCAGCTTCGGCGATCCCGACGCGCTGTTCGCGGCGGTCGACGCGGTCGCCTTCGCCCTGCCTCCGGACGTGCAGGCCGAGCTCGCCGTGCGGGCCGCGACCGCCGGTCGCCATCTGCTGCTCGAGAAGCCGCTCGCCCTGTCGCTGCCCGACGCGCGTCGCGTCGTCGCGGCGGTCGAGGCGAGCGGGGTGGCGTCGCTGGTGTTCTTCACGTGGCGGTTCCAGCCCGCTGTGGCCGCCTGGATCGAGGAGCTGCGGGCCGCCGGCGACTGGCAGGGCGGTCGCGGGGCGTGGTTGGGCTCGATCTTCCAGCCGGACAGCCCGTACGCCGAGTCGCCCTGGCGGCGCAGCAGGGGAGCGCTGTGGGACGTCGGCCCGCACCCGCTCGCGCTGGCCCTTCCGGTGCTCGGCCCGGTCGAGCGCGTGACCGCCGCGACCGGGCTCGGCGACACGGTCCACCTGGTGCTCGAGCATCGCGGCGGGGCATCGACCACGCTGTCGCTCAGCCTCACGGCGCCGCCGGCGGCGGAAGGGACGGACTTCGCGTTCTACGGTCCGCGCGGCGTGTCGTTGATCCCGCCCGGCGGCACGACCGCGGTCGAGGCGTTCGGCGAGGCGGTCCGCCAGCTCGCCGCCGAGGTCGCGGCGGGCAGCCGGAGCCATCCCTGCGGAGCCCGCTTCGGCATGGACGTCGTCGCCGTGCTCGACGCGGTCGAGCGGTTCCTTGCCACCCCTGTCGGCGCACGCACCGCGGCGGTCCTCACCGCGGATGCCAGAGCGGGGCCGCCCGGTTCGTCGACAACCTCAGAGCGGTGATCCGGCCGGGCGGCCCCGACGAGCCGGCAACGATCGCTCAGGCAGGAGGGGCGGCGGCCGGCGCGGGGGGTGCTGGAGGCAGCTTGACGGTGAAGACCGCGCCGCCCTCCGGGTGGTTGGCCGCCGCGACGGTGCCGCCGGCGTCCTCCACGATCTTGCGGACGATCGCCAGGCCGAGCCCGGAGCCCGGCAGGCTGCGCGCCTCCGCCGCCCGGTGGAAGCGGTCGAAGACCAGCGGAAGGTCCTCCGGGGCGATGCCGGGGCCGTGGTCACGGACCTGCAGGCCGCCATCGCGCACCGTCAGCTCGACCGGTGTGCCGTCCGGGCTGAACTTGACGGCATTGTCGAGCAGGTTGCCGACGGCGCGGAGGATCTGCTCGGGCCTTGCCATCACTGCCGTGCGCTCGGCGTCGACCAGGATGGAGCGGCCGCTGCGGCGGCGCGCTCGATCGGCGGCGCGCTCGGCGAGCTGGTCGAGCGCGAGGTTCTGCTCTGGCTCGTCGTCGTGGCGGTCCACGGCCAGCGCGACGAGCTCGTTCACCAGCGCGGACAGCTCCCGCAGCTCGCTGTCGAGGTCGCTGAGCAGGCGGTCGCGCGGCGATGCGGCCAGGTCAGGGTGGCGGCGCAGGGTGTCGATGTTGGCGCGCAGGCTGGTCAGCGGGGTTCGCAGCTCGTGCCCGGCGTCCTGGACCAGGCGCTGCTGCTGGTCCCGGGAGCGGGTCAGGGCGGCGAGCATGGAGGCGAACGCGCGGGCGAGGCGGCCGATCTCGTCGCGGCCGCCCGCCGGGACGGCGATGTCGAGGCGGCCGCTGGCGGCGATCGACTCGGCCGCCGCGCTGAGGCGGGTCACCGGCCTGGTGGTGCGGCGGGCGATCAGCACGCCGGCCGCGGCGGCGAGCGCGATGATCAGCAGCCCGACCAGGACGGAGCGGTTGCGGACCGAGCGTAGGACGCGGTCGGTCTCGGCCAGACTGCGGCCGATGCGGATCTCTCCCCCGCCGGGTTGGGCGATGGCCACGACCCGGTAGGTCTGCGTGCCGAACCGCTGGGTCCACGGGCTGGAGAGGGCAGCGACCGGGCGGGGAGGGTGATCCTCGCCGTCCGAGGTCTCGGCGGAACGATCGGCCGGGCGGTCGCTGCCACTGACGTCGACACCCGGTTTGTCCACGGGAACGCCGGGCGGACCTTGGAAGGCGACGACCCGACCGCTGGCATCGATGCACTGGACGATCGTGCCGCGCAGGCCGGCGAGCGGGCCCCCCCGCTCGCCGCGGGCCATCTCGGAGCAGACCCGATCGTCGGGGCTTCGGCCCGGGCCCGTGAACTGGCGCGCGGTGCTCACCAGGCTGGAATCGACCTCATCGCGCAGGCGCTGGTCGGTGGCCGCGTAGCTGACCGCCGCGACCGCCACGACCGACAGCCCGGCCAGCAGGGCCAGCGCGATGGCCAGGCGGGCCCGCAGGGTCATGGCGCCCGCAGGGTGTAGCCAACGCCCCGGACGGTGTGCAGCAGCCGCGCCTCAGCGCCCGCCTCCATCTTGCGGCGCAGGTAGCCGACGTACACCGACAGCGCTTTGGAGTCCGGCCCGAAGTCGTAGTTCCAGATCCGCTCGTAGATGGTGGAGTGGGTCAGCACGATGCCGGCGTTGCGGACCAGTAGCTGCAACAGGTCGAACTCGGTCTTGGTCAGCCCCATCTCGCGGTCGCCGCGCCACGCCCGCCGGGCCGCCTCGTCCAGGCGCAGGTCGGCGACGTGGAGCTCGCCGTCCGGCTCGTCGTAGCTGGCCCGCCGCAGCAGCGCCCGGACCCGCGCGAGCAGCTCGTCGAGGGCGAACGGCTTGGGCAGGTAGTCGTCGGCGCCGGCGTCCAGCCCGGCCACGCGGTCCGACACCTCGGTGCGTGCGGTCACGATCAGGATCGGGGTGCGGTCCCCCCGCGCCCGCAGCCGCTGGCACACCGTGAGGCCGCCGACGTGCGGCATCATCAGGTCGAGCACCAGCACGTCGGCCGGCTCCTCGGCGATCGTGTCGAACACGCCGGATCCGTCCGCGACCGCGCGGACCCGATAGCCCTCCAGCTCCAGCGCGCGAGAGAGCGCCTCGCGCGTGGCGCGGTCGTCCTCCGCCAGCATGACCCGGTTCTGCATGGGACCAACACTAGCGTCGCACAGCGTCGTCATCAGCCCTCTCCTCGTCGAACCCTCGCGATCGTGCAACGCCCGGGTGAGGGGACGGTAAGAGACGGCGGGCTTCTTACCGGGTTCTCGAACTGTGCTCGACGGCCTCTTGAGCGGGCCGCGGACACTGCCAGGTGTCCAGCTTCCGACCGAGAGGAGCCTCCATGCCGCCCGTGCCACCCGAGTTGCCCGGGCCACCCGAGCCACCCGACCGCGGCGCCGTCGCCCGCCGGGACGCCGGCCTCCGCCGGGTCTCGCGGCTGACCCGCTGGCTGCTGGCCGGGGCGCTGACGCTCACCGCCGCGTTCTCGGCCATCGCCGCCCGCACCTTGCCCGGGCAGGGCACCAGCTCCACCAGCACGAGCCAGTCCGGCCAGACGAGCAGCTCCGACTCGAGCCCTTCCTCCGGCTCCGATCAGGGCGACGACAGCGCCGGCACGCTGCAGTCGCCGGCCAGCACGCCGTCGGCGTCCAGCGGCTCGGGCGGCGTCACCTCGGGAGGTTCCTGATGGGCAGGATCGGGCATGCAAGCTTTCTCGCGCTCGGGACCGGCGCCGTCGTGCTCGCGACCGACGAGGCCCGCCTGGGGGACGCGTGCCTGGCGGTGGCCGCCGAGGTGGACGCGATCGACCGGGCCTGCAGCCGCTTCCGCCCCGACTCCGAGCTCACCAGGGTCAACAGCGCCGGCGGGCGGGCGCTGCCGGTCGGCGGCGTCCTGCTCGACGCGCTCGAGGTCGCCCTGCGCGCCGCCCGCCTCACCGACGGCGACGTCGACCCCACAGTCGGCGAGGCGGTCCGGGTGCTCGGCTACGACCGCGACTTCGCCGCCGTGCCGGCGACCGGCCGCCCGCTGCTGCGGGTGGCCGCCGTCGCCGGCTGGCGGGAAGTCCGGCTCGACCGGGACCGCGGGGTCGTCGGTGTCCCCGCCGGCGTGCGGCTGGATCTGGGCGCCACCGCCAAGGCGCTCGCCGCCGACCGGGCGGCGGCAGGCGCCGCCGCCACGGCCGGCTGCGGGGTGCTGGTGAGCCTCGGCGGCGACATCGCGACGGCGGGCGAGCCGCCGTCCGGCGGCTGGGCGGTGCGGGTCACCGACTGGCACGCCGCCGGTCCTGACGCGAGGGGCGAGACAGTGCGCATCCACGGCGGCGCGCTCGCCACCTCCAGCACCAGCGTGCGCCGCTGGACCCGTGGCGACGAGCAGCTGCACCATGTCGTCGACCCCGCCACCGGCCGGCCCGCGGCGGTGGTGTGGCGCACCGTCAGCGTGGCCGCCGCGACCTGCGTGGACGCCAACACCGCGGCGACCGCCGCGATCGTCCGCGGCCAGCGCAGCCCCGCCTGGCTCCGCTCGCTCGGCCTGCCCGCCCGCCTGGTCCGCCCGGACGGGTCGCTCGTGCGGGTCGGCGGCTGGCCCGAGCCAGAGGGGGCAACGGCAGCATGACCGACACCCCTCCGCTGTGGTACCTCAGCCGCGGCAGCGGCGTGGTCACCCTTGTCCTGCTGACGGTGACGGTCGTCCTCGGTATCACCACCTCGGCCCGCTGGGCCACGGCGCACTGGCCCCGCTTCGTCGTGGTGGGACTGCACCGCAACCTCTCCCTGCTGGCCGTCGCCTTCCTGGGCCTGCACATCACCACCACCGTCGTCGACGGCTACGTGCCGATCCGCTGGCTGGACGTGGTGGTCCCGTTCGTCTCCGCCTACAAGCCGCTGTGGCTCGGCCTCGGCGCCATCGCCTTCGACCTGCTCGCCGCGGTCCTGGTCACCAGCCTGTTGCGCAGCAGGCTGAGCCAGCCGGTCTGGCGGGCCGTGCACTGGCTCGCCTACGGCTGCTGGCCCGTGGCCGTCGTCCACGGGCTCGGCATCGGCAGCGACTCCCGCCAGGCGTGGCTGCTGCTGATCGACAGCCTCGCCGTCGTCGCGGTGGTGGCCGCCGGATGGTGGCGGCTCCAGATCGGCTCGGTCCGGCAGCAGCGCGGGCAACCGGTCATGAGCAGAGGACGTGAGCATCCATGAGCACCACCGCTGATCTTCTGGCACCCCGAGCGCAAGCCGGCGCCGGTCCCGAACCCCGCCGAGGGCTCCCCCGCCTGCTGGCCGTGGCGGGCGAGCACGGCAACGCCACACCGCTCGCCCGCCACCGGCTCGCCTTCCCCACACCTCCCCTGCCCGGCCGGGCCGGCGACGACCTGATCGCCGCCGTCGAGCGATCGGGCCTGCGAGGCCGCGGCGGCGCGAGCTTCCCCACCGGGAGAAAGCTGCGCGCCGTCCGCGACGCCAGGCGGCGGCCGATCGTGGTGGTCAACGGCGCCGAGGGCGAGCCCACCAGCGGCAAGGACAAGCTCCTGCTCACCACCGCTCCGCACCTCGTCCTGGACGGCGCGCTGCTGGCAGCCGCCGCGGTCGGCGCCCGCCAGGTGGTCGTCTGCGTCGACCAGGCCGCCACCGCCGCGCTCGGCGCCGTCCAGCGGGCGCTCGCCGAGCGCCAGCGCGCGGAGGCGGCCCTGCCGGTGCGGCTGGCGGCCATCCCTTCGCGGTACGTCGCCGGCGAGGAGACCGCGCTGGTGCACTGGCTCAACGGCGGCCCGGCGACGCCCACCCTGACGCCGCCACGCCCGTTCCAGCGCGGAGTCGACGGCCTTCCCACCCTGGTCGACAACGTCGAGACCCTGGCCCATCTCGCCCAGATCATGCGCTTCGGACCGGACTGGTTCCGCCAGCTCGGCACGCCCGACGAGCCGGGCAGCGCGCTCGTCACCGTCTCGGGCGCCGTCGCCCGGCCCGGCGTCTACGAGCTCCCCGTCGGCACGGCCCTCGCCGACGCCCTCCGGATCGCCGGCGGCCCACTGGCGGGCATCGCGGGCGTCCTGGTCGGAGGCTACTTCGGAAGCTGGCTCGGCGCCGAGCAGGCGAGCAGGGCCCACCTCAGCAACCAGGCGCTGCGCACGCTCGGCGCCGGCCTGGGCTGCGGCGCCGTCACGCTGCTGCCCGAGGGCGCCTGCGGCCTGAACGAGACTGCCCGCGTCCTCGCCTGGCTGGCGGGCGAGACCGCCGGCCAGTGCGGCCCGTGCGTCCACGGCCTGGCCGCCATCGCCGCCACCGTCACGCACCTGAGCCGCGGGCCCACCGGCACCCGCGGGCCCACCGGCACCCAGGCCCTCGGCCAGCTCCGACGGTGGGCCGGGCAGATCGAGGGCCGCGGCGCCTGCCGCCTGCCCGACGGCGCCGTCCGCCTGCTGCGCACCTCCCTCGAGGTGTTCGCCGACGACGTCCAGCGCCACCTCAGCGGCGGCGGCTGCCCAGGCGCCACAGGTCCCGCCCTGCTCCCGATCCCCGCTTCGAACCCGACCAGCGGAGGGCTCCCATGGCGCTGACCCGCCGGCTGAACGTCGATCCGATCGCCTGCGACGGCCATGGACTGTGCGCGCAACTGCTCCCCGAGCGCGTCGCCCTGGACGACTGGGGCTTCCCCATCGTCGACCCGACCCCGCTGGGCCGCGACCTCGCGCCCCACGCCCGCCGTGCGGTCAGCGCCTGCCCGGTCCTCGCCCTGACCCTCGAGGTCTCGGACCCACCGCTATCGAGGATCATTTCGGTAAGGGCCGAAACATCGCCGTAGTAGCATCCCGGCCATGGCTGGAGACGCGAACATCGCCGCCCTCGCCGCCGTTCTCGCGGACCCGAGACGGTGCCGGGTCCTGGCCGCCCTGGGCGACGGCAGGGCGCTTCCCGCCAGCATGCTCGCCTCGGAGGCCGGCGTCGCGGCATCCACCGCCAGCGAGCACCTGGCCCGGCTGGTCGACGCCGGGCTGCTGACGGTGGCGCGCCACGGGCGGCGGTGGCCCTTTGCCGCGGCGGTGACGCTTTGCCGCGCAAAGTGTTGTTTAAGCGCTCTATATGCGAAGTTCTAGCGACAATTCACGCGGCAAAGGGCCACCACCGCCGTCCGGCGGATCACGGTGCGACCGGTGTGTGATTCGATGTGGCTTTTCTGTGACTCAGGTATGCGTAGGGGGCGCCTGGTAGTTCTCTCGATGCCCCTAGGCCGGCCAATTTGGTTCACTTACGTCCAAGGCAGAAATCGGCCATCGCGTCTGGATCGCGGGACGTAAATGCGCCGGCCTGAGCGAAGCGAAATCCACAATAACAGTGGCATGCGGGGGGAAACAAACGTGTCCGATAACGAAAAAGCTGCACGCAGCGACGGGCCGAACGGGGCTTCCGCGGGACCGCCCCGCAGCGTGGCCGTCGTCGGCATGGGGTATGTCGGCCTGCCCACCGCGCTCGCGTTCCACGAGGCCGGCTTCGAGGTGCTCGGGCTCGACGTGAGCCCGACCCGCCTGGCCGCCATCCGGGACGGCGACGTCGACCTGCTGGCCGAGGACCACCTGCGGCTCGGTGTCGCGCTCGACGACCAGGCCCGCTTCCGCCTGACCGACGACCCGGAGGTGCTCGCGCTGGCCGACGCGGTGCTGGTCTGCGTGCCCACACCGGTCGACCACCACCGTGTGCCGCTGCTGCAGCCGCTGCAGGCGGCCTGCCAGGCAGTGATCGACCACGCCCGCCCCGGCCAGGTGATCGTGCTGACCTCGACCTCGTACCCCGGCACGACCAGGGACCTGCTGATCGAGCCACTGGAGGCGCACAGCCTGCGCGTCGGGCACGACGTGCACGTGGCCTTCGCACCCGAGCGCATCGACCCGGCCAACGCACGCTTCCCGCAGGAGCAGGTCCCGCGCGTGGTGGGTGGAGCCACCCCAGCCTGCACCACCGCGGCTCGCGACCTGCTCGCCGCGATCACCAGGAAGCTCCACACCGTCGGCTCGCCTGAGACCGCCGAGCTGGTGAAGCTGCTCGAGAACACCTTCCGGGCGGTGAACATCGCGCTGGCCAACGAGTTCGCGGAGGTCTGCGCCCCGCTGGGCCTCGACCCCGCGGAGGTGGTCGAGGCCGCCGCGACCAAGCCGTACGGCTTCATGCCCTTCTACCCCGGGCCGGGGGTGGGCGGCCACTGCATCCCCGTCGACCCCCACTACCTGCTGTGGCACGGCCGTGCGGCCGGACTGCAGCTCCCAGTGGTCGAGGCGGCCATGACCGGGATCGCCATGCGACCCGCACGGGTCGTGTCCCAGGTCGCCGAGCGGCTCTCCTCCGACGGGCTCGGGGTCGCCGGGTCGAGCGTGCTCCTGGTCGGCGTGGCCTACAAGCCTGGCGTGCAGGACGTCCGTGAGGCGCCCGCGCTCGGCATCTGGAGCGGCCTCGCCGCGCGCGGCGCGCAGGTCAGCTACTTCGACCCGTTCGTGCCGCAACTGCGGATCGACGGCGCCGAGCGCCACAGCGAGCGCACCCTGGACCCCGCCGCCTACGACCTGGTGGTCGTGTGCACCCGCCACCCAGAGGTCGACTACGCCGTGCTCGGCGAGGCACGCCGGCTGCTCGACCACACCTACCGGACGGCCGCGGCGCCGCACGGCTCGCTGATCCGGGCGGCCTGAGCGATGAGGACCTCGACGCCGATGAGGACCTCGACGCCGATGCGCATCGGCGCGATCGGGCTGCTGCTCGGCGTGCTGTCGCTGATCGCGTGGCACGTCGTACGCAAGACGGTGCAACTGCACCCGGACAGCCTGACGGGGCTGTACACGATCCTGATCTCGACCTACGTGCTCAGCCGCTTCGCGCTCGCGGCGCTGTACCGCCCGCCCAAGGACGCCGGGCTCGAGCCCGCCTGCGCGGTGATCGTGCCCGCCTATAACGAGGGCGAGGCCGTCGCCAGGACCATCCACGCGCTGATGGCACTCGACTACCCGGCCTCCAAGCTGGAGATCGTGGTCATCAACGACGGCTCCACCGACGACACCTGGCAGCAGATGGACCAGGCGGCCGAGCAGTACCAGCAGGGCCGGGTCCGCCTCGTCGACCTCGGCAGCAACCAGGGCAAGCGTGCCGCGATGGCGGCCGGGATCCGGGCCACCTCCGCGGAGATCCTGGTGTTCGTCGACTCCGACTCGGTCCCCGCCCCGGACGGTCTGCGCCGGCTGGTGCAGGGGTTCGCCAGCCCGCGGGTTGGCGCCATCTCCGGGCTCACCTACGTGCGCAACACCGGCACCAATGCGCTCACGCGCATCCAGGCGGCCCGCTACTACATCTCCTACCAGCTGCTGAAGGCGGCCGAGAGCGCGCTCGGGGCGGTCGCCTGCTGCTCTGGCTGCTTCGCCGCCTACCGCCGAGAGGCGGTCATCGGACTGCTCGAGGGCTGGGAGCACCAGCGCTTCCTCGGCGTCGAGTGCACCTACGGCGACGACCGCTCGCTCACCAACATGGTGCTCCGGGAGGGCTGGACCACCATCTACGACGCCCGCGCCGAAGCCTGGACGGACGCCCCCGAGCACTACCGCACGTTCTTCAAGCAGCAGCTCCGCTGGAAGAAGTCGTGGGCGCGGGAGGGTCCCATCATGCTGTCCCACATCTGGCGCACGCGCCTCCGCGCCTTCCCGAGCGTGCTGGTCAACACCGTGGCCGGGCTGCTCAGTCCCGTCATCATCGTCTGGAACCTGGTGCACCCGTTCGCACGCCCCGGCATCCTGCCGATCGTCTACGCCCTCGGGCTCTACCTCGTCTCGATGGCCTACGGGCTGCTGTACCGGGCACTGCGACACGACGGACTGTGGCGGCACGCGTTCCTGGGGACGTTCTTCTACGTCGCCTTCTCCGCACAGCTCCTCTGGGCGATCCTGCGCATCCGCGATGGCAAGTGGGGCACCCGCGACCTCCAGGCGGTGCCCAGTGGCGTCTAGATTTCTGCGCCGAGGGACCCGCTGGCTCCTGAGTGTCGCGCTGATGGCGAGCCTGGTGGGCGCCGGTGGCCTGTGGGTGCTCAAGACCCGCCCCTACGACCCCGCCCAGCACGAGGCTCCCGCGGTCGACGTCGCCGCCCGCGGCTTTCCCGTCTACCGCGATGCGCTACTGGTGCTGAACTTCCACGACGTCTCCGCCTCCGGCACGAGCCGCTACACGGTCAGCCCAAGGGCGTTCGCCGCCCAGCTCGACGCGCTGCGCAAGGCGGGCTTCCACTCGGTCCGCCTGGCGGACATGGAGGCCCTGGTGACGGGCCGGCGGGTGCGGCTTCCACCACGGCCGGTCCTGCTCACCTTCGACGACGGCCCCGCCTCCAACTGGCTGGACGCCGACCCGGTGCTGCGGCGCTACGGCTTCACCGCGGTCGCGTTCCTCATCACCAGCAAGATCGTGCAGCCGTACCAGCCGAGCTATCACCTGTCGACCGAGCAGGTGCGCCGCATGGCCGCCAGCGGGCGCTGGGAGCTCGGTGGCCACACCGACGACCTGCACCGCCTCGGGGTCACCCCGGACGGGACGAAGCGGCCGGCGCTCATCAACCGGCTGGTCGCCGGCACCCAGGAGAGCCTCGCCCAGTGGCACGCCCGGGTCCACGACGACCTCGCCCGCAACCAGCGCTTCTTCGTCCGCGTCCTCGGCCACCCCGTGCGCGCGTTCGCGTTCCCGTTCGGGGCGGCGGACCGGCCGACCGATGACCCCGCCATCCCGAAGCAGATCAACGGGCTGCTCGAGGAGGCAGGCTTCAAGCTCGCCTTCGCCGGCGAGGACCTCAACCGCGGCAACGGGGAGCTCGAGGTGCCGGTGACGCCGGGGGTCGACCCGTACCGGCTGCCCCGGGTCACCGTGACCGGCGACCTCGGCCCGGTGGACCTGCTCGCCGCGCTCCGCAAGGCCGCTCCCGACCCGATCGCCCCCGACCTCACCGCGCTCCACTGGGCCGGTGGCAACGCCGGCTGCACGGTCGACCGGACCGCGGGTCGCCCGCCCGCTCTGCTGCTGTCGTCGGCCGGCTACGGCCGCTGCGCCGCCCCGGTCAACCCGATCCAATGGACCGACTACCGCTTCAGCGCCGACGTCGTCGGCGTGGACCGTACCGCCACGGCCTTCATCGGCGTGCGCGTGCGGCTCACCCCCGGCAGCAGAGGCCGCGCCGAGGTGGTGCTGGGCGAGTCCGTCGTCCGAGTCCGCGAGCACATCGGCTCGCGGGTCAAGGTGCTGGCGGTCAGGCAACTGCCCCCGGGCGACGACCACCAGGTCGAGATCACCGTCCAGGGCGACCGGATCACGGTCCGCGTCGACCGGCTCCCGCCCTTGACGGCCAGGCTCGCTCCGGCGCTGGCCACCGGCGCGGTGGACTTCGGGATCGCGGCGCAGGCGGCGAAGACCCTCACATTCCTCGGCCCCCGCCTGGTCGACCTGCGGGGGGCGCTGGCCGCGACATGAGCGGGCCGACCAACCACCCAGGGCAAACCATCCAACCAGGCACGTACCCACACTCTCGTACCATCCGAGGAGGAGCATCTCCATGAAACCCGTCACCCGAGGGCGCCGGCGACTGCTGATCGTCCGGCTTCCCGCGGTGCTACTCGTCGCGCTGGTCATCGCGCTCGTGGCCAACCCGGCCAGCGCCGCCATCACCAAGGCCCTGACCGTCCCGGATCAAACAGTCGTCTCACTTACGTTCGACGACGGCAACGCCGACCAGTACGCCGCCCGCTCGATCCTGGCCCAGCACGACCTGCATGGCACGTTCTTCGTCAACTCCGGCCGCATCGACACCACATCCGGCTTCCTCACCGTGTCCCAGCTGCGCGACCTGGCCGCGGATGGCAACCAGATCGCCGGCCACACGGTGCAGCACGCCGACCTCACCACCCTCAGCACCGACGAGGCCACCCGTGAGGTCTGCAACGACCGCGTGAACCTGTTGAACTGGGGATTCGAGCCGACCGACTTCGCCTATCCCTACGGGCACGCCAACGCGGCCGTCGAGCGGATCGTGGCCGGCTGCGGCTACAACTCCGCACGCCAGGTCGGCGACATCCGCACGCCGGTCAACACCGGCTGCACGGGCTGCCCCACCGCCGAGTCCATCCCGCCGGCCGACCCCTACTTCACCCGGGCGCCGGACTCGGTCGACGCCACCTGGTCGCTCGCTGACATCGAGAGGCTGGTCACCCAGGCTGAGAGCGACGGTGGTGGCTGGGTGCAGCTCACCTTCCACCACATCAGCGACAACGGTGGTGCGTACTCGATCACTCCGGCCAACTTCACCGCGCTGCTGGACTGGCTGGTGCAGCGCGCCGGGCAGGGCACGACCGTCAAGACCGTGCACGAGGTGATCGGCGGATCGCTGCAGCCGGGTGTCTCCGGCCCGGTGCCGCCGATCGGCCAGCCGCTGCAGAATGCCTCGCTGGAGGCCGACGCGGCAGGCGACGGCATCCCTGACTGCTGGTCGTTTGGAACCTTCGGCAGCAACTCCGCCATCTGGACCAGGAGCACGGACGCGCACAGCGGCGCCTACGCCGAGCGCGTCGACATCACCAGCTACACCTCCGGCGACCGCAAGCTGGTGATGACGCAGGACCTCGGCGAGTGCACACCGAGCGCGGCGCCCGGCCACCGCCAGGCCCTCCAGGCCTGGTACAAGAGCACCAGCCCCACGCAGTTCGTCGTCTACTACCGTGACGCCGCCGGCAAGTGGTTCTACTGGACCTCCAGCCCGTTGTCCGCGGCGGCCGCCACGTGGACCCAGGCGAGCTGGACCACGCCGGCCCTGCCGGCGGCAGCGACCGCGCTGAGCTTCGGGCTCAACCTGGCCGCCGTCGGCTCGCTGACCACCGACGACTACGCGCTCGACGACGCGGGCGTAGCCCCGCCACCGGTGCAGACCGCCCTGGGTGACAACGCCTCCCTGGAGGTCGACGGGAACGGCGACGGGGTCCCGGACTGCTACCAGCTCGGTGCCAGCGGCAGCAACACCGCCACCTGGACCAGGACAACGGACGCGCACAGCGGCGGCCGGGCCGAGCGCGTCGACGTCACCAGCTACACCACCGGCGACCGCAAGCTGGTGACCAGGCAGGACACCGGTGGCTGCTCTCCGGTGGCCACCTCCGGGCACAGCTACCAGCTCGGCGCCTGGTACAAGCAGGGACCGACCAGGTTCGTCGCCTACTACCGTGACGCCGGCGGCGTCTGGCGCTACTGGACCCAGAGCCCGCTGCTGACCGCGCAGTCGAGCTGGACCCGGGCGAGCTGGACCACGCCGGCCGTGCCGGCGGGCGCGACCGCGCTCAGCTTCGGGCTGAGCCTCGCCCAGATGGGCACGCTGATCACCGACGACTACACCATGACCGACACCACGCAGGGCCAGCAGCAGGTGGTGCCCTCCGGGACCGACGCCGGAGCCTGACCGGCCCGGACTGACCGGCCCGGACCCGGGCCCAAGGGACCGGCCGCCCGACCATGGCGGCCGGTCCCTCCTTCGCGTGGGGCAGGCTCGGCCTCAGCCGGCCCGTCGCGCCTCGGCGGCCGGGGACGCGTCGTCGTAGAGGGCTTCGAGCAGGTCCCGGTGCTTGGCCGCGACGGCCCGGCGCTTGAGCTTGAGGCTCGGCGTCAGGTCGCCGTCCTCCACGGTCAGCTCACGCGACAGGATGGCGAACCGCTTGATCGTCTCCCAGCGCGGCAGCCGGCTGTTGGTCTCCTCGAGGTAGCCGGCGACCAGCGCGCGCACCTGCTGGTGGGCGGCGAGATCGGCAAAGGACAGGTGACCGAGGCCGTTGGCCCGGCTCCACGGGACGATCGCCTCGGGGTCGAGCGCGACCAGCGCGGTGCAGTAGGGGTGACCTTCGCCGTAGACGACGATCTCGCTCGCGTACGGGCAGACCGCCTTGAAGAGGATCTCGATCGACTGGGGGGCCACGAATTTCCCGCCGGAGGTCTTGATGAGGTCCTTCATCCGGTCGGTGATCCGCAGGAAGCCGTCGCCGTCCAGCTCGCCGACGTCGCCGGTGCGGAGCCAGCCGTCGCCGGTCAGCGTCTCAGCCGTCGCCTCAGGCAGGTTGTGGTAGCCGCGCATGACTCCCGGACCGCGGAGCAGGACCTCGCCCCCGTCGGCGATGCGCACCTGCGTGCCGGGCAGCGGGAGGCCGACGCTGCCGAAGCGGAAGCGGTCGGGCCGGTTCACGAAGCTGGCCGCGGACGTCTCGGTCAGGCCATAGCCCTCGAGGATGAGCACGTCGGCGGCGTGGAAGAACCTCGAGACCTCGGACGAGAGCGCCGCGCTGCCGGACACGAAGAAGCGCACCCGCCCGCCGAAGCGCTGGCGCAGCTTGCTGAACACCAGCCTGTCGGCGAGCTCGTGCTGGACCTTGAGCAGGCCGGACGGCTCCCCCCCCGCCCCGCGCAGCTCGGCGACGCGATGCCCCACCCTGACGGCCCAGTCGAAGATGCGCCGCCTGACGCCGCTGCCGGCCATCGCCGTGACGCGGTGCTGGACCTTCTCGAAGATGCGCGGCGCGCCCGCCATGAAGGTCGGCCGGACGACGGCGAGGTTGTCGACGAGGTTGGGGATGCGCCCGTCGACGGCCGTGGCGAACCCGATGGCAAGCTGGGCGGACAGCAGCACCTTCCCGAACGAGTGTGCCAGCGGCAACCACAGGTACTGCACGTCATCGGGACCGAGTATCTCGAGCGCCTCGATGGCCCTGCCCTCGTAGGTCCAGTTGTCATGGACCAGCCGGACCCCCTTGGGCCGGCCGGTCGTGCCGGAGGTGTAGATCAGGGTGGCGAGGCTCTCCGGCCCGACCTTGGCGACCGCGTCGTCGACCGCCGCGGGCTGCGCGACGAGCTGGTCGCGCCCGAGCTGCTCGAGCTCGGACAGTGCGATGATCCAGCCGCCGTCGGCCGTGCCGTCGAACGTCACGACCTTCACCAGGTCGGGCAGGTCCGTGCGGTGCTCGCGCAGCTTGGCGATCTGCTCGTCGTTCTCGGCAAAGACGATCCGGGTGCCCGAGTCCCTGAGGATGAAGGCGACGTCGTCCGCGGGCGTGGCGGGGTAGACGGTCGTCGTGGCCGCTCCCGCGCACAGGATGCCGAAGTCGGCGAGGACCCACTCGAGCCGGGTCGCCGCGGTGATGGCGACCCGATCCTCGGGCCGTATGCCGAGAGCGAGCAGACCGGCGGCGATGGCGCGCACCCGGTCGCCGACCTGCCGCCAGCTGAGCGACTCCCACCGCTCGCCGACCGGATGGCTGAACGCCTCCCGATCCGGCGTGGCGGCGACCCGGTCCAGGATCATCCGCGCCATCGATGCCGGCCGCCCGTCGACCACCGCGGCTCCCTCGTCCATGAGTCACCCTGCTTCCACTCGCGTACAGCCCCGGCCACCGAGCGTACGCTATTCGCCGGCTGCCGCGGGCGCTGCCGCCGCCGACCCTCCTCAGGGGGCGGCCCGGCCGGCGATCAGGTGCGTGAGCGCGGCCACCCGACGGTAGGGATCGGTCCGCCCGGCCCGCTCCTCGCAGGCCAGTAGAGCGGCCAGCTCCTCGCCCGCCGGCACGCCGGCCTCGTTGGCGGCGACGTCGGTGAACACCCGCACGCCATACCATGCACGGACCGGCAGACCGTGCCCCGCGAGCACGGCGGCCAGCTCGTCGAAGCGGTCAGCGCGGGCGGTCACACCGATCCGGTTGGCATACCAGACCGTGTCGAACGCCTGCCGGGCGGTTGCCCAGTCACCGAGCAGCCCCGGACGCATCGCCAGCGCATCCCCGTTGCGCACCAGCAGCGACACGACCCCACCGGCGGCGACCACCCGCGCGATCGCCCCGAGGACCGGCTCCGGGTCGGCGAGGTACATGAGCACGCCGTGGCACAGCACCGCGTCGAAGCTCCCCGGCTGGAAGCAGTCGGCGAGCCGTTCGGCGGCGCCGCGGACCACGCGCACGCGCCGCTGGACCGCCGCCGCCTCGGCGGCCAGGTCCTCCTGGAGCTGTCCGAGCAGGCCAGGCGAGGCGTCCAGCCCTGTCACCTCGTGACCGCGGCGTGCCAGCCGCAGCACCTGGGTGCCCTGGCCGCAGCCAACGTCGAGGATGCGCCGAGGCGGCCCAGGCAGGTGCGCTTCGAGCTGCCGGGCGACCAGCTCCTGGCGGACCACGTCGCGGAGCCCGCCGAGCCGGGCACGCCAGCGCTCCTCCCCGGCCGCGAACCGACCACTCACCGCTCCCCCTTCATCCGCGGCTGCCGCCCGGAAGCCTACGCGGTCCAGGGCGTCACGGGCAGGCCGGCGTTCCGGTGGTTCCCTTGCCGCGCAGGGTGGTCCCTGGTGGTCCTTTGCCGCGCGGGTGACGCTTGCCGCGTAGGGTGTTGTTGCAATCGGGCAAATCGGGCGAGCCAGCAACAACGTGCAAGGCAAGGCGTCACCGCCGCGGCAAAGCGCGATAACGGGCGCGGCAAAGAACCCAAAGGACCACCGCCCCCCGGCGGCAAAGAACCCAAAGGCCCCGCGGCAACGCGGCAGAGCGGTGAGGTGACCGGGTGCTACGCGCGCAGGCCACCAGCGGGGACGAGGCGAACAGTGTTCTGTTCGCCTCAAACATTTGGCGGATTTTATCTGGCCGGCGGCTGAGCGCAAGGAGCCTGCTCTGGTCGCTGGGACCGGGCGGCGAACCCGCCAGGCTACTGCCGGGCGAGCTCCAGCAGGCGGTAGCTGGGCGGCCGGTGCGGCCGCGTGGCCTGACAGGTGAGCAGGCGGTCAGGATCGGCCGCGGTGACCCGCAGGCGCACCAACCAGCGACCCGCGGCCCTGGAGTCGCCGGCCCCGGAGGCAGCCAATTCGGCGAAGCGCACGGCGACCACGCCGCCGGCACCGGCCTCGCGACGCTCGGCCACCAGGTCGTCGAGGCCGGTGAGGTCGTGCTCGCGGCGGAGGAAGTGCTCGGCGGCCTGCACCACCGGCGGGTAGCAGCAGCGCCCGCGGTAGTGCTCGAGGTCCAGACGGCCGCGCTCGTGCAGCGCCACGGCCCGCTCCGCCTCGGCGTCGCCCAGCCGGCCGTAGTAGACCCCTTCTGGCAGGCAGACGAGGTTGCCGGCGAAGCGGTCCCCGCCGATGTGCGAGCACTCCCAGGTGCGCTCGCCGACCACCCCGGCGAGCGCCTTGGCCAGCGGCCGGCCCCAGGACGCGCAGCACTGATCGTGACGGCCGTTCGTGCAGGCCAGGTAGATCGAGCCGGTGGCGGGGACGCCGTAGCCCGGCGGCTCCGCCCCCCTCAGCCGCGTCCAGTCCAGATCGAGCAGCTCGCCGGGATCGTCCAGGTGCAGCTCTTCGAGCCAGCGCGCCTGCCTGCCGGTATGCGCGAGGAAGGCGCGGCGAGACCAGGCCGCTGCGCGCGCCGGGTCGGGCGCTGCCCGGCCCGGGCGGCGGATGAGCAGCACGCGCACGCCGATCGCGTGCCCCCGCCGGTGCAGGGCGCGCCCCAGCGCGGGATCGAGGCGGCTCTCCACCAGCGCCTCGCGGCCCCACGGGCCAGGCTGCTCGATCAGCACCCAGGCACGAACGCGCGAGGCGGTCGCGAACAGCGGCTCGCCCAGCACGCGGGAGAGGACGCTGCAGGTCCTTTCAGGCAACGACTCAGGCAACGACTTCGAGCTCCAGCACGCCCTCTCGGATGAGCCTTCGGATCAGCACGAGCCGGCTCTCGGGGTCCAGCTCAGCGGCAAGATCGGCGACGGCGAAGCGCTCGTGCCGCAGCAGCGCCCGGAGCGCCGGCTCGACCCACGCGGGAAAGGTGAGCCGCCGGTCGCCCAGTTCCAGCACCGGCTTGCCGGCGCCGTCGTGCTGCAGCCGCACGACCGACCCGGCCCGGCGCCGCAGCGCGGTCACGTCCGAGACCGCGTCGATCGCGAGGAGCTGCTGCAGCTGCCCGGTGAGAATCGGCGGGCGCGACGACCAGAACCGCTGCGCCGTGGCGGCGGCGAGCTGTGTGTGGTCGAGCTTGCCGAGGTGGCGCTGCAGCTCGCCGAGTCGCTCGGCCACGGCGGAGGCGAGCGCCGCCGGGTCGTCGGCGAACCCGGGCGGCAGGACCTCGCCGAAGGAGCGGTCGTCGAGCACCCGCAGCAGCGCGTCGCGCAGCACCTCGCGCCACCGGTAGCTGAGCACGCCGACGGTGAGATGCGCGGAGGCGGACCGCTCGGTCCAGACCGCGTGCGGGAAGTCGAGCGGCACATAGAGGCAGTCGCCGGGCTCCAGGGTGACGCCGAGCAGTCGCTCGCCGGGCGCCTTCGGGTCGCCGCCGGGACCGGGCTGGTAGACCTCCCAGCGCTTGCGGCCGTGGACCTGCAGCACGAAGACGTCGTGGCCGTCGGCGTGCAGCCCGAGCCCGCGCGAGGACCGCGGTGTGATGTACGCGTTGACCTGCACCGGGTGGGTCAGGGTCAGCTCGAGGTCGCGGCAGAACCGGGTCAGCGGCAACCAGTAGCGGTGCAGGCTCTGCAGCACCATCGTGGCGCCGTCGGCGAACTGGCGGTAGACCTTGCCGGGGTCGACGAGGTCGTCGAGCGGTTTCGAGCCGACCCGGCCGGACCTGGTGTAGCTCGCCGCCGGCAGCTGCGCGCCGTCCTTGACCATGCGGAAGGCCGGGGTGCGCAGGGACCCGGCGGCCACCAGGTGATCGACGTCGGCCAGGCCGAACAGATCGGCGAAGCCGTCCGGCGTGTCCCGCGTCCGGTAAAGCGGGGCACGGGCCCACTGGTCGCGGACGAACCGCTCCGGGTCGCCGACGCAGCGGCGCAGCGCGTTACCGGTCGCTGCCGTCGGCATCGCCACCACCGGAGCCGCTGTCCGAGACATCGGCTCCGTCGGCATCGGTCCCGTCCGAGTCGTCACCATCGGTATCGGTCCCATCGGCGTCGCTGCCACCGGAACCGCTGTCCGAGACGTCGCTGCCGTCCACGCCATCCTCGCGGTCGGTGCCGTCCGCGTCGCTGCCGTCCGCGTCACCACCGGTGGTGTCGGCGGCGTCGGCGGCGTCGCTCCGCGGCCCGGTGGAGCCGCCTCGCGAGGTGGAGATGTCGTCGTCCCGGAGGGGTGGGTTGTCAGCGCTCATCGGGAGGCCTCCAGCGAAGGACCGGGTCGCACCCTGGTCGGCGGATGGGCATGCCACAGCAACGGCAACGCTACCACCGGTCTCCACGGCGGGCAGGGCAGGGGTCCTGCCCGCCGCGGCGTGCCGAGGCCGTCAGTCGTGCGACTCGAGCTTGAAGGAGATGCTGACCTTGGCCCGGTAGGCGGCAACCCGCCCGTCCTCGATCACCATGTCGAGCTGGGCGACCTCGGCGACGCGCAGGTCACGGAGCGACTTGGCGGCCGTCTCGACAGCCAGGGCGGCGGCCTTCTCCCACGACTCGGTGCTGGTCCCCACGACCTCGGTGAATCGGTACACGCTGTCCGCCATCGGACTCCCTTTCGCTCGGTGACTGGCGACTGAGGTTGCCTGGAGCCTCTCCCCGCCGCCGCGGGTCGTCAAGCCACCTCGCGCTCGCGCGCGCGGGTGCCGTCACCCCTTGACCCCGGTCAGCGTGATCCCCTCGACGAACACCTTCTGAGCGAAGAAGAAGATGATGATCACCGGCAGCATGAACAGCAGCGACGCCGCCATCTGCAAGTTCCACAGCACCCCTCGTGACAGCGCGGTGAACTGCTGCAGGGCCACCGCGAGGGTCCACGAGTCGGGGTTGCTGCCGGCGTACAGCAGCGGGTTGAAGAAGTCGTTCCAGGAGTAGAGGAACTGGAACAGCGCCACCGCGGCCAGCGCCGGCTTGGCGAGCGGCACGATCACCCTGGTCAGGATCTGCAGCTCGCTCGCGCCGTCGACGCGGGCGGCGTCGGACAGCTCCTGCGGGATGGTCATGAAGAACTGGCGCAGCAGGAAGATCGTGAAGGCATCGCCGAAGAAGAGCGGCACGATCAGCGGCTTGAGCGACCCGACCCAGTGCAGGCGCACGAAGATCACGTACAGCGGCACGATCGTGACCTGCGGCGGCAGCATCAGGGTCGAGAGCACCAGCATGAAGGCGACCTGTCGCCCGCGCCACCGCAGGCGCGACAGGGCGTAGGCCACCGGCGTGCAGGAGAGCAGCACCCCGATGGTGGCGAGCCCCGCATAGGTGACCGTGTTCAGGGTGTAGCGCACGAACGGGAAGGAATGGAATACCGTCTTGAAGTTCGACCACACGAACGGGTGCGGCCAGATGTTGGGCGAGAGCATCTGCTGGTTGGTCATCAGCGCGGTCGCCGCGATGAACAGGAACGGCAGCAGAAACGCAAGCGACAGCGCGATCGCCACCGAGTGGTTGGCGACCGCCAACAGCAAGCGGCGCCGCCGGATCGCGGGCGGCAGCGGCCGGCGCGCCACCGCGGTCGAGGTGGCGGCCGTCCCGCGAGTGGTCACGGCGCTCACCGGAACCCTCCCTGATAGTGCACCCACCGGCGCGAGCTGCGGATGAGCAAGATGGTGCAGGCCATGGTCACGATGAACATCACCCAGGAGAGCGCGGCGGCGTAGCCCATGTGGAAGCCCTCGAAGCCCTGCTGGTACAGGTGGCTCGAGTAGAACAGCAGCGAGTCCTGCGGGAAGCCGACGGGATGGGTCTGATCGCCCGCCCTGGAGATCACATAGGCCTGGGTGAAGTACTGGAAGCCCTGGATCATCCCGATGATCACCGAGAAGAAGATCACCGGGGAGATCATCGGCAGGGTCACGTGGCGGAACCGCTGCCAGGGGTTCGCCCCCTCGATCTCGGCGGCCTCGTAGAGCTGGCTTGGCACGTCGAGCAGCGCGGCGAGGAAGATGATCATCATCTGGCCGATGCCCCACAGGCCGATCAGCGCCAGGCCCGGCTTGGTGTAGCGCGGGTCCACGAACCACAGCGGCTCCGGCAGGTGCAGCAGGTGCAGGATGCGGTTGATCGGCCCGGCCGGGTTGAGCAGGTAGATGAAGCCCAGCGCCGCCGCCACCAGCGGGACCATCGAGGGCAGGAAGAAGATCGTCCGGTAGAGGGTGAGCCCGCGCTTGACCCTGGTCAGCACCGTGGCGGTCGCGATCGCGAAGATCACCTGGAGCGGCACCAGGAACACGATGATCCAGAGCGTGTTGCGCAGCGACACCCAGAACAGCGTGTCGCTGGTGAACATGAAGCGGTAGTTGCTGAGGCCGACCCACCTCGGCTGGCTCAGGATGTCGTACTTGGTGAACGAGAAGTACAGGCTCGACGCCATCGGGTACACGTAGAACGCGCTGAACCCGATGATCCACGGCGCCATGAACGCCAGCGCGACCCACTGCCGGCGCCAGGCTGAGCGCCGCCGCCGGCGGCGGCGCTCAGCGGCACCGGCCCGTTCGGGAGCGGCCGCCGGCCGCTTCGCGACGGTGGCCATGTCGTTCCTCCCTACCCGAGCGTCTGCTGCTTGCTGATCTGGCTATCGAGCGCCTTGAGGCCGCCGGCCAGGTCGCTCACCTTGCCCGCCTGCCACTTCTGGGCCAAGGTGAGGAACAGGTTGACGTCGGTGATCCCGATCGGGGTGATTGGCTTAAAGTTCGACTTGGGGTTCTGGAAGATGTCCATGAACGTCTTGAAGTGCGGGTCGTTCTGCAGCACCGGGTCCTTCAGCGAGTCGAACGTGCTCGGCACGTTCTTGAGGCCGTGCGCGATGGTGGTGAGGTAGTTGGTGTCGGTGGTCATGAACTTGAGCAGCAGCCAGGACTCGGCCGGATGCTTCACGCCCTTGGGGATGCCGGCGATGGTGCCGCCGACCATCTGCGTGCCGTACAGGTCGGCCTGGGCGTCGTCGACCGGGAACGGCGCGGTGGCGTAGTTGACCTTGGACTTGTCAGCCGCGATGAACGCGTTCCGCCACTCGCCGTCGACCATCATGGCGATCTTGCCGGTCTCCAAGCCGTTCTGCGCGGAGAACTCCGAGTCGCTGCCGCCCAGCGACGCGGCGAACTTCTGCAGCTTGCTGTAGCCGATGGCGTCGACCAGCGACTTCTGCCACTGCAGCATCTTGGCCCAGTTGGGGTCGGAGGAGATGGTGGGCTTGAGCGACTCGTCATACCACTTGGCCCCGAACGCGTGGGCGAGGATGTTCGGCATTTGCTGGGTTTGGTAGAACCCGAACAGCGGGACGAACCCGGCCACTTTGATGCTGCCGTCCGAGTTGTACTCGGTCAGCTTCTTGGCCATGTCGGTGAGCTGGCTGACCGTCTTCGGCGGCTGGCTGAAGCCGTGCTTCTTGAGCAGGTCGACGTTGTAGTACAGGCCTTGCGCGTCGGTCAGCATCGGCAGCGCGCACTGCTTGTTCTCGAAGGAGGTATAGCTGGACACGCCCGACGGCCAGACCGCGCTCTTGTCGATCTTGTCGGCCTGCAGGTACGGGTTCAGGTCTTGCCACGCCCCCGTCTGGCAGTACTTGGCGGCGTTGTCCGGCGTGAACGAGATCGCCACGTCCGGGGGGTTCCCACCGCTGATCGCCCGCTCGATCGGCGCGTCTTCCTTGCCGCCGACGTGCTTGATCGTCATCCACGGGTACTTCTGGTGGGCCAGATTCATCGCGTCGGTGGTGACCTTGTGCTCGCGCGAGGTGAAGTTGCTCCACACGGTGAGCGTGAGCGGAGCGTGGCTGGCGTTGGAGCTGAGCGTCTGCACCGGCTCGGAGGAGCCACCCCCCGCCGTGCAGGCGGCGGCGAGCAGCGCCAGTGCGGTCAGGGCGATGAGCCGTCGTCTCATATCAGGCTCCTTTCAGAGCATCAGATCACGAGTTCTTTCCGGTCGAGCATGCGCGCGGGGTCGAAGAGCCGGTCCTGGGCCGCGGCCAGCGCGGTGGCCACGGCGCCCTGCAGCACGGCGTCGTCGCCGAGTGCCGAGGCGGCGAGCCGCGGCCGCAGCGGCGACAGCTCGCGCAGCTCCCGCTCGACCGGCTCGAGCAGCAGGTCGGCGTTGCCGCCGACGCCGCCGCCGAGGATGACCAGCTCCAGGTCGACCACCGCGATCACCACGGCGAGGCCGAGCGCGATGCGCTGCGCCTCGGTCTCGACCACCCGCCGGGCCAGCGGGTCGCCTCTCCGCGCAAGGGCGAACACCTTCTTTGGCGTGAGTGGGCCGTTCATGCCGGCCTCCCGCGCGATGCGCACCACGCCCATGCCACTGGTGGCCTCCTCGAACGCGCCGCGGCGGCGGACCTGACGGTTGTGCGGGTCGACGCCGATCGGCAGGTAGCCGACCTCACCGGCCGCGCCGCTGGAGCCGCGGTACAGCTCGCCGCCGAGCACCAGGCCCACGCCGACACCGGTTCCGACGGAGAGGAAGCCGAAGTTGCGCACGCCCTGGCCGAGGCCTTTCCAGCGCTCGCCGACCGCGGCCAGGTTCACGTCGTTCTCGACCCCGATGCGGCTGCCGAGCTCGGCGCGAAGCGCCTCGACCATGCCGTGACGACCCCAGCCCGGCAGGTTGGGGGCGAGGATGACCGCACCGCGCGTCGGCTCGAACACGCCAGGGCTGCCGACGGTGACGTGGCTCACCTGATCCCAGCGGATCCCGGCGTCGCCGGCGAGGTCGCGGGCGAGCGCGCCGATCTGGCCGATGAGGGTGCGGGCGCTGGAGACCCTGGCCCGCGCGTCGCGGCGGGCCACGATGTTCCCGGTGATGTCGACGAGGGCCGCGCGCACCCAGTAGCGGCCGACGTCGATGCCCGCCACCCAGCCGGCTTCCGGGTTCAGCTCGTAGAGCACCGCGGTCGGGCCGCGGCCCCCGCTGGAGCGGCCCACCTCGCGGACCAGCCCGGCCTCCAGGAGCGCGGCCAGGCCGAGCGAGACGGTCGGTTTGGACAGGCCGCTGTCGCGGGCCACCTGGGCCCGCGAGATGGGGCCGCTGTGCTGCACCAGCTCGAGGATGGTGCGGGCGTTGATCGCGCGCAGCAGGCTCGGCGTGCCCGCCGTGAGCGGCAGTTCTGCCAAGGCGCCTCCCCGCTATAGTTAGGAAGCTTTCCTGCCTCCCCAATTATTTATGGCGCGGCGGCATGGAAGTCAACCCCGGGATCAGGAGGCGTCCGGCGGCGATCAGCCGGGGAAGAACCTGGGCAGGTAGGCGTGGTTGCCCCGCAGCAGCGCATCCAGCAGCGGGACGGCGACCTGGTACTCCCTGACCAGGGGATTGGCGAGCAGCGCCTCGATGGCGATGGCGCGGTCGCCGCTGCGGGCGGCCGCGACGGTCAGGCGCTCGTACGCCTTCATCTGCTGGACCAGGCCGAGCAGCTCGGAGGCGAGCGGGGCGAGGGGCAGCGGGTGGGCGCCGTCCGCGTCGATGCGCGCCGGGACCTCGACGACGGCGTCGGCGGGGAGGTCCGGGAGCGCCCCGTCGTTGCGGACGTCGACGACCTGCACGTCGCCGCTGCCGGCGTGGAGCGAGGCGATCAGCTGGGCGGCGGCCTCGCTGTAGAAGGCGCCGCCGCGCCGCTCCAGCAGCTCCGGCTTGGTGTCGAGCGCCGGGTCGCGGTACAGGTCCAGCAGCTCCCGCTCGATCGCCATGACCTGCTCGGCTCGGGAGGGGCGGCGCCGCTGCTCCTCGAGCACCTCGCCGGTCAGGTAGTAGTAGTGCAGGTAGTAGGAAGGGATGGCGCCCAGCAGGCGGACCAGCTCGAGCGGCAGCTCGACATCGGCCGCGACCGCCTCGCCGTCGCGCTCCAGCAGCTCTGGCAGGCGGTCGACGCCGTCGATCCGGACCGCCCGCACCCACGAGAGATGGTTCAGCCCGACGTGCTCCAGCCGCACCCGGTCCGGCTCGACACCGAAGTGCGCGGCGAGCCGGCGCTGGACGCCGATGGCCACGTTGCACAGGCCCACGGCGCGGTGACCCTCATCGAGCAGGGCCTGGGTGACGATCCCGACCGGGTTGGTGAAGTCCACCAGCCAGGCGCCCGGAGCAGCTCGGCGCGCGGTCTCCTCGGCCAGCTCGAGCACGACCGGCACCGTCCGCAGCGCCTTGGCGAAGCCGCCGGGCCCGGTGGTCTCCTGGCCGATGCAGCCGAACTCCAGGGGCAGGGTCTCGTCGACCAGCCGCTGGGCCTGGCCGCCGACGCGGAGCTGCACGACCACGAAGTCGGCGCCGTCCAGCGCCTCCTCCCGCCGCCCGGTCAGGGTCAGGCGCCCGCCGAAGCCGACCCGCCGAAGCATGCGGCGGGCGAGACCGCCGACCACCTGCAGGCGCTCGGGATCCGGGTCGAGCAGGACCAGTGCGTCCATGGGGAGCTGCGCCGCGCGGACGGCGAAGCCATGCACCAGCTCCGGGGTGTAGGTGCTGCCACCCCCGACCACCGCGATCTTCAGGCCCATGCGCCGTGCACCCCCTTGTCGCTCGGATCGCGGCTGCTATTATTCCTAATCATGGGTCGGTTAGGAAGGTTTCCTTATTCTACGGTGACCGACATCGCGATCCTCGCCGTGGACGGCGGCAACTCCAAAACCGACATCGCCCTCGTGGGCGGCGGCGGCGAGGTGCTCGGGGCGGCCAGAGGCCCCGGCGCCTCACACCAGGCGCTCGGGGTCCAGGGCGCGATGGAGGCGCTCGAGGCGCTGATCGCGGCGGCCTGCCGTGACGCCGGCGGCCTGGACCCGGCGGAGCGGCCGCTCGCCCAGATCGGGGTCTGGTGCCTGGCCGGCCTGGACCTGCCGGCCGACGACGCGATCCTCGCGCCCGCGATCGCCGGGCGTGGCTGGGCGCGGGACGACCTCCTGCGCAACGACGTCTTCGCCGTGCTGCGCTCGGGGACCGAGCGGACGTGGGGAGTGGGCGTCGTGGTCGGGGCGGGCATGAACTGCGCCGGCGTCGGCCCGGACGGCGCCGAGGCGCGCTTCCCGGCCCTCGGCCCGCTGTCGGGGGACTGGGGTGGCGGCCAGCTGATCGGCGTGGCCGCCGTCGGCGCCGCGCTGCGCAGCGAGGACGGCCGCGGGCCGCGCTCGGCCCTTGAGCGCCTGGTCCCCCAGTACTTCAGGCTGCCCACGGCGCTGGCCGTCGTCGAGGCGATCTACCTCGGGCGGGTCGACGAGGACCGCGTGCGGGAGCTGCCCCCGCTGGTGTTCGCGGCTGCCGAGGCCGGCGACCAGGCCGCCGCGGCCATCATCGGGCGGCAGGCGGACGAGGTGGTCACGATGGTGGGGGCGGCGATCCGCCGGCTCGGCCTGGCCGACCGGGACGTGGACGTGGTCCTCGGCGGTGGGCTGTTCCACCGCGACGACCCCGCCTTCCTCGAGCGGATCAGCGCCGGGATCGCGGCGGTCGCGCCGACGGCCAGGCTCAGGCAGGTGACCACGCCGCCGGTGGTCGGGGCCGCCCTGCTCGGCCTCGACCGGCTCGGCGCGCCCCCCGAGGCGGCCCGGCGGCTGCGGGAGTCCCTCACCCACGAGCGCCTCACCGGCATCCAGGAGCGACCACTCAAGGAGGTTCCAAGTGGGCAGAATCGTCCTTGAGCACGTGAGCAAGGAGTTTCCGGGCGGGGTTCAGGCGGTGCGCGACGTCGCGCTGGAGATCCAGAACGGCGAGTTCATGGTGCTGGTCGGGCCGTCCGGCTGCGGCAAGACCACGATCCTGCGCATGATCGCCGGCCTCGAGGATGTCACCGGGGGCGAGATCACCATCGGCGAGCGGGTCGTCACCGACGAGAAGCCCAGGGACCGCGACATCGCCATGGTGTTCCAGAACTACGCCCTGTACCCGCACATGACCGTCGAGCAGAACATCGGCTTCGGGATGCGCCTGCGCCGCGCGCCCAAGGCCAAGGTGAAGGAGCGCGTGACCGGGGCGGCCGAGATCCTCGCGCTGCTCGACTACCTCGCGCGCAAGCCCTCCGACCTGTCCGGCGGGCAGCGCCAGCGGGTCGCGATCGGCCGCGCGATGGTGCGCGAGCCGCAGGCGTTCCTGATGGACGAGCCGCTCTCCAACCTGGACGCCAAGCTGCGGGTGCAGATGCGCGCCGAGCTGGCGCGGCTCCACGAGCGGCTCGGGACCACGATCGTCTACGTGACCCACGACCAGGTCGAGGCCATGACCCTCGGCGACCGGGTGGCGGTGCTCTGCGACGGCGCGCTGCAGCAGGTGGACACGCCGCAGATGCTCTTCCACCACCCCGCCAACCTGTTCGTGGCCGGGTTCATCGGCTCGCCGTCGATGAACCTGGTCGAGGCGAGGGTCAACGGCGACCAGCTCGAGTTCGGGAGCTTCCGGCTGCCGGTCCCGTCCGAGGCCGACCTGGGCCCGTACCGGGGCCGCTCGGTCATTCTCGGGATCCGCCCGTCGGACTTCGAGGACGCGGAGGTGTGGCACGACGAGCGGCGCCCCACCATCGAGGTGACCGCCGACGTGACCGAGGACCTGGGCTCCGAGGTGCACCTTCTGTTCACGGTGGAGGCCCCGCCCGTGCAGGTCGAGGGGGTGCAGGAGGACCAGGAGGCCGCGAGCACGCCGATCCCGCTGCTCGCCGCCGAAGGGACCTCCGTGTTCACGGCCGCGGTGGACGCGCGCACGGCCGCGAGGCCCGGCCGCCGGGCTCGCCTGTCGGTGAACCCCGCCCGCTTCCGCTTCTTCGACCGTGACACCGGCAAGGCGATCAGCCCCAGCCCCGCCGAGGTGGCGGCGTCCGAGGAGCTCTGACCGAGGCAGGGCCGAACCGCGATCGACCTGACGCTACGCGCGCTCGAGCACCACGACCGGAATCTGGCGGTCCGTCTTCTCCTGGTACTCGTCGTAGGCTGGCCAGATTCCGGTCATCAGCTTCCACAGGCGCTCCCGCTCGTCCGCGACCGCGGTGCGGGCGTGGGCGCGGAAGCGGTCTCCCTTCACCTGCACCTCGACCTCAGGGTGGTCGACGAGGTTGAGGTACCAGTCTGGATGGTGCGGGGCGCCTCCCTTGGAGGCGACGACGACGTAGGCGTCACCATCCTGGCCGAGGATGAGCGGCTTGGGACGCGGGTCGCCGCTGCGGCGGCCGATCGTCGTCAGGATCAGCGTCTTCACGCCCATCCAGAGGTAGCCGACCTCGCCGTTCGTCTCGCGGTACCGACGGACGTGTTCTTCCCCGTAGAGCATCGAGCGTTCTCCTTTGGCTCTCGACACCGCCGACGCATCCCAGCGTAGCTGTCCTGGCTGCGCGGCTGCTCAGAAGTCGCGCGAGCAGAAGGGGGCTCGCTCAGCGGCGAACATGCGGTCGGCCCGTGCCACCGCCCCGGCGCTCAGCTCGGTGACCAGGGCGGCTCCGGCGAGCACGCTGAAGCGCACCCCTCCGAGGTAGGCGGCGCCGAGCTCGGCGACGCCGAGCACGATATCCGGCTCGTCAGAGGTCGGGACGCACTCGGCGCCGTCCGGGCCGCCCGCGAGCGCGAAACGCCCGCCGCCGTGTGGCCGCGGCGCGTCAGTCACCTCCAGCACCAGCCGATCGGCCACGCCGTAGCGGCCAGACGCCATCGCAGCGGCTCATCCACACGCCCGTGGAACAGCTCCAGGTTCGCGGACAGGTCCACGTCCAGCAGGAAGCGCCACAGCGTGGCATGCGCCTGTGGCGTCAGCGCCATCACCTCCTCGACCATGACGGTGCTGGCCGCCAGCATCCCCTCCCAACGGGAGCGCAGCCGGTAGCGCGCATAGCCCTCCGCCTGGCCGGGTGCCTGCTCGTAGACCAGGTTCACCGCGGCGGTGCCACCGTGCCGGCTCCACTCCGGGTCGCCGAGCACCGTGCTCCACCACTCCTGGCCGCGGGTGATCTCGCCGGGCTGCCCGCGCCGGACCCGGTCGAAGACCGCGGGCAGGAGCTGGAGCGCCTCGTCGCCACCGACGGCCCGCACCCTGCCATGACCACCGACCTCCCTGGCGAAGGCCGCATGGTGCGGGTCGATCTGGTAGTTCACGAGCTGGGTGGCCGGGCCGTAGCCGAAACGGCCGTAGATGCTCGACTCTGAGGCGATCAGGATCGACGCGGGCTCGCCGCGCTGGAGCACGTCGTCGAAGTGGCGCTCGACCATCCGGCGCAGGATGCCGCGGCGACGGTGGGTGGGCAGCACCGAGATCCAGGTGAGGCCGCCGACCGGGATGGTCGTCAGGCCGGGCAGGGTGAGCTCGAGCGAGTACGCCCCGCCGGTCGCGACCAGCTCGCCGTCGTCGACGGCGGTCATCCCGCGGTCGAACTCGAACGAGGCCTTGGCCCGGGCCCGCCGCTCATCGGTCATGGAGTCCCCGAAGACCAGCTCAGCAACCCGGCTGAACGCGTCCCACTCGTCGGGGTGGACCCCGCGGATCGTGATGTCGCTGTCCATGACGCTGGTCAGGAGATGCCCTGGTTCAACCGCGGCGGACGAGGCCCGGATCGCGTGTGAGGCGCTGGGCGACGATGACCGGGATGACGGTGAGGCCGAGCACGATCAGCACGACCACGTTGACCTCGGGAAGCTGCTGCCCGAGGCGCATGGCGCCGAAGA
>WNGB01002789.1_pt1 | contig 49653 bp, 42 predicted proteins | sample 5400681 | NCBI WGS metagenome assembly WNGB01 (sample SAMN13153367, study PRJNA577476) | soil metagenome | isolation source: 115 cm soil or saprolite under grassland replicate 2 | place: USA:California | collected 2016-06-15
GTGCGCGGCACACGGCCCGACGCCCGAGAAGGCAGCCAAGGAGGCTCGAGAGGCTGCCGAAGCCATCCTCGACACAATGAAAGAACATCGCGATCCCCTGCCGCCGGAAGACGCATCGGCGGATTACTCGGGTCAGCTGCGCCTGCGGCTGCCCAAGTCGCTCCATGAGCGCATTTCGCAGATGTCGTCGGCAGAAGGGGTGTCCATCAACACGATGCTGCTCACGCTCATCGCCGAAGGTTTTGGGCGCCGATCCGAGAAATCGGGCCCGACGGTGAAGCGAACGGGCGCCAAACGAAAGGCGGTGGCGTGATGGCTCGCAAAGACGGCGCCGGGCGCACGCACAGGGGTCTGCCTATCTCCGCGGGCCGGGCGCTCACTCCTCTCAAGGACGACGACAGTCGCGTCGTCCCCATCCTCGAAGCGCTCGCGCCCATCCTGGCTGCCTGGAAGCTCAAGAGCGGAGGCCAGGGAACTGTGTTTCGACCCTTCTCCCCGCGCGCGGCGGCCGGCCCGGACGACCCGCCGCCTTCATCCGGCCGCACACGATCCATGGCCACCTCGCCAAGGCGCTCGCCGCGCTCGGCTTGTCGGAGATCACTTGGTACCAGGCAACGCGCCACACGTTCGCGTCCCAATGAGTTACCGGTGGAGGCTCGATCGAAAAGCTCTCCAAGGTGCTCGGCCACGCGAGCATCACCACCACCGAGCGCTACGCCCTTCTCCGTCCAGACCTGTTCGTCCCGGCCGACTACGAGGTGGTGAAGATCGACCTTGAGACGCGAGGCGGCGACGTAGTACCTATCGCGGCCCGGGTGGCCGAGAGCGGTACGTTTGGCTACGCTGCGGCCACAGTACTCCCGGATGGAGGCCCCAATCGCGCGGTAAGTTCCTGAAAAAACACGTTTGCCCCCGTAGCTCAGTGGATAGAGCAGCGGTTTCCTAAACCGAAGGTCGTGCGTTCAAGTCGCGCCGGGGGCGCCAATCCACTACGGATGTAAGAACCGCGGATGACTGGTTTAGGGGGCTGCTTCCGGGCTCGGCGCCGCTGGCGAGGAGCGCGACGGCGGCGTCCGTGCGCCCGCGGATCGTGATTTCGGCGCCGCGCACGGTGATGTCTTGGACCAGGAAGCGCAGGTAGTTGCGCGTGAGGGACGTGTCCTTCGAGAGGAAGAGCTCGCGGATGTTCTCCTGAAACTTTCGGATCGTCGTTTCGTTGTAGAGGTGCGGCGGCACGGCTCGCAGGGGGACGATCTTGGAGAGCGTGGCGGCGAGCTCGTCCCTCTTGCCGCGAAGGTCCCGCAGTTTCGGCATGATAACGTCCGCGTCTTCTCGGCGGGTCTCGAACGCTTCCTCCCAGCGCTCGATGCGCCGGTTGAGCTCTCCGATCTCGCGCTCGAGCTGCTTTCGATGCTCGGTCGTCTTCTGTCGCATGATTCCGACTTCTTCGACGAAGTCGCGCAGGATCTCGCGGCAGCGTTCGAGCGTGAAGAGCTTGTCGGCAAGATGAGCGAGCACCGCATCGTCGAGCTTCGATTGGGGAATGCGGTAGCCTGCGCACGCTTCTTTGCCGGTGCGCGTGAACGCGCGGCAATTGTAATAACGATGACCCTTGCCGGACATTTCGAGCGTGTACGTCGCGCCGCACGATCCGCATCGGACGAGGCCAGCCAAGAGCATGGGGCTGGACGCCGTCCGGCCCGGACTGCGCTCCGGATCACGCTCTCGGCGCACGGCCTGCGCCATGTCGAACAGCTCGCGGTCGATGATGGGCTCGACCTTCAGCGGGATCCACTCGCTGCGAGGCCGTTGTTGCCCCGTCCGATGATCGGTTTTGCCCCAGTGGTAATTGCCGACCAACGCTTCTTCGGAGACGATGCGTAACACCATGTCGCGCGTCCACAGCTTGCCTTGACGATAGCGAACGCCACGTTGGTTGAGCTCACGCGCCGTCGCTTTGGCACCTGCTCCTCCCACGTAGAGACGAAGGACCTCGCGCACGATCGGAATCTCCTCTGCGTTCGGCACCATCTTGCCGCGAAAAAGGCCGGGCCGGCTTTCCTCTTTGTGGATGCGGAAGCCGTAAGGAGCGGAGGAACCGTTGAAATTTCCCTGACGCACGTTTTCGCGCATCGCCGCGGCCGTGCGCACGCCGTTGATCTCGCTCTCGAACTCGTCGAACGCTTCGAACATGTGCTCGATGAAGTGCCCATGCGCATCGTCGGTGGTCGGCTGCTGGACGGCGATGACGCGAACGCCCGCCTTGCGAAGTTGGGTCTTGTAGAGCTGCGCCTTGAAGGTGTTGCGCATGAACCGGCTCGTCATGTAGACGAGGATGGTGTTCACGCTCGAGCCGGAAGCCAGTACGTCGGCGATCATCTGCTTGAAGACGGGGCGCGCGTCGTCCTTGGCCGTCTTCCCCGGCTCGACGTACTCGCGAACGATCGTGTAACCGTTTTGGTGGCAGTGTCGCCGGAGCGTGTCGCGCTGGGCCGGAATCGACAAATCCTTTTCTGCCTGGTCGGCGGTCGAGACGCGCAGGTAGAGGACAACCTGCTCACCCTTTTCGGGGCAGCTTCGGGTCTTCGTGCTCATCGACTTCATCGAGTACCTGTTCGAGTAAGCGGTTGACGAAGGGCAACAGGAGCTCGCGCTCCCACGGTAGGACGGTGTCAGGTTCCGGAAAGTCACTGCGGACGTCAAGGGGAGTCTCCCGGCAGCGCGACGTGCGAGCTTTCTGCGCTCGTGACCGCTTTTCTCGCGGCAAGGCTGGGAGACGACGTGACGAACGCAAGGTGCTTCTCGGTGACAGGGTTGGCGTTCGCGCGTCAGGTCGTGGGAAACCGAATTCGCCAGGTCTGACCGAATTTGAAGGCGACGATGCCGCCGCCGAGCTGGGCGACGCTGGCACCGGCGCAGCGCCGAGCAGCGCGCCGGCACCGGCTCCGAAGGGCGGCGGGCTCGACGTCGAGCTTGCCGGCGGCCGATTCGATCGTCTCGAAAATGGGAGGCGAGGGTCGTTCGTTATCGTGGATGATCATGATGTTTTCCATTTGGTTGGTGGTTGAATGAATCGCCCGATTTCGGCCGGTCGGGAGATGGATCCTGCGGGGCGCCATCCGGCTGCGCCGTCCACACGCGGCCGTCGGGAAGACGAACGCGGATCGCCTCGGGCTCGAGCTCCTTGATGGCTTCTGCGACGATGGGGTTCGTCAAGACGCGCTCGAAGTCGCTGACCTCGGTACGGTTTCCTTTCGCGACGGAAGGAAGAGGGTCGCCAGCGTCACCAGCGTCACGGCCGTGAAACTGTTCAGGGATTTCCGTGACGCTGGGCTCGTGCTCATCGTCACAGAGAGGCGGAGCGTCACCCGAGCCAGACGAAACGGCCGCCTCCACGCGCCGCAAAGTCAGGAGGCGCCCGCGATGCTTGCGGTCACGAACCACGTCGATGCCGCTGGTTCGCAGCGCCGGCGCCGCGCGAAACAAGTGTTCGGAGACCTGACGCGGCCCACGCGGCCACGAGCGACCGCGCGTCACGGACTCTCCCGCGAGTTCGCCCAGAACTTGAAGAAGCTGGGTTGCCGAGCCTTCCCATTCGCCGTGCTCCTGCACGAGTCGTCGAACCGCGACTGCTACGGGATCTGCTTCCACTGTTCCGACGGCGACGTCCCCCCGATTTCGCGAGTACGCCTCGATGAAAGTCCCAGACCTCCAGCCCAGCGTCGTCTCGGCGCTCGCAACCCATTCGGCGAAATCGGCCATGCGGGGGAGCGTCGTCAGGCCACTCTTTCCCGAGTTGCCGAGCGCGCCCGAGATGGCCGTGAAGAGCGCTCCGAGAATCCTCGGGCGTGCCGCTTCGAACGAGCTCCAGAAATCCGCCTCGCGCTTTCGCTTGGCTTCCGGAATGGGTGGAAGCGTCAGAATGAGCGATCGATCCGCGAGATCGGCGCGCGTCGTGATCGCATCGATGCCCGTGAGAATCGCCGGGCGCTGGGCCTCCAGAAGGACCTCACTTGTGTCCGAGTAGAGCTCCCGCGTGCTGAAACCGCCGCCCGTGGCCAAACGACAAAGGCCATCCGACAGATCAGCGGGCAGACCCGATAGGTTGTCGTAGCAAATGACCCAGCCGTTGATGGCGGCGATCATCAGTTCCTGCACGTCGCGCGGTTTGGCGCGCAGCGGCGATGTGTTCGGGTCGATGAGCTCGCGAAGCACGCGCGCCGTCGTGGACTTGGCCGCCCCTTGTTCTCCCTGAAGGACCATGAGCGGATAGGGACCGCGAGCTCGCAGCGCGCCGAGCAACCAGGCAACCGTCAGCGTCCAGTCATCGTCCGATTCCATGTTGAGAAAAGGTCGCAACGCGTCGAGGCGGCCGCCTTCCACGGGCCGCGGGAGCGAGCGCATACCGTTCGTGCGCCGGAATCGCACATTCGGTTCGGTGACGATCCGCCACCCCTGACGGGTGATCTCGACGACCTCCCATCCGTCATTCGCGAGGTCGACGTACACGGTGTTATCGACTTGGCCGACGCGGAGAAAGACTGTTCGCTCCTGTCCATCGAAACGAGCGCGTGCCTCGAGCACCGCGAGCGCGTCGTTCATGGCTTGCGCGCCCGCGGGCTTGTCATGCGTGCGGTACATCCGAAGGGCGAGCCACTGCCTGAAAGACGCCGAGCCGATCGGCCACGTCTGACGGCGACCATCGACTTGCACGTCGGCGAACATTTGCCCTTCCGGCGAATGGAAACACTCGACGCCGGCGGCGAGCTCGAGCAGCGCTTTCGCTTGCGACTTGCGCTCGTCCGGATTTCCGGACGTGTGCGGCTTGCTCGGACGGTTCGGCGGATCTATCGCGTTGACGCCCGCGCTTGTCTCGATGGCGCGAAGCTCTGCGGAAATGCCGTCCTGCTCGATCGTACGAATGGCGCGCGCTTGGCTGGCTGCAAGTACGTCATCGATTCCTTTGCCAGCGCTCGCAGGCCATACTTCCAGCGCCGTCGTGTATCCCTCGTTCTGAAGCGTCTGCGTGATGCGCGAGAGCGGTCGCGCGACGTGAGGATTCGTTCGTGCGTCGACGTCGAACGCGACGAGGACCTTGGATGGTTTGAACGCTTGCAACGTTGGCAGTGCCAGCTTCCACGCGCCCACGCCTGCCAGCCCGAGCGTCAAGACTCCGGAGAGGGCGGTGGCGACGTCCGCCTTGAGAGGTCCCTCGGTAATCCGGACGACGCTTCGATTGCCTGACTCGTGGAGTGGAATGTGAAGGCAGAGGCCTGGACCACAACCGATGGTGTCGGGCGGCGCGCTGAGCCAGCGGTACTTGCCGCCACCATCGCGCGCTTCGTCGATGCGGATGAGGCAAGCGACGACGCGGCCGAGCTCGTCGCGCACCGGGATGAGAATCCCTGGGGCGCCGGCGAGCCTCGTGCCCTTGGACCCGTTTCGCTTGTAGAAGCCCGGAACATCGAGCAGGTAGAGCGCGCCGATCGACTGCACGAGCTCGCGGACCACCGCGTTGCGCTCGCCTTCGGCAGCAGGCAGCGTCGCGTATCCATTGCGCTCGATGACACTGCCCGGCAGGCCGCGCTGACGAAGATGGCGCGTGTGCTCGCCCGACAGCCCGAGCCTGCTCAGTAGGGCGCGGTACACTCGGTCGCGCGTATCGGCGTCGGCGGCCGTCTCGCGCCACGCTGGGTGAGGCGGCGCAGGCGCGGTGTCGTCAATGCCTTCAGCCGCTCCGTCGTTGCGGGTGAGATAGTATTCCTGGCCCCTCACGTCCTCACGGACAATGGCGCGAGCGCCCTGCACGCGACGACAGAAGGTGTACCGTGCATCCGCGGACGCATAACACCACCCGTCGCCGTGACCGCACTCGGGGCATGGATTCGTTCGCCGATAGGGGATTAGGCCCGCCATGCGAGCCTCCGCCGGTGGTTCGGTGCGACGAACGCTGACCCTCGCCGCTCAAGCAGGGGCGCTCGTCGTGGTGGGTCCCCGTCTCGTCCTGGCGGGTCGGCACCGCTCGACTTCGCCCTACGGGTGAACCCAGACCGCCGTGCACGCCGCGGTGTTCTCCGAGAATGCGCGGAAGGGCGAACGCCAGGGCGCCGCACTGTCGGGATCACCAACTGGCGAGCCGCTGCGCGCGCGGCTCGCAGACTCGCCCGCATGGCGTCGAGACGGGCAAGATCCCGCGCCAGAGGCCCGTCGGGATACCGCGTGGCTTGCTCGCGCAGGGATCGCTCGGTCGCAGTGCAGAAGGCGTTGACCGGAACACGCCGGCCATCGATCCACGCTCGGATAATGCCGGCTCCGTCGAATTCGGCTTGTCCAGGTGCCACCGCGTGCCGGATCCCCAGCGCCGCGTACGTGCTGGGATCGGACGGGGCCACTTCATCCAACCACTCCTCGGCGGCCAGCTTGATCACGTTGTTCCAGGATCGGCGAACCAAGGGCGTTTCCATATCGATTGAATCAGCCACCGTACGGCACGCGGTGGCTTACGATGAAGCTAACCTGATTCCATCGTCGTGCAAGGGCGTGTTGAGTGATTCTCCACAACGAGCCATTGCGGCCGAGTGGGGCGCAGCGCGTGGTGGCTATGAATCGTTCCCTTGTTCGTGCCGCGACGCGTCGGGCTCCGAGGGGTCACGCTGCCCGCTGGCCGCTGGAGCCTCGTCGCCAGCACGAGCGGAGTCCGCATCGAACGGAACTACGCCTTCACGTTTGGTCAGCTCGCGCGATCCCATCGCCGCGCCAGCTCGCGCCGCTCGTTCCAAGGCACGTTCGAGCTGCTGGATCCGTTGCCATTGGTTGATCGACTCCTGCACCAGCCTTCGATTGCCTTCCGCGAGTCGTTGCAACAGGTGCAGGATGTCTTGTGCGCGGAGGACCTGACCTTCCTCGCTGAGCCCTAATTCTTCGATTTGCCGAAGAATCTCGGCGGGAATGAGCAGATCGGAACCGAGCGCGTACTCTCGAAGAAGTTGGCGCACCCTCTCCGGGCTCTGCCGCAACTCGATGACCACGTCCCGGAAATCCTGCCCCGCACGGAACAATTCGAAGGCACGCGCCGCCACCTCGCCATGGTCTCGACCCTTTCGACCTCCGCCGTGCTCCGCGGCGTAGCCCTCGACTTCCTGCGCATCGAAAAAGACGAACCGCCCGCGATGCGCTGGGTGGAGCGAAGTGCCTTCCAGACGCCGCACGGACGTTTCAGCGATGCCGAGACGACTCGCCACCTGTTTGCGCGTCAGTTCCCGAGTGCCCCCTTGGGCAATTGCCGCGCGCTGAACATTACGTCGTCGCCCAGAGCCAAATCCTCGAAGCATCTTGAAGAATGGCTCTGCTCATTGCGTGTGGCAAATGCCATTCGGCATTGCGGTGTGCACGCCGAGCAGCGTGACGCTGACCGGCAACTCGACGCCGTGACGCAGCGTCACGCGGTAAGTGCTCGATGTGAGGACCCATTGACGGTAAGCGTGACGCGGTGACGCTGAGAAGGGGACGAATATGACGATTCGCGCACTTGCGTGAGGCACGACTCAAAAAGAGAGAACACCACGAATTCGCCAGTTGGCCCGAGTTTCGCCGTCGCCGGAGCGTTGCTCAAGTCGAGGCGCCCCTTCGGTGCCGACGTGACCGATCCGGGCACAGAGTGCACGCGTGTAGAGGTATGCTCCGACGAGATGTCGACTTCGATCGATCCGACGCGCGCAGGTCAATCCATTCTGTTGGTCGACGACGATTCGGCCTTCTGCGAGCGCGCCGCGCGGGCTCTGCGCGATCGCGGCTATCGGGTGCGGACCGCGGTGAACGCTAACGACGCCTGGCTCGCGGCGACGATGGAAGCACCCGACTTCGCTGTTCTCGACCTACGAATGCCGGATCGATCAGGTCTGGAGCTGGCATCCGATCTTCGAGGGGTTTTCCCCGCGATGAAAATCCTGCTTCTCACCGGACTCTCGAGGCCGGCGGATCGCGATGTCGAGAACCTGAATCTGTCGTTCCTCAAGAAGCCCGTTAATGTCGACGACATCCTGGCGTCCCTCGGGCTTTTGTAAGTCACGTGCCCGGCCGGTTTGCTTTCTCCGGTTGGCTGCGTGGCGGATGCTTGTACCAGCCGGGATCGTCGTACGACGTGAGGCCGGCGCGAACCTTGAGGACGGTGAACATGCCTCCCATTTCGATCGGACCGAACGGTCCCTCGCCCGTCATCATGGGCAGGGTGTTCTTCGGCCGTCCCATCTCCATCATGTTGCCCATGCCCGTCTCGCCCATCGCCATGTAGCCGGGCAGAATCGAGCGAACCCTGTCTTCCAGCGCGCCCGACTGCTGCGCGCCGAGCATGTTCGGCACCTCGTGGTTCATCGCGTTCATGGTGTGGTGGGACTTGTGGCAGTGAAATGCCCAGTCCCCCTCGACGTTGGCCACGAGCTCGACCGTTCGCGTGGATCCGACGGGCACATTCACCGTGGTCTCGGGGCGCCGCGCGGACTTTGGAGCGTCTCCGCCGTCGGTGCCGACCTCCTCGAAGTCGTAGCCGTGCACGTGGATAGGATGGCTATCCATGCTCAGGTTGCCGAATGAGAACCGCACGCGCTCGCCTTTCTTGACGATCCACGGATCGGTCCCCGGCCAGACACGACTGTTGAATGTGAACATATTGAAGTCGGTCATGATGTTCGGGTTGGGCGTGGCGGTGCCGGGTTCGACGAACCACTCGTGCAGCATGACGAGGAAGTGTCGATCGATCCGCGGCGTCTCGGGCACCCTCGGGTGCGTCACGAAGAAGCCCATCATGCCCATCGCCATCTGCACCATCTCGTCCGAATGCGGGTGGTACATGTTCACGCCGTGCTGCTTCAGCGTGAACTCGTACACGTACGTCTCGCCAGGTTCGATGTGCGGCTGATTCAAGCCCGCGACGCCGTCCATACCATTCGGAAGCAGGATGCCGTGCCAGTGCACGCTCGTGCGCTCGGGGAGCTTGTTGGTGACGAAGATTCGAACGCGATCGCCCTCGACGGCTTCGATCGTGGGTCCAGGCGTCGAGCCGTTGTAGCCCCACGCGTTGACCACCATGCCCGGTGCAAATTCGCGCTTCACCGGCTCGGCCACCAGACGAAATTCCTTCACCCCCTTGTTCATCGTGAAGGGCAGCGTCGACCCGTTCGGTGTCACGACCGGGATGTACGGGAGCTTCGGCGTTTGTGCTTCGGCCGCGCCCACACCCAGCACCGGGTCATCGTGATCGCTCCCCAACGAGCTGAACGTGAGGAGAACCGCGAGGACGCTGACGATGAGAAAACGGATGGTCTTCATGGTCCGGCTCCTATCAATGCTTGTGCCCGCCGTCCGAGGTCGGCGGCGGCGTTGGGCGCGACGGGTGGCTCTCCGAGGGTGATTGGGCGCCGGTTGCGGCAGCGAGTCGCGCGCCGACGGCCCGCTCGAGATCGCTCCGCGCGATCCAGTAATCGCGCAGTGCCTGGATGTACTCCCGGTAGACCTCGAACTCGCTCTGTTTCGTTTGGATCAGCTGGTAAACGCCGAGCAACATCGCGTCGTATTGCTGCTGCGAGAGCTTGACGATGTTCTCGCGGATCGGAACGAGGAACTTGCCGTACTCCTCGACGACGCGACGGGCAGTGGTTACCCGGGCGTGCGATGAGCGCACATCAGACCGCGCATCGACAGAGAGAGCCTGCAGGTTGTTCTCGGCCTGGCGGCGGAACGCTTCCAGCCGGGCGATTGCCCCCTGGCGTTGGTCGAAGAGAGGGATCTCGAGCGAAACCGACGGCCCGAGCGAAATCTTCTTGGTCGTCCGAAGCCGACCCGCCTCGACCGATACATTCACGAACCCAGTCCAGCGCGTCGTCTTCGCCAACGTCGTGGCGTACTCGAGTGATTGGACCTCGCGGCGCGCAGCCCCGATATCGAGGCGCTTCTCGATCGCCAACGATTCGAGGCGATCGAGCGGGACTTCGCCGGCGGGTAACTCGGGGAGCCGCGGGGCGAGTTTGAAACCCGTGCGCTTGCCCCAGACGCTCATGAGCTTCGTCAGATGCTCGCGCGCCACGGCCGCCTCTCCCTCGATGCGCGCCAAGGCAAGCCGCGCTTGCGACGCCAACGCCAGCTCGCTGCTGAGCGCCAGGTCGTTCGCGTTGCCGGCCGCGTGTTGACGACGTGCCAGTTCAGCCGAGGTTTCCGCCGCTTCGCTCACCATCCGCTGCATCGCAGTCGTCTGCTCCGCAGCCTGGGCCATGTAAAAGGCCGACCGCACCTCCGCCGAGAGTTGCAACACCTCGTCCCCCACCTCGAGCTTTGTGACCTCGAGTTGGGTCGCGGCAACCCGCTTTCGCATGGGCAGTGTGATGAGGTCGAGGAAACCTTGTTCGACGGTGAGGAACAAATTCGGATCGATGTGTTCGGAGTCCCAAGCAGTGCTACCGATCGTGAACACCGGATTCTTGAGGAGTCCTGCTTGCACCAGATCGGCCTGGGCGATGGAGAGCTCCTCGAAGGTGGAACGGAGCCGTGGGCTGCCAAGCAACGCGATTTGGACCGCCGCGTCGACGGTCAATTCTCTGGCGAGCAGGTCTTCGATGGCCTTCGCAGCCTGCTCGTCCTCCGCCGTGTTCTGATCCCATCGAACGGTGGAAGCACCGCGCTGTTTCACCGTTTGGGCCACCTCTTGGAACGCAGGTGCCGGCGACGTAGATGCGCAACCGGTGACGAGGGCAGCGCCGAGGGAGATCACCGCCGAATACGAACTGAGCCGAGTCATTCGACGTCCATCATTTCTTGGGAACCAAGTCCATGCCGCACTTCGGGCACCGACCCGGGCTCGAAGAGGTCACCTCGGGGTGCATCGGGCATACATAGACAACCGTTCCCGGCCCGCCGTCAGCCGAGGCAGCTACCTGCTGGTTTTGCGAGTTCGAGTGTTCGTGATGATGTCCCATGTGTTCGGACACGCCGTCGGACGAACGCTGGCTGAGGTTGGGCTGCGTGGTCGAGGCGAGTAGCGATAGAGGTGGTGCCCCCTCCTCGGCTGCGGGGTTCGACGGATCCTTGGGGGACTGAGAAACCGGCATCGGACCGGGCGAGCACGCGGCCGCGTTCAGCCCCAACGGGACGATGAGACCCAGGATGCGAAAGTTCATGATGGCTCCATGTGTACGATGGTGGGCTTTGCTGGCCTCCGTACATCGCCGACGCCCTCGGATCGGCTTCATTACACGTCGCAACGACCTTTTTCCTCGACGAAGGTGTCGCCGAGGTTTCGAGGGGTGTAATACGTCGCAGGTCGAGCGTCAGCAGTATTGAATTCTTGCTAGATTCCTGACGCGATTCGTCTGAAGCCTGCGGTGGGCGCTCCGCTCTCCTCTCGTCGCAGATTCCGACGCCGCGCCCCTCGGATCAGCGGGTCTTGGCGGCACCCGCAATCCAGGGTTGGGAGGTAACCTTGGTCAAGGTGACGCGAGCGACGCAGCCGGCGGTCGCGAAATGTTCGACGTCGCCGTTGATGTCCCAACCAAGACGAAATGTGGGCCCGCGGCCAACGGCGTCGATTGCTGCACCACCGACGGCGATTGCAGCGCGTGCTGATGATCGACGGGTACCTGAACATCGATTTGATGGAGGGTTCCAACCTGGCCGGGAACGGCATCCAAGCCTTCTGTACGTTGATGACCGAACTCGCCCAATCGCCGTCGGTCGAACTGCCGTTCGACGGATGATCGTCATCCACGGTAGTTAAGCGGTGTGGTCAGCCAATGGTCGACCGCCCGCGAGATCTCGCGATCACCGCGGGCGGTTTCGATGCACTCCGGCGTTTCTGAGAGCGGTTGCCTACTTACCGGCGAGTGCCTTCGCTCGACGAAGGATGTCCTGCGCCGCGCTGGAGTCGTCGGCTTCCACCGTGACGGCGAAGCCATTTCCGGTCGAAGCGACCTTGCCTTTTGCGCCCTTCACCGAGAGCGGGCAGTACGCCATCTCGGGCATATTGAAACCCATCGAAGCATTGCGAGCCACGTGGCAGTCGACGACACGTTGCAGCCACTCGGCCGTCATTCCGGGAACCGCTCGAAACGTGACGACCGCCCCCTGGAGCCTCGTCATCCCTTGCTTCTGACCCGCACCGCTCTGAACCGGCGTATTGTACGGGGTAACGCCGGTGATGTCCTCGCGATGATCGAATGGGCTCATGTCGCGGTCGACGTCCGGAACGCCGGAGCACGCGCGCGTTTCCGCGTCACGGAGAGCCTGACCGGCGGCCCGGTGATCGGCGGCCATCTTGCGATGCTTCTCTGCGTCCGCCTTGTGCTCCTCCGTTGGATTGGCGAGCCATGTCCAGCACGGTCGCCGCGGATCGCCGCACCTCTGCTTTTCGACGCTCGCCGCGGGGTCGTACGCTTGCGCGTGCGGGTCCGCCATCTGGTCGTGCGCTGAGGCTGCTTGTTCGTGTTGCGCCTTGCTCATGTCTTGCGGCTGCGCGCCGGGTGTCGAGGCGCAGCCCGCAAGACCAAGCAGCGTCGCGAATGTCATGTTTTTGAACGACTGGGTGATCATGGCTCATCTCCTGTGAAGTGGTTGTTCCCGGTGCACCCACGCACGTATCCAAGTCTCGTGCCGAGATGCTTCGCGCTGCGCTTTTTGCTTGGGCTCGGCTGGAGTCCGGATGCCCCTACCGGGGATACCGCGCAGCTTCCTCGCCCCCGTCGCAGGCGTGCGCCCGCGCGTCACGGCGCGCCGGCTGCGGCTCGCGATGCAGATTCTGCGTCGACGGCGCAAGGTGCGCGCAGGCCTTCGATGGGCCCCCAGCGGCGTGGCGGCGCTGAACCGCCGTCGATTCAAGGGGATCCCGCAAGAACGCGTACCCATACAGAGGGGGGGTATGGTCTCGTAACAGCCGCCCAGTCGCTCACGACGGCGGCACGAGATCTGCTGACACGGAGCTACATGCTCGTTCGGATTCGTCTGTTCGGTGCAGTTCTCTTTGCGGCCCTGAGCTCGGTCCGGCCGGCCTTTGCGGACAGCCCCAGCATGAACGCGTTCGTGCGCGAGGTGCTGTCGCGCAATCCGTCGCTCCGAGCCGAAAGCTTCCGACAGGCGGCGAGTCGCCAAGCAGCCACGGCCGAAGGGCTGTGGCCGGATCCGCAGGCAAGCGTGATGGTCGACAGGGTCCCGCAGCACGAGGGGGCCGAGATGCCCATGATTCGGTACCAGCTTCAGCAAATGGTGCCGTGGCCCGGCAAGCTCGGCATGATGCGATCGGCGGCGGAATCGCAAGCGGATCAGGCATTGGCGTCCGAGGAAGTCCGTAGGCTCGACTTGGTGCTCGAAACGAAGCGTGCCTGGCTGATGCTCCTTTTGAACCGGCAGCAACGCGAGATCAATCGCGTGTCGTTCGGGCTCCTGACCTCGATCGCAAGCACTGCGGCGGCGCGATATGGTTCCGGGACCGGGGGGCATCACGAGCTCGCCCGCGCCGAAGTCGAACGCAATGCCGTCGAGGTCGAAAAGGTTGCGCTCGAGGGCGAGCGCGTGTCGATGGTGGCGATGTTGAACGCATTTCGCGATGCGCCGGCCGACGCCACCATCCCCGATCCCGAACCGTTCGAATCACCTCCCTCCAACCTGGATACGACGAACCTTGTCACCGTCGCGCTGCGTGACCGTCCGGAGGTCAAGCGAATGGAGGCCATGGTCCGGGAGATGGGTTCGATGGCCGACCTGGCCCGCCGCGAACGATATCCGGACTTCATGGTGGGTGCGTGGTTCAACCAAATGATCGGCGAACCGAATTCCGCCGGCGCAATGCTCGGGGTCACGATACCGGTGGCGGGTATTTCTCGACAGAACCGGAGAGCGGGCGCGTTCGATCTGCGATCCAAATCGGCGCGGTTCGACGTCGACGCAATGCGCGCGATGATCCGCTTCGAAGTGGCCGACGCGATTCGCAAGGTCCAGACCGCGACGCGCGAGGTCGAGTTCCTTCGCACCGTCGCGATGCCACGGGCGCGCGAGAGCTTCGAAGTATCCCTCGCCGCGTATGCCACCGGCAGCGCGGACATGACCGCTTTGCTCGAGGCGCGGCGCGCTCTGCAAACCGTGGAGTTGGCGTCGGTACAAGCCGTCATTTCTCGTGAGATGGCGATTGCGGAGCTCGAACGAGCGCTCGGCGCGCGTGGGCCGGAGGTGAAGCCATGATGCCTCGCTTCGGCCGTTTCCTCGGTCTCCTCACGACCGTCGGCGTAGCTTGTACCGCCACGTCGTCCGAACCAGTGGCCCACGACCACGGCGCGACCGTCGCCTCCGCTCCCAGTGGGCAGCTGCCTGCCACGCACGAACATTCGCAGCACGGCACGGGGGATGCTGCGGCAATGGGTTCGTCGCCAGGCGGCACTCCACCCGGTTATTCCGCCATCGCATTGACCGACGAGATGGCATCTCGGCTCAATCTCACCCGCGCGACCGTCGAGGAACGTGACTTCAAGCGCACCCTCCGCACCGTCGGAGCCGTCACGGTGGACGAGACCCGGTCGTCGCACGTCCACCCGAAAGTGCGGGGCTGGATCGACCAGATCGACGTCAACTTCACCGGACGAACCGTTCGTCAGGGAGCGCGGCTCTGCACCGTCTACAGCCCCGAAGTTCTCTCCGCCGAGCTCGAGCTCCTGTCGATTCTCAACCAGAACGATCAGGCAACCGGCGCGTCTGGTGGAGCGTTCGCGGACGTCGAGAAGCGAGCACGCGCTGTGACGCTCGATGCTGCGCGCCGCCGTTTGACCCTTTGGGATGTGCCACCGAGCGAACTCGCCCGACTCGAGCAAACCCGGGAGCCGCAGAAGGCGTTCCCCCTGCTGGCGCCGCGAAGCGGCACGGTGGTGGCCAAGCAAGCCATCGCGGGCATGTACGTCGACGCTTCGACGGAGCTCTACCTCATCTCCGACTTGTCGCGCGTCTGGGTTCTCGTCGACCTGTACGAGGTTGACTTGCCTTTCGTGAAGGTCGGAGACAAGGCGCGCCTATCCATTGAAGGCACGGGACCGTCGGCCTTCGATGCGCGGATCACGTTCCTCGCGCCGACGATCGATGAGCCGACTCGGACGCTCAAAGCCCGGTTCGAGCTCGACAATCGCGACGGCCGGTTGCGCCCGGGCTCTTTCGTCACTGCAGAAATGGACATCGACGCGGGTCGCGGACTCGGGGTGCCGGAAGACGCGGTGCTTCGCACCGGATCGCGCAACATCGTGTTCGTCGTGCTTCCCCAGCGTATCGAACCGCGCGAGGTGACGCTCGGGCCTCTTGTCGGCGGCTGGTACCGGGTCGTCGCTGGTTTGCAAACCGGCGAACAAGTGGCAGCGGGGGCTCAATTCCTGCTCGATTCAGAGAGCCGTATCCGCGCGACGAGCTCGCCCGGGGGCGCCCATGTCCACTGAGGCGCCGGCGCCGGACAAATCGCAAATACCCCCGCCGTCCGGCTTCATCGAGCGGATCATCGACTTCTCGGGTCGAAATCGGATGCTCGTGTTCGTCTGCGCGATCGCGCTTAGCGTCGCAGGAGTATTCCTCGCCAGACGGACGCCTCTCGATGCGCTTCCCGATTTGTCCGATACACAGGTCATCGTCGCGACGGAGTGGATGGGGCGAAACCCAACGCTGATCGAGAACCAGATCACGTATCCGATTGTGACGACCTTCCTCGGTGCACCGCGGGTGAAGAACGTCCGCGGCTTCACCATGTTCGGGATGTCGTTCGTGTACGTCATCTTTCAAGACGGTACGGACATCTACTGGGCTCGCTCGCGTGTGGTCGAGTACCTGTCGAAGGTCTCCGACAAGCTACCCCCGGGCGTCACGCCGCAGATTGGGCCCGACGCGACGAGCGTCGGATGGGTCTACCAATACGCGCTCGTCGATCCGACCGGGAAGCACGACGCGCAGAAGCTCCGGAGCTTCCAGGACTGGTACCTGCGCTACTGGCTCCAAGGACTCGAGGGCGTCGCCGAGGTCGCGACCGTCGGCGGGTTCGAAAAGCAATACCAGATCGAGATCGATCCGGTGCGTCTCAAGGCGTACGGGATTTCGGTCGGCCAGCTTGCGGCGGCGGTGCGGGGATCGAACGACGAGGTCGGCGGCCGCGTTATCGAGATGACGCAGCACGAGTACGCCGTCCGCGGAAGGGGGTATCTCCGCAACAAGGAGGAGATCGAGCTCGCCGTCGTCGCGACGGACGCACAGGGCACTCCCGTTCGCATCGGCGATGTCGCGAGCGTGACCATCGGTCCGAACATTCGGCGCGGGATCGCCGATCTCGACGGGCGCGGTGACGTCGTGGGCGGCATCGTCGTGATGCGTTCGGGCGAGAACGCTCGGAATGTCATTCAGCGGGTCAAAGCGAAGCTCGCGGAGGTCAAGAGCTCGCTGCCCGAAGGGGTACAGGTCGTTCCGACGTACGACCGAAGCTGGCTCATCGACGAGTCGATCGGAACGCTGTCGAGCAACCTCGTTCAGATCCTGGCCATCATCGTCGTCGTCATCGCGCTCTTCCTCTTTCACCTGCGCTCCGCCCTGGTCAGCGCGATCGCCCTTCCGATCGCAACGGTTTCCTCGTTCATCGCTTTCTACGTGCTCGACATCACGATCAACATCATGTCGCTCGCCGGCGTGATTCTCGCGCTCGGCGACATGGTCGATTCCGGCGTGGTTCTGACCGAGAACGCGCACAAGAAGATCGAGGAAGCGGAGCGCGAAGGCCGAAAGGTCCCACGCTCCGAGCTCGTCATTCAAGCGGCGCGCGAGCTCGGCCCTTCGATGTTCGGTGCGCTCTTGGTGCTCACGATTTCGTTCCTTCCGGTGTTCACGCTCGAAGGACAAGAGGGCCGGCTGTTTCGTCCGCTCGCGCTTTCGAAGACGTTTTCGATGGCGTTCGCTTCGTTGTTCGCCATCACCCTCGTACCGGCGCTGATGGTCACATTCGTGAAGGGACGCATCCTCCCCGAGCGAAAGAACCCGATCAATCGGTTCTGCATCGCGCTCTACCGGCCGGTCCTGGCGTTCTGCCTTCGTTTTCGATACCTCGTGATCGGTCTCGCCGTCGCGCTTGCCGCGCTCACCGCGTATCCGTTTTCCCGGCTTGGCTCGGAGTTCATGCCGCCTCTCTACGAGGGCGATCTCTTGTACATGCCCATCACCGTTCCCTCGATCCCCATCGACGAAGCGCGCCGGCTCCTCACGTACCAGGACGCTCGCATGAGAGAGGTCCCCGAGGTCGAGCGGGTTTTCGGGAAGGCCGGCCGCGCCGAGTCCGCGCTCGATCCCGCGCCGCTGTCAATGTTCGAAACCGTGGTGAAGCTGAAGCCAGCGTCGGAATGGCGAAAGGGCATGACCGTCGACAGCATCGTGGCCGAGCTCGAAGCCAAGGTGAACGTCCCCGGCATTCAGGGCGCGTGGACGATGCCCATCAAGGCGCGCATCGACATGCTCTCGACGGGAATTCGGACCCCGATCGGAATCAAGGTATTCGGCCCCGACCTCGACGGCATCGTCGCCATCAACGATCAAGTCGAGCGGGTCGTACGCGGTGTGCCCGGGACACGCAGCGTCTACGCGGAGCGGGAGATGGGAGGCTTCTTTCTCGACGTCACACCCGATCGCAATGCAATCGCCCGCTATGGCCTGAGCGTGCGCGACGTGCTCGACGTCGTCGAGAGCTCGATCGGTGGGATGGACGTCAGCACGACGTACGAGGGGCGTGAGCGCTACCGGATCAACGTTCGCTACCCCCGTGACTTGCGGAACGACTTGGAGGCCTTGAAAAACGTTCTCGTGCCCGTCCCCACGCTTTCCGCTCGTCCCATGCCCACGCTCGCGCCGGGTCAGCAAGCCAGCATGTCATCGACACGAGGAGGGCCAGGTTCCGCCAGCATGGGCGGGGGCCCCATGGGGGCGAGGGGGATGAATAGCCCGGTCGCCACAGCGATCGCGGCGTTTCCCGCTGGTGGGAGTGCCATGGGCAGCTCCGAGATGGGCGGTGGCGCCGCGATGGCGCCGCCCTCCTTGACGGGTACGAGCGCGAAGCGCGCCTACGTTCCGCTCGGCCAACTTGCGGCCATCGAGACCGTGATGGGCGCGCCGATGATCAAGAGCGAAATGGGCCAGCTCACCGGGTGGACCTACGTCGACATCGAGGGCCGCGACGTCGGAGGCTACGTCAACGACGCCAAAGTAGCCGTCGCGCAGAACGTCAAGCTGCCGCCGGGCTATACAGTGAAGTGGACCGGCCAATACGAATCGCTCGAGCGCGTGCGCGCTCGGCTCGCGATCTTGCTACCTCTCACGATCCTGATCGTCGCGGTCATCCTCTACCTCAATTTCAAGGGGCTCGCGCAGATGCTCATCGTGATGACCGGCGTTCCCTTCGCAGCGGTCGGAGCGATCTGGCTTCTCTACCTGATGAAGTTCAACACCTCGATCGCCGTGTGGGTCGGAATGATTGCGCTGCTCGGCGTAGCAGCTGAAACGGCGAGCGTGATGGTCGTCTACCTGGATGAGGGCTGGAAGGCGGGAACGCAATCCGGCACGCTTCGCACGACACGCGACCTCATTGAACGAGCCATCGAGAGCGGATCGAAGCGCGTGCGACCCCTTCTGATGACGGTGATGACCAACATCTTCGGGCTGCTGCCCGTGCTATTCGCTACCGGGATTGGCTCGGACGTGACGAAGCGCATCGCAGCCCCGATGTGGGGCGGGCTCGTTTCACTGACGCTCCTAACGTTGCTGGTGATCCCAGCCATGTATGTCGTCTGGCGCGGCTTTCAGCTGCCGAAGCGGGCAGCCGACGACCAGACGGGTGGCACGGCACATGCCTGATCGTCTGGGGCAAGACGGAGGTCAACCCATGAAGACGTTGTGGGTCGCCACTTTCATTACTGCCGACGGGCGATGCGGGTTCCATCTTCGATCGCATCCGACGGCTGGGTGATCACTTCATTGTTCTCCTGAAGTCCGTTGGTGACCGTGGTCCACGTACCGTTCGCGGGCCCGAGCTCGACGACCGTCTTGTGCGCGCGCCCCTCGGCGACCCGAAACACCGCCCACTGCGGTCCAGCGCGAAACAGCGCAGTCGACGGAACGCGCAGAACGTCCTTTCCTTCCCACACGACAATCGCAACATCCACCCGGTAGTCATGACCGAGCCCCGCCGGTGGTGGAGCGTCGAGATCGAGCACCACGTGCACGCGCTGCTCTTCGAGGCCGAGCGCGGACACCTTCGTGAAAGCTGCCGGATCGACTCGCCGGACGCGCGCCCCTAACGGCTGCGCGCCACCCCAACCCGTAACGGTGGCCGCCGCACCGGGGTGCACGGCCGCGGCGTCGCTCGAAAGGAGGTCGTCGTCGATTTCAAGACGGGCGACGTCGCCAACGTGAAGGAGCGGTGTCCCTGCCGCGATGGGCCCGGCGCTCTCGCGCAACACCCGCAAGATTCGGCCTGTGACCGGGGACCGCACCGGTGTGGTTGCTCCGGGATCCGTCGCACTGCCGAGCACGGCTTGCGCCCGCGCGAGCTCCGCCCGAGCTTGACCTACGGCAGCCGTCGCAGCCTCCAACGCGCGGCGCCGGATCTCCGCTTCGTGACCCTTGTGCGTGAGCTGTTCGGCGGGGACGCTGCCGCTCGGCGTGAGCTTGCGCGTCGTTTCGAGCTCACTGTTCGCATGTTCGAGCGCGACGCCCGCCTCCTGCTCGGTCGCCTGCGCGCGCGCGAGTCCCGCTTTGGCGGCGGCCGCAGCGGCGGTTGCCTCCGCACGAGAACGTGCATCGAGCGGTCGCGAGGCGGCTGGCCGGATCGTCGCAACCACGTCGTCCGCATTCGCCGCATCGCCCGGCTGCACGCGGACCCGCTCGAGCTGCCCATCGACCGGCGCCGCGACCACGTACAGGTCTTTCACGCGCGTCCGACCCTCTCCGCTCACCGTCGCGACGAGCGGGCCTCGCGTGACCACGGCCACCGCCGCGGGCACCGGCTGAGGCCGAAGGGCCCACGCAACGGCAAGCGCGAGGACGAGCGCCACGCCCGCCCACAGTGCTGCTTTCACCTGCCCGGCCCGTTTCATCGTCATTCCCTCGCTTTCAGAACCGAAACCAAGTCCAGCCGATCGAGCCCTCGACGAACGACCAGCGCCGAAGCCGCGGCCGACAAGATGAAGACCAGGAACGCAAAGGCATACGTCGAGCCCCCCACGATGTGCGGCACGTGCATTCGATCACTCGTCATCGCCGCCGCGACCAACCCGGACAGCCAATATCCAGCGACGAACCCCAGCGGAACGGCTGGTGCCGCCAAGGCGCCCACTTCGCCAAGGAGGATTCTCGATACCTCGCCACGCGTGAAACCGAGCACGCGCAGCGTCGCGAGCTCGCGCGCCCGCTCCGCGAATGCGATCTTCGCGCTGTTGTACACGACGCCGAACGCGATGATGACCGCGAAGATGACCTCGATCTTGCGCACGAAGTTGACCGCCGAATCGCTCATCCTCCGGTAGCTCTCGAGCGCGCCGCGGCGATAATCGACGGCGAGCGCCGATGGGATCCGCTTGAGCTCGGCATTCAGCTCGTGCATCTGCGTGGGATCAACGGTCAACGACGCGCCCGAATACGTCGCCGGTTCCCCGAGCAATCGCCCGAGGGCACCAAGGTCCATGTAAGCCGCTGCGCCGAGTGGTTCGTCGACGACCGCTACCAGAGGCGTCGTGACGAGGCGCCGCTGCTTCTCGCGGATTTCGAGCGAAAGCCAGTCGCCTGGATGGAGGCCGAAGTGTTTCGCCAGCCAGCTCGTGATGATGGCTCCCTCTTTCGGAATGGTCGCCACCTGGTAGTTTGTGTCGACCGCGTTGCGCAGAACGCCTCCCTCGGGCAGCCCGACGAGCGTCACGTCGTGCGAGCGTCCCCGCGTCAGCAATCGGGCTGGCGTCACCCGAAATGGCTCGGCCCGGAGCACGCCTGGAAGCGCCCGAAAGTCGGAAACGGTGCCGACCGACCGCACTTGCGCGAGCGCGACGGTGAGATCCTCGCGCGACGCGGCTTGGAAGCGGACGTCACGCATCCGGTCGATGGAATCGGCGGCCGAGCTGCCCAGCACGACGACGCCGACAGCGAGCGACATTCCCGCCACAGCGAGCGCCGACCGAAGAGGACGTCGGGAGACATTGCGCAGAATCATCCGGGATGACGTGGCGAGCCAGCGCGATGCACCCATGACGTCCAGAAATGAGCCGCGGAAGGCTGGAATTTCGGCCGTCATGGCCACGGTCGGCGGGAGCGCGACGACCCGGCGCACGGAATCGAGTGCGCCGATAGCCGCTGCCGCGAGCGCCACCGCCGAAGCACCTGCGACGACCGCAGGTTCGATCGAAAACACCAGCACCGGGAAACGAAAGAAACCGGCGTAGAAGACGGCGAGCACCCGTCCGAGCCAAGCCCCGACGGGGAGGCCCAGGATGATGCCGGCGACGACGATCAGCACCGTCATCTCGAGGTAATGAATTGCGACGCGTGCCGACGTGTAGCCGAACGCCTTGAGCAGCCCGATTTGCTCGCGCTGCGTCGCCACGACGCGCGACAACACGATGTTCACCAAGAACGCCGCAACGAGCAGAAAAATCGTCGGAACCACCAGTGCCAGCGACTTCAGCTGCTGGATGTGCTCTTCCAGCATCGTGTGCGACGGCTGGCTACTTCGCCCATATGCGCCCCGGCCGCCGTAGGGTTCGAGCACCTGGTCGATCGCCGCGAGTGCGGCGTCCTCCTCGGCGCCGGGAGCCAGCGCCACCGAGACTTCGTTGATCGCTCCTCGCAACCCTGCCATCGCCTCGAGCTCACTACGCTCCATCCAGAGGACGGCGAAGCGACGGTCGTCCGGTGTGAGCCCGCTCGGAGGAACGGGCATCACGTACTCTGGCGAGAGGGCCACCCCCACGACGTGGAGCTCGACCCGTTGACCCGCAACGACGGCTTTGATGGTATCGCCGAGCGCTAGATGGTTCGTCTCGGCGAAAGCTTCGCTCGCCAACACTTCGCCGTGATGACCGGGTTCGACATGGCGGCCGCGCCGCAGGTACAAATCGTTCAGCGCGTGCCCAGACGCCGGCGGGATCGACACGACGATCGCGGAGGCCGGCTCATCGAGCCCAGGAACATCGAGAACCGCCTGCTCCTTGACTCTCCCCTCGACGGCGACGACGCCCGCAATGGCGGAGATGTTCCGGGTCACCGATTCCGGAGCACGGGACAGATCCGACCAGACGTGCGCGAATCGATACTGCGTGTAGTAGTGGTGCTCGGAGACGCGAAGCGAACGGTACGTCGCGAGTGTCGCCACGAACAGCGCGACGGCAGATCCGATGACCAGAGCGATGGCTATCGCCTGGACCCTCATGCGCGAGAGGTCGCGCAGCAGCTTTCGGTCCAGAGCCCGGATCACCATTGCAGATCCTGGGGAGATGCGCGCAAATCGTTGCGGCGGTCCGACACGAGCTTGCCGTCTGCGAGCTGGAGGACGCGATCGGCCATCGCGGCGATCGCAGCATTGTGCGTGATCACCGCCGTCGTCGTGCCGAGCTCACGATTGACGCGTGCGATCGCTTCGAGCACGACCTTGCCTGTGTTGATGTCGAGCGCGCCGGTCGGCTCGTCGCAGAGGAGCACATCGGGCCGCTTGGCAATGGCGCGCGCAATCGCAACCCGCTGCTGCTCACCCCCGGACAATTGCGCGGGATAGTGGTCGAGTCGTTCGCTCAATCCGACGAGCGCGAGCGCCTCTTCGGGCGACAACGGGTTCTCCGCCAGATCGGTGACCAGCGCCACGTTCTCGCGGGCGGTGAGACTCGGCACCAGGTTGTAGAACTGGAACACGAACCCCACGTGATCCCGGCGGTACATGGTGAGCGCGCGCTCGTTCGCCACCGTGAGATCGCGGTCCCGATAGACCAGCCGGCCTGTGGTCGGCACGTCGAGTCCCCCAAGGATGTTGAGTAAGGTCGATTTGCCGCTGCCCGAAGCACCGAGGAGCACCACCAACTCGCCTGCGCCGAGGGTCAGGTCGATCCCGCGAAGGGCGGCGACCTCGACTTCGCCCATCTGGTATGTCTTCGTGGCACCCACGACCCCCAAGACCGGGCGTCCACGTTCGGTGAGGTTCGCTGAGCCCATCACCTAATGCGCGTGGCTGCCGTGCTCGTGGTTGCGGTGGTGGCGATGCCCGAGGAGATGCATGAGCGGGCACGAGATGAGCAGCAGGTACGGGGCGAGCCCGAGCGCATGGCTCCAGTGCTCGCGCAGAATGAAGAACGCCGCGATCACCAAAGCCGAGAGCAGCGCCAGCTTCGTATTGCGTGAGAACCCTTCCGTCCATCGTCGCGACAACGTGTCCGTCGAATTGATGTGCGTTTCCATGACATTTCCTCCTTGACGCTTCACAGACGCACGCGCCGCAGACGCAGCGCGTTGCCGACGACCGAAACAGAGCTCGCGCTCATCGCCCCCGCCGCGATCATAGGATTGAGCAAGAGCCCGAACGCCGGATAGAGGACGCCCGCGGCGATGGGAACCCCGAGCACGTTGTAGACGAACGCGAAGAACAGGTTCTGCTTGATGTTGCCCATCGCGGCTCGGCTCAAACGTCGGGCGCGAACGATGCCTCGCAAATCCCCCTTCACCAGCGTGACCCCGGCGCTCTTCATGGCGACGTCTGTACCGGTCCCCATGGCAATGCCCACGTGGGCTAGGGCAAGCGCCGGAGCGTCGTTCACGCCGTCGCCGGCCATGGCGACGATGTGGCCTTCCTTTTGGAGCTTCTTGATCACATCGACTTTCTGGTCCGGGAGCACCTCCGCCACGACCTCGTCGAGCTCGAGCTTCTTCGCCACCGCGTCGGCGGTGGTACGGCTGTCCCCGGTGAGCATCACGATTCGAATCCGCTCGGCGTGCAGATCGCGAATCGCCTCCGCAGTGGTCGCCTTGATGGGGTCGGCGACGCCCACCACGCCGGCGATCTTTCCGTCGACGACCACGAACATCACCGTTTGACCGTCGGCGCGAAGCGCTTCGGCACGTGCGGCCAACGAGCCAGCATCGATGCCGAGCTCCGACAGAAGCGCCGCGTTTCCGAGCGCAACGGCGTGACCGTCGACCGTTCCCTTCACGCCCTTCCCGGTCCGCGAGGCAAACGATTCGGCGGCGCCGAGCTCCACCCTTTCGTCCAAGGCGCCGCAAACGATCGCGGCGGCGAGGGGGTGCTCGCTGCCTCGCTCCAGCGTGGCCGCCCAACGAAGAAGCGCTTTTCGGTCCACGCCGTCGGCCGGTTCGACGGAAACGAGCTTCGGTTTGCCTTCGGTGAGCGTCCCGGTCTTGTCGACGACCAGGGTATCGATCGACTGCATGACCTCGATCGCTTCAGCGTCCTTGAACAGCACTCCGACCGTCGCACCCCGACCCGCTGCCACCATGATCGACATCGGCGTCGCGAGCCCGAGCGCACAGGGGCAAGCGATGATGAGAACGGCAACCGCATTGACAATCGCGTGGGCCAGCCGGGGCTCGGGTCCGACCACCACCCAGACGATGAACGTCACGATCGCAATGGCGATCACGGCCGGAACGAAGTAGCTCGACACCGTGTCGGCCAGCTTCTGGATGGGAGCCCGGCTCCGCTGCGCCTCGGCCACCATTTGCACGATCTGCGCGAGCAGCGTCTCGCTCCCGACGCGCTCGGCGCGCATGACGAAAGACCCTGTGCCGTTCACGGTGCCGCCGATGACGCGATCGCCCGCGTGTTTCTCGACCGGAATCGACTCGCCGGTCACCATCGATTCGTCGACGGCACTCGCGCCTTCGAGAACGACGCCGTCGACGGGCACCTTCTCACCGGGTCGAACGCGCAGCCGATCGCCCGGCTGCACGGCGTCCAGCGGCATGTCTTCTTCCGTGCCGTCCTCGCCCATTCGGCGCGCAGTTTTCGGCGCGAGGCCGAGGAGCGCGCGGATCGCTGCTCCGGTTCGACTGCGCGCCCGGAGCTCCATCACCTGGCCGAGAAGAACGAGCGCCACGATGACCGCTGCCGGTTCGAAATACGTTGGAACCTGGCCATGCGCGTCCTGGAGCGTGGCCGGAAAGACGCCGGGGACGAGCGTCGCGACCAAGCTGTAGACGTAGGCTACGGAGACGCCGAGCCCGATCAACGTGAACATGTTGAGGCTGCGATGCACGATCGACTGCCACGCTCGGACGAAGAACGGGAAGCCTCCCCAGAGAACGACCGGGCTCGCGCAGACCAGCTCCACCCAGGGAGTCGCGGTGCCCAGCAGCGGATGGCCGACGACCATCTCGAGCATGGCGAGCGCAACCAGCGGGATCGTGAGAACGACGCTGACCCAAAATCGCCGCGTCATATCGATGAGCTCGGGATTCACCGGCTCTTCGAGGCTCACCGTCCGAGGCTCGAGTGCCATGCCGCAGATCGGGCAATTCCCGGGAGCATCGCGAACGATCTGCGCATGCATCGGGCACGTCCACTCGATCTTCGTCGCCGCTGCCACCGGGCGGACCGGTTCGAGCGCCATGCCGCACTTTGGACACGCACCAGGTTTCGACTGACGCACTTCCGGATGCATCGGGCACGTGTACTCCGTCACTGCTTGGCTGGCGGGCGGCTGGGCTACGTGCGCCGGTTTTGCGTCGGGCTGATGCGCTGCATGGCCGGTGTGGTCATCACCTGCAACGTGCGACGCGTGGTGATGCTCGGCCGCGGCAGTCTTCGCGATGTACTTCTGCGGGTCGCGAACGAACTTCTCGCGACAACCCGCACTGCAGAAGAGGTACTCGGTCCCTTCGTGCCGATGCCGGTGCGGGGTACCCGGGCCGACCTGCATGCCACAGACGGGATCCGTCTTCGTCCCCCGTGGTTCGAGCGGCAGCGTGGGTTCGTGCGTGTGTCCGTGCATGATTTCCTCGACGCCTAGCGACCCATCCGGGAGTAGCGAGAGAAGACGTCCATCAGCTCGTCGATCTTCATCTTGCGTTGCGCCGTCGTGCCATTCGTCATCGCGTTATTCACGCAAGTATCCACGTGCGAGCGGAGGACCATGGCGCCGGCCTTCCCCAGCGCAGCCTGAGCGGCAGCCACCTGGAGAAGAATGTCGACGCAGTAGCGGTCGTTCTCGATCATCCGGGCAACCCCTTCGACCTGGCCGGCGATCCGCCGCAGGCGAGCAACCACTGTCTTCTTGAGCTCGGATTTCATCATTGGCAGCTCATACCCCCTACCGGCATCTAGGCTTTAGTTAGGTCGTCAGGTGGCCTCAGACAAGTGCAACAACGGTGCTAGAGGCCGAGCGGGCTCGGGGTGGCCCAAGTCTCGGTCCGGCGCAGCTCCTGCGTCGGCTCCGCAGCGATTGCGCCTTCCCGCGCGGATCGGGCGCGAGGAGGGATGATTGCGCACCCAGACGAGGCAGCACGCGTCCTTTGCGACTGGTTCGACGAAACGCTCCGCGCCGCAGGTCAGAGCGCCGCCGCCTGGCCGACCACAGCGGCTGCCGGGCTGAACGCGCGCTGAAGGTCCGTCAGGTACTTCGTGACCATGTACTCCTGCTTCTTGCGCAGCGTCTCCTCGCTGACGAACCAGCTCACGATGCCCGTCGCCTGGACGAAGAGGCTGTACGTCACGACGGACTCATCGGCGCGCGGAGCAGGTTTGACCGAGATGAGCGCGTGAGCATCCGCACCGGGGGCATTGATACGCAGATGCGCTGTCTGGGCGTCGTCGAAACGAACGTCGTAGTCGTGAGCACCGCAGTCGAAAGCCGTCGTTCGAAGGTTGATCCTCCAGCGATTCCCGTCGTGCTCGAGAACGCGTAGCGACTTGATGTCCGTGAACATGTCCTTCCAGCGATCGACCTGCTGAAGCCGCCCCCATATCGAATCGGCCGGCGTGGGAACCGTCACCCGCCCCTGCACCCACCGGGGGTCGGTGTTGCTGCGCTGCCATTTCAACGTGGAGCCCGACGTGCTCTGCCCGAGCGCGCGTGATGCGGGAAAAGCCACGATCGAGGCCATGGCGAGAATGACCGTGCGACGTCTGAAGCTCATGACGCGCTTTCCTTTCCGGGTGCGGGACATCCCATGAGAATCCGTACGGCTCGAGCGAGCGCGTGGTGCTCCGCTCGCACTTCGACGCCCGCTCGTCGAAGAAGTGCCGGAAGGTCCGAGTGGATGAACTCTACGTAGTGGTCTCGCTCGAACAGCTTCACCACGTGAAAGAATGCCGAGCCGATCACGCCCGGCGGGCTGCCATAGTCGACGACGACGATCGTTCCGTTCGGTTTCGTGACCCGCACAACTTCTTTGACCGCACGCTCGCGGACACTATCCGGCATTTCATGGAGGGCAAACGAGACGCATGCGATGTCGAAGCTCTCGTCCTCGAAGGGCAGCTCCGTTGCGTCCGCGCGCTGAAACTTCAGATTGGCGGCGCGGTTCTTCTTGCGTGCGATCCGAAGCATCGCCTCGGAGAGGTCGATACCTACCACTTCGCCAGCCGACTTCGCAAAAGCGATAGCTTGCGATCCCGTTCCGGTCGCGACGTCAAGGACCCGTGAGCGGCTGTTGGTGCCCGCGAGGGTGGCCACCTGCCCTCGTACCTTGCGAAGAGGGTAGGCGACGAGATCGTAGAACGGCGCGAAGGCCGCGTAGACGTGCTCGCTCAACGCGTAGTAGTCGCGCTCTTCGTCGGTCGAGGGAGGCCGCGGTCCGAATCGAGACATCATCGGGTTCTGGGTTGTCATGGTTTGCCATTGGCCCGCATCGGCCGTGCCTGCTTTCTGACTAATGCGTCGCGGGCCCTTCGACGCAACAATTGCGCGAGACTATTGCGCTCGGCTGGCGGCTGTCCCGTCGGAGTCGGCCAACCAGCTTCCCGAGCTCGAGCACCGACACTGGAATGAACCCAATGAGCAGACTCAGCAAGCAGTCCGCCATCGACAGCTCTCCAATGTCGAAAAGGGATCGCGTGACCGCCATGTGGTGAATCGACAGTTGCACCAGCACGGATACGACGACCACCGCGACGAGACGCAGATTGCTGAAGGCCCCCATCTCCCAGAACAGCTTCGTCCGACTCCGTGAGGCAAAGGATCGCAGCACCTCGCCGAACACCAGTACGGAAAAAGCGAGATTGCGTGCTTCGAGAACGTCGCGCTCCTTGAGCGCCCAGTAGAATACGGACAACGTGACCGCACCTTGGAGCGCCCCCGTCCACGCGATATTACGCCACTCCGCGCGACCGAGAATACTTTCGTCGGGCCGACGCGGTGGTCGATGAAGAACGTCGTCGGTCGTGGGATCCATCACGAGCGCGAGGGCCGGCAACCCGTCCGTGACGAGATTGATCCACAGCAGTTGCAGCGGAACGAGGGGCAACGGAAGGCCGGCGACCGACGCGAGAAACATCACGAGTAGCTCGCCGAAGTTCCCGGCGAGAAGGTACACGAGGCTCTTCTGGATGTTGTCGTAGATCCCGCGCCCCTCCCGGATGGCGGCCACGATGCTCGCGAAGTTGTCGTCCGCGAGAATCATCGCAGATGCCTCGCGCGTTACTTCCGTGCCCGTCCTCCCCATCGCGATCCCGATGTGCGCTTCGCGGAGCGCCGGCGCGTCGTTCACGCCGTCTCCCGTCATCGCGACGACCGCTCCGCGCCGCTTCCATTCCCGAACGATGTCGAGCTTGTCTTTCGGCGTCGCGCGGGCGTGCACGACATCGGTCGGATCGTCAGCCAGACCGATGATCCCCATTTCACGAGCGATGGCGGTCGCGGTAACCGGGTGGTCGCCGGTGATCATGACCGTGCGAACGCCCGCGGCGCGCGCGGCAGCCACCGCTTCGATCGCCTCCGTCCGCGGCGGGTCGGCGATGCCGACGAGCCCGACGAGACGCAGGTTCCGCTCTTGCGCGCCATCACCCACCGCGATCGCGAGCACCCGAAGACCTCGAGCGGCCATGTCGGCGTTCGCTTCGACGGCGCTTTCGGTCCCGGATGAGCACAGCGCGAGCACGACCTCGACCGCCCCCTTGACGTAGAGCACCCCGTCCGAACGGGCGATGCTCATCCTCTTCCGATCGGAATCGAAGGGGTGCACGGCCGTGCGTTGCTGTTTTTGCTCGATGTCGGCTCGCAGGACGCCCCGTTCGGCCGCGGCCATGAGAAGCGCGACCTCGGTGGGGTCTCCGGTACCGCTGCGATGGTCGGGTGCAAGCTCGGCGTCGGAGCACGCGGCCGCCGCGAAGAGCAGCGATCGATGGTCGATGCCCCAAAGCTCGCGCACCACCATGACACCCGTGGTGAGAGTTCCGGTCTTGTCGGTGCAGATGACCGTGGTGCTTCCGAGCGTCTCGACGGCGGGCAGCTTGCGAACGAGGACGTGTCGCGCGGACATTCGCTGCACGCCGATCGCGAGCGCGATGGTCACGATCGCGGCAAGGCCCTCCGGCACGGCGGCGACCGCGAGCGAAAACGGACGACATGAGCACGTCGAGCCACCGCATGCCGCGCGCCAGACTCGTGAACGCGATCACGATGACAAGCCCAAGACAGAGGTACAGAAGTGTCTTGCCCACCCGCTCCAGCCGCTTCTGGAGGGGAGTTTCCTGCACTTCCGCGGTCGCAAGAAGGTGCGCAATCTTCCCGAGCTCGGTGCGCATTCCCGTAGCAGTCACCTCGGCGAGTCCGGTCCCAGCGGCGACCGACGTGCCGAGAAACACCGAATCGTGGCGCTCTGCGAGTGGCGCATCGGGCGGCGCAGGCGTCGTCGTTTTCTCGACCGGCGTGCTTTCGCCCGTGAGCGGCGCCTCCATCGTCGAAAGAGAATGCGCTTCGATGAGCGTCGCGTCGGCTGCGACGACATCGCCGGCCTCGAGCAAGAGTACGTCGCCCGGGACTACCTCCGATGCGACCACGATGACCGATCTTCCATCGCGAAGTACGCGCGCTCGCGGCGCGGTCATGGATCGGAGCGCGAGAACCGCGCGCTCCGCGCGGTATTCCTGGAGGAACCCCACGCCCGCATTGATGACCAGGATCGCCCCGATGGCGATCGCATCGCCCGCCTCACCCAACGCTGCCGAGACGATGCAGGCACCTAGGAGTAACCAGATCAGTGCGCCCTTGAACTGGCCGGCGAAAATTACCCAAGGCGACGTAGGGCGTTCGCGTGCGAGCTCGTTTGCGCCGAACTCGGCTAGGCGTCGTTTGGCTTCGCTGCTCGTCAGGCCTGAGCTCACGATGGCGTCCCGGGGCTCGTGGTGCAGCAATCATCGGCTTTCGTCGCCGCCTGGGTTCCGACCGAAGGAGGTCGACGCACGGCCGGCGATTCGAGGTCAACACGAGCAAGATGTTCGGGAACGCTCGCGCGCCAGCCAAGCTCGCCGCGGATCTTCTCAGCCAACGCGTTGGCGGCTGCGGGTTCGCCATGGGTAACGAACGTATGCATCGGCGGCCGCTCGAATCGCCGTAGCCAAGCAAGGATTTCGGCGTAGTCCGCGTGGGCCGACAGGCCCTCAATGCGGGCAACCTCGGCCGCGATCGGCACCTGCTCGCCGAGCAACTTCACGCTCCGGGCTCCACCGACGATGCTCGCGCCGCGGGTACCAGCCGCCTGAAATCCCACGAAAAGCAGCGTGTTGCGCGCGTCGGGCGCGAACGCTTTGATGTGGTGCAGGACGCGACCGCCAGTGGCCATTCCGCTTCCTGCAATGATGATCATCGGGTTCGTCTTCGCGTTGAGCCGCTTCGAGTCCTCGACCGAGTTGACGATCGTCGCGCTCGCACACATCGCGCTGCACTGCCCGGGCGAGAGCCGATGCTCTCCTTGGTACCGGCAGTAGATGTCGGTGGTGTCCCGCGCCATCGGACTGTTCAGGAACACCGGGACGTCCGGGATCTGCTTCGCCGCTTTGAGCTCAGCGATGAAATGAAGAACCTCCTGAGCACGCCCTACGCAGAAGGCCGGCACGACGACCACTCCACCGCGCTTCACCGTTCTGCAAATGACGTCAGCCAGGTGTGCCTTCGGGTCCGTCTGATCGTGCAGACGGTTGCCGTACGTCGACTCCACGACGAGATAATCCACCGCGCCGACTTGGGTCGGCGGCAACATCAGCGGATCGTTCCATCGTCCCAGGTCGCCGGAGAAGAGAATCGACGCATTCCCGTCGTCGAGGAGGATCATCGATGCGCCAAGGATGTGGCCCGCCGGGAGGAACTGGCAGCGAACTCCAGCGCCCAGTTCGATCGGCACGAAGACGTCAATCGGCAGGAATCTCTCGATCGCCCGCTCAGCGTCCTGCCGCGCGTAGAGCGGCAACGCCGGCGAGTGCTTCGAATACCGGTGACGATTGGCATAGGCGGCTTCCTCTTCCTGGAGATGCGCCGAATCTCGGAGCAGAATCGCCGAGAGCTCGCGAGTCGCGCGCGTGCAGCGCACTTGACCCGCGAAACCTCCTCGGACCAACACGGGGATGTAGCCGGCATGGTCGAGATGCGCGTGCGTGAGCAGAACACCATCGACGGCGGCAGGATTGAACGGCTGCGGCAACCAGTTTCGGAGCCGCAGCTTCTTCAAACCCTGAAACAGCCCGCAGTCGACGAGGAACGTCTTGCCTCGCGTCTCGACGAGGTACTTCGATCCGGTGACCGTCCCCGCCGCACCTGCGAAGGTGATGTTCATGCTATCGCCCTTGTGCAAGTGTCGCGCCTGTGAGTCGCGAGCGGATCAGAAGACACCTTTGCGGCACCTCACTTGCAGTCTCGGGTGGAGGAGGTGCCACGGATGACATCCGCACGTCGTGAGAACGAGGCGTCTCTGCTCGTCATGATCAGGCGCGCAATGCTTGCGTCGGCGACGCGTGCTTTGCGCGGGGCCACCTTCTATAGCTGCGGGAGGCGACATGACGCCTTGTGAATGCCGGGACAACCACCAGGAACGTAGGCGCGTCGTTCTCACCGGTGGTCCAGGCGCCGGCAAGACGGCGGTACTCGAGCTCGTGCGCCAACACTTCTGCTCGCACGTCCACGTGCTGCCCGAGGCAGCCGGGATCGTGTTCGGCGGCGGGTTCCCACGGCAGCCCAACGAGCTCGCCCGCCGCGCCGCCCAGCGCGCCATCTTCTACGTGCAACGCGAGCTCGAGTTCGCAGCCGAGGCCGAGCCTGCCGCAATCACCCTCTGCGATCGGGGAACGGTGGACGGTCTTGCGTACTGGCCTGGCGGCGATGACTTCTGGTCGTCGGTGGGAACGACTGCGTCCGAGCAGTTGCAAAGATACGCAACGGTCATCCACTTGCGATCGCCGCCGGCAGGCGCCGGATACAACCACGTCAACCCGCTGCGCATTGAGTCCGCCGTCGAAGCGGCCGCCATCGACGAGCGGATCGCTCGAGCCTGGAATGGGCACCCCCGACGTTTCTTCGTCGAGAGCACGCCCGACTTCCTTGCCAAGGCGCAACGGGCGATCGAGATCTTACGCGCAGAAATGCCTGCGTGTTGCCGGCGGCACTTCGTCCCGGGCGTCGACACGAGCGCGCAGACGTCGTCAACGAGAGACGCCTGCTTGGTCAACGAGCCGAGTCAGGCCAAGTAACGTTGGGTGGCGGGGATGCTGGTCGAGCCCGTTCGCGTTGGGCGGGATCTGGCCGCGCTTCGACCACCGCGCGCTTGGTCACCGATCCAACAGCACGATCAACCGGTCGCACGCGCTGCATCTCACGAGAGGTGGAATCCTCGCACGCGGCGACTCCCCCCCGACGATCTGACCGCACGGGCACGCGACCTCCCAGCGGGCTCGCTCGAGCCCCTCGGCTACCTCCGATCGGCAGCGAACTCGGACCACCTCATTCGCCGCGGCCTCCTCGGGCATCGTCCGTGCGTGTGCCATCGCTCGTCCCACCTTTCTTCGGTGCCGGCTCGAGATGAATCGAGAACCGCCAGCCGATCGCCTTCGCGTACTTCGCCACGGTGGTGAGAGTGGGCTCGTTCTGCCCGGCTTCCAGCTTCGCCACCCTGGCCTGCAACAGACCCATTTTCTTCGCGACTTCGGCCTGGGTCTTCCCTGCTGCGACTCGGGCCTTCCTCAACATTTCGGCGAACCGCTTGGTAGCCATCTCCGGCTTAACCTCGAGGTGGACGCCGATGTCTGGCTCGTTGGGGGGGCGGGGCATCGCCCCCTTGTATCCCCTTGGCGGCCCGCTCCTCAAGCACCTCGGACAGAAAGCGCAGCCCAACGATGAGCGCGTTCTCCACGACGATCTCTTCGCTCCACGGTTTTCGGCGGGCTCGTTTGGCCAGCTCCGCGACGGCGCGAATCCTCCGGCGCTGTCCGAGGGTCGGCGTCACGAACCAACCGGTCACCGTGCGCGTTATCATCGTGTGACATATGTCACGCATGACATACAAAGTCAAACGACGAAACGACGCCGTCTCGGTCGCTGACGCCGGTCCTCCCGGTCTGCGCGCGCTCTCGCTCTTGTCGGCGAGTGAGCCCTAGCTGATCCGCCCGAAGTCGGGGAGCGCGTCGAATCCCGGATCGAAGCTGGCGAGCTGATCGATGGCACCGTCGCGTTTCAGGACGGCCACGAGCGCATCGTTGAAGTTGAGCACTCCGCCCGTCTGATCGATCACGTCGAGCACCTCGTCCACGAGGCGCGTCGCTTCTTGAGCTACCGTCTGGACCTGACCGTCGCGAAACCAGCCGCGCACGGCGGTCAAGACCGCGGCGAGGTCCGGCGGACTGGTTTTCCGCTCGCGCGCCCGGCGACAGAGGACCGACACCGCCTCGAACACGAGGAAATCGAGCATCACGACGATGTGGCCCTCGCGCTCGAGGCGATCGACGAGCTCGCAGGCGCGATCGTGATGCACGTCCGCCTGGTAGAGGAGCGCGACGAGAACGTTCGCGTCGAGGACGACCTCAGCCATCGTAGAGTCGGTCGGTGTCCTCTACCGCGTCGGCCGGCTCGCCGTGCACGATGCCGATTACGGCCCGAAGCGAGCTCCACGGCAGGGTACGCCGTCTGGCCGGTGATCGTTCAGACTGGCTTGCCTCGGTGTCGGCCTCGCGCACCACGGCCCGTCGCTCCTCTTCGGGGAGGGAGGCGAGCTCCTTGACCAGGCGGCGACGATGAACGGATTCCACGAGGGGAGTATAGCGGCTCCGCATCCCGCTGGCACGCGCGTCCTTTCAGGTCCCAGGGTCAGGCAGCAGCTCCGCATCACTGAAGGAGATGGGTTGGTAAAACTCCTTGGACCCCGTTTCCACCGAAGGGGCGATGTCTACGACCACGAGGTGCATCCGGCGACCGTCGTGTGACACAGACCGCGATACTACCAAGGGACCAGACCGACGGAACACAAGCACAAAGGCTTCGGGGACAGGGTAGCGTTGCCGTAGCCGACCCCACGTGACCCATACCTGACGGATTCCCCGTGCGATGTCAGCGCGTGGATGGTCCTTGTTGTACTGCTTGGCTTCCACGTAAAAGAGCGAGGCCGGTGCCGGTACTGGATCAGACCAGCCACGGTCGCGTCGATGAGGGGATTGAATCCTTGGTCGAACAAGTACGCCGCTAAGTCGAGCGTTAGGGACCGTTCCGCGTTCTTCGAATTGCCCGCCGCCAGACCTCTGAGGCGCTCTGCATCGAAGGCCTCACACCTTGCGGCGTAGCGACGCACGATCGCGGCGCGACTGGCGCCCTCAATCACACGCGTCCGCAGGTCCTCGTGCAAGACGCGGGCGTCTTCCGCGATGCGATCGTTCGCTACATCGACCGTATCGTATGTTTCCAAGCTGACATGACCGCCGTGCACCAGGTCGGCGAACCCCTGGGCGGCGTAGTATTCGGCAACCACCTCGACGGCATCGTCCGCGCCGGGAGGCGCTGGATTGGCTCGCTTCGCGATATATGCGAGCCGTTGCAGCGCCAGGCCGGCAAGCGTTTCGGACGCCATCCTGAAAGCCCGATGGGAGTGCTCGTGCTCCCCACGCAGTTGATCGACTTTCCCAAGAAAGTCGGCGAAATCGGACTCGGAGGCACACTTGGCCCAATGGTTGAAAGTCTGAAGCAGACCGGCGGCACCGCGATCGTCCTTGTGGGTGACGGGCCCGCGCTTCGGAAAGGCAATTTCAGACGGCGTCTCGAGTCTGGTCGTACAGTTTTCGAAGTTCAGGCCGAACGTCCAAAGATGGTCGTCATCCTTCCTGCTTTCAAGCGCTACGCGGAGAGCCGACCCCCTCTCGTTCCAGAGGTCGAGGAGACCCTTACGGACCTTCTGGTCCGCCAAGCGGTACGCATCGAGCGCATCGTTGACTTCCGCTTGAAGATCTCTGAAATGCTCGGCGATTCCGGGCTGCCGTGCCAGCAGCGCAAGGAGGCGAGGTAGGAAGACAATTCGACGCTTACCCGTATGCTCCAGCAAAAACGCGAATTGCCTGTCCAAGAGCTCGACGAGCTGGGGTGCGACGAAGAGTGTGGACATGGTCCTCGATTCTGCTCGACGCATGGCGGGACGCCGATGCCGATCGACCTTGATAGTACCCGAAAGGTCCTCCGGGCGGTCTCACGCGCGACGGGGCTGACACGCAGCCATCTCGCTGGCGATCGCCCTTGCAAAATGCTGCCGACACACCGCCCAGCCGGGATAGAGTGGCCAGTCGCCGATGACGCACCGTGTTCGCATTCCGAGTAGGGGCCCAGACGCGCTTGCACTCGCTGCATACGAACGTCTTTTCGTCGGCCAGCCACAGCTCGACCTAGAGGGCATGTACGCGGTCGCGGAGAGCTACTACGTGGTCTGTCCGGGAGTCGATCGAGAGACCAAGGCGGCGGATGGGTCTCCCCTGATGCAATGGCTCTTCGAGCCCTTGCCGGCCATTTTCCCGCCCCTCACCATCGTTGCGGAACCGCCCATCGGCTCTCGTCGAGTCGAACCTCGCGGGATAGAGGCCACTGTCGATCTACGCGGCGTGACGCGGACCCGGCGTGACATCTTCGCCGACCTCACCCTCGCGGTGGGGGCCGAGTTTCCGGAGTTCGCCCTGATGAACCCCATTGGGGGCGAAATGGAAATCCATGTCAGCAGCGAGCTCGACGCGGAACAAATTGCAGCCCTTCGAGCTGCGGTGGAGTCGCTGGACGAACCGGTGACGTTCACGATTGTTCACCCGAGTGCACCGTCTGACGCCCGGTCGTTCTATCGTCCGAGGGGCGGCGACCTGATGCTGCTTCCAAGTCGAGCCTTCGCGCCGGACCTGCCACAGAAGGTGCGCTGGCTGATCGAGGAAGACGAAGAATTCTGGCTCGAGAACCGGAGGGAGGCTCTACTAGGCAAACAGGGCGCCTCCGCATTTTCAATGCTGCCCGCGGATTGGCAGGGCAAGGACCTTCGATGCGTTGTGGATGCGACGGCGTTTCCTCCGGCAAACATTCGCAGCTACCTGACGCTGTTCGAGACTGTCTTCCTCGCGCTCCCGCTGGCTGAGAAGTTTGATGAGGGTCTTGAGCGGCTCGGCGTGACGGCGTCGGAGCTGGCAGACCTTCTCGGCACTGGGCGCCTGAAGCTGCTCCTTCCACAGTCGGTAGATCGATACGATATGCAATGGTTGGCGCGTGCGTTGGACATCGGCGGCGAGAACATCATCGCCTCAAGACGTATCGCAGGCGCGGTCCTCGCGGACACGCGATCTCGCGTCCCGTTCTTGCATCCTCCGTTGGAGCTCGAAGAACGACGCATTCTCATCGCCGCGCTGGACTCGGCTTCAAAGGTTCCCGAGATTCCGCCCGAGCTACGTACCTGGTTTCAGGTTATCGCCAATGAGAGCCGGGATTTCTGGCAGTCCACTCCGCTGAGTATCCAGCGCGAAGGGGCGCTCCAAACAGCCCGAATGGGGATCGGATGGCTGGCGTCAGGACTTCACGAAGAGTTGACTGGTGAGGAACGTATCATCGAAATCATGGGTGCAGCAGCAGCTGTCGAATGGGCGGCAGCTCTTGGAGCCCACGTCTTTCCCAAGTCGACTGAGACCTATTCCGAGGAAGCTGCGTGCAACCTCCTCGCCGCATTGTCTTCTCCTCTGGATCCGACCCGTGTACCGGTCGCAGATCCCCGCATTCACAAAGTCGTGGACGATCTGTTGGCGATCGACAGCGACATGCCCGCCGTTGAGTTTGCAACGACGTTTCGCGGAGCCGACATCGACAGATTCCGTGGTCTCGTCGCGGAGCTCACGACATGGAACCAAGACGAATCGTACTTTCAACAAGAGGTGGATCGATTCAACCGTGAAGTCAAACAGTGCGAGAGTAGGCCGAATCGGCTCCGAACGATGAACATCACGAGCCTGATGACCTCCGTCGCCGCGGAGGCGGCGCCCGCTCTACCGCCCGCGCTTCATGCCATCCATCATCTCCCCATAGGGGTGTGGTTGCTCGGCGTGCTTATCGGCCTGGCGGCTGAACCGACTCCAAAGAGCGGAGTCGTCGGTCGCATCTGGGATTACACGAATGGTTTGCTGGCCCGGGCCTCGCCTCGTTCCGTTCTCGTGAGCCGTCTTCGACAACAGGCTAAGACGCTGAAGAGGTAGGCGATCGACGAGGACGTCTCGCGGTACACGGAGCGGTGCGGGGGATGTGTCAGTCATGCTTGGCGGGCCATTTGAGTACGGCCAAGTCATCGACCCGGTCGAGAGCTTGACGAGCCCCGAGAGGCCCACCTCGAGAAGCTGCTCAAAGGTAGTGAGACCCTGCTCTCGGAAGGTGGGCATGCGCTGTAACCGCGCTCGTTGAGGAGCCGAATAGCAAGCTCGGTTCCGCCTTGTGCTGGTGGTCCGAATTTTGGGGCCCCACCTCACTCTTGCCTCAACACAGCCTCAGGGCGGACATGGTAGGCGCATCGTCAGGTCCGCTTGGCCGTTGATCACACAGGGCCCGACCGGGGCGGGCCATGCACGGCAACCTTGACCAACACTCGGCCCCCCACCACTTATGCATGGCCCATTGGGGGTTACTTCGACGACGAGATTCTCCCGAACGATGCCCGTCACGAATCCCCATAGCGGCTCACCAACGTCGCACGTGTCGTCCGCGTCGTTGTCGACGTAGAGCGCGATCTCGGTGTAATAGCCGTACTCAAGCGTGGCTGGGATTGTCAGTTCGAAGGCACCGCTGACTATCGCCATATCGGCCACGCCACGCCGGCCGCGAACGTCGGCAGAAGCCACGACGCGGATCCGGCGGCCATCGTACGCGTCGAACTGACGACCGATGATCTGCAGGTCCAGCCACGGTTCCCCGCCGCTTCCTGTCACGCTGACGCAGGAGTTGCTGTCTCCGCCGTCCATGTCTGCGCCGACATCGGGCGTGCTGCCGCCCATCGCGTCCGGGTCGGGCTCACTCGCGTCCGCGTCTGGCCAACTCCCGTCCGGCGCGTCCGAATCTCGCACCCCGGAATCATTCGACGCGGCCGACGGCGCGCCTCCACAGCCGTAGGCGACCAGCGACACGGCGATCAGACGGAAGGGAGACCGCCATGGTCGCATCCATCACAATGTAACCCCGCGAGGCCGTTGCCGCATTGTTTGATCAGGGCTCCCATGACGCGGATGGCCTATGATACAGGCGCTTGGGTCCGCGCTCCAGAAGGACGTCGAGGTGCGGCCAGAGATGGGCGAGCCGACGCGGACTCGCCGTTCTCCTGTCGTAGTGAGGCGTTCTCCGCTTGTAGCTCCGTGATGACCACCGACATGAGGCGTCGAGCTTCTGTTCTCCAGCCCGCACCAGGCTCGCGATGGTGCACCGCACGGCCCCGCTGACGTCGCTTGTTCGAGCCGACCGCGTAGGTCTCGATTTCGCGATGTTGTTCGTCGAGGGCACGTACTTCGTACTTGTCGAGCCCTGATCGCTGGCAGCACGCCTGGATGCGTGCTGCAAGATCTTCGAGGTCGGTTTCTTCGTCGACGTCGAACAGTCGTTCGCAGGACCGATGATCTCGCATCACGAGGACCCGCTCGAACTGGCGAGGCTCGGCGATGTGTCGCACGTGCTCGAGCCATTCGACAATCGTCCCCTTCACGTTAGGCCGTACCGTCTTTCCCATTTCAGGATCCCGTACGACGAGCGAACCGAGCGAAGGCGGGGAGGAGCTGTGCCGCTCGGTGGAGCTGGGACGCCCGATCGGTGTGCGTGAACGATCGAAGCGCCCTTTCGGTCACCGAGCGTTCGGCTGTCCCTGGCGGCAGCGCACGGATGTAGTCGAGGATGGGAGGCGCGAGCCGCAGCAACGCTAGAATCTGCGTGATCCTCATCGCGGATAAACCGGTGCGCCGTGCGAGGTCGGCCCGGAACCGGACCTCGCCGCTGTCGAGGAGCCGCTGAAACTCGACCGCCTGGTCCAGCAGCCGAGCGATGCGCACGCGCAACTGCCGGGATTGCTGTCGCTTTCGCTCCCGCTCCAGGTCGATGACGAACGCCGACGTGAAGTTCTTACTTGGTCGCCGTTGGGGCGCAGATATCAGGGGGGCGGGCTGGCCCAGGCTCAGCAGGAACCGCACACGCGTCGACCGTCGTTGCACGTCATCCAGGCAGAACCGTCCGTGCCGCAGCTCACGCCGCAGATCGCGGTGCTTGCGCACGTGACGATGCAGTCGCAGAAGCGCTGCAGGAGATCCGGCTTCCATCGCCGCCATTGCCTTTGCATTCGGAGGTGTCTCGGCAGTCGATGATCGTCGACCCGGCGCCCATTGCGTTGCATTTCGATGCCGTCTGGCAGATTACGGTGCAGGCCGCCGGTCCGCACGTCGCCTTGCAGTCCGCCCCCGCCGTGCAGGTGCAGACGTTATCGCTGGCACACGCGCACCCCGCGCCGGTGCAGCCCACCGTCGGTGGCGCCGAATCGTCGCCCCCGCACGAAACAAGCGAAACGACCGTCCTGACGACTGCAACGAACAGCGCGCGATGAGCGTGGCTACGGATGGGCCCCTCCCTTTCGCCGCAACCGGCCGAGTCATGGATTTGAACGACTTAAGCCGTGGTTCCGCAAGGGAGGCAAGGTGGGCCGCTGCCTTACCCGCGGTTTTCTGCTGGCTCCTCTCTTCGCGCTCAGGATGAGCATGGAGCCCCTCCACCGCGAGTCGGTCGACGGAGTCGGCCAGCCTGCGTTCCTGACGTCCGTTCGCCGCCATGTCGACCGGGCATTGCGTAGCATCGACAGGATGACGGCCATCGTGAACGACTTGCTCGACGGCGTCAGGATCGAATCCGGGATGCTGCGCTCTCCAACCTCATCGAGCCTGCTTATCGTGCGCCGGACAGATGCTTGACATCCGAGCTGTGATCTTTGCCCGCATAGCTCTCGATGAAGCGCTGGATCCTCGGGCTGTCCAACTCATCGAGCGTGTCGACGCGCCCCCATGCCGTGAGCGCGATTCGCTTGCTCATCAGCGGGAACGGCGCCACGAGGACGAACTCGCGCCCCCGCGCCATCGCTTCGAGCTTCGCCACCAAGTCTGGACAGCCCTCAGGGCAGTTGTACTGAATGGCCACGCCTCCGTGCTCCAAGTTGTGAACCTGCAGCTCGAGTGGAACGGGCACCCGGTGGATCCCCCAATCCGCCAAGTACGGAAGAACCGGGCCCGAGGTGGGCGGAGAGGTCGTATAGCCGGCATGCGGCTCCTGCGGTCGACTCAAGAAGGTTGCAGGCATGACCGCAACGGGATGGCCCGGCTCGTCCGATTCGCGGCGGCCCGAGGCGTCCGCCGCGAGTGGCTGCGCCTCGTGACCAGGCGTCGCCCCACCCAATCGGGTGACATCGAATTTCGTCGCATCGAGGGCGCTATTCACCACGAGTCCCTCGATTCGGACCTCCTGCTTCCGGCGTCCATCGACGATCCGCTGGAGACGCGTCGGAAACTCGACGCCTCCCACGACCGCGAACTGTTCGAACTTCGTTTCCACGATCCCACCGAAAGCGCGCGACCCGTGTCCTGCGGCCTCGAAGGTGGGAAACTGCTCGACGAGGTTGGTCGCGCGCCCGGTCCGCGCATCGACCCACAGCTGGGAAACCCGCTCGCCCGGCTTCGACGCACCGATGAGATAGTAGTGGTCGTCTGCCTCCCGTATCTCGCGGATCAAGTCGACGGCGACCCCACCGCGAAGGTACGGACTGTGGGCAACGTCGCCCGCAAGTCGCCGAACCGCGTCGTCGACTGACAGATTCGACAACCCGAAAAGCGCCCCTGCGAGATCTTGACGAGGCGCCACCCAAAAACGCCCCTGGGCATCGAGCGAGACGGCGTGTCCCCCCTGAGCCAGTCGAAAGCTTCCGTCCTCGAGCTCGAAACGCAGGGAGTCCGGAGCCTTCAAAAACGCCCTCAGGTGACGGACACCCTCAAGGGCCTCTACATCGGCGCCCTCCTGGGGAGCATCGTTCGCTCCTTCCGCGGCACTCGGCCGAGTCGTTTCGGTCCAGGAGAGATCGCTCACGGGTCGCGAACGTTGCTGGAGGAGAGCCAAGGCCTTCTTCAGGAGCACCCGCGACCGCCCCTCCTCGCTGTTCAAGCGGTCGCGCGCGGCGGGAGGCACATCGATGACGACGACGTCGAGCGGAACGTCGCCGGTCGGAAACTCGCGCAGGCTTCCTAGGGTCTTCGCATCGAGCTCGAGAAGACGGTTGCCGGTGCGATCCACGACGTAGACGCGATCGCCGGACGGAGAAAAGCTCGCCGCCACGAGCCCGCCCACGATGGTGACCGAAGCCTCCTCCGCGATCGCGGGCCAAGGCCGCTGCTGAAAGTTGGTGCGGTAGGACACGATCTGGCTTTTGGGACTGCCGTCGCCCGACCAGCAAGCTACGACCATGCTCGTCTCATCCGCCGAAAGCGTGATGGCGTGCGGCGAGGGACAGGACGGAACAGCGCGCCCATCGCCCAGCTTGTTGATCAAGCTGAGCCCGTTGGTTTCATGATCGGCGCTGATGGTGAACGCTCCGCCGCCTGCCGTGCGAACATGGATAGGACTCTTCCCGGTGCGACGGGACACGGGCACGACCTTGGCTGGATCGGATTCGCCGAGCGGGTAACCGAGTACGTAGCCATAGCGTTCGTGCTGTCCTTTGGCCATCGGGTCGAACTGGGCGAGGTACAACGTCTGGCCGTCGGGATCGGGCGCGACGTCATACACCTTACGCACCTCGGTGGACTGCTCGGTGATGGTCGCCAGGCTCTGTGGGTCCACCTTGAGCAGCGTCGAGGAGGGCCAATCGAACGTGAGAAACTGGTCGCCGCGCGCCGTGAATGCGCCGGGGCCACGCGACGAAATCACCCCGATGATTTCGTGATCGTCGAGTCCGACGACGGTCGTGGTTCCGGAATACCAGTGCTGGACCCATAGACGCTTCTTGTCGGGTGAAGCGACGAGCCGCCAGGGCGCGATTCCGGCGTAGATCTTTCGCAGCGTGCGCCCCGAAGCGAGGTCGATGACTTGGACGTGGTTGTTACCGGCGCATGCGACGTAGATCAGGGGAACCGCGCGGCTCGTTCGTCGGGCGATTCCCAGCCAGAGCAAGACCCCGAGCACCGATGCGAGAACCGCGAATACCACTAAGTTACGAATGCGCGCGGTCCTCGCATGCGCCTGCGTCGCTTGTCGCTCCACCTCAGTGCGTACCTGTCTTGAACGAACTCGCGAACGGAGCCTCCATGCTCGCGCCGGCGAGATCGCGGACGCCGGTGGTGACGGTCACGCAATAAAGCGTTTTGGTGCCCAGGCTCGCCGCGGGATCGAACGTCCAGACCGCCTGACTGGTATCGGCGGTGATCGTTCCAGCGACGGCCGCTCCCAAGATGCTGCAGTCTCGGCCCGTTCCGCCGGCTTGGTTCAGGAGGTAGGTCTGGTTGGTCACGTTCGTGACCGCCTCGGAAAACGTGACTACCACGTTGCTGGCGATGAGCACGCCGGTAGCTGCATTCGCAGGATTGACGACGGTCACCGTAGGTGCCGGGTTGCCGCCACCTCCACCATTGGGCGGGAAACCGAGAGGCACGGACGTGTTGCCGCTGGCTTCCGCGGGTGTTCGCGCCGTCTGGAAGGTCCAGGCGACGTTCTGCGAGGTGCAATTGTTGTTGAAGTCGCAAATCGTACCGATGAGGCGAGCCGTGTAGGTCGCCCTCGCGTTCAGGTAGATCGCGTGGGGAAAGAGGGCCCAGGTTCCATCGCCGATCTGGTCGACGAAAGCGGGCACGGACAGACCGTTTGAGTCGACGAGCGTGAACGTGTTGGCGTTGACTCCAGTGACGGGCTCGGAGAAGTGCGCCTTGACCACGACGTCCTGAAAGACGTTGGTCGCTCCGTTGGCAGGGTAAACGGTCATGCTGGCGGGCGTCGTATCGGTGCTCCCGGTGATCTGGATCACCCAATTTCTGACTTCCATCGGGACCGCAGGCGCCCCTTCGACGACGGCCGGCTCGACGGACGGCGTCCGACCGTCGCAGGCTCCCTTGAGTACGCACGGCTCGAGCGTGAAGTCGGTGTCGGTGTCGGCGAGGTTGCCCAAAAACTTCTTGGCCACGATCGCCTCGAACGATTGGTAGTAGACCGCGGCGGTCACCGCCACCGGACCCACCGTGCCGGTCGGGATCACGACCGAATACCGATTGATGAAAGCCGTTGCTCCGGCGTGCGGAAGCGGCCGGAGCCTCGAATCAACGAGGAAACTGTCGTCGAACAGATCGCCGTTCCCGTTGAGATCCTGGTACCGCGGAAGGCCTTGCGGGTTGTTGCGGTCGATGACGACCCCGTTGGCATCGATCGGCAGCCCCTGCGCATTGGTGACGAGGTTCAGAGGAGTCGCGTACGGAAGGTCCAGCGTAGGGCAGCCATTTCCCAACGAAGCAACCGCCTTGAACTGGTACGCGTAGGGGTCGGCAGATCCGGCGGGTATGGTCCAGTTGCAACCCGGGTAGTTGGGATCGACCTCGGCCGCCGGGGTGAGATAGCCGACGCCGAGGGAGGAGCGGTTCCAGAAAGCATCGAAGATCTGCAGCTCCGTTCCGGTCGCCAGATCGAAAGCTCGGACCGACACCCAGGCGTTGCGGCCCTCGGGAAAGCCGGTCGGGAAATCATGGCCGCTGCCGCTGTTGGTGGCGTTGAGCGTCAGGGGCTGCGTGGTTCCTGCGTTGGCCGACGTGGGTCCCGACACGTTCAGGTCGACGACGTTGCGGAGGCGATCCCATGCCAGTCTCGAGTGCTGCGAAGCGGGTCCCTGGTTGGTCACGTTCTGCCAGACGGCATTGTGGTAGATGCTCGTCTCCGAAGCGGACGAGTAGCTGAACGTCGAAAGCTCCGGATACGGCTGCACGTTGCCCTGGCCGTTGATGTCGGCGCCGATGATCCGCGGGATGTACGTGTTGCCTCCGATGAAGTGGTGCGAGTAGAAAGCCGGGCGCACCGGACCGCTGTTGCAAGCGTTACCCGTGAGAGCCGCCACCGGCGCGCCTCCGCTGAAAAGCGTCTGAGCCGTTCCCGGTTGGCCGTAGTCCTGCTGCATGTGGCAGGTCTGGCAGTCGCGTTTGAAGTTCGGGTCGAAGTTGGCATTGCCGGGTCGATCGGCATAGCGGCTGTTGTGCCACTCCGTGTACGTTCGCTCGATCGGAAAACCGCCCACCCACTTTCCCGCGCCGTTTTTGATCGTCATGGGATTGGTCACGTCGTGGCAAGCGCTGCAGAATTCCGCTCGCTCGAACATCACGTGCCTGAAGCCGTCGTGCTTTCCCGAGAACTCGCCCTGCTGGTACGAGAAATTGATGTTGAAGACGTCGCTCACGTAGGGATCCAGCGTCGCGGTGTAGTCGTTCCAGCTCAAAGGGCCGAAGCGTTCCGGGTTGCCGATGGCATGCGGCGACAGCCGGAACGAGCCGGCACCGATGCCGTACCCCAACGTCGTGCTGGCGGCGTCGGCAACGCTCATTTGATCTTGGTCGGCCATCATCACGCCGCTCGGGCGAGTCCCGCTCGTCAACGCCGGCACGTACTCGAGCCCTGACCTCGGGTAGTTGTGGTAAGGCGTGTCGCGCGTCTCGACGTAGGTGTGACACGACTCGCAGAAGACGCCGCGCTGTCCGGGAGGGGTATTGCGAAACTGGCCCGCCAGCGTGGCGAAGGCGAGTCCCGTCCCGTTGTCGGCCGTCGGATCGAAGGTTGGATTCACGAGACCGTGCTCGACGCCGGACGGCGAATCGATGGTCACGTTGCCGAGGGGAATGTTGTCCACGTAGTTCGCCTGCATGTGGCAACGCGAGCAGAAGCTGTCCAAGAGCGACCCGGACCCGGACATGGTGTGGTTGGTCGTGCCGAGGTTGAAGGTCGAGGTGCAGTTCGTGTTGGCAAACGGATTGAGCAGCGAACGTGCCGTTCCGTCGGGCGGGTTCGGCGTGTCGCAGTTGCCATCGGTGGAAGTCAGCCGAGCGATCAAGAGAAAGGCGCCGCGCCAGCCCGGGTCGCGCCACGAGTTGGACATCATCGATCCGTTCCATTCGTTCCAGATCCGGCTGTGACAATTGCTGCAAACGCCGGGATTGCTGGACCCCTCCCAGAACGACTCGAAGGGCGGCGGAAAGAAATCCGCCTCTCTGGTGTTGTAAGGGGCGGGTTCGGGGATCCGGTTCGGCAATTCTCCGTGCCGAGCTTGGGCCGCATAGCCGGCCACGAGAACAGCGCCTAGCAGGCCGGATCGCAACAGGGCTTTCTGAGATGCCATCTTCGCCTCCCTCTCCGGCTTCTCGACGAACGAGAAAGCCGCAAGCAATGCCTCGATAGATCGTCTTCAGGCTCGAGAGCCCGCACGCGTGCTTCGACGTCGAGACGTTACATCCGCGCGGAAGGGCATCACAACCACAAAGACGACGCTCTCGCTCACAAAATGATGAACGCGAATTTTCAGAAACTTTCATAAAGGTGCGTCAGAACACCGCTGTTGAAAATGAACACGCCCATCGCGTGAATCGGATGTTGGGCAGCGCAATTTCTGCGCGCACTTTATGCAGCTCAGAGAGGCCCGCCCAGAGCGAGATGATTGAGGCTTGAAAGTACGGAGTACTACTTTAAGAACTCATCTCAAAATTCCCACCGGCCTCTCGTTTCACGATCCGGTACGGCGAACGAAGCGAGCAAACCCTGGCAGGGTGTGTGTCGCTTCGCGGAGTTGGGACGCGCGGTCCGCGTAGGTCAGAAATCGAAGTGCCCTTTCGGTCACCGCTCGTTCGGCCGTTCCCGGCGGCAGCGCGCGAATGTAATCGAGGATGGGTGGAGCGAGCCGTAGCAGCGCGAGGATTTGTGTCACGCGCATCGCCGATAGACCGCTACGGCGCGCGAGGTCGCTGCGGAATCGGACCTCGCTACTATCCAGGAGCCGCTGAAACTCGACCGCCTGATCGAGGAGTCGGACGATGCGCGGTACACGCAACTGCCGGGACTCCCGTCGTTTTCGCTCCCTCTCGAGGTCGATCACGAACGCAGACGTGAAGTTCTTACTTGGGTCGCCGTTGGGGCGCTGAATTCGTTGAAGAATTCGCCTCGCTTGGTGCGGCCGCACCAAAAACTCGCACCAAAGTCGATGACCAGCGAAGCGGGATCAGCTCAACGGTCCCGCGAAGTTGAACCATGAGCTCGCGTGTTTTGCGTGTGTAGTTCTTGTCGGTGACGTCTTTGATCGCGTGCCCCATCAGTCTCTTGCGGTGCACGTCGTTCGCGCCGAGCTCCTCGAGCCACGTCGCGCAGCTTCGGCGGGTCGCATGGAAGTCGACGTTACGACCATCCACCTTGTCCGGCAGTCCGGCAGCGCGGAGATCCTGACGGATGTGAACGGCGGCGTCGGTACGCGAGTAGTCGCCGTCGAGACCAGGAAAGAGCGGCATCCCTACTTCCGGTTTTCTGCCGGCCCAGAGCTCGTAGCCTTGGTCGAGCCAGAGCCGAAGCGCCTGCACTGCGGTCGTGTGCACGGGCAGCGTACGGAGGCGATGTTCGTTCTTCGTACGACCAGGCCGGGCCCATCCTTCCTTCGCCTTTGCCTGGCACGATCGCACTGGAGGCGAGCTGGCACGGTTTGACGCAACGGAGCCGACGAGGCGTAAGCCCCCATTTGCCGGTCGGTTTTTCGTGACGCGCGACATCAGCGCGACATCGATGGCCCACGGAAGGACAAATGTCACTTCGTGGATTCGGCTAGGCGTTGCAGAAACCCGGCGCGGCATCCTCGTGCGCTCAAACGCGGAAGCAAAGAACTTTCGGTTAACAGGAGCTTGCGGTCGCGCTCGGCGCGGCTGCCCCGGCCCCGACGCGATATTCGCTTGGATTCCGCATGCACGTGACGTCGAGCGGATCATCGCGACCAGCGACCGGCTCGCGCCGCGTACCTGTCCGTGATCAGGTGTACAGGGTGCCGTCCTCGACGAAGCACATGTCGTTGCCCCACGGGTCGACGACGTAGAACGATTTCTCGCCCCACGGCCGCTTGATCACCGCGCCGGCGTCCTCGCCGTGGACCTTGTACGGCGCGAGCGCGCCGAGCTGCTTGGCGCGCGCGTGCACCGCGGCGACGTCGCCCACCGCGAAGTACAAAGACTTCGGGCCCGGCGTCGGGGTCAGCCCGCCGCGCGACGGGTCGAGCACGGCGAGGATCACGCCGCCGCAGTCGAAGTAATGCCGCGCGCCAGGGTGGCGCTTGCCGTCGGTGCCGAGCAGCTTGCTGTAGAACGCGGCCGCCTTGTCGAGATCGGCGACCTCGACGGTGACGCGGAAGATCTTGGGAACGTCGGTGCTCATGGTCTGCGCTTGCCTTTCGATCGGGTGAGGGCCTTGATGGACTTCGGACCCGACGACGACCACGTCTTCGCCGGGCTGGGAGGTTCGAGGTTGGCGAGCCAGTGACCGAGCACGCGCTGGAGCCGGTCGCGCTTGAGCCGGTACAGCCCGCTGCGCCCGCGCCGGTTGACCTCGACGAGGCCGCAGTCCTCGAGCACGCGCAGGTGCCGCGTCGTCGTCGGCCAGCTGTGAGCGAACCGCTTCGCGAGGTAGCCCGACGGCAGCTCGCCGCCGGAGTGCCCGAGCAGGAGCACGATGTGGCGCCGCACCTCGTGGCCGAGCGCGAAGAACACCGCCTCGATATCCTCGAGCGTCGGCGGTGCAGCGGGGTCGGCAGCGGCGGTCACGAGCAGTTACTTAGCCTGGACCGTAATAATTAGCAAGGGGGCTAATATCGGTCCGTGCAATGAGGAATAGTCAAGACCTGTGGATCGGCGTGTCACGTGACTTGCTGATCACCACCCTCTGATTCGTCGGGTCGTTCGATGAGCTTGAACGCCATCGCGACACCGGCGGCGCGGGAGCCGGGGCTCTTGGTGACTCGCTGGCGAAGCCTGAGCTGGCGAGGAAGTTCCACGACAACGCCGTGAGGTCCCTGCCGGAGGAGCGCGCGGCCGAGATCGCGGCCCGAACGCTCGCCCTTCCTGACGCTCAGAGCGTCGAGGATCTCACCGCGCTGCTGACCTCGGCGGGGGAGCGCTGAGGTCGAGACAGTTACCGCTCCCGGAGTGCGTAGGTCAGGTGGGTCACCCGCTGCGTCGGCTCCGCGCGGACCGGCTCCAGGGCCACGCGGCCCGCGTCCACGCCGTCGAACAGGCGGATTCCGGAGCCGAACAGCACGGGTGAGAGCGCGATCGAGAACTCGTCGATCAGGCCGGCGTTCACGTACTCCAGGATCGTTGCACCGCCGCCCGCGATGCGGACGTCTCGGTCGCCGGCGGCCTCGCGGGCCTGGTCGAGCGCGGTCTCGATGCCGTCGTTGACGAAGTGGAAGGTGGTCCCACCCGGCCGCTCCCAGGGGTCACGCTTCTCGTGCGTCACGACGAAGACCGGCGTGTGGAACGGCGCCTCCTCCGGCCACGCCTGCTCGCCGAGGTCGAACATGCGTTTGCCCATCACGCTCGCGCCGGTACGCTCGAACGTCTCCCGCACGATCTCGTTGTCGCGCCCTTCCTCGCCACCCTCGCCGAGCTTCAGGTTCTCCCGGAGGAACCGCTGCGGGAATATCCACTGCTGCAGCTCCATCCACTGCGCCGTCCAATCCGGGTCACCCATGCGCCCCTCGGGCGCGACGAACCCATCCAGCGACATCGACACGCTGAAGAACACCTTTCCGGCCATCAGTCCTCAACTCCCTTCCGAACGATCTCGGTGACGTAGGCAGCCAGATTGCTCAGGGTCTGCTGACCACCCTCGATCGCGTGGTACTTCTCGACCGCCTCGTCGCGCAGCTCCTTGGTGGGGAACACCGTGCGCATCTCGATCCGAGTCGCCGCGCCGTCGGGCGCGAACGTGAGGACCGACTCGAAGGCGTTCGGGTCGTCGCGGGACTCACCGTGCAGCAGCGCGATCCGCTCCGGCGGGGCGATCTCGGTCCAGGAGATCCACTCCTGGTAGTCCGTCCCGTCCGGTCCGTGCATCACGAAGTCCCACTCCCCGCCGACGCGGAACTCGAACGCCCGCGTGGTGGTGGTGAACC
>WNGB01001932.1_pt1 | contig 49592 bp, 45 predicted proteins | sample 5400681 | NCBI WGS metagenome assembly WNGB01 (sample SAMN13153367, study PRJNA577476) | soil metagenome | isolation source: 115 cm soil or saprolite under grassland replicate 2 | place: USA:California | collected 2016-06-15
GGTGAACTCCACACTCGGGTCGGCGTCGTGCAGCACCTTGGTGATCGCCGCCGTCAACGTCGTCTTCCCATGGTCGATATGCCCCATCGTCCCAATATTCAAATGCGGCTTCGTCCGCTCAAACCTCTTCTTCGCCATGTGGCTGCTCCTTCGCTCACTCGCCGCGGATCTTGGCGACGATGTCATTCGCGATGGTCTCCGGCACTTCGGCGTAGTGGCCGAAATGCATCGTCGAGGTCGCCCGGCCCTGGGTCATCGAGCGCAGGTCGGTGGTGTAGCCGAACATCTCGGCCAGCGGGACGCTGGCCCGGATCACCTGGGCGTTGCCGCGCGGCTCCATCTTCTCGATGCGCCCGCGCCGGCCCGAGAGGTTGCCCATGACGTCCCCGGCGAACTCCTCGGGGGTCACGACCTCGACGCTCATGACCGGTTCGAGCAGGGCGGGGCTGCCCTTGCGGCTGGTCTCCTTGAAGGCCATCGAGCCGGCGATCTTGAACGCCATCTCCGAGGAGTCGACCTCGTGGTAGGACCCGTCCTTCAGGGTGATCCGGACGTCGACCACGGGGTAGCCGGCCAGCACGCCGGAGCTCATGGCGTCCTGGATGCCGGCGTCGACCGCGGGGATGTACTCGCGGGGGATCTTGCCGCCGGTGATCTTGTTGACGAACTCGTAGCCGCCGCCGTCGCCCGAGGTCGGCTCCACGTCGATCACCACGTGGGCGAACTGGCCCCTGCCGCCGGTCTGCTTCACGTGGCGGAACACGTGGTGGAGGACCGGCTTGCGGATGGTCTCGCGGTAGGCGACCTGGGGCTTGCCGACGTTGGCGTCGACGTGGAACTCGCGCATCATCCGGTCGACCAGCACCTCGAGATGCAGCTCGCCCATGCCGGCCATGATCGTCTGCCCGGTGTCCTCGTCGGTGTGGACCCGGAAGGTCGGGTCCTCCTCGCCGAGGCGGTTCAGGGCGTTGGCCAGCTTGTCCTGGTCGGACTTGGTCTTGGGCTCGATCGCGACCTCGATGACCGGGTCGGGGAAGCGAATCGACTCGAGCACGATCGGATGGTCGGGGTCGCAGAGGGTGTCACCGGTGGTGGTGAACTTGAGCCCCACCGCGGCCACGATGTCGCCGGCGAAGATGGCCTCCTTGTCCTCGCGGTGGTTGGCGTGCATCTGCAGCAGCCGTCCGATCCGCTCCTTGCGGTCCTTGGTGGCGTTCAGCACGTGGCTGCCCGCCTTCATGGTCCCGGAGTAGACGCGGAAGTAGGTGAGCTTGCCGACGTAGGGGTCGGACATGATCTTGAACGCCAGCGCCGCGAACGGCTCGCCGTCGTCGGGCCGGCGCTCGATGACCGCGTGCTCGTCGTTTGGCTTGGCGCCCTTGATCGCGGGCACGTCAAGCGGCGAGGGCAGGTACCAGACCACCGCGTCAAGGAGCTGCTGCACGCCCTTGTTCTTGAACGCCGAGCCGCACAGCACCGGCGTGACCTTGCCCGCGATGGTGGCCTTGCGGAGCGCCTTGCGGAGCTCCTCGACGCTCGGCTCCTCCTCGAGGACGTACTTCTCCATGAGGGACTCGTCGTGGTCGGCCAGCACCTCGAACAGGCGGTGGCGCCACTCGGCGGCAATCTCCTCGTACTGGTCCGGGATCGGGCGGTCCTCCCAGGCCTCGCCCATGCCCTCGCTCGGCCAGTAGTGGCCGCGCATCTCGACGAGGTCGATGACGCCGTGGAAGTTGCTCTCCACCCCCCAGGGGAGCTGGACGACGGCCGGGGTGGCGCCGAGCCGGTCGACCATCATGTCGACGGTGCGGTGGAACTCGGCCCCGACGCGGTCCATCTTGTTGACGAAGCAGATGCGGGGGACGTTGTACCTGTCGGCCTGACGCCACACCGTCTCGGACTGTGGCTCGACCCCGGAGACGGCGTCGAACACGGCGACGGCGCCGTCCAGCACGCGCAGGGAGCGCTCGACCTCGACCGTGAAGTCGACGTGGCCGGGCGTGTCGATCAGGTTGATCCAGTGGTCCCGCCACTTGCAGGTGGTCGCGGCCGAGGTGATCGTGATGCCGCGCTCCTGCTCCTGCTGCATCCAGTCCATGACGGCGGCGCCCTCGTGGACCTCGCCGATCTTGTAGGTGCGGCCGGTGTAGTACAGGATCCGCTCGGTGGTGGTGGTCTTGCCGGCGTCGATGTGGGCCATGATCCCGATGTTCCGGGTACGCGAGAGCGGGAACTCGCGAATCGCGAGCCCCTTGGCCCCGCCGGCCTTCCGATCGACTGCTGTGTTCATCATCGGATCTCTATCTCATCTGCCTGGGTTCAGGTGGTGCCTGGGACAGCGCCGACAAGTTCGTCGGCGCTACCACCGGTAGTGGGCGAAGGCCTTGTTGGCCTCGGCCATCTTGTGGGTGTCTTCCTTGCGCTTCACGGCCGCGCCGGCGCCGTTGGACGCGTCCAGCAGCTCGCCGGCGAGGCGGTCGGCCATCGTCTTCTCGCGCCGGTTGCGGGCGAAGTTGACCAGCCAGCGCAGGGCCAGCGTGGTCGACCGGCCCTGGCGGACCTCGACCGGCACCTGGTAGGTGGCCCCGCCCACGCGCCGGCTCTTGGTCTCGAGCACCGGCCGGACGTTCTCGACCGCACGCTTGAGGGTGGTCACCGGGTCGTTGCCGGTCTTGCGGCGCGCCTGCTCGAGCGCGGAGTAAACGATCCGCTCCGCGGTCGAGCGCTTCCCGCCCAGCAGGATCTTGTTGATCATCTGGGTGACGAGCTGCGACTGGTAGATCGGGTCCGGCGGCAGCGGCCGGCGGGTGGCGGGACCTTTACGCGGCATCAGCGTTCCTCTTTGCTCATGTGCCTATACCTGCTTGGCCTTCGCGCCGTAGCGCGAACGGGCCTTCCTGCGGTCGCGGACGCCCTGGGTGTCCAGCGTGCCGCGGATGACCTTGTAGCGGACGCCGGGCAGGTCCTTCACACGCCCGCCACGGACCAGCACGATCGAGTGCTCCTGCAGGTTGTGGCCGACGCCGGGGATGTACGCGGTGACCTCGATGCCGCTGGACAAGCGGACCCGGCAGACCTTGCGCAGCGCCGAGTTCGGCTTCTTGGGGGTGGTCGTGTACACGCGCGTGCAGACCCCGCGCCGCTGGGGCGAGCCCTTCAGCGCCGGCGTCTTCGTCTTCTCGACCTTGCTCTCCCGGCCCTTGCGGACCAGCTGGGCGATCGTCGGCATCCAGTCTCCTTGCTTCCCGCCGTGCCACCGCCCGCCATGCGGCTGACGGCTATCCTTCCTGCTCACTTCAACTCCACGGCCCCGGGCGTTTGTTCCGCTCGGAGGCCGCCTGGCAGCCCGATCCTGGTTCCTGCTTGGTGCTCTGCGCCCCACCGGGACCGACCCGGGGGCGTTGGTCCCGGCCCGCCCGGACCAGCCAGCGGTGGGTCTGAGCCTCGAGCGCGCGCCAACGTGCTGCGGCACGCGCAGTGGCGAATGGTAGCGACTCAGACGCACCGCCGTCAAACGGCTTCCAGCCCGGCCTGCCTGGCCGCTCGCATGGACGGTGCCCGGCCGGTCGGAGGACTGCTGGCGAAGGTTGGCCGAACTGTCCCCTGCCTGGCTCCTGCCTGGCTCCTGCGACCAATCTGCGCAGCTCAGGATGGAAGTTTGCTTGTTGGTCAGCACCATTGACCTTTGCTGCCCGAACTGCCGAGAATGGCGCGTGCGGCCCCTCGGCGGCCGCCGAGCAGAACGGGAGGAGGGATAACCCGGACCTCTTCGGACTTGGTTGACGCAGTTCGCGTTGGCCGGGGGGGACGGCGGCCTGGGCGTCGAGGCCCACGGCCGCGGCCTGCGCTCCGCACCGAGCAAGGAGGACGCTGTTGAGACGGAACACGCTGCTAGGCGAGCTGTCGGCCGAGCTCCTGGGCACCTTCACGCTGATCGTCTTCGGGTGTGGGGTGGTCGCCCAGACCGTGCTCACCCCGTTCTCCGCCGGGGCCCAGTCGATCCACTGGGCATGGGGCATCGGCGTCGTCATGGGCATCTACGTCGCCGGCGGGATCTCCGGCGCCCACATCAACCCGGCGGTCACCGTCGCGCTGGCGGTGCGGCGCGGCTTCCCGTGGGGGAAGGTCGGCCCGTACGCGCTCGCCCAGCTGGTGGGGGCGTTCCTGGCCGCGCTGGTGATCCGCTGGAACTACTGGGAGGCGTTCGACAAGTTCGACCCGGCCAAGGGCTTCAAGAGCCAGGTCGTGTTCAACACCTACCCGAACAACGCCAACGCCGACATGCCGAACGTCTCCCAGCTCGGGGCCTTCCGCGACCAGATCATCGGCACCGCCGTGCTGGTGCTGCTGGTGCTGGCCATCATCGACGCCCGCAACATGTCGCCGGGGGCGAACATGGCCCCGTTCATGATCGGGCTGGTCGTGGTCGGCATCGGCATGGTGCTGGGCGCCAACGCCGGCTACGCCATCAACCCGGCCCGCGACCTGGGGCCGCGGCTGGTGGCCTTGATCTTCGGGTGGAGCGACGCGTTCGCCGACCAGCGGGGCGACTTCTACGCCTGGGTGCCGATCATCGGGCCGCTGATCGGGGGGCCGCTGGGCGCCTACGTGTATGACACGTTCATCACCCAGTTCCTGCCGCCCGAGCCCGAGGCCGCCCGCACCGCCGAAGAACCCCAAGCCCGTCCCGAAGCGACCTGACCCGGCCCTCCCGGCTTGACGGCGCGGGGCGGCACCAGCCCGTGCTCCCCGCGCCCCCGAGCTCGCCGCCGAGCCCACCCCGCAGCCTGACAAGGAGGCCAGGATGGCGAAGGACTTCGTCCTCGCAATCGACCAGGGCACCACGAGCACCCGGACGATGCTGTTCAACCACGATGGCACCTCCGCCGGCGTCGCCCAGGAGGAGCACGAGCAGATCTACCCCAAGGCTGGCTGGGTCGAGCACGACCCGAAGGAGATCTGGGAGAAGACGCAGAAGGTCACCGCGCAGGTGCTGAGGGACAAGAACCTGACGTTCGAGAACATCGCGGCGGTGGGCATCACCAACCAGCGCGAGACCACGGTCGTCTGGGACAAGAACACCGGCGAGCCGGTCTACAACGCGATCGTCTGGCAGGACACCCGGACCCAGCCGATCGTGAGCCAGTGGAAGGAGGAGGGCTACGAGGCCGAGATCAAGCAGAAGACCGGCCTGGTCATCGCCACCTACTTCTCGGGCACCAAGATCGCCTGGATCCTCGAGAACGTGGCAGGCGCCCGCCAGCGGGCCGAAGCCGGCGACCTGCTGTTCGGCAACACCGACACCTGGGTGATCTGGAACCTGACCGGCGGGGTGAACGGCGGCCAGCACATCACCGACTACACCAACGCCTCCCGGACGATGCTGTTCAACCTGGCCAACACCGACTGGGACGACGCCATCCTCGCGGAGCTGAACATCCCCAAGTCGATGCTGCCCGAGCTGCGGCCGTCCTCGGACGCCGCCTTCTACGGGCAGACGAGCAGGGACGGGGTGTTCGGCGGCGAGGTGCCGGTGTGCGGCGACGCCGGCGACCAGCAGGCCGCCCTGTTCGGCCAGGCCTGCTTCGACGTCGGCCAGGCCAAGAACACCTACGGCACCGGCAACTTCCTGCTCCAGAACACCGGGCCGGACGTGGTGCCATCCAAGAGCGGCCTGCTCACCACCGGGTTCTACGCGCTCGAGAAGGGCAAGAGCTTCTACGCGCTCGAGGGCTCGATCGCGATCACCGGCGCGGCCGTGCAGTGGCTGCGCGACAACCTCAAGCTGATCGCCAACGCCGACGAGACCGAGGAGATCGCCCAGTCGGTCGAGGACTCGGGCGGCGCCTACTTCGTGCCCGCCTTCTCAGGCCTGTTCGCGCCCTACTGGGACGAGAAGGCGCGCGGGGCCATCGTCGGCCTGACCCGCTACGTCAACCGGGCCCACCTGGTGCGGGCGACCCTGGAGTCGATGTGCTACCAGAGCCGGGACGTGGCCGAGGCGGTCGAGCAGGACTCCGGCAAGCCCCTGCCCGACCTGCGGGTGGACGGCGGCGCGGTCAAGAACAACTTCCTCATGCAGCTCCAGGCCAACATCCTCGGCATCCCGGTGATCCGGCCCCAGGTGCAGGAGACGACCGCGCTGGGCGCGGCCTACCTGGCCGGGCTCGCCACCGGGTACTGGTCCTCGCTGGACGAGATGCGCGCCAACTGGCAGGTGGACAGGACGTTCGAGCCGCAGTGGTCGGAGGATCAGCGGGAATCGGGCTATGCGGAGTGGAAGAAGGCGATCGAGCGGACTCGGGGGTGGCTGGACTAGCTGTGGCGGGGTAGCCGTCCACACCCCAGCCCTCCGCTGGGGCACCTGAGCCTGCGAGACCGAGAGAAGGAGCGCGAGATCGAGAGAAGGAGCGGCAGCGCCATGTTCACCTCTGAACAGGCTCTTGCCTGGGTCAAGGCGACCGCGGGCGTCGTCCAGCAGCATGCGCAGGAGCTGACCAGGCTCGACGCGGCGATCGGGGACGGCGACCACGGCACGAACATGGCGCGCGGCTTCCGCAACGTCCTCGAGCGGCTCGAGGGCCTGTCCAAGCCGGACATGGGCTCGCTGTTCAAGGCGGTCAGCATGGCGCTGATCGGCAAGGTCGGCGGCGCCTCCGGCCCCCTGTACGGCTCGCTCTACCTCGCCATGGGCAGGGAGCTGGGCGACGCCACCGAGGTGGAGGACCACCGCCTGGCCGTCGCCCTGCGGGCCGGCTACGACGCCGTCGTCGCCCGGGGCAAGGCCCAGCTCGAGGACAAGACCATGCTGGACGCCTGGCACCCGGCCCTGGAGGCGCTGGACGCCCGGCTGGCCGACGGCAAGGAGCTCGGCGAGGCGCTCGACGCCGCCGAGGCGGCGGCCAGGGACGGCGTGGCGGCCACCATCCCCATGATCGCTCGCAAGGGCCGGGCCAGCTACCTGGGCGAGCGGTCCCGCGACCACCAGGACCCGGGCGCCACCTCCAGCCACCTCATCGTCAAGGCCCTGGCCGACGTGGTCAACGGCATGCCCAAGGCCAAGGAGTAGAGGTCAGGGACCGAGGGAGACGGCCGGTGAAGGAGTTCGTGGCCGAGCTGCTGGTCGACCGGCTCGTCGACTGGGGCGTGGACACCGTCTTCGGCCTGCCCGGGGACGGCACCGACGGGGTCCTCGGCGTGTTCCGGCGCCGCGCCGACCAGATCCGCCTGGTCCTCGTCCACCACGAGGAGGCGGCCGCGTTCATGGCCACCGGCTACGCCAAGGCGACCGGGACACTCGGCGTCTGCCTGGCCACCTCCGGACCAGGCGCCATCCACCTGCTGAACGGCCTGTACGACGCCAAGCTCGACCACCAGCCGGTGCTGGCCATCACCGAGCTGCTGGACTCGCAGCTCCTCGGCACCAGCTTCCGGCAGGAGCTCCGGCTGGAGCGGGTGTTCGACGACGTGGCCGACTACAACGTCCGGGTCGACGTGCCGGTCCAGGTCCCGGCCGTGGTCGACATCGCCATCGGCCATGCGATGGCCAGGGGCACCGTGTCCCACATCACCTTCTCACACGACCTGCGCACGGGCGTGGACACGAGCTACTGGGCGGCCATGACCCCGTCGGCCACGCCGGCCACCGCCCCGATGTTCGTCCCCGCCCCTGGCGTGCCCCCGGCCAACGAGCTGGAGCAGGCAGCCGCCGTCCTCAACCAGGGCACCAGGCGGGTCCTGCTGGTCGGTGTGGGCGGCCTGGACGCCCGGGCCGAGCTGCTGGCCGTGGCCGACAAGCTGGCCAGCCCGATCGTGAAGTCGCTGCCAGGCAAGGCGGCCGTGCCAGACGACCACCCGCTGACCACCGGCTGCATCGGCGCCCTCGGCACCCGCCCCTCGGAGGAGGCCCTGGCCGGAGCGGACACGCTGCTGGTGGTGGGCACCAACTTCCCCTACGCCCGCCACCTGCCCGACCCGGGCAGGGTGCGCACGGTCCAGATCGAGACCGACCTGGCCCGGCTCACCGCCGGGTCGCAGACCGAGGTGCCCCTGATCGGCGACGCCGCCGAGACGCTCCAGGCGCTGCTGCCGCTGCTCCATCCCGCCGACGACCGGAGCTTCCTCGACCGCGCTCGGGCCGGCATGGCGCGCTGGCGCGAGCAGCTCGCCACCGCCGAGGACGGCGACCAGGCCTCGCGGGGCCCAGGCAGCGGGGCCGGCCCGGTCCGGCCCCAGTACCTCGCGCGGACCGTCGACCGGCTGGCCGCCGGCGACGCCGTGCTCTGCTCGGACTCCGGCACCGTCGCCACCTGGTCGGCCCGGCACTTCGACGTCCGCGGGGGCCGCCACTACCTGCTCTCGGCCAACCTGGCCACCATGGCCGCCGGCCTGCCGTACGCGATCGCCGCGCAGTGGGCCCGCCCTGGCCGGCAGTGCATCGCCTACGTCGGCTCGGACGGGTTCACCAAGCTCATGGCCGAGCTCCTCACCGCTACCGAGCAGCAGCTCCCGGTCAAGGTCGTCGTGAGCAACGCCGCCCCGCCCAGCCGTCTCCTCGAGCCGGGCGCGGGGGCCGTCGCCGACTGCGCCCTCTGGGCCCGGGCATGCGGCGGGCTCGGCATCCGGGTCGAGCGGGCCGAGGAGGTCGAGCCGGCACTCCGCGCTGTGCTGGCCCACCCCGGGCCGGCACTCGTGGACGTGCTGGTCGACCCCTCGGAGCTGCCCGAGACGATCGGCACCGGTTGACCTCATTCCCTGACGACCTTGCCCCGAACGTCCGGAGCTACCCGCGCTCGCCCGGCCACCCCGCTCGGCGGCTCACCGGTCGGCCAGCTCGTAGGCGTGGTCGAGGACCTGGACCGGGTGGTAGACGGGCAGGCCGGTGGACTTGGCGATGTGCCAGCGGCAGGTCTCGGAGTCACAGACGACGAACTCGGGCCCGGTCTCGGCGACCTGGTCGAACAGGGTGCGGCCGACGTCCATGGCGATCTGGTACTTCTCGACCTTGGTGCCGTAGGTGCCGGCGGTGCCGCAGCAGCCCGCCCGCGACCGTTCCACCTCGAGCCCGGGGACCAGCGCGAGCAGCTCCAGGGCCGGCATGCCGATCCCGTGGGCCATGAGCTGGCAGGGCGGGTGGTAGAGGGCCCGCGCCTTGATCTCGCCGAGCCGGGTGTCCAGCTCGCCTTCGTCGAGCAGCTCCACGAGGTACTCGCAGATGTCGTACACGGCCTTCGAGACCTCGGTGGTGCGCTCGTCGTCCATGCCGAGCAGCTCCCGGTACTTGGCCTTGAGGGTCATGCCGCAGGAGGTGGAGCTGGCCACGATCACGCCCGGGTCGCTGGCGGACCGGGCCAGCCGCTGGGTCAGCCTGGTCGCGGGCCCGCGGGCCGAGTCGAAGTCGCCGTTGGAGATCAGCGGCAGGCCGCAGCAGTTCTGGTGCGGGAAGGTGACCGCCGCGCGGTTGCGTTCGAGCACCCGGACCACTGCCGCGCCGACCTCGGGCTCGAACTCCTCGGTGGCGCAGCCGTGGAAGTAGGCGACGGTCCGCCGGGCCTCCGGCAGGCGCCGGTGGGCGCGCGCCCAGGAGCGGAAGCCGATCCCAGAGAACCGGGGCATGGCCGCGTCCCGGTGCACGCCGATCGCCTGCTCCATCACGGTGCGGACCAGCTGGTTGCCCATCACCGCGTTGGCCAGCGGCGCCACCGGCCTGGTCAGCGCGCCCATGAGGCTCGGCCGGCTGACCAGCTGGTCGCGCAGGGACAGGCCGCCCCGCTCCTCGACGAGCTTGGTGCGCGCGACCGTGTTGATCTCGGCGACCATGACGCCTTCGGGGCAGGCCTGGGTGCACAGCCCGCAGGCCGAGCAGTAGTCGAGCGAGGCGTCGGGCGACTCGCCGGGGCCGAGGCCGGCCCGGAAGCGCTGCCCCTGCGGGCCCTCGTATTTGGGGCCGGGGAACAGGTCGGTCACGGCCGAGACCGGGCAGACGGTGTTGCAGATGTTGCACTTGATGCAGTTGTCGGCGGTGTGCTGGACGTGGAGCACGGCGTCCTCCGGTCAGCAGGGCCCGGGCTGGGGGTGGGTCAACGGCCCCCGGCGCCCTCCAGGGCAGGGGCGAGCAGGGCGGCGGCCCGGGTCGCGGTGGCCAGGGCCACGCCCTCCCGGGATCCTTCGACGGTGGGGTCGTGGCCGGCGAGCAGGCTCCCGACGCAGCGGACGTTGGCGTACACGGGCGAGCCCGACCGGTCCACCGGTCGCAGCTCGGCGTCCACCCGGACGCCGGACGCGCCCATCGGGTGGTCGCCGAGGAACCGGGGCGACACGAACGCCGTGCGGTCGGGGAACCCTTGGACCGGCAGGCCGGCGACGACCTCGGCCAGGGTGCCGTCCCGGTAGGCCTCGATGCCGTGCCCGGCGATGCCCCCGGTGGCCAGGACCACCTCGTCACAGCGGGTCACGATGGTCCGGGAGGCGCCCTCGCTGCGGACCGCGGTGACCCGGTCCCCGGCCCGTTCCACCCCGTTCGCCGGGAACCCGAACTGCCAGCGGACGCCGAGCGCCTCGAGCCTGGCCCGCCAGGCCGCGAACAGGCGCAGCCCCGGGATCGACGGCGGCGCGACGGCCGCCTCGACCAGCGGCAGCCCGACCAGGCGCTCCAGGTCGGCCCAGGGCTCGTGGCCCCGGCGCAGGCCGAGCACGGCAGGCACCACCGCCACGTCCGCGCCCGCGGCCGCCCTGGCAAGGCCGTCCGCGACCCGGGCCCGGAAGCCGTCGTCGTCGAGCGCGCGGGCCAGCTCGACCGCGGTGAAGTAGCGCTCGTGGTTCCACGCCGGCAGGTCGACCGTGCCGACCGTGGTCGACAGGCCGGCCCGCTCGAGGCCCCGGGCACACAGGGCGGTGGAGAAGTCGCGGAAGCCGGCGAAGTTGCACACCGCCACCTTCCCGGCCAGCTCGCGGGCGGCCGGTGCAGGCAGCAGGCAGGTCGGCCGCAAGGTGCCGAGGGCGGTCACCTGGCGCCGGTTCCGCTCGGGGTCGCCCTCGTGGTCGAGGCCGGCGCCGGCGGCCACGCGCTGGAACCAGTCGAGGCCGTCGCGCAGGGCGTCGGCCCCGGCGAGCCGGTAGGGGTGGTCGGCGGCCAGGTGACCGGCCGCGTCCAGGGGCCGCTCGACCACCTGGCCGCCGGCCCGGCCGAGCACGTCGACCGCGCCCGGCCCCCAGTGGGTGAAGCCGTTCCCGCGGGCGATGACCCGGACACCGCGGCCGGCCTCGGCGAGCCGGGCGGCCGCGGCCAGCCCGGCCGGCCCGGCCCCGATCACCACGACGTCGCTGCGCATCAGGCGGTCCCCCCCACCGGCCGCGGGCGCGGCCGACCCGCGGCGGCCGCCTCGTCGTGCTCGCCGGTCGCCTCGAGGTCGAAGATGCCCCGGTAGATCGACTGGTTGAGCAGGGCCTGGCGGGCCTGGTCGCCCCAGACGGCGCCGAGCTGGCCGCGCCAGCGCTCTTCGAGGAAGCGTTCGAGTGCGGCCCGGGGGTCGGGGAGCCTCGCCTCGGCATCGGCGTCGGCCGCGGCGTGCTCGCAGAGCGCGCCGGCCGCACGCCAGGCGCAGAACGCCGCCTGGCAGGGCCCGTAGCCGAGGCGCAGGGCGCGCCGCAGGTCCTCGAGCTCGGTCAGGCCGGCGGCGATCGCCGTCCGCACCTGGCCCCTGGTGACCAGCTCGCACTCGCAGACGAGCTCGCCGTAGGCGACGTCCGCTTCGATCCTTGCCAGTGGCCCGGCCAGCTCGTGGTGTCCGTGGTCGGCCCCGGGGAGCAGCTCGGCAGCGGTCGTGCACGGGGTGGTCACCCCCATGCGCGGAGCGAGCTGGTCCACCAGGTGCTCGGCCATCTGGCGGCAGGTGGTCAGCTTCCCGCCGACGATGCTGAACATGTTGGCCAGCCCGTCCCGGGTCGCATGGTCGAGCACGGTGAAGGTCCGGCTCACCTCCCGGGTGTCGCCGTCCCCGTCCCCACCAGCCGACGGCGGCTTGTACAGCGGGCGCGAGCCGGCAAAGGCGCGCAGCACCCGGCCGCTGCCGATCGAGGGGACCATCTCGGCGCACATGTCGACCATGCGGTCCACCTCGGCCGGGCCCACCGAGATGTCGTCCGGGTCGGGCACCTGCACCGAGGTCGTGCCGAGGATGGCGACCTCGTGCTGGGGCACGATGATGTCGCCGTCGGCCGGCTTGCGGCAGGCGTTGACCACCCCGCGCACGTACCGGCTGGCCATGACGACCATGACGCCCTTGCCGGCGATCATGTGGATCGGCACCCCGGCCAGCTCACCGACCTGACCGGCCCACGCGCCAGCCGCGTTCACCACCCACTGGCAGCCGATGAGGCGGTCCTCGCCCGCGACCTTGTCGTGCACCCGGACCGCGGTCAGGCGGTCGCCGACGCGCTCGAAGCCGACCACAGGGTGGCGCTGGAGGGCGAGGCAGTCCCGGGCCTCGGCGTCGGCCACCATCGACCGGAGCAGCGACCAGGAGTCGATCCCGCCGTCGGGCACCGCGTAGGCGGCCTCGATGCGGTCGGCCAGGAGGGGCTCGCGCCGGCGCGCCTCGGCCCCGGTCAGCTCCTCGACCGCGATGCCGGACTGCGCGCACCCGGCGACGAACTGCGGCGCGTAGGCCGGGTCGTCGGTCGGGAGCAGCACGAACATCCCGCCGACGTCCTCGATCGTGTGCGGGGCGATGCGGCGCAGCACGGTGTTCTCCTGGATGCACTCGCGGGCCGACTCCTGGTCGCGGACGGCGTAGCGGGCGCCCGAGTGGAGCAGGCCGTGCCAGCGGCCGGACGTTCCCGTGCCGAAGTCCGAGCGTTCCACGAGGATCGCGGACACACCACGCAGGGCGAGGTCGCGCAGCACGGCCACCCCGGTCACGCCGCCGCCCACCACAACGACCTGGGTATCGAGGCTGGTCACCGGTTGTCCTTCCTCTCCTCGGCGGGGGGTGGGGGACCGGACGGCCGCCGCACCGACGGGCTGCCCTTGACCCCCCGGGGGCCGTCGTCGGACCGCCGGGTCACGGCCCCGCCGGGCGTCGCGGCGATCCCTGGCAGCTCGCGGTTGACCAGGCCCTGCTCGATGTACCAGCGCACCGTCGCCTCCAGCGCGGCCCGGATCGGGGTGTAGCGCACGCCGAGCTCCCGCTCGGCCCGCGAGCCGTCGTAGAGGTGGGGGTGCCCGAGGGTGCGCACGCTCTCCCGGCAGAGGGTCGGCTCGTGGCTCCGCCACTTCGACAGCAGCTCGACGCCGGTGGCCACGGCCATGGCCACGCCGAGCGGGAGGGTCCAGGGGCGCTTGCGCAGCCCGGCGATCTCACCGATCAGGTCGATCGCGTCGACGTTGGAGAGGGTCGCGGTGTTCAGCACGTAGCGCTGGCCGGCGGTGCCGCGGGTCTCGGCGAGCAGGTGGCCGGACACGCAGTCCTCGGTGTAGCACAGGCCGAACCTGGCGGGCAGGTCGAAGGGGAGCCTGCCGTTCAGGTAGTCGATGAACACCTTGGCCGTGCCGGTGGTGCGGCCCGGGCCCTGGACCGAGCTGGGGTTGACGGCCACCACCTCGAGCCCGTGGAAGCTGAGGGCGACCTGCTCGGCCTCGAACTTCGAGCGGGCGTAGTGGGAGGTGAAGTCGCCCGGCTGGGCGGTCTTCTCGTCCACCACGCGGGTCCCGTCCCCGCCCAGGGTGGCCGCCGAGCTGGTGTAGACCACCCGGCGCACCCCTGCCGTGCGGGCGGCCTGGAGCACCCGGCGGGTGCCCTCGACGTTGACCCGGTACAGGGGGAGCGGGTCGGCCAGGCAGAGCCGGTTCATGCCGGCCACGTGGTAGATCACGCCGCAGCCGTCGGCCGCCCGTACCAGCGCCTCGTCGTCGCCGAGCGCGCCAAGGGCCAGCTCCACCCCGCCGGTGACCGGCAGCCGCTCCCGGTCGGCGGGCTTGCGCACGAGCACCCGCACCGCCCTGCGCTCGCGCACCAGCCGGGTCAGCAGCAGCCCGCCGACGAACCCGGTCGCCCCGGTGACCAGGATCCGGTCGCCTGCTGGCGCGTCCCCGCTCCCGCCCGAGGCTCCTGGTGCGCCCGCCCGGGTCACCGACCCGCCCTCACCAGGTCGCCGAAGCGGGTGAAGTAGTCGAGGGCCGAGGCGGCGCTCACGATCGCCACGGCCAGCATCGCCCACTCGTCCAGCCACAGCGCGCCCATGCGCACCGGCGGCCGCAGGATGGCCAGGGTGATGCCGACCACCTGCACGTTGAGCTTGAGCTTGCCCCAGATCGTGGCGGAGATCACCACCGACGCGGCTGCAGCGACCGCCCGCAGGCCGAGCACGGCGACCTCCCGGGCGATCACCACGAAGGCGACCCAGACGTCGACCCGGTCGACGGCGAGCAGGCCGAGCAGGGCGCCCATCACGAGCAGCTTGTCGGCCGTGGTGTCCAGGAAGTTGCCAAGGGTGGTGACCTGCTGCCAGCGCCGGGCCAGGTAGCCGTCCACGAAGTCGGTGAACGAGGCGGCCAGGAAGACCAGGGCCGCGAGCACCCTGGCGTCCTCAAGGCTCCCCTCGGCCACGACCAGGGCGAGCAGCACCGGCACGAGCACCATCCGGGCCAGGGTGATCCGTGTGGAAAGCGTGAGGGTCCCCAATCGAACCTCCCTTGCTCGCTCGGACCGGCCGTATCTCGCATCCTACGACTGGAAGGGCATTCCCCCCAGGGAGAGCTCGCAACCCCAGAGCTCCTGGGCCTCGGTGGTCCGGGTCAGTTGCTGGTGGGGGCGTCGTGGTCGGTCTCGACGAGAGTGACCAGGTCGTCAAGGGCCTGCTCGGCGCCGTCGCCCTGGGCGGCCAGCACGACCTCCTCGCCGCCGCGGACGTCGAGGGTGAGCACCGCGAGGATGCTGGCCGCGTCGACCGGGTCCTTGCCGTCCTTGGCGATGGTCACCTTCACGGGCAGCTTCGCCGCCGCCCGCACGAACAGTGCGGCCGGGCGGGCGTGCAGCCCGACCTTGGAGCCGACGACGGCGCGGCGCTCTGCCATGGATGCCTCCTCCGGCGGACCTGCTCGACCTGCTCATGATGCCATCGACAGCGCCAGCCACGTACTTAGATCTCCACGTCGTCGTAGATGCGGGCGGCGGCAAGGCGGCCGTTCGGGGTGCGCTCGTAGCAGGCCACCCCGGCCTGGGGCTCGAGCACCCGGTCGCCCCAGGAGACCACGTTGTACTCGAGCACGGTGCAGGTGCCGTCGTCGGTCGCGGTGCAGTGCTCGAGCGGGATGCCGCCGACCGCGAACAGCCCGCCGTAGAAGCGCCCCAGCCCCTCCGGCCCCTGGTGCAGGTGGCGGCCGCCGCTGGGCTCGCGGGCGTAGCCGTCGGGCTCGAACAGCTCCAGGATGGCGTCGAGCTGCCCGAAGGCCAGCGCCGCCTGGTAGCGCTGCACGACCGGCGGGAGGACCAGGTCGGCCCGCTCTGGCAGGAGCGGTGGGCGCAGCCGGTGGGCGCCCTCGAGCGGCCACAGGCTGTGGTAGGCGCGCACCGTGGCCAGGCGGTCGCCGTGGCGCTCGCCCACCAGCGCGACCGGCAGGTCCACCTGCCCGTCGCCGCTGTCGAGCAGGAGCGTGGACTCCACCACGGTGCGGGAGCCACCCCGGGTGGTGCGCCCGGGCACCAGGCGGGCGCCCCGCTCGTCGAGCCAGTCGGCGGTGGCGGCGGCGAACGCCTCCACGGCCTGGATGCCGGCCACCCGCCCGGCCCGTGGGTCCTCGATCACCGGGTTGCGCCCGAACAGGCCGACGAACGCCTGCGGGCGGCCCTCGACCAGCAGCGGGAGGTAGGCGGTGAGCGGCTCGCTGGCGAAGTCCGTCATCGCTGGGAGACGCCGCTGAATGCCTTGACCAGCGTCTGGCTCGACTGGGCCAGGTGCGCCCGCATGTGCGCGGCGGCCGCCTCAGGGTCGCGGGCGGCGATCGCGGCGACGACGCGCTCGTGCGCCGAGGTCTCGGCGATCGAGGTGAGGTGGCCCCCGAGCTCGGGCATCAGGTGGAGCAGGCGCTCCACCTCGTCGAGCAGCCCCTCCAGGACCTTGATGAGGCGCCCGTTGCCGGCCGTCCCAGCCAGCGCCAGGTGGAAGGCGCGGGCCGAGCGCATCGCCGCCTCGTGGGACGCCTCCTCGCCGGCCTGGACCCTGGCCGCGCCGCGCAGGTGCTGCAGCAGGGCCTCGGAGCCCCTGGCGGCCGCGTCGGCCGCCACCTGCGGCTCGAGGAGCTGGCGGAGGTCGAACACCTCCCGCACGTCCTCGAGCGACAGCGGGCGGACCAGGTATCCCTTGCGGGGCAGGACCACGATCCAGCCGTCCTGGACCAGCAGGCGGAGCGCCTCCCGGATCGGGGTCTTGCTGACGCCGAAGCGGGTGGCCAGGTCGTTCTCGATCAGCGGGGCGCCGGGCCGGATGCCGGCGGTCAGGATCTCCCGCTTGAGCGCCTGGTAGACCAACTCGGTGAGGGAGGCGCGCCGGCCGGGCCCGGCCTCACCGCCCGGCTGCAGCGGTGGGACGCCGCCGCTGGGGACCGCCAGCCTGTCGACCATCGTCACGCATCCTGAGGGGTGAAAGGACCTGCTCCGGCAGGTATGCGGCAAGTATACGAGTGAGCAAGGCGGCGGCCCGGGCCGCATGGCCCGGGCCGCCGCCGGTCTCGTTGGGGTCTACGATTCCTCGAAGGCGTCGAACTCCTCAGGGGCGTAGCCGGTACCGGCGTCGACGTCGACGAGCTCGCCCTCGGCGCCTTCCACGGTGCCGATCGGGGTGCCGTCCTCGCCGTAGTACACGCCGTCGTAGCTCTCGTAGGCGTTGCCGAACGCGTCCACGGCGTAGGCCGTGGCCGGCATCTCGGCCAGGATCGGGGCGACGCTGCGGTAGCGCACCATGCCGGTCCCGGCCGGGATCAGCTTGCCGATGATCACGTTCTCCTTGAGGCCGAGCAGCGAGTCGCTCTTGCCCTCGATGGCCGCCTCGGTGAGCACGCGGGTGGTCTCCTGGAAGGAGGCCGCCGACAGCCACGACTCGGTCGCGAGGGACGCCTTGGTGATGCCGAGCAGCTCGGGACGGCCGTTGGCCGGCGTGCTGCCGGCCTCCAGCGCCTCCCGGTTGGCCCGCTCGAACGTGGCCCGCTCGACCAGCTCGCCTGGCAGCAGCTCGGTGTCGCCGCCTTCGAGCACGGTGACCCGCTTGAGCATCTGGCGCACGATCAGCTCGATGTGCTTGTCGTGGATGGTCACGCCCTGGGAGGTGTAGACCTTCTGGACCTCGTCCACCAGGTGCACCTGGGTGGCCCGGATCCCGAGCACCCGCAGCATCTCCTTGGGGTTCGGGGTGCCGTCGATGAGCGGCTGGCCGACCTCGATCTCCTGGCCGTCCTCGACCCGGAGCCGCGCCCGGCGCGGCACGATCGCGGTCCACTCCTCGCCCTCGTCGGAGGTCACGGTGACCTGGACGCCCTTCTCGACGTGCTCGATGGCCAGCCGGCCGGAGAACTCGGCGATCGGGGTCATGCCCTTCGGGGTGCGCGCCTCGAACAGCTCGACCACGCGGGGCAGGCCGTGGGTGATGTCCTCGCCGGCGATGCCGCCGGTGTGGAACGTCCGCATGGTGAGCTGGGTGCCCGGCTCGCCGATCGACTGGGCGGCGATGATGCCGACCGCCTCGCCGATGTCGACCAGCCGGTTGGTGGCGAGGCTCCGCCCGTAGCAGAGCTGGCAGACGCCCACCTTGGACTCGCAGGTGAGCACCGAGCGGCAGAGGATCTCACCCACCCCGTGCTCGACGAGCGCGTCCACGACAATGTCGTCGACCTCGGTGCCCGCCTCGAACAGCACCTTCTGCGCCTTGGCGTCGGGCTCGACGACGTCCTCGGCCAGGATGCGCGAGAGCGCCTGGCTCTCGACCGCCCGGGGCCGGGCCCAGTCGTACTCGCCCTTGGCGCCCGGCCGGGGCCGGTGCACCGCGGTCGTGACCGGGATGCCGCGCTCGGTGCCGCAGTCGTGCTCACGCACGATCACGTCCTGGGTCACGTCGACCAGGCGCCGGGTCAGGTACCCGGAGTCGGCCGTGCGCAGGGCGGTGTCGGCCAGCCCCTTGCGGGCGCCGTGGGTCGAGATGAAGTACTCGAGCACGGTCAGGCCCTCGCGGAAGTTGGCCTTGATCGGCCGCGGGATGATGTCGCCGCGCGGGTTGGCGACCAGCCCGCGCATGCCGGCGATCTGGCGGACCTGGGTCATGTTCCCGCGCGCGCCCGACGTGGCCATCATGTAGATGGGGTTGAAGGGCTCCTGCCGGAAGCGCTCCTCCATGTCCTCGCGGACCCGCTCGGTCGCCTCGGTCCAGATCTCGATGAGCTCCTGCCGGCGCTCGTCGTCGGTGATGATGCCCTTGCGGAACTGGGACTCGACCTTCTCTGCGCGCTTCTCGAACTCGTCGAGGATCTGCTGCTTGCGCGGCGGCTTGAGCACGTCCTGGATGGACACGGTCACGCCGGCCCGCGACGCCCAGTGGAAGCCGAGCGTCTTCATGTTGTTCAGGACCTCGGCGGTCATGGTCTGGTCGTAGCGGTCGGCGATGCGGCCGACCAGGGTCGACAGCTCGCGGTTCTGCAGCGTCTCGTTGACGAACGGGAAGTCGTCGGGCAGCGCCTCGTTGAACAGCAGGCGCCCCACGGTGGTCTCGGCCTTGTCGTCGTCCTCCACGTCGGCCCGCTTCTCCCCGGGCAGCCGGACCACGATCGGGTCCTGGAGCTTGACCGACTTGAAGTCGTAGGCCATGACCGCCTCGGCCACCGAACCAAACGTCCGTAGCTTGACGTCTGGTCCGTTGGGACCGGGGCTCTTCTTGGAGCTCTTCCTCGCCGAAGGCATCGGCCCGTCGGCGGCGCCAGCCGCCGACGTCTTGTAGGTGAGGAAGTAGATGCCGAGGACCATCTCGTGGGTCGGGACGGCGATCGGCCGGCCGTTGGCGGGCGACAGGATGTTGTTGGTCGACAGCATCAGGATGCGCGCCTCGGCCTGCGCCTCGGCGGACAGGGGGACGTGCACGGCCATCTGGTCGCCGTCGAAGTCGGCGTTGAACGCCTTGCAGACCAGTGGGTGGATCTGGATGGCCTTGCCCTCGACCAGCACCGGCTCGAACGCCTGGATGCCCAGGCGGTGCAGGGTCGGCGCCCGGTTCAGCAGCACCGGGTGCTCGCGGATGACCTCCTCGAGCACGTCCCAGACCTGGGGCCGGGACCGCTCGACCATGCGCTTGGCCGACTTGATGTTCTGGGCGTAGGAGAGGTCCACCAGCCGCTTCATCACGAACGGCTTGAACAGCTCGAGCGCCATCTGCTTGGGCAGCCCGCACTGGTGCAGCTTCAGCTCCGGCCCGACCACGATGACCGACCGGCCCGAGTAGTCGACCCGCTTGCCGAGCAGGTTCTGGCGGAAGCGGCCCTGCTTGCCCTTGAGCATGTCGGACAGGCTCTTCAGGGGCCGGTTGCCCGGCCCGGTGACCGGCCGGCCGCGGCGGCCGTTGTCGAACAGCGCGTCCACGGCCTCCTGGAGCATGCGCTTCTCGTTGTTGACGATGATCTCGGGCGCACCCAGGTCGAGCAGCCGCTTGAGCCGGTTGTTGCGGTTGATGACCCGCCGGTACAGGTCGTTCAGGTCGCTGGTGGCGAAGCGTCCGCCGTCGAGCTGCACCATCGGGCGCAGGTCGGGCGGGATGACCGGGATGCAGTCGAGCACCATGCCGAGCGGCGAGTTGCGCCGGCCGACGAAGGCGCTGACCACCCGCAGGCGCTTGATCGCGCGCTGCTGCTTCTGGCCCTTGGAGGTGGCGATGACCTCGCGCAGGCGGGCCTGCTCCTCCTCGATGCCCTCACGGAGCAGCAGGTCCTTCATGGCGTCGGCGCCCATGCCGGCCGAGAAGTACTCGCCGAAGCGGTCGCGCAGCTCGCGGTAGTACTGGTCGTCGGCGAGGAGCTGCTTGGGAGCCAGGCTCTTGAACATGTCGAGGACCCGCTCCAGCAGCTCGACCTGGGCGGCCGCCTTCTGGGCGATGTCCTTGAACGCGCGCTCGGCCTCGTTGCGGGCCTTGCGGCGCTGGTCGGACTTGGCCCCTTGCGCCTCGAGCTCGGCAAGGTTGGCCTCGAGCTGCGCCTTGACCGCTTCCTCGCGCTTCTGCTTGTCGACCTCGACCTGGTCGCGCTCGTGGGCGATCTCGGTCTCGATCCGGGGCAGGTCGTCGTGCCTGCGGTCGTCGTCGACCCAGGTGACCACGTTGGCCGCGAAGTAGATGATCTTCTCGAGATCCTTGGGAGCCATGTCGAGCAGGTAGCCGAGGCGGCTCGGCACGCCCTTGACGTACCAGATGTGGGTGACCGGGGCGGCCAGCTCGACGTGGCCGATCCGCTCGCGCCGCACCTTGGCCCTGGTCACCTCGACGCCGCAGCGCTCGCAGATGATGCCCTTGAAGCGGACCCGCTTGTACTTGCCGCAGTAGCACTCCCAGTCCCTGGTGGGGCCGAAGATCTTCTCGCAGAACAGGCCGTCCTTCTCGGGCTTGAGGGTGCGGTAGTTGATGGTCTCGGGCTTGCGCACCTCACCGTTGGACCACATGCGGATCTGCTCGGCCGTGGCCAGGCCGATCCGCAGCTCGTCGAAGTAGTTGACGTCGAGCAACTTAGACCTCCTCGACCGACGAGGGCTCCCGCCGGCTCAGGTCGATGCCAAGCTCCTCCGCAGCCCGGAAGACGTCCTCGTCCGTCTCCCGCATCTCGATCTCCTGGCCCTCGGCCGAGAGCACCTCGACGTTCAGGCAGAGAGACTGCATCTCCTTGATGAGCACCTTGAAGGACTCCGGGATGCCGGGCTCGGGGATGTTCTCGCCCTTGACGATCGCCTCGTACACCTTCACGCGGCCGAGCACGTCGTCGGACTTGATGGTGAGCAGCTCCTGCAGGGCGTAGGCGGCGCCATAGGCCTCCAGGGCCCAGACCTCCATCTCGCCGAAGCGCTGGCCGCCAAACTGCGCCTTCCCGCCCAGCGGCTGCTGGGTGATCATCGAGTAGGGGCCGGTCGAGCGGGCGTGGATCTTGTCGTCGACCAGGTGGAGCAGCTTCAGGATGTAGATGTAGCCGACCGTGACCGGTGACGGGTAGGGCTCGCCGGTGCGGCCGTCGTAGAGGGTGGCCTTGCCCTCGGAGTTCACCAGCTTGCGCGCCTCGCCGGTGACCGGGTCCTCGTAGGTGCCCAGGGTGGCGGTGAGCAGGTCCTCGATGGCGGCCTCGTTGGCGCCGTCGAACACGGGCGTGCCGAGGTTGACCCGCTCGCCACGGTGGGCGTCCTGGGCGCTCCAGCCGGCCACCTTGGCCCAGTCAGGCACCCCGTCGAACGACCAGCCGTGCGCGGCCACCCAGCCGAGGTGGGTCTCGAGGATCTGGCCGATGTTCATCCGGCTCGGCACGCCGAGCGGGTTGAGGATCACGTCGACCGGGGTCCCGTCGGACAGGAACGGCATGTCCTCCCCGGGGAGGATCTTGGAGATGACGCCCTTGTTGCCGTGGCGCCCGGCCAGCTTGTCGCCGTCGGAGATCTTGCGCTTCTGGGCCACGTAGACCCGCACGAGCTGGTTGACGCCAGGGTTCAGGTCGTCGCCGGCGTCGCGCGAGAACACGCGCACGCCGATCACCTTGCCGGTCTCGCCGTGGGGCACCTTGAGGCTGGTGTCGCGGACCTCGCGCGCCTTCTCGCCGAAGATCGCGCGCAGCAGGCGCTCCTCCGGGGTCAGCTCGGTCTCGCCCTTGGGGGTCACCTTGCCGACCAGCACGTCGCCGGGGTCGACCTCGGCGCCGATGCGGATGATGCCGCGCTCGTCGAGGTCCTTCAGGACGTCCTCGCTGACGTTGGGGATGTCCCTGGTGATCTCCTCGGCCCCGAGCTTGGTGTCGCGCGCGTCGACCTCGTGCTCCTCGATGTGGATCGAGGTGAGCACGTCGTCCTTGACCAGGCGCTCGGACAGGATGATGGCGTCCTCGTAGTTGTGGCCCTCCCAGGGCATGAACGCGACCAGGAGGTTCTTGCCGAGCGCGAGCTCGCCGGCATCGGTGCAGGGCCCGTCGGCCAGCACGTCGCCGGCGGCCACGCGGGCGCCCTCGGCGACGATCGGCTTCTGGTTGATGCAGGTGCCCTGGTTGGAGCGCTCGAACTTGCGCATGCGGTAGCTCTTGGCCGACCCGTCGGCGTGCCGGACGGTGACCGTCTCGGCCGAGACGTCCTCGACCGTGCCCGGCTGCTCGGCCACGACCACGCCGCCGGCGTCGACCGCCACGCGGCCCTCGATGCCGGTGCCGACCAGCGGCGCCTCCGACCGCAGCAGGGGCACCGACTGGCGCTGCATGTTGGCGCCCATCAGCGCCCGGTTGGCGTCGTCGTGCTCGAGGAACGGGATCAGGGCGGTGGCCACCGACACCATCTGGCGGGGGCTGACGTCCATGTAGTCGACCTCGGCGGGCGGCACGTAGGCGACCTCGCCGGTGACGCCGATGCCCTGGCCCGTGCCGTACTCGGACCGTGCCGCGCTGCGCTGGCCGGACACGCCGGCCGAGCGGTTGCCCTGGCGGACCAGCACGCGGCCCTCGACGAAGTGGCCCCTGGGGCCGACCGGCGTGTTGGCCTGCGCGATCACGTGCAGGTCCTCGTCGTCGGCGGTCAGGTAGTCCACCTGCTCGGTGACCCGGCCGTTCTCGACCTTGCGGTAGGGCGTCTCCACGAAGCCGTACTCGTTGATGCGGGCGTAGGTGGAGAGGTTGCCGATGAGGCCGATGTTCGGGCCCTCGGGGGTCTCGATCGGGCACATGCGGCCGTAGTGGGAGGGGTGGACGTCGCGCACCTCGAACCCGGCCCGCTCGCGCGAGAGCCCGCCCGGGCCGAGCGCCGACAGGCGGCGCCGGTGGGTGAGGGCGGCCAGCGGGTTGGTCTGGTCCATGAACTGCGAGAGCTGCGAGGTGCCGAAGAACTCCTTGATGGCCGCGACCACCGGGCGGATGTTGATCAGGGTCTGGGGCGTGATCGCCTCGGCGTCCTGGGTGGTCATGCGCTCGCGCACGACCCGCTCCATGCGGGACAGGCCGATGCGGACCTGGTTCTGGATCAGCTCGCCGACCGAGCGCAGGCGCCGGTTGCCGAAGTGGTCCTGGTCGTCGGTGATCGTGGTCGGGTCGCCCTCGTGCAGCCGGACCAGGTAGTCGACGGTGGCGATGAGGTCGTCGCGGGTCAGGGTCAGCTCGCGGTGGGCGTCGTCCAGGCCGAGCTTCTTGTTCAGCTTGTAGCGGCCGACCTTGGCCAGGTCGTAGCGCTTGGGCTGGAAGAACAGCCCGTTGAGGAGCTGGCGGCCGGACTCGGCGCTTGGCGGCTCGCCCGGGCGCAGGCGGCGGTAGATCTCGACGAGGGCGTCCTCCTCGGTCCGGGTGTGGTCCTTCTCGAGGGTGAGCATCATCGTCTCGGACTCGCCGAAGCGCTCCCGGATCTCGGTGTCGGGCAGGCCGAGGCCGCGCAGCAGCACGGTCACGGGCAGGCGGCGCTTGCGGTCAAGGCGCACGCCGACGGTGTCCTTCTTGTCGACGTCGAACTCGAGCCAGGCCCCCCGGGCGGGGATGACCCGGCACGAGGTCAGCATCTTGTCGAGGGTCTTGTCGGGCTCCTGCTCGAAGATGACCCCTGGCGAGCGGACGAGCTGCGAGGTGACCACCCGCTCGGTGCCGTTGATGATGAACGTGCCCTGGTCGGTCATGACCGGGAAGTCGCCCATGAACACTGACTGGGACTTGATCTCGCCGGTGGTGCGGTTCTGGAACTCGGCCTGGACGTGGAGCTTGCGCGAGTAGGTGTTGTCCTTCTCGCGGCACTCCTCGACCGAGTGCTCGGGTTCCTCGAAGCGGTGCTCACCGAACGTGAGCGCCATCTGGCCGGTGAAGTCCTCGATGGGGCTGATCTCTTCGAAGGTTTCCCGCAGCCCGTCGGTGATCAACCACTCAAAGGACTGGCGCTGGATGGCGATAAGGTCAGGGATGGGAAGGATCTCGGGGATCTTGCCGAAGGAGAGTCGGGGCGAGACCGAGGTACGCGGGTCGCTCAAGAGGCGTCCCTCCCCTTTCGCGGGAAGTCGGTGAACGGGTGCGCGGGCACGCCCGCGGGCACGCCAAAGCCAGCACGGGCAATCAGGTCAAGGGCGCGCGAAGACATGCGAAGGGGCAGTGTAGCGCTTGCCTACACTGCTGTCAACAACGACTTGAGGTCTGCGTCTGCACCTCTCAAACGTCGGGCTTGACGGGAGTGTGGCGCCCCCGCCGGAGCGTGTCAAGAGAGTCAGCAGAGTCAGGCGAACGGCCATCCCCGGCCGAATGGCGTGGAACCGGTCGAGGTGGGGTGGTGCCCGGTTCCTTGTCGATCGGTCCCTTCACGCTGGGACGGAGGTGGCCGTCGGTGAATGGGGTGGGGTCGGGGTGGCTGCCTGCCTGGGGTCGGTGGTCACTTCAGGTCGACGGAGGCGCCGGCGGCCTCGAGTTGGGACCTGGCCTTGTCGGCCTGCTCTCGGGAGACGCGCTCGAGGACGGGCTTGGGGGCGCCGTCGACCAGGTCCTTGGCCTCCTTGAGGCCGAGGCTGGTGAGGGCGCGCACCTCCTTGATGACCTGGATCTTCTTTTCGCCGGCGGCGATCAGGACGACGTCGAACTCCGTCTGCTCCTCCTCGGGCGGCGCGGCCTCGGCCGTGGCGGCGCCGGCAGCCGGGCCGGCGGCGATCGCGACCGGGACGGCTGCGGAGACCCGGAAGGTCTCCTCGAACTGCTTCACGAACTCCGACAGCTCGAGGAGGGTCATCTCCTTGAAGGCGTCCAGGAGGTCGTCGGTGGACAGCTTGGGCATGATCTGCGTGCTCCTTACTCGGTCGCGCCGGAGTCGGCGGTGGCGGTGTCGGTCGGGGCAGGCGCGGCCGCATCGGCGGCAGGCGCCTCATCCTCGGGGGTGGCGGCTGCCGTTCCGGCGGGGCCGGCCTCCTCGTCGAGCTTGTCCCGCAGCGCGGCGGTCATGGTGGCCACCTGGCGGAGCGGTGCGGCCAGCAGGTTGACGGTCTGCTGGAGCGACGCCTGCAGCAACCCGGCCATGCGGGCCAGCAGGACCACGCGGGACTCGAGCGTGGCGAGCCGCCGCACGCCGTCAGCGTCCAGCACCTTCCCGTCGAGCACGCCGCCCTTGACCACCAGGGCCGGGTGCGTACGGGCGAACTCGGCCAGGTCCTTGGCGGCCTGGACCACGTCGCCGCGCACGAAGGCGACCGCGGTCGGGCCCCGCAGCAGGGGGACCAGGTCCTCGTAGCCCACCTCACGCACGGCGATGCTGGTCAGCGTGTTCTTGACGACCTTGTACTCGGTCTGGGACCCGCGCAGCGACGCGCGCAGCTCGCCGAGCTCGCCGACCTTGAGGCCGCGGTACTCGGTCAGCAGCGCGGCCGCCGAGCCCTCCAGACGTCCCTTGATGGCCTCGACCTCAGCGACGTTGCTCGCATTCGGCACGGCCTCACCTCCCTGGCTCACCGGGGGCCGCGGTCCAAGGCCCCGCCTCCCGCACACGAAAACGGACGGTCCCGAGGACCGCCCGTCGGCGTGCGCGCACGGCTCCACACCGGAGGTGCTCGCCTGCGCCGGCGCCCGTCGAGACGGGCCTTCGTGTCGCACCGCGACAACCGGGCGGTCTTCGGCTCGGGCGAGGGTACATGCCCGCCGACCCGCCCGACAAGTTCGACCCCGCCAGTCACGAGCTCACCGGCAGGGAACGGGCAGGCCCGCGGCGGAGCGCGGCAAGGCGCGCCGCAGGGAGCAGTCAGGCCCGCGTCGGAGAGCCGGCGGGGCTACATGCCGGCCAAGGTGGGGTCGGACACCCGGACCGCCACGGCGCCGTCGATGGGCGGGGCGAGCAGGCCCCGGGAGGCCAGGCCGTCCAGGGCGGCGTCCACGGCCAGGGTGTAGGTCCAGGCCAGGAAGGCGCCTTCGTCGCCGCCGCCGGGGATGCGGCGGCGGATCGGGTCGAAGGCGGGCAGGGAGGACTCCACCAGCCGGACCACCGACCAGCCGAGCGCCTCGGACAGCTCCCGGAGGGCGGGCTCACGGGCCGCGGGCAGCGCCGGCGCCGCCTCCGGGTCGACCGCCAGCTCGTCCCAGCGGGAGGCGAGGGGGCGGCCGAAGCGGACCAGGGCACCTCGGCCCGGGAGCACGGTGGCGCGGGCAAACCAGGTGCCGGCGCCCTCACGGTCCCCCTCGGCCAGCCACACGAAGGCGCTGCCGAACGGCGGGGCAGCCAGGCCCTGGCGGCGGAGCAGGCGGCGCACGCCGAGGTCGAGGACGAGCCCGCCGACCACGAGGAAGGCGGCGGGGGGACCGCCGGGACCGGCCAGGGTGGCGTGCACCGGCTCATACTCGACCTCGAGTCGGCTCCACTCGCCGGCCACCAGGCGGGCGATGTTGCCGCCGAGGTCGGCGGCTGCCGAGCGGAGCGACTTGACCTGGTCAGCCCGGCCCACGGGGAAGCGTGGCCGGCCGTCGACGCCGGCCAGGCCGGCCGCCTTGAGGGTGGCGAGCCGGTGCTGGCCGAGGCCGTCGAGCGGCGAGCCACCGGCCACGGCGGCCAGCAGCTCGCCGTGCACGGCCGGGTCGATCAGCTCGTCGGGCTCGACCGCCGGTGGCAGCGGCGCCCACCAGCCGAGGTGCCAGGCCTCACGCATGGCGCGCCGGACCGCTACGCGGTCCGGGCCTCCCGGTCGGCGGTCAGGTTGCGGGCCTGGGCCGGGTCCACCTTGATTCCCGGGCCCATCGTGGTGGACACGGTGATGCCCTTGATGTACCGGCCCTTGGCCGCCGCCGGCTTGGCCCGCACGATCTCATCCAGCACGACCTGGTAGTTCTCGGTGAGCGCGCTGGTCGGGAACGAGGTCTTGCCGAGCACCAGGTGCACGTTGCCCTTGGTGTCGACCCGGTACTCGACCTTGCCGCCCTTGATGTCGGTGACCGCCTTGGCGACCTCGGGGGTGACGGTGCCCGAGCGCGGGTTCGGCATCAGGCCCCGCGGGCCGAGGATGCGCCCGAGGCGGCCGACCTGGCCCATCATGTCGGGGGTGGCCACGGCCGCGTCGAAGTCGAGGAACCCGCCCTGGACCCGCTCGACCAGGTCCCTGCCGCCGACGATGTCGGCACCGGCCGCCTCGGCATCCCGGGCCGCGTCACCCTCGGCGAACACGGCAACCCGGATGGTCTTGCCGGTGCCGTTGGGGAGCGAGACGGTGCCCCTGACGATCTGGTCGGCCCGGCGGGGGTCGACCCCGAGCCGGAAGGCGACCTCGACGGTGGCGTCGAAGCGGGTCGGGTTGGTGGACCTGGCCAGCTCGAGCGCGTCCCAAGGGTGGTACAGCGTGGTGCGGTCGACCTTCTTGGCGGCCTCCGCATACTTCTTTCCCGCCATCTGGTGGCATCCTCCTGTGGTCAGCGGAGCGCATCCACGCCCCTCCCACCCGGCCGGCGAGCTTGCCGGCCGGTCAGCGGCCGAACCTGGCCGGCGTCGTCGGCCGAACCTGGCCGGCGAAATCTATCTGTCGCCGCGAAGCGGCTCCAAGCCTTCCCGGTGGTGGGCGTCAGCCCGCCACCGTGATACCCATGGAGCGGGCGGTGCCCTCGACGACCTTCATCGCGCCCTCGATGTCGATGGCGTTCAGGTCGGGCATCTTGGTCTCGGCGATCTCCCGGACCTGGTCCCGGGTGACCGTTCCGACCTTGACCTTGTGCGGCTCGGCCGAGCCCTTCTCGATCCCGGCCGCCTTGCGCAGCAGCACGGCCGCGGGCGGGGTCTTGAGCACGAAGCTGAACGTCCGGTCCTCGTAGATGGTGATCTCGACCGGGATGACGTTGCCGGACTGCGCCGCGGTGGCCGCGTTGTACTGCTTGACGAAGTCCATGATGTTCACGGCGTGGGGGCCGAGGGCGGTGCCCACGGGGGGCGCCGGGGTGGCCGCGCCGGCCGGAAGCTCGATCTTGATGACGGCCGCCACCCTGCGGCGGCGGGTCGACTGCGGTGGCATGGCTGGTGGTCGCTCCTTGACGGTTGCGAGGTCGGGCTGTCGGCTAGAGCTTCTGGACCTGGTCGAAGGCGAGCTCGACCGGGGTCTCGCGGCCGAAGATGGAGACCAGTACCTTGAGCTTCTGCTGGTCGACGTTGATCTCCGCGATCGAGCCGGGGAGCTGAGCGAACGGTCCTGAGGTGACGGTCACCGACTCGCCCACCTGCCACTCGACCCGCGGCTTGATCTTCTCGATCGGCTTGGTCTCGAGGATCTTGGCCACCTCCTTCTCGGACAGCGGGGTGGGCTTGGCCCCCGAGCCCACGAAGCCGGTGACCCCGGGGGTGTTCCGCACGACGTACCAGGAGTCGTCGTCCAGGTACATGCGGACGAGCAGGTAGCCGGGGAAGACCTTGCGGGAGACGACCTGCTTCTTGCCCCCCTTGATCTCCATGACGTCCTCCATGGGGATCACGACCTCGAAGATCTTCTCCTCCATGTTCATCGAGGAGATGCGGCTCTCGAGGTTGGCCTTCACCTTGTTCTCGTAGCCCGCGTAGGTGTGGACGACGTACCAGTCCCCGAGCCTGTAGCCGGGGCCGGTCTCGCCGGTCGCAATGTCGGTGCTCATGACGCTCCTGGTGAATCGGGATCGATCGCTCTGGCGGCTAGCTGAAGATGGCGAGGACGGCCTTCCCGAACAGGGTGTCCATCCCGAAGATGGCCGCCGTGATGGCGGTCACGGCCACCAGGACGACCACCGTGTAGGAGAGCACCGTACGCCGGTCTGGCCAGTTGACCTTCCGCAGCTCGGCCACGACCTCGCCGCCGAAGCTCCCCATCCAGCTCAGCCTCGATTGCCGCTTGCCGGTCTGCCCGACCGAAGCCTGCCTGCCCGCCTGCTGGCGGCTGACCTGCTGCTTGCGTAGCTGCTGCATGCGCTCGGCCTGGTCGGTCGTGCGTTGCTGGCGAGCCATGGCTCGCTTGGTCTCCCTGTTCATCTCAAGGCCTGCTCCTCAGCGCCGAAGGGCGCGGCCGGTCGACGTGCACCCGTGTCCGCTTCGGGGGACATGGGTTTGGCAGGCCAGGAGGGACTCGAACCCCCAACCACCGGTTTTGGAGACCGGGACTCTTCCAATTGAGCTACTGGCCTGGGTTGGCGAACGCCCCGGGCCTGGGCCCAAAGCCCATCAAGTATAGGGGCCAGGGTCCGACCCGCTCAAGGTGCCCTCCCAGGTGGCGCCGCGAGCGCTGACGCAGGGCGTGGGCCACGACGATGGTGGCGACCAGGGCGCCCGCTGAGCCGGCAGCGACGACCACCCTCGGGTCGGCGACGCGGCGACGGCCGATCGCGACCAGCAGCCGCTCGAGGGTGCCGTCGGGCGGGTCGGCTTCGAGCCCGCCGAGCACGGCCAGCGCGTGTCCGAGGCGGCTGTAGGCGGCGGCCTCGGCCGCGCAGCGGGAGCAGGCCATCACGTGGTTGGCTCGCGCCTGGGCCTGCAGTGGGGTCAGCTCCTCGGCCCGGGCAGGCAGCAGCGGGCGGGCCTCGTGGCAGCCGGTCATGACCGCCGTCCCGATGCCCGGCGGCGCCCGTTGAGGACCACCACCTGGCCGCCCTCGGCGGATCCCAGCTCCGCCTTGAGCCGCTCCCGAGCCCGGAACAGACGCACCTTCACCGCCCCCGGGGTCAGTCCCATCGCATCCGCCACCTCGTCGGTCGACTGCCCGTACAGGTCGCGCAGCACGAGCACCTGCCGCTGCCCTTCTGGCAGCTCGGCGACCAGGCGTTCGAGCCGCCGGGCGAGCGCCACCGTCTCGGCCCGCTCGGCCGGGCCCGGTGCGGGGTCGCGCGTGTCAGGAGGCACCATCCCCCCCTCCACAGCGAGCCGTCGCGTCCGGCGTTTCAGCGCGCTCATGGCCACGTTCGTCGTCACCCGGTTCAGCCACGTCGTGAAGGACGCCTCGTGGCGAAAGCTGCTCAGCTTGCGCACCACCCGAAGGTAGACGTCCTGGGTGACGTCGGCGGCGTCGTCCGGGTTGCCGACGAGCCGGAGCGCGCAGGTGTAGACGCCCCGATGCGTGCGGCGCACGAGCTCTTCGAGTGCCCAGCGGTCACCGGCCTGCGCGGCCTCGACGAGCTCCCGGTCGACCTCCACCGCAGTCCCCTCTACTGTCGAGAGCTTAGACCTTACCCGCCTGGCTTGGGTTACAGACGTCAATCGTGCCGGTGATATCCGGTGAAGCCACGCGTGAGCAGGTCGGTCCGGGACCTCCAGCGGCGCAGGAACCGATCGTAGTTCTTGCGGGAGGCACGGTCCCGGAAGGCCGGGTCGGTGTCGTGGAAGCCGCGGTGCCGGTGCCTGGTGGCCGGCACCGCCACCCGGACGGCCCGGTAGCCGAGGGCGCGCACCGCAAACGAGTAGTCGAGGTCGGCGTTGCGATAGTAGCGGTCCCTCGGGTCGACCTCGACCTGGGCCGCGAGTGCCCTGGGCACGGCAAGCAGGTAGCCCTCGACCGCGTCGACCTCGGGCCCGTCGTCGGCCTGGAACTCAAGCAGCGAGCGGGTGGTCACGCCCCAGCCGCCGGACAGACCCGTGCCCGGCTCGCCGAGCGCGTCGAGCAGCGGGGTGAGCAGGTCGCCGGTGGCCTCGACGTGGGGGTCGAGCCAGACCAGGGCCCGGCCGACGGCCTGGCTCATGCCGAGGTTCATGGCCGCGCCGAAGCCGGCTGCCGGGTCGAGGTGGAGCGTGCCGACGCGGTCGTCGGGCGCGGCCAGCTCCTCGAGCACCCGGCCGGTCGCCTCCCCTGCCCCGTCGTCGACCAGCACCACCTCGTAGTCGAGCCGGCCGCAGTGCCTGGCCAGGGCGGAGATGGCCCGGACCACGTCGGCGGGCCAGCCGGTCACGTGGACCACGACCGAGGCGTCGTGGCGGTCGGGTGCTTCCCAGCGCGGGGCGAGGGTGGCCGGGTCGACGGTGTCGAAGGGTGGCGCCTCGGACAGCTCTGGGCCGGACGGGGTGTCACGCACGAGCCAGCCGGCTTGCCGGAGCCGGTCCCGCAAGGCGTCCGCGCGAGCCCAGTCGCGGGCCTCGCGGGCCTGCTGCCGCTCGAGGACGAGGGCGTGCGCCTCCGGCCCGGGCTCGGGCACGGTCAGCTCAGCTCCAGGTCGGCCTCACCCTTGGACAGCACCTTGTTCCCCTCGTCATCCTCGGCCCAGAACCTGAGCGTGACCCGGCCGCCGTCCACCTCGGCGACCTCGCCGCCAGCGGTGAGGGTCTGGCCAGGCTGGATCATGGCCGAGAACCGGACCTTGAGCCGCTTGAGCGCGGCCGGGTCGCCGGCCCAGGCAGCGACCATGCGGGCGGCGAGACCCATGGAGTACATCCCGTGGGCGATCACCCCCGGCAGGCCGACCGACCGGGCGTCGTCGTCGCTCCAGTGGATGACGTTGAAGTCGCCCGAGGCGCCCGCGTACTTGACGAGGTCGAGCCGCTCGATCGGCTCGAAAACCTGGTCGAGCTTGTCGCCCGCGGACACCTGGCCGGGATCGCGGCGGGGGCTCACGGGGCGGTCCCTCGGGCGATCAGCAGGGAGGTGGCCTCGCAGACCGGCTCACCCGCCTCGGTCGTGATCCTGGTCGTGATCGTGAGCAGCTCGTGGCGGCCCGTTGTCTTGGCGTCGGCCACGCGGCCGACGGCCACCAGGCGGTCGCCGGCCCGGATCGGCCGTACGTAGAGGAACTCCTGCTCGCCGTGGACGACTCTGGAGTAGTCGAGCCCCAGCTCCGGGTCGGCGTAGACGAGTGCGCCGGCCCGGAACGACAGCACGACCGGGAAGGTGGGCACGGCCGGGATGTCGGGGTGGCCGGCAGCCCGGGCCGCTTCCTCGTCGTGGTAGATCGGGTCGTGCTCTCCGACGGCAAGGGCGAACTCGCGGAGCTTCTCCCGCCCGACCTCGTAGCGGATCGGGGGGTACTCCTTGCCCACCAGAGCCTGGTTCAAGGGCATGCGCTGCACTCCTCGGCTGGCGTTTCCTCGGCCTGGTCACCGAAGCTAGCCCGCTGCCGCGTCCGGGGCAACCGGCGACCGTTCGGGCCGCCCGCGTGGGCCGCCCGCGCGCGGGGCCGGGAACCCGGGAGCCCGGCGCGGAGGCCGGGCTCTTCGTCGGGATGGTGACGATCAGCGGGTCTCGCGGTGGGCGGTGTGCCGGCCGCACCAGCGACAGTACTTCTTGAGCTCGATGCGGTCGGGATCGTTCCGCTTGTTCTTGGTCGTGGTGTAGTTCCGGTGCTTGCACACCGTGCACGCCAGGGTGATCTTCGGCCTGATGTCGGTGGTCGCCACGTCGTGTTCCTTCCTTCGGCCCCCGAGACGCATGCCTCCATGCGGGTTCCAGCAAGCCTACGCGAACCGAGGGGGGCCATGTGAAGGCCCCGGCCGCTCGGGGCGGCCGGGCCTTGCCCGGCCCCTCGCTACTTGAGGATCTTGATGACGCGGCCGGCGCCGACGGTCCGGCCACCCTCCCGGATCGCAAACCGCAGCCCCTCGGCCATCGCGATCGGCTGGATCAGCCGCACCACCATCTCGGTGTTGTCACCCGGCATCGCCATCTCCGTCCCCTCCGGCAACACCACCTCACCGGTCACATCGGTGGTCCGGAAATAGAACTGCGGCCGGTAGTTGTTGAAGAACGGCGTATGCCGCCCCCCCTCCTCCTTGGAGAGCACATACACCTGCGCGGTGAACTCCGTATGCCCGGTGATGCTCCCCGGCCTCGCCAGCACCTGCCCCCGCTCGATCTCATCACGGCGGGTCCCCCGCAGCAGCACCCCGATGTTGTCGCCGGCCTGCCCCTGGTCCAGCAGCTTCCGGAACATCTCCACCCCGGTCACCACCGTCTTGGACGTCCGCGGCCGGATCCCGACGATCTCGACCTCCTCACCGACCCGGACCACCCCCTGCTCCACCCGGCCGGTCGCCACCGTCCCCCGCCCCGTGATCGTGAACACATCCTCCACCGGCATCAGGAACGGCTTGTCCACCTCCCGCCCCGGCTCCGGGACATAGGAGTCGCACGCCGCCATCAGCTCCAACACCTTCGGCGTCCACGCCGCGTCGCCCTCCAGCGCCTTCAACGCCGAGACCCGCACCACCGGCACGTCATCGCCGGGGAACTCATAGGCGCTCAGCAGCTCCCGCACCTCAAGCTCCACCAGCTCCAGCAGCTCCTCGTCGTCGACCATGTCCACCTTGTTCAACGCCACCACGATGTAGGGCACCCCCACCTGCCGCGCCAGCAGCACATGCTCCCGCGTCTGCGGCATCGGCCCATCCGGCGCGCTCACCACCAAGATCGCCCCGTCGATCTGCGCCGCGCCGGTGATCATGTTCTTGATGTAGTCCGCATGCCCCGGCATGTCCACATGCGCGTAATGCCGGTTGGGGGTCTCATACTCCACATGCGCGATCGAGATCGTGATCCCCCGCTGCTTCTCCTCCGGCGCCTTGTCAATCTGGTCGAACGGGGTGAACTCCACACTCGGGTCGGCGTCGTGCAGCACCTTGGTGATCGCCGCCGTCAACGTCGTCTTCCCATGGTCGATATGCCCCATCGTCCCAATATTCAAATGCGGCTTCGTCCGCTCAAACCTCTTCTTCGCCATGGCAAAGCGAGAGCGGCTGCCAGCAGGCAGACACCGCCCTCGCCCGGTAGCGGCGGGTGGACTCGAACCACCGACACAGCGATTATGAGCCGCTTGCTCTACCTCTGAGCTACGCCGCCATGGGAGCCGGTGCTCCCGACCCCTAAGAGTCCCAGACGGGTCGAACCGCCGACACCATGCTTATCACGGAACGCCGGGCGACCGCCACGCGACCTGCGGGTTCGCTGGCCGGGGACCTCGGAGAATGTAGCAGCAACCCGGGGGCGCCTCCACCTGCTTCCGCCGCCTGGGGACGCCCACCTCGGGCGGATGGGCCCCGGGCCACCTCGGTACCTCGCCTGCCGGTGGCCGTCTGCCCTGTACGGTCTGGTTGGCGTGTGCTATCTCTGGCCGCGAGAGCACCACTGACGAGGAGGCCCACATGGCCAGGGAGCATGCGGGCACGGCCGGGACGTCCCCGGCCGACCGGGTGGTCGAGGCCGCCGACGCAGCTGGCCTCGCGCTCGTCCGGTTCCTGTACGTCGACCATGGTGGGGTGGTCCGCGGCAAGGCCACGTCCCGCCGGCGCCTCTCGGAGCGGCTGGTCACGGGCATCGGCCTGACCGTGGCCATGCAGGCGATGAGCATGCTCGACGAGCTGCAGCCCGTCGAGGGGCTCGGCCCGGTGGGGGAGATCCGCCTGGTGCCCGACCCGGACACGTTGGTGATCCTGCCCTACGCGGCCGGTGCGGGCGCGATGGTCGCCGACATGGTCCGGCTCGACGGAGCGCCGTGGGAGGCTTGCCCCCGCGCCTTCCTCAAGCAGGCCGTCACCGAGCTTGCCGGCGAGGGCCTGGCGCTGGTGGCCGCGTTCGAGCCCGAGTTCACCCTCGGGCGGCGCGTCCCCGACCCGGGCGGCGGGCCCGACCGGCTCGTTCCCGTCGACGAGAGCCTGTGCTTCTCGTCGACCGGCTTTGCCGCCGCGCACGACTACGCGGTCGAGCTGGTCCGCGCGCTGGAGGCCCAGGGCCTCACCGTCGAGCAGTACTACCCGGAGCTCGGCCACGGCCAGCAGGAGCTGTCGATCCGCCACGCGACCGCGCTGCAGGCGGCCGACAACCAGGTCTGGTACCGGGAGACGGCCCGCGGCGTCGCCCTCCGCCATGGCCTGTGGGCCAGCTTCGCCCCCAAGCCCATCCCCGATCAGGCCGGCAACGGCGCCCACGTGCACGCCTCGCTGTGGACGCTGGACCGCGACGGCGGGGTGGCCCGCAACGCCCTCCACGACCCGGCCGACCCGAACGGCCTGTCTGAGACCGCCTACCACTGGATCGGCGGCATCCTCGCCCACCTGCCCGCGCTGGTCGCACTCACCTGCGGCAGCGTCAACTCCTACCGGCGGCTCGTCCCCCAGTCGTGGTCGAGCGCGTTCACCTGCTGGGGGCGGGACAACCGCGAGGCCGCCGTGCGCGTCCCCTCCCGCATGTGGGGCCTGGACGAGGCGTCCACGAACCTGGAGCTCAAGTGCTCCGACGCCACCGGCAACCCGTATCTGGCACTGGGCGCACTCATCCACGCGGGCTTGGACGGCGTCCGCAACAAGCTCGACCCCGGCCAGCCGACCGACGTCGACCCGGCGAGCCTGTCGAGCTCGGCCCGGCGCCGCAGCGGGATCCACCGGCTACCCGACTCGCTGGACGCCGCCCTGGACGCGCTGGAACGTGACGAGTTGCTCATGGCGGTGCTTGGACCGGTCCGCCGCACCGCCTACCTGGCGGTGAAGCGGTCGGAGGCGGCCAGCTTCGGCGCCCGCGATGCTGCCTTTGAATGCTTCCACCACTTCACGAAGTTCTAGTGGCGGCACCGTGACCCCGGTCCAACCGCCGTTCGTCGACCACCACTGCCACAGCCTCGCGCCTGCCTGGTTGTCAGCCGCTGCCGAGCCCGCTGGCGGAGGCTCGACCGGCCTCCTGGAGCCGAGCGCCGGGCCGGCCTGGCGGTGCTGCTTCACCGAGGCGACCCGTCCCGGGAGCCTGGCCCGCGACGTGCCCGGCCTGCTCGGCTACCGGCGCTTCCTGGCGGCGCTGGCCCTTCACCTGGGGGTCGACCCCACCTCCTCAGACGGGCTCGAGACGCGGGTGGTCGCCGCGCGCGACGCGGCGGCCGCGGCCGGCCCGGGCGCCTACCTGCGTGGCCTCTGGGACGATGCCGGCATCGCGGCCCTGCTCGTCGACACCGGGCTCGACGCCGCCGCGCTGTCCCCCACGCACCTCGCTCGCGAGGGCGGCCGGCCGGTGCGCGAGGTCGTGCGGGTCGAGTCGGTCGCTGAGGCCGTGCTCGGTGCCGGAGGCCGGGCCCGGGCGACGCTTGGCGGCTTCGCGGACGCCGTCGAGGTGCGCCTGCACGACGCACTGGACGCCGGCGCGGTCGCGCTCAAGTCGATCGCGGCCTATCGTTTCGGCCTTGCCCTGCCAGAGCACTCGATGGCGCAGCGCCACCGCGCCTTCCGCGCGCTCGGCGACGACCAGGCGCGGCGCTTCGACGACCCGGTCCTGGGACCCTTCCTGGTCCGCCAGGCGGCAGCCCTGGCCGCCGCCCGCGGAGTGCCGCTGCAGCTCCACACCGGCTTCGGCGACGAGGACCTCGACCTGGCCACGGCCGACCCGGCCCTGCTCCGCCCCCTGTTCCGCGACCCCCACACCGAGGGCTGCCAGGTGGTCCTCCTCCACTGCTACCCCTTCGTGGGCCACGCCGCCTACCTTGCCGGCACCTACCCGCAGGTCCAGCTCGACCTGTCCCTCGCGATCCCGCTGGCCGAGCCGCTTGCCGAGCAGCTCGTGAGAGAGGCCCTCGGCCTGTGCCCGGTGACCAAGCTCCTGGCCGCCTCTGACGGCCATAGCTTCCCCGAGATGCACTGGTGGGGCGTGACCGTCTGGCGCCGTGCCCTGGGCCGGGCCATTGGCGCGGAGGTGGCCATGGGTACCTTGGACGAGCCTGCCGCGGCCGCCATCACCCGGGACGTGCTGGCCGGCAACGCCACCCGCCTCTATCGGCTGTGAGTCGCTGCCAGGACGCCGGCGTAGGATTCCTCCGGATGCCGATGCGGAAGAGCGACTCGAAGTCTCACCAGAAGCTCATAGCCGACTCTGCGGGAGGAGGGGAACGTCGACTGTGCAGATCGTCAGTCCTTCCAATCCTCTGGTAAGGCAAGTTGGCGCGCTGCACAGAAAGAAGGCCAGATCCGCGGCTGGGCTCACGGTCATCGAAGGGTTTCAAGTGCTGAAGGTGGCCATGCTGGGAGGAAGGGCCCCCCGTCATGTGCTCTACCATCCTCCGCTCATGCTCGAGGAAGACTGGAGCCATGTGCTCGAGGCGGAGAGCCTGGGGGCGCGCTGCATTCAGATTTCGTCCCAGGTTTTGCAAAAGCTTTCACTGCGAGAAGGACCCCTTGCCTGCATAGCGACTGTTCCGGTGCTTGGAGAAGCCCGGGAATCTGGGGGCATTGGTCCGGACGGCCAGTGCGGCTGCAGCCGATGCTGTCATCGTCGCCAACCCGCGGACGGACGTGTATTCCCCCGCTGGCATCCACGCCTCGCTAGGAGCCGTCTTCGTCACTGACGTGGCAGAAGCGACGTCGACGGAATCGGTCAACTGGCTGAGGGATGCGGGCATCTCGGTCATCCCCACGACACCTGACGGAGCCATGCTGTACGACGAGGCTGACATGACCGGTCCCACGGCCATCGTGATCGGCAACGAGCATGAGGGTGTCCACTCGACATGGCTCGCTGCAGGCGAGGGCGTCCGGATCCCAATGGAAGGCCCTATGAACAGCTTGAATGCCACGACAGCAGGAGGAATCGTTCTCTTTGAGGCGGTCCGGCAGCGACGCACGGCGTTGCAGCCCGGGACCTAGTGTCCCGAGAGGCCCACTGCCGTGTCGCTCTCTGCCGCGGCGCTCATGCTGCCGCCTCCAGTGTCAGCAGGGCCTTCTTGGCGTCGGTGCCGCCGACGTACTGGCCGACGGTCCCGTCGCTGCGCACCACGCGGTGGCAGGGCACGACAACCGGGAGGGGGTTGGTCGCGCACGCCGTGCCGACGGCGCGCACCGCCTTCGGGTTCCCGACGGCGGCGGCGACGGCCGCGTAGCTGGCGGTCTTGCCGTAGCCGATCTCGGTCAAGTGGGACAGGACGGTGCGACGAAAGCCCTGCGAGAGCTGGAGGTCCAGCTGGAGGTCGAACAGGCTGCGTCGGCCGGCGAAGTACTCCTCCATCTCCATCGCGGCCATGTCAAGGCGGGCCGGGGCGCGCAGCACCCTGGGGCTGACGCTGTTCGCGAGCTGGTCCAGGACCATCGCGTGGTCCTCGCGGGCGTAGGCCACCCGGACCAGGCCCTTCTCGGTCGCGGCCAGCAGCAGCGTGCCGACGGGGGTGTCGATGGTGCGGTAGGCGACGTCGAGGATCCCGGCCTCGGTCGCGGCTGCGACGAGGCGGGCGTGCAGCCGGCGCTGGGCCGCTTCGTCGACCTCGGGGAGCGCGGCGAACAGGTCGCCGTCGTTGGCCTGGGTCTTGCGTGCGATCATCGTCGGGCTTCTCCTTCCAGGTAGGTCTTTCGTAGCGCGGCGATGCCATCGGCGGCCGCTCTCCTCGCCGCGTCTGGGCTCCCGCCCAGGATCTCGGCGACGTCTGCGTACGGCAGGCCGGCGAGGTAGTGGTAGGCGACGGTTTCGCGTTGCTTGAGCGGGAGGGCGTTGAGCGCGGCCCACAGGTCGGACTCCCAGCTGCCGGGCATGCCGTCCTTGCTCGGCTTCTCCGGCAGGTCGTCGGTGGGGACCGCCCGTCGGGACTCGGCGCGTAGCTGGTCGATGGCCTTCCTGTGAGCGATCGTGACCAGCCACGCTTCGACGTTGCTGTCCGGCCGAAGGTTCGGGTAGGCCTGCATCGCGGACAGGAACGTCTCCGACCAGGCGTCGTCGGCGCCCGTCGGGCCGAGGATGGCGCGGCACACCCGCAGCACCGTCGGCCCGTGCCTGGCCACGATCGCTTCGAAGGGTTGCTGTCTCATGCTTGGTAAACGCCCCGGGTCGGCCGGATGTGAGGTTGGCGGTCTCAGTTGGGTGTCAGGTGCGTTGCTCCCGATGGGCCCCGGCTCGGCTCCTCGTCGAGGGCCTCGTCGAGGGGGACGAGGCGCTGCTGGAGGCCGAAGATCGCCGCCTGGGTGCGGTCGGCCAGCTGCAGCTTGGCGAGGATGCTGGACACGTGCGCCTTGACGGTCTCCTCGCTGATCTTGAGCGCGCGGGCGACCGGGTCGACGGCACTGGCACCTTCCCGGTCGCCCTTTCGCCGCCACCAACGACCACAGCGGCACCAGGACCTGACCAGCGGCCCGCGTGACGGCGGGCAAGGCCAGCTCCGGCGATCGGCCCGATCCGCCTGCCCTAGGTCACATCGCGCCTGCGAAGCAGCAAGGCGCCCGCCACGACGAAGACGGCGACGTAGAGGGCGAGGGCGACCGTGGCCTGGGTTCCCGTGACAGCGTCGATCACCCCGGGTGGTGCCTCACCGTCGGCGCCGCCGCCCGGGGCCAGCGCCCACACCAGCGACCCGGCGTTCGCAGCGGGCAGCAGGTCGCGGAGCGGCTGCAGGCCGGTGAGCAGGCTCTCGGCAACCGACGAGATCAGGTTCTCCACCCCGAGGACCCAGACGACGCCGAGGCCGACGGGCAGCGCCACGCTGCGGAACGCGAACCCCAGCAGCGCGCCGAACAGGCACCACATGGCCAGGATCAGCCACCCCGAGGCGATCCCCCGGGCGAGGTCGAGCGGCCCGGGGTAGTCCAGCGGCCTGGACTCGATAGTTGCGATCACCCCGCTGGTGAGCGCGCCCGTGGCGAAGATGGTCAGCACCGCCGCGAGCACCATCGTGGCGAGCGCCAGCAGCTTGCCGCCGTAGAGTCGTAGCCGGCTGGGTCGCTGGGTCAGGGTGGCCTTGAGGGTGCCCCAGCCGTACTCGCTACCGGCCGCGAGCGCCCCGAAGATGAGGGCGAGCGCCCCGGCGAACACCGGGAAGCCTCCGATCGAGTTGGTGACCAGCTGGTCGGGCAGGATGCCCGCCAGCACCTGCTGGGGGGCGACCCCCTGGGTCTGCTGGTTCTGGTCGCCGGTGACGTAGCTGGTGTAGGGCAGGAAGTAGGCGAACAGCTCGGTGAGCACCAGCGAGACGCCAAGCAGCACCCAGGTTGTGGGTCGCTTGCGCAGCTTGAGGAGCTCCGCCGAAAGACTCCCACGCATCATGCAACCTCCTCCGCACCCGTCATCTCCAGGAAGACCTCTTCGAGCGTCCGCTCCAACGGACGCAGCTCGGTCAGGACCACGCCGGCGGCGGCAAGCGCGCTGCTGACGCGGCCGGCCTGCGAGGGCTCGGTCCGGAGCCGCAGCGTGCCGTCGACCACGACGACGTTCTGGGGGCCGAGCAGCCGCTCGACGCAGGCGCGCGCCAGGTCAAGCGGCTCGGCGGCGACCAGCAGCCCGGCCTGCCCGCGCAGCTCGGCGACGGTGCTCTGGGCGATCAGCTCGCCGCGGGAGATCACCCCGACGCGGTCGCAGACCTGCTGCACCTCCCCCAGCAGGTGCGACGACAGCAGCACGGTGTGGCCGCGGGCCCCCAGGTCCCGGATCAGCGCGCGCATGTCGCGCATGCCGGCGGGGTCCAGCCCGTTGGTCGGCTCGTCCAGGACCAGCAGCTCGGGGGCCTTGAGCAAGGCGGCGGCGACTCCCAGGCGCTGCTTCATGCCCAGCGAGTAGCCGGTGTACTTGTCATCCGCGCGGTCGGCCAGCTTGACCAGCTCCAGCGCGGCCTCCACGCCTGGGCCGGCGACGCCGGCGTAGCGGGCGACCACACGCAGGTTGTCCCGGCCGGACAGGTAGGGATAGAAGCCCGGCGACTCGACCAGCACGCCGAGGCGCGCCAGCGCCTCCGGATGTCCCGGGCGCTCCCTCAGCACGGTCGCCGAGCCGGCAGTTGGCTTGACGAGCCCGACCAGCATCCGCAGGGTGGTGGTCTTCCCGGCGCCGTTGGGCCCCAGGAACCCGTAGATCTCGCCCCTGCGCACCGACAGGTTGACGTGGTTCACAGCGGTGATGCGACCGCCGTAGGTCTTGGTCAGGTCCTTGGTCTCAACCAGATGCTCGTTCTGGGTCATGGGGCAACTCCTGTTGTCTCGGTGCTTCTTGAGAGTGCAGCGTCGGGCGCCGTGGCGCATCGGCCGGGCGGAGTCTTTGCTGCGTCGTCCCTTGGAGTAGCCGGGCCGGTTCGAGCTACCGCCCCCGCGGTAGGAGGATGATCACCCGATCACGGTCACGGCGGTCCCGGCGACCTATGCCCTCAGGCGACGGCACCCACCGGGACCGGCTCCGGGACCACTTCGAGGCCCACGCCGGCGTTAAATAGCAGGTGGGTCAGGGCGCCGATGGCCGGCCACTGTCCGGGCTGGAACTCGACGGCGACGGTCTGGCTCCCGTCCGGGTGGTCGAAACGGGTCCGCACGGCGCAGCGCAGGGCGACGGCCCGCCCAGGTGCCTCCAGAACCAGCGTCGACGGTTCACCGGGAAGCGGGGAGGGGGCGGAGACCCGAGCACCAGTCAAGGACAGGTCCCTGGCCATGCAGGACACGCCGTCCAGCCGTGCCGGCAGTGACACCGGGAAGCGGACGCTGCCCCGCCGCTCGGCGCCGTAGCGGATAGCGCGGATCCGGGCGATGGCGGAAGCGACCAGCGCCAGGTTGAAGGTGAGCCAGCCGGCCGCCCCGAAAGCCGCCGCGGGTACGCCGTAGCGCAGCGGCGTGCGCCCCGCGACCGTGACCACGAACCACACGGCTGCAACGACCGAGACGGCGGCGACCGCCCACAGGATACGGGGGGCCGGCGCCCGCCGCGGACGCTCGCCGGTCCGGCCCTTGGGGGTGACCTGGAAGCGCTCCGCACGCCGGCCGAGCAGGGTCATGGTGGCGGCCAGGTTGGACGGCAGCCGCACCAGGTCAAACAAGACCGCCAGCCAGGGCCGCTGCCAACCCCGACCGAGCAGCCACAGCGCGAGCTGCTGCAGCGTGAACGTGGCCGCGAAGGCGATGGCGAACGTGCCGAGCGGGGCTCGGATCGGGACGGCGCCGGTGAGCAGGACCGCGACCGGCACCAGCAGGTAGCCGAGCGACCGCCAGGCGTCGAACCAGCCGAGCAGCGTGGACGCATAGGCCAATCGCTGCGGCGGGGTGAGACCAGGGACGGTCAGCGGGTTGTCGGCCCGCAGCACCTGCATGGCGCCGGTGCCCCAACGGTGGCGCTGCAGGAGGTACTGGCCGGCGCCGGCTGCGGCCAGCCCCCTGGCGAGCACTTCGTTGTGGTAGACGGTGCGCCAGCCCTTTGTGTGGAGTCGGATGGTGGTGTGGATGTCCTCGGTAACAGTTCCGGTGGCGACCCCGCCGACCCCCCTGAGCGCGCTGACCCGTAGCAGTGCGTTTGTGCCGCACCAGAAGGCCGCCTGCCAGCGGTTCTTCCCGGCCAGGATGGCCCGGTAAAACAGTGACTGCTCATTGAACCCGTCCCTGGCTGCGGTGCGGCTGTGCTCGAACGACTCAAGGTTGTAGAAGTCCTGCGGGGTCTGGACCAACGCCACCCGCTGGTCGTCGAAGTAGCCGAGGGTGTTGATCAGAAAGTTCGGCCTGGCGACATGGTCGGCGTCCAGCACCGCGACGACATCTGCCTCGATGACCCCGAGGGCATGGTTGAGGTTGCCGGCCTTGGCGTGGCTGCGGTCGGTGCGACGCAGGTAGCGGGCGCCGAGGTCACTAGCCAACCCGGCGATGTGCGGCCGGTCCCCATCGTCCAGGACCCAGGTCTCGTGCACGGGTTGCAAGGCGACCGCGGCCGCGATGGTCGGCGCGAGCACCTCCGGTGGTTCGTTCCAGGTCGGGATCAGCACCGCCACCCGCAGTGGGCTCTCGCGTACCGGCCGCGCCCTGGGCCCGGCGTGCACGTCCCAGAGGGAGAAGGTGTACAGGCCAAGCCCGACGGCCGCATGCAGCTCCAGAACATACAGCGGGATCGACAGCCACCATACCGCCAGGTCGATCGTTGCGACGGCCCGCCAGACCAGGTACACCGCCGTGGCGGTCAGCGCGAGGACCGCGACGGCACGGGTGGCGAGGTCGCGGGTGCGGGGACCATCCGGGGTGGCGCCATCGGGAAACCGGGGCAGCCTCGACTGCGCCTCGGTGAGCCCACCAACCACATCGCGCTCGTGCACCACGCCGACCTTTGGTTGCGAGTAGCGTCGCAAGTGCAGATCGGCAGCCACCGCGGCGGCTTGAGCCTGCCGCAGGCTCGTGCTAAGCAGGTCACCAGAAGTCTTGCCCGTAACCCCGCGGATCCTTCCTGGTCGCCGCCTCGAGTTACGTGCAGGACTTCTGAGCTGCTGCTTAGCAGGTAGTAGGGCTCTGTCAGGTCGATGCGGCCTGGTCGTCCGGTTCGGCGTGCGATCAAACTCGCTCTACCGGAGAACCTGGCGGGCTGCTCAACTCGGCAATCGAACTAGGACGGCCCGGCCACCCTTGCCAGCCGCGCGCCCTCGGCCGCGCCCTCAGTCCAGGGCTCGCCATGGCCCGGCAGGAGGACACCGGCCGGGATCCCGCCCAGGACATCGAGCGATCGAAGCGCCTGCGGGGTGTCGCGGTTGAGGCCCGACGGCATGATCTGCGGGCCGACTCGGCCGGTCAGCGGGTTCCAGCGTCTCGCCATCGGCGAACGTGGACACCTCTCGGATGGGGATCAGCTTGGTGGCCCCCCGGCGCGTGAGCGAGAGCAGGGTCCGGTAGAGCTCGACCCGTAGCAGATACGTCCTGACCTTGCCGTCGTTCTTGCCCGGCTTCGCGCCCTTGGCCACCGCGGCGTCGGCCTGGTGGATCCAGACCGGTGCGCCGGCGGTGCTACGGGCGCGCTCGGCGAACCCGGTGTGGTCGCTGTGGGCGTGGGTGACCAGCACGGCGTCCAGGTTGTCGAGCCCGCGGCCCAGGGCCGCCAAGGTGCGCACCAGCAGGTCCCAGTCGCGGGGCGCCCCGGCGTCGACCAGGACAAGCTTTCCGCCGTCCTCGATCAGGTAGAAGTTGCAGACGCCCCGTGTCGGCCGGGGAATGCCTTCCCCGACCTGCACCTGGTCACCTCCTGCCCGCGCGAGATCCTCGGGTCAGGGCAGCATATCCCCGACTCGCGAAGGACGCGCTGACCTGACAGGGCACGAGTAGGGCGCCGAGGATTCAAACGAGGATTCAAACGGGCGGGCCGCGGGGCGCCGGGCAGGCCCTGATCTGCAGATCGCCTTGAAGCTCAGCGGCACCCTCGCCGTGGTGGGCCGACGGCAGGCGTTGCGGAGTTGTTGCCCGCAACGGCCACGCTCCTGGCCCGAACCGGCAGTGGCTAGTGGCTCCCCAAGGTAGGTCGGGGTCGCCACTAGAGAGACGCGGCGCGCGGCTGGCCGGCCGGGGATGGCTCGGACAGGGTTTCCAGCAGCGCCCGAATCTCCCGGTCCGGGTAGCGTCGGTGGCCGCCCAAGGTGCGGAGGTAGGGCAGCCTGCCCTCCTGCGCCCAGCGGCTGACCGTCTTTGGCGACACGTGGAGTAGCTCGGCGACCTGCGCCGTGCGCAGGTACCTGGGTTCAGTGGTCTGGGGCATCACGATCCCCCGTTCTTGCCGGTCGTCCCCCATTTGGGGGACGACCCTACGCCTGTCGGGAACGGAGGGCATCGAGCGTTCTATAGAGAATGGCCGTCCTGCGGTGTATCCCGGTACGGCTTGGCTCCCGGCCCGTGTCATTCATAGACGTTGACCAGGGCGGTCTTGCCCGCCTCGGTGGCGTCTGACGTCAGGTTGCCGAGCCGTCGGCCGAACCCTCGTCGTGGCCATCCGTGCGTTGCTGGCGGCGCAGCACAGTGAGCTGATAGCGCAGCACCAGGGATGTCGACCCAGGCGGCTTCGTCGATCGTGGCGATCGCAGCGCTCACGCGGTCGGTTACGGCAGCCTCGTCCTCAGGTAGTCGATCTGCTCCTGCGGGATCGCCGGGACCGGGACGATCACGTCGCACCCCCGCTGCACCTTGTCCTCGGGCGTGCCGCCGATCGCCCAGCACGTCCTCGGCGTGCGCTGCGCGAGCGGCTCGAGGATCCCTGGGACCGAGTATTCCACGGCGCCGAACGCCTGCCCGAACACACCGCTCAGGGACTGCGCGACGGCGCCGTCCGAGTTCGGGACGGGCCGATCGAACAGCTCGGCCTCCGCCGCCCGGCGCTTCACCAGTCCTGGCAGGTCGACCAGCTGCCCGTTCTCGCGGGCCTTGGTCCACTTCTTGAGCTCGGCCGGCACCGCTGCGTAGTCCCGCTCGTTGAGGAGGCGCAGGAGGGTCGACTTCAGGAAGTTGCTGCCTCCGACGTTGTAGGCGAAGCTCACGAGGGCGTCGTTCTGGTCCTGGTTAAGGGGCACAGTCACCGAGTCGTTGATGAGCTGCTGGAACTCGGTGGCGGCCGCTCCAGCAGCTCGGTGGCCTTGGCCTCGGTGATCCCGTCCGCCCAGGCCTGCTCGGACGGCCGCCCGTCGCAGTTGCCGGTGTGCAGCAGCGTCCCGTACCCGGTCGTGCAGTGCCCCACCGGGTCCACGATCCTGCCGGCGGCCGAGAGCGAGATCAGCTGGCCCTTGAGGTCCTGGTACGACGATGTCCCGTCCCGCAGGACGACGACGTCGCCGAAGAGGTCCGGCTTCGCGGCGGAGTACCGGTTGAGGGTCAGCTCCAAGCTCTCGAGCAAGTCGTCGGTGAAGTGCCTAATCTTGTCGCGCAGGTAGGTCACCAGGGACTGCCGGTACCGGTCCGGGATGACGTCGGCCCCGGGGATCGACGTGAGGAGCTTTGTCCACGAGCTCGGGGATGCCGAGGTCCACGCCGCCGTTGTCGATGAGGATGACCAGCACCCTGTCTGCTGCGGAGAACGGCGTCGCCCACGACTGGGCGCCGGCGATGCCGGCACCGGCCGCGCCACCGTTGCCGTTGCGGACCATCGAGGAGCGCGGGCGCGTCCCGCCGAGCTGGCTCATCCGATGGTCCACTTCGAGAAAGCGGTTCTCCATGGCTGTCCTCTCCTACTCCGTGAAGTGCGAAGTAGGCACACACCCGGGGCTCTGCACCTGGCTGGGGGTCATGCCTTCTTCAGCTTTCCTTTGGCCAGCAGCACGCTGATGAGCGAGTTCACCCGTTCACGGATGATCTCCGCCGCAGCCGTGCTAAGGACCACGGACGCGGGGTTGGTGTACTCGCGCACGAGGCTCGTGAGCAGCGTCTTCGACGTCGCGGTCGGCCTGGGGACAGAGCGCCAGACCCGCTCGAAGTAGGGCTCGAAGTCGAGCTTGCCCGCGAGGATCGACGGGTCGCCGATATTGTCGACGGACTGCTGCACGGCCTTCCGCATAATCTCCAGGCTCTTGGGGTTGAGGTACTCGTCGCCGGTAAGCTCCCACGTACCGTCGCCGGCTCCGTTGGTCACCTCGATGCCGTCGCGGTTGAGACGGTCGTGCAGCGCCAGGACGACGAAGTTGGCAACCTTGTCTGGTTCCTGCGTGGCGGCCTCCACCAGGAGCTCACGGAAGCTGTTGGTGGTGTCGATGTTCGGATACCACGGGATGCACCGGCCCCTTGTGCGCCAGCTATGCGCCGACAAGCAGCGGTGCCGATCTGCGCTCAGCCGGGCAACCCCGCATGGCAGTGGTACAGGGAAGAGAGTTCAACCGGTCGGCTCCCGCCCCAGTGAGTCCGTCCATCCGCCCTCTTGATCGGAGCTACGTGGAGTCGCGGCTCAACATCTTCGGCGAGAGAGCCTCTTGCGGCGGTGTCCGGACCCCCAGACTAGCCCATTGGGGCTAGCCTAGTGGTGATTCCTGCATTACTCTCATGTTGGACGGTTGAGATGAACGGCTCGTGTAGAGGGAAGTCGCCGCATGGGTCGTCTGCTGCCTAGACAGAGCTGGGAGGCTGCTGTCGCCGCAGCCATCTCTCAGTTTGGCGCGGAGGTCACGCCGCGACTGTGGGGTCCAGGAGAGCCGGAGAACCAACTGCGTGGCCCGACGGAGACGCTCGTTGGATCCATCGCCGAGGCGCTTGGCCTGAAGGCGGAACTGCACGGTGAAGTCCGGCTTGTCGACCTGCGGGCCCGACCCGACTATCAGGTCAACGTTAGGCGTGCACCAGTCGGATTCATTGAAATCAAACGGCCAGGGAAGACGGCTGACCCATGGTCCTTCCATAGTGATGACGCAGAACAGTGGGAAAAACTCAAGCTGCTTCCCAACATCCTTTATACTGATGGCAATGAATGGGCGCTATACCGAAATGGGCGGCTGATCGGTGAAATCGCCCGTTTCAACACGTCGCTGAGGCGCGCCGGTAGCAAATTAGCCTCCAACGATGGTGAATCTCTCCGTGTCATGAAGGACTTCCTCTACTGGAAGCCACAACCACCGCGGACCATCAGTCAGCTCATCGATGCGATTGCCAACCTGTACCGGCTGCTGCGTACAGAAGTTCGCACCGCCATGGATCTGGAGGCACGCGGGCGGCGGACATCGCTGTACCGATTCCTAGCAAACGATTGGCGAAATCTGTTGTTTCCGGGCGCCTCCGACGCCGCCTTCGCTGACCAATATGCACAAACCGTTACGTTCGCCCTACTCTTAGCCCGTGTAGAGGGCATCGATCTTCAGGGAGAAGACCTCGGCGCTATCGCCAAGAAGCTTGGTAAGAAGCATCTGTTGCTAGGTCGGGCGCTTGCGGTACTGACCGATGACTCCCTCGGTGATCTCGGCACAAGCCTGGAAACCCTCGTTCATGTTATCGGCGCGGTTGACTGGGACCTGCTCAGGGGTGGCTCGCGCGAAACCTATCTGTGGCTCTACGAAGACTTTCTTGCCAGCTACGATCCCCTTCTCCGTCAGCAGACCGGCTCCTACTACACGCCGAACGAAGTTGTTCGGTACATGGTCCGAGCCACAGATCAGCTGCTGCGATCCAAGCTCGGCGTGCGTGGAGGGTTTGCCGCGCCACAGGTTGTCGCTATCGACCCGGCCATGGGCACGGGCACATTCCTGGTTGAGATCCTGCAACAGATCGCCAAGACGATCGCCGAGGATGAAAGCCCCGAGACGGTTGGGCCGCGCCTGCGCGAGATCGCGGGGGAGCGCCTGATCGGCTTCGAAAGGCAGATCAGCCCCTACGCCGTCGCTGAGCTGCGCCTCTACGACGTCCTGCACCGCAAGGAGTCGGATGCCCCAGCCGAGGGTCTCCGACTCTACATCGCTGACACCCTCGACAGTCCCTGGGTGCAGCAAACCCAGTTGGGCGTGACGTACAGGGACATTGCGACATCCCGGGAATCGGCGAACAAGGTGAAGCGCGATGAACCGGTCGTGGTTGCGACTGGCAATCCTCCGCACGACAAGGCCACCAAGGGAGCTGGCAAGTGGATCGAGACAGGAGAGGGCGGTCCAAGCGACAAAATCCCGCTGGATGCGTTCCGCGCTCCGGGCAATGGCCGTTATGAGTACGTCCTTACCAACCTGTGGGTCTACTTCTGGCGATGGGCGACCTGGAAGGTATTCGATCACCACAAGGATGCCCCGAGCGGCGTGGTCGCGTTGATCAGCCCCTCCGCCTACCTCAGCAGCCGCGGCTTTGCGGGCATGCGGAACTACCTTCGCCAGACGGCAGATGAAGGCTGGATCATCGACCTGTCCCCCCAAGGCCACCGGCCCGAGGTCACCACACGAGTCTTTCCGGAGGTCCAGCAGCCTCTGTGCATCGGGATCTTCGCCCGACGTGGCCCGCCACGGCGGAACCTCCCAGCGACGATCCACTACCTAGCCATCTCCGGACGGCGGGAGGACAAATTCGGACGTCTCAGCGCGCTCACGTTCGACGACCCGGCCTGGGCGACCTGCCCGACGGAATGGCAGGCGCCATTCCGTCCTGAGCAAGACCCGGCATGGACTGGGAATCCCCTGCTTGATGACTTGTTTCCGTGGTCGTCCCGCGGCGTGACCCCGGGACGGACCTGGGTGTACGCCCCCGACAAGGAGACGCTGGCAAAACGCTGGCGACAGTTCGTTGGGGCCGACCTGGAGGAACGCCGAGAACTGTTCAAGGAGGCCCGCGACCGCAAGCTCAACACCGTGGTCGGACCACTTCCTGGGATCCCTCCGCACACCGGCACCCTGGCACAGGCGGCCTCTGCGCAACCGCTGGAGCCTGTGCTGGTTGGCCACCGAGCGTTCGACCGCAAATGGCTAATTCCAGACAATCGACTAATGGTGGTGCCTCGGCCGGATCTGTGGCGAGTCCGGAGTTCCAGCCAGATCTACATGACCGCCAGTGTCCATCCCATCAAGAACGGCCCCACGGTCACGTTCACCGCTCACATTCCCGACATGCACCACTACAACGGACGCAGCGGGCGAGCGATCCCGCTCTACCGGGATGCCCATGCCACGGCGCCGAACCTCGCTCTGAAGCTGCTGCCCTACCTCGCCTGGCGCCTCGATGCCAACCCAACCCCTAAGTGGTCCGGCCCGGAAGTTCGTCGGGGGTTACTCGGTGTGCCAGGCGGTGGGGTCGTTGAGGTAGAGGCCGCAGGCGCAGTCCAGGGCTTCTTCGGCGGTACCGACTGGGTAGCCGCTTGGCAGGATGGAGTCTTCGTATCCGTCT
>WNGB01002975.1_pt1 | contig 49583 bp, 46 predicted proteins | sample 5400681 | NCBI WGS metagenome assembly WNGB01 (sample SAMN13153367, study PRJNA577476) | soil metagenome | isolation source: 115 cm soil or saprolite under grassland replicate 2 | place: USA:California | collected 2016-06-15
CCTTCACCGCGGCCGAGGCCGCCGCGCAGGTGGCCGAGGACGCCGACTTCCTCGTACACCTTCGACGGCGCGATGGCCTACCACCACAAGGGCGCCCAGCCTGTCTACTCCCCCAACTCCGCGGGCGGCCCGGTCGCCGACGAGGCCCGGGGCGCCGACGCCGGCTGGGGGCGTCGAGACCGGCGAGATGGTCCGGGCGGCGGCCCGCCTGCACCCGCAGGACGACGACTTCGGCCAGCCCGGCACGCTCGTCCGTGAGGTGCTGTCCGATACGGACCGCGAACACCTCGCCGGCAACGTCATCGGGGCACCGCGCGCCGGGGTGAGCGGACCGGTGCTGGAGCGCGCGGTCGCGTACTGGCGCCTGGTCGACAAGGCCCTCGGCGACCGCGTCGCCGCCGGCGTCTGAATCTCCTGAGTGATGATCGGGGCGGCCGTGGGCGCGGCCGCCCCGCCATTGATCCGGGGTCGCGGCCATGACGCCCTGATCGGTACTGTCGACACACATCGACCAGCCGCCCTGCCGGAGCTGCCGTGACGCCACCGTCGAGTCCGCCTGAACCGACCGCCCCCGGCCGGCCGGCGCCGACCGAGCAGCCCTTCACACCGCCCGGCTTCCACCCCGTCCCGACCTCTCGTCGGCGGAACCCGAGACTCGTCGGGCTGCTGGTCGTCATGGGGCTTGTCGTCCTCATCGGCAGTGCCACCGGACTGGTCCTGGTGATCCGGGCCAGGTCCGCGCCGGACGTCCCGCCGCGCACCGTGGTCAACGCGTTTCTCACCCTCGCGTTCACGGACCACGACCTGGCCGGCGCGATGAAGAAGGTCAGCTCGGCCCCGTCGGACGAGGCCCAGGTGCGCGGCTACCTGGACGTTTTCGTGAAACAATCGTCCGGTGGCGCGATGCTCGCGACGTGGAACGACTTTCGCGAACTTATCACCGCCCGGCATGCGATCGTGACCACCGACGCAACCGTAACCTTTACCTTTCCGCAAAACCCTCCGCAGGTTTTGCCCTACCTCTGGGTGTTCAGCCTTCGGGTGGAGCACGGGCAGTGGCGGATTTCCCACTGGGGTCCTACATAGACAGGCATGGGCCGCGACCCGGCGACGTAGCGCGCTGCCGTAGCGGCGCATTCTCAGCCCACGCCGGTCACCAGATCGCTGCGGTTAATACCGACCGTCGGTCACTTCAATGGGGTCGACAGACCCGGGTGATCTTGTCCTCGCCGGCTGCGCGGTTATCGGGGCGGGGACGTGACCGGCCGGTAGCGCCGGCTGGCAGACTGTCCGGGTGACGTCCGCATACATCGCCGCGATCGACCAGGGCACCACCTCGACCCGGTGCATCGTCTTCGACGCCGACGGCCGGATCGTCGCGCTCGACCAGCGCGAACACCGGCAGATCTATCCCCGGCCCGGTTGGGTCGAGCACGACGCCACCGAGATCTGGCACAACGTCCAGACGGTCAGCCGGGGCGCGCTGGACCAGGCCGGCATCTCCCGCGCCGACCTGGCCGCGATCGGCATCACCAACCAGCGGGAGACCACCCTGCTGTGGGACGCCGTGACCGGCGAACCGGTCCACCACGCCATCGTGTGGCAGGACACCCGGACCGACCGCGTGATCCGGGAACTGGCCGGCGCCGCCGACGGTGCCGGCGTCGACCGGTTCCGGGCAACGTGCGGGCTACCGCTGGCCACCTACTTCGCCGGGCCGAAGATCCGCTGGCTGCTCGACGAGCGGCCCGACCTGCGGGCCCGGGCCGAACAGGGTGAGGTGCTCTTCGGTACCGTCGACACCTGGCTGATCTGGCGGCTCACCGGCCGGCACGCGACCGACGTGACCAACGCCAGCCGGACCATGCTCATGGCGCTGTCCACATTGGACTGGGACGCGGGCCTGCTCGACGCGTTCGGGATCCCCCGGGCGATGCTGCCGGAGATCCTCCCGTCGGCCCACGTCTACGGCGAAGCGCGGGGCGACCTCGGCGGGGTACCGGTGGCCAGCGCCCTGGGCGACCAGTCCGCCGCGCTGTTCGGGCAGACCTGCTTCGACCCGGGGCAGGCCAAGTGCACCTACGGCACCGGTTCGTTCCTGCTGCTCAACACCGGCGAGAAGCCGGTACCCAGCGAGCGTGGCCTCCTGACCACCGTCGGGTACCGCATCGGCGAGGAGAAGCCGGTGTACGCGCTGGAGGGCTCGATCGCGGTCACCGGCGCGCTGGTCCAGTGGCTGCGCGACAACCTGGGCATCATCCGCAGCGCGCCGGAGATCAACGAACTCGCCGCGCAGGTGGAGGACAACGGCGGCTGCTACTTCGTCCCGGCGTTCTCCGGGCTCTTCGCGCCCTATTGGCGGCCCGACGCGCGCGGGATCATCGCGGGGCTGACCGGGTACGTGACCAAGGCACACCTGGCGCGCGCCGCCCTGGAGGCGACCGCCTGGCAGGTCAAGGACGTGGTCGACGCGATGGCCGCGGAGTCCGGCGTGCAACTGGCCAAGCTCAACGTCGATGGTGGGATGACCGCGAGCGATCTGCTGATGCGGTTCCAGGCGGACGTGCTCGACGTACCCGTCGTGCGCCCCACCGTCGCGGAGACCACCTGCCTGGGCGCCGCGTACGCCGCCGGCCTGGCCGTCGGGTTCTGGCCCGACCTGGACACGCTGCGCGCCAAGTGGGAGGCGGACGCGCGCTGGGAACCGGCCATGCCCGCCGCCGACCGGGACCGCGCCTATCACCTGTGGCGCAAGGCCGTCGACCGCAGCTTCGGCTGGGTCGACTGACGCCAGGCGGACCCGATGGTGCCCGCGCGGGGAGCGCGGGGCACCATCGCGGGGAGGAAGCCTCAGGAGGCGTCGCCGATCGTCACCGTCACGGTCCGGGTGGCGCCCCCGCGGACCACGGTGAGCTGTAGCTGGTCGCCGGTCTTGCTCGACTGCACCGCGTTGACCAGGTCCTCGCTGGTGTGGATGACGCGGTCGCCGGCCTTGGTGATGACGTCGCCGCCGGCGAGGCCGGCCTTCTCGGCCGGGCTGCCACTGGCCACGCTGCTCACCGTCGCGCCGCCGTTGGCGTCCGCGGTGGTCACCTTCACGCCGAGGTACGGGTGGGTCACCTTGGTGCCGTTGATCAGGCTCTGCGCGACCGCCTTGACGAGGTTGCCGGGGATCGCGAAGCCGACGCCGATGTTGCCCTCACTCTGCCCGGACGTGGCGATCGCGGTGTTGATGCCGATCACCTGGGCGTTGAGGTCGACCAGCGCGCCGCCGGAGTTGCCCGGGTTGATCGCCGCGTCGGTCTGGATGGCCCCGGCGATGTCGGTGGTCTGCGGCTCGGCCTGGCTCCGCTGGTCGCCGCCTTCGGAAATGGTACGGTCCAGCGCGCTCACGATCCCGGAGGTGACCGAGCCCTCCAGGCCGAGCGGGCTGCCGATCGCCAGTACCGTGTCGCCGACGCGCAGCGCCGCGCTGTCGCCGAACTTCGCGGCGGTCAGCCCGCTGATCCCGCTGACCTTGACGACCGCGAGGTCGGTCCGCGGGTCGGTGCCCACGATCCGGGCGGTGGCCGTCTTCCCGTCGAAGAAGTTGACCTGTACGGTGCCGCCGCGCGCGTCGGCCACCACGTGGTTGTTGGTGACGATGTTGCCGTCGGCGCTGAAGATCACGCCCGAGCCCTCGCCGGTCGCCGTACGGATGGCCACCACGCTGGGCTTGACCGCCGCGGCGATGTCCGCGAGCGAGGAGCGGTCCATCACCTTCACCGAGGTCGGCGCGGTCGCCGTCGCCGCGGCCGGGCCGGCGTCGCGGCCGTCGACCGCGTGCACCACGAGCCCGCCGGCGACGCCACCGCCCCCGGCCAGCAGCACCGCGAGCAGGCCCGTGGCGGCCATCCGCCCGCCGGTCCGGTGCGATCCGGGTGGCGGCTGGTACCCGTACCCCGGCGCGGGCGGACCCGACGGCGGCGGCGCCGGTGGCGGTACGGGCCCACCCGACGACGGCGGGCCGTACCAGATCGGCGGCGCGGGCGGCCGGTGCGTCGCGCCGGCCCGTGCCGCGGCCGGCGCACCGCTCGGCGCCCACGCCGGCTGCCGTGCCGTGAGCTCGGCCGGCTGCGACGGGCCTTCGGTCTGCGGGTGGTTGTGCACGTCGTTCTCGCTCATGGACCCACAGTGCCTCGGCAGACTGATCCGATACTGGACCCGCCCTGGAAGTTAGCTGTGAATCGGAAGGAGGACCCGGAAGGTGGCCCCCTGACCCGGCGCGGTATCCACGTCGACCATGCCCCCGTGCGCGCTGACCAGGGCCGCCACGATCGCCAGGCCCAGCCCGCTGCCGCTGCTGCCCTCGCGCCGGGTCCGCGCGGCATCGACGCGGTAGAACCGCTCGAAGACCCGTTCCGCCTGCTCGGGGCGCAGGCCCGGGCCCCGGTCGGCCACCTCGACGACCGCGTGCCCGTCCTCCTCGCGCAGCCGCAGCCACACCGGCGTACCGGCCGGGGTGTGGGTGAGCGCGTTGGTCATCAGGTTGCCGATCACCTGCCGGATCCGGGACTCGTCGGCACGCACGGTCACCGGCCCCGCCGGGTTCTCCAGGGTGATCTCCCGGTCCGGGGCCACCACCCGGGCCGCGCTCACCGCGTCGCCGGTGATCACCCGCAGGTCCAGCTCCACCGGGGCCAGCGGCCGCTCCTCGTCCAGCCGGGCGAGCAACAGCAGGTCCTCGACGAGCAGGCCCATCCGGGCGGCCTCCTCCTCGATCCGCCGGACCAGCTTCTCGGCCTGCTCCGGGTCCTGCCCGGCGACCTGGCGGTACAGCTCGGCGAAGCCCCGGATGGTCGTCAACGGGGTGCGCAGCTCGTGCGACGCGTCCGCGACGAACTGGCGCATCCGCTCCTCCGAGCGGCGCGACCGGGCCTCCGACTGGGCGCGTGCGGTGAACGCGGCCTCGATCTGGCCGAGCATCGTGTTCAACGCCCGGCCCAGCCGGCCCACCTCGGTACGCGGTTCGTCGTCGCCGCCCTCGTCGGGTACCCGCCGGCTGAGATCGCCCTGGGCGATCGCCGCGGCGGTACGCTCGATCTCGCGCAACGGCCGCAGGCTCGCCCGCACCATCGCCACCCCGATCATCGCCAGCAGGATCAGCGCACCGCCGCCGAACAGCAGCTCCACGAAGACCAGCCGGCTCACCGGAGTCTCCACTGTGGACAGATTGACCCCGAGGTGCAGGACGGCTCCGTTGCCGAGGACGGCGACCAGCATCCGCCAGTGCTTGCGGTGGTTGGTGGAGACCACGGTGTACGGGTGCCCGGCCTTCGCGTTGATCTGATCCAGGCCGGTGAGCAGGGGCGGCAGGTCGTCCTCGCTGAGCCCGGGGGCGTGCCGGGGCGGCGGGCCGATGCCGTTGGGAGTGGTGGTGTTGATGTAGTCGACGGGCAGCACGACGGTACCGCTGATCTCGTTGGTCACCTGGGCATTGGCGTTCTCCGCCGCCGAGGCGAGCTGCCGGTCCACCCCTTCGGTCAGGTAGCCGCGCAACGCCACCACGCTGACCAGGCCGATGGCCATGAGCCCGGCGATGACCAGGATGAGGATCGCCGCGACCAGCTTGACCCGCAGCGGTACCCGGTCGACCAGCCCGAGCACGGGCGCTACGCGGGCAGGCGCAGCACGTACCCGACGCCGCGCAGGGTATGGATCAGCCGGGGCTCAACCGAGTCGACCTTGCGGCGCAGGTAGGAGATGTAGGACTCGACGATGCTGTCGTCGCCGCGGAAGTCGTAGCTCCACACGTGGTCGAGGATCTGGCCCTTGGACAGTACCCGGCCCGCGTTGGCCATGAGGTAGCGCAGCAGCTTGAACTCGGTGGGCGACAGCGACACCCGGGTGCCGCCCCGCCAGACCTCGTGCGCCTCCTCGTCCAGCTCCAGGTCGGCGAAGGTGAGCCGGGCCGGACCCGGCTGGCCGCTGGTGCGCCGCAGCACCGCGCGGATCCGCGCGGTCAGCTCCTCGAGGCTGAACGGCTTGGTGACGTAGTCGTCGCCGCCGAGGGTCAGGCCGCGGATCTTGTCGTCGGTCGCGTCCCGGGCGGTCAGGAACACCACGGGGGTACGGGTACCGGTGTCGCGCAGCTTCCGGATGACCTCGAAGCCGTCCAGGTCGGGCAGCATCACGTCGAGCACCACGAGATCCGGGCGCTCCTCGCGGGCCAACTGCACCGCCTGGGCACCGTTGGTCGCGGTGGCCACCGCGAAACCGGCGAAGCGCAGGGAGGCGGAGAGCAGCTCGAGGATGTTCGGATCGTCCTCCACCACGAGCAGTCTCGCCTCACCCTGCGCCGCACCGGACAGCGTGGCACCCCCGGATTGTGCCCCGCCGTCAGGTACCCCCATATGTTTCATCGTCGGCTCCGTACCTGTGCCATGACTGAAGTGTGCCTGGGAATTGCCTGGGAGTGGGCGGGCTCAACCACCGAGCAGCCGGCGTACCTCGGTGATTGCGCTGGTGACCACGGCGGTGGCGGCGCCCAGCTCGGCTTCGGTGACGCCCGTGTGGCGCACCAGCCGCCGTACCTGCGCCGCCAGCTCCCCGACCGCCCGCTCCAGCTCGGCGGCCCGCGCGTCGGACCCGGCACCCGGACGGGGCGGCCCCCACGCCCGGCCGCGCGGCGCGGACGCGCGGGTTTCCCGGGCCGCCTCGCGCAGCTCCCGCTTGAGGTCCCGAAGGGAGCCGCTGACCTGCTGCTCGATCTCGCTGGCGAGGGTGGTGAGGTCGGCCACCGAGGCGTGGATCTCGCGCTCCAGGTCGGCCAGCTCGCCGGCCCGCTGGGCCAGCTCGCTCCGGCCCGCGTCGGTGATGCCGTAGACCTTCCGGCCGCCGGCCGCCGCGTGGGTCACCAGGCCTTCGGCCTCCAGCCGTTGCAGGCGTGGATAGATCGTGCCGGCCGATGGCGCGTAGAGCCCGAGGAACCGGTTCTCCAGCAGGCGGATCAGCTCGTACCCGTGCTTCGGCCCCTCGGCGAGCAGCTTGAGCAGGTACAGCCGCAGTCGACCGTGGCTGAACACCGCGGTCATGCCGGCTCCTCGAAGTCCGGGTCGACCGGCCGGAGCGCGCTGGTCGCGGTGATCTCGACGCGCGGCGGACCGTCCGTGCCGACCACGTTGAGCCGGCCGCCGACCAGGGACACGTCCACGTGGGTCACGTCGCCGTCCAGATCGAGCTTGCCCGGCTCGGTGATCTCCCAGGAGGTCATGCGTCCGCCCTTCGCCGTCGAGCCCGGTGCGTCTCGCCGGTTTCAGGCTAACACGATACATCGCGATATGACGATGCCGGCTCCGGCGATCCGCGCCAGGCTCCGGCGGGACGCGGCGGGCCCGGGGTGGATCGGCGCGCCGACCCGTGCCTCGACGCGCAGCCCGCGCAGCGCCAGTACCCGCCGTAGGGAGTCGAGCAGCGTGTCGTCACCGATGAACGCCGGCTGCGCGGTCGGCTCGCCGGCCACCTCGAAGCGCAGCGCGACCGGTACCACTGGGGCACCCGCGTCCACCGCGGCCTGGAAGAAGGCCGGCCGGAAGCCGCTCGCGCCCGCCCCACACGAGGTCGTCCCCTCGGGGAACACGGCGACCACCGCGCCCGCCGCGAGCGCGTCGCGGACCTGCCCGACGCTCACCGGCAACGTGCGCGGCCGGGCCCGGTCCACGAACACGCCGCCCAGCCGGTCGGCGATCGCCCCGACCAGCGGCCACCCGCGCACCTCCGCCTTGGCCACCAGCCGGCACCGGCCGGCGGCCAGCAGGATCACGATGTCCAGCCAGGAGACGTGGTTCGCGACGACCAGCGCCCGCCGGTCGGGCAGCCGGCCGCGCACGCTCCAGCGCACACCGAGGACGTGCAGCGTGGCCCGCGCGCAGGCGCCCACCGCCCGCGCCCGCCCCCCGCGGGGCAGCAGCGGCAGCAGCGGCACCAGCACCGCCACGACGGCCAGCACGCCGGCCAGGCCGGCCACCCGGGCCGCGACGCGCCCGGCGTCCACGCGGGACACCTGGCCACCGGCCAGGCAGTGTGCCCCGCACGTGGACACCGGCGCCCACATCAGGGTGTCTCCCCCAGGAAATGCCGCAGGTACCGGGGGTCGACCCGGTCCAGGCCGAGAAGCACGAAGAAGTCCGCGCAGTCGAAGTCCGGGTCGTACGCCGGCGCGCCGCAGACCCACGCCCCGAGCCTCAGGTATCCCCGCATCAACGGGGGTACCGTGACCCGCCCGGCCGCCCGCTCGACCGGCGCCCACGGCCGGTGGGGCAGCACGCGGTAGCCGGGCGGGGCCAGGTGCCGGCGCACCGCAAGCTCCCATACGCCCGCCGCCGTCGTGCCCCCGTCTGCCAGCCCCACCGACGCGCACCCGGCCAGCCAGTGGTGCCCCGTCAACCGCAGGTACCGGGCAATCCCCGCCCACATCAGGGTGATGACGGCGCCGTCGCGATGCCCACCGTCCACACAGGACCGTCCGGTCTCGACGAGGTCGTCGTCGAGCCCGGCGAGCGCGGACAGGTCGAACTCCCCCGCCGAGTAGCGGCGCGGCGCCCGGCCCGGCGGCAGCATCCGGTACGTGCCGACCACGTCCCCGGTCGGCTCGTCGACCACGATGAGGTGGTCGCAGTACGCGTCGAACTCGTCGACGTCCCACCCGGGTACCGGCGTGTGCAGGGTGGCGCCGAGTTCGTCGGCGAACACCCGGTGGCGCAGCCGCTGGGCGGCGGCGATCTCGGCGCTGTCGCCGGCGATCCGCAACGTGTACCGGGCCGCGCCGGCGCTCGGCGCGTGTACGGCCAACACGGTCATGCGCCGCCGCCCGCGGCCGGCCGGGAGCGAAGGAGCGCAGCGACTGAGTCGGACGGCCGGCCACAGGGCGGCCGAGGCGACAACGGCGCGGGCGCAGCCCGCTCCTCCCGCGAGGATCGGGCTTGACCCGCACGAGCGCAGCGAGTGCCAGTTAGCTCGGTCATGTTCTCTGTGTAGGACGGCGACCTGCCGGTTCCGTGACGCGGACCGGTGGCGGGCATGGAATATAGGTGAATGGCCGGATACTCGGGTACCCCCTTGGCGCGCAAGCTCGGCATCGCCCCCGAGAGCGCGGTGCTCCTGGACAGCGCGCCGGACGGGTTCGGGCTGGACGACCTGCCGCCCGGCGTGACGGTGGCCCGACGGGCCGGCCCGGGCCCGTACGACGTGATCCTGTGCTTCTGCCCGGACCAGGCGCGGCTGCGCCGGCGCTGGGCCCGGCTGCACGCGTTGACCACGCCCGCGGGGGCGCTGTGGATCGCGTGGCCCAAGCGGGCCTCGGGGGTACCGACCGACCTGGACGAAAACATCATCCGCGCGCACGCCCTCGCCAACGGCCGGGTGGACGTGAAGGTTTGCGCCGTGGACGACACATGGTCGGGGCTCAAGAACGTCATCCGCACCGCGGACCGTCCACAGTAGAGGGATCAGGCCCACCGTCGGCAACCCGACGCTTTTCTCAGGACCGCTCCCGCACCATAGGCGGCGACGGGGCCATCGCCGGTTGCCGTGATCTGGCAAGCTGGGCTGCGACAAACGGGAGGAGATACATGTCCGACGGACAGATCGTCGTCTCCGGACTGACCAAACACTATCGGCGGGTCAGGGCGGTGGACCATCTGTCGTTCACCGTCGAGCCCGGCCGGGTAACCGGTTTCCTGGGGCCCAACGGGGCCGGCAAGACGACCACATTGCGGATGATCCTGAACCTGGTCCGGCCGACCGCCGGCACCGCCACGATCGGCGGCCAGCGCTATGCCGACCTGCGCAACCCGATCCGCCACGTCGGCGCGGTGCTGGAGGCGAGCAGCGCGCACAAGGGCCGCACGGGACGCAACCATCTGCGCATCATCTGCATGGCGGCCGGCATCCCGCTGGCACGGGCCGACGAGGTGCTGGAGATCGTCGGGCTCACGCCCGCCGCGAAGCGCAAGTTCAAGGGGTACTCGTTGGGCATGCGCCAGCGCCTCGGGATCGCCGCCGCGCTGATCGGCGACCCGCACGTGCTGATCCTCGACGAGCCGGCCAACGGTCTGGACCCGGAGGGCATCCGGTGGATGCGCGGGCTGCTCAAGACGCTCGCCAACGACGGGCGCACCATCCTCGTCTCCAGCCACCTGCTGTCGGAGATGGAGCTGCTCGCCGACGACGTCGTCATCATCGCGGCCGGCCAGCTCGTCCGGCAGGGCACCGTCGCCGAGGTCGTCGACTCGATGTCGCACGCGGGCCGGGTGCGGGTGCGTACGCCGCAGCCGGAGGAGCTGACCAAGGCCCTGTCGTTCGACCACGTCGCGGTGACCCCGGGCGCCGACGGCGCGCTGTTCGTGGCCGGGGTCGAGGCGCCGGCGGTGGGCGCGGCGGCCCTGCGGGCCGGCGTGGAGCTGCACGAGCTGGTCGCCGAGCGGCCCGACCTGGAAGAGGTCTTCCTAGAGCTCACCAAGGGAAAGGCGGCGATCCGATGAGCCTTCTGGAGAGCCCGACGCTGGCGCGGGCGAGCCAGTCCGGACCCAACCTTTTCCGGCTGATCCGGGCCGAGATCGCGAAGATCCGCACCACCAAGGCGTGGTGGCTGCTGGCGATCGGGATCGTGGGGTTCACGGCCCTGGCGTTCACGTTCAACGCGATAGGGCACCACTACGAGCTCCAACCGCCGGTCGACCAGATGGGCGAGGGGCAGGCGCAGGAGGCGCAGGACCAGGCGACCAGCGCGCGCACGGCGGCCGGCCTTGCGAAGATCGCCGCAGACATGATGACCTCGGGGCAGTTCTTCGGGCTGCTGCTCACGATGATCATCGGCATCCTCGTGGTGACCAACGAGTTCTTCCACCAGACCGCCACGACCACGTTCATGACCAGCCCGCACCGCACGACGGTGATCCTGGCCAAGACCGTCGCGGCGGCGCTCTTCGCCGGGCTCTTCTGGCTGGTCTCCACCGTCCTGAACCTGATCGCCACGCCGATCTACCTCAGCAGCCAGCACGTCACGGTCAGCCTCACCCAGTGGACCGTCGTGCAGTCGGTCCTGCTCAACCTGCTCGCGTTCGCCATCTGGGCGATCTTCGGCATGGGCCTGGGCACGCTCATCCGCAGCCAGATCGGCGCCGTGGTCACCGGCATGGCCCTGTACCTGCTGGGTACCGCGGCCGTCGCGCTGCTCTTCCAGTTGCTGCACAACCTGATCAACCGCGACTGGGTCATCACCGCCCAGGTGATCGCGCCGTCGATCGCCTCGTTCATCATGATCACGCCGGGACGGGCGTTCGAACACGCTCCTCCGCAGTGGGTAGGCGGGGCGGTACTGGTCGGGTACGCCGTCCTCACCGGCCTCGTCGGCATCGTGATCATGCGCCGGCGGGATATCAGCTAGACGCATGTCAATCGGGCGCCGGTCGGATGTGGATCTGACCGGCGCCCGATCGTCGGCCCGGCGAGACGCATATCCTGTGAGACGGGACACCGGACGCCGCCGGTGGACGTGACAGATGCTTGACCGCGTAGCCTGACGCGCTCAGGCACGACCCGTGGAGACGAGAGCGGAAGTGTCGACCCAGCAGACCTCGCCGGACAACCCGTTGGCCGACTTCGGTCCGAACGAGTGGATCGTCGAAGACATGTACCAGCGCTACCTGGCCGATCCGGCCAGCGTGGACCCCGCGTGGCACGACTTCTTCGCCGACTACAAGCCGGCGCTCGACACCGCCGCGGCCGCTCCGGCCGCCGCCGCGCCCGCCCGGCCCTCGGCCAACGGGACGACCACCACCACCGCACCGGCGCCGGCTCCCGCACCGGCGCCCACCACGCCGGCGACGCCCGGCGACGGGAAGCCCGCCGCCACCAAGACCGCGCCGGTGACGGCGGCGCCGGCCGGGGCGAAGACCACGGTCCTGCGCGGCGTCGCGGCCCGGATCGTCAGCAACATGGACGACTCGTTGTCCGTGCCGACGGCGACGAGCGTGCGGGCGGTACCGGCCAAGCTGCTCGCCGACAACCGCATCGTGATCAACAACCACCTGGCCCGGGGCCGCGGCGGCAAGGTCAGCTTCACCCACCTCATCGGGTACGCGCTGGTCAAGGCGCTCGGCGTGCACCCGGAGATGAACAACTCCTTCGCCCAGATCGACGGCAAGCCGACCCTGGTCCAACCGGCGCACGTCAACCTCGGCATCGCGATCGACCTGGCCAAGCCGGACGGCTCGCGCAGCCTGGTGGTGCCCAGCATCAAGTCGTGCGAGGGCATGGACTTCCGCCAGTTCTGGCAGGCGTACGAGGACATCGTGCGCCGGGCCCGGCGGGGCGAGCTGACCATGGACGACTATGCCGGCACCACGATCACGCTGACCAACCCGGGCGGCATCGGTACCGTCCACTCGATGCCGCGGCTGCTCGCCAACCAGGGCGCGATCGTGGGCGTCGGCGCGATGGAGTACCCGGCCGAGTTCTCCGGCATGTCCGACGAGGCCATCGCGGACGCCGCGGTCAGTAAGATCATCACGCTCACCTCGACGTACGACCACCGCATCATCCAGGGCGCGCAGTCCGGCGAGTTCCTCAAGGTGGTGCACGAACTGCTGCTCGGCGCGCACCGGTTCTACGACGACATCTTCACCGCGCTGCGCATCCCGTACGAGCCGGTGCGCTGGGTCCGCGACACCGCGCAGACCTCCGAGGGCCAGATCAGCAAGCCGGCCCGCATCCTCGAACTCATCCACGCCTACCGGGTCCGCGGCCACCTGATGGCCGACACCGACCCGCTGGAGTTCCGCATCCGCCGCCACCCCGACCTCGACGTGCTCCAGCACGGGTTGACCCTGTGGGACCTGGACCGCACCTTCCCGGTCGGCGGCTTCGCCGGCCGGGCGAAGATGCGGCTGCGCGAGGTGCTCGGGGTGGTGCGCGACTCGTACTGCCGCCGGGTCGGCATCGAGTACATGCACATCATGGACCCCGAGGAGCGGCGCTGGATCCAGGAGCGGATCGAGGTCAAGTACGCCAAGCCGACCCCCGAGGAGCAGAAGCACATCCTGAACCGGCTCAACGCCGCCGAGGCGTTCGAGACCTTCCTGCAGACCAAGTTCGTCGGGCAGCGCCGGTTCTCCCTCGAAGGCGGCGAGAGCCTGATCCCGCTGCTCGACGAGGTGCTCGCCCAGTCGGCCCGCGAAGGGCTGGACGAGGTGGTCATCGGGATGGCCCACCGGGGCCGGCTCAACGTGCTGGCCAACATCGTCGGCAAGCCGTACGAGAAGATCTTCTCCGAGTTCGAGGGGCACCTGGACCCGAAGACGGCCCAGGGCTCCGGCGACGTGAAGTACCACCTCGGCCAGGTCGGCAAGTACACCACGCCCGACGGCGAGCACGGGATCAGCGTGTCGGTCGTCGCCAACCCATCGCATCTGGAGGCGGTCGACCCGGTCATGGAGGGCATCGTCCGGGCCAAACAGGACCGCATCGACCTCAAGCTGGAGGGCTACACCGTTCTCGCACTCGCGGTCCACGGCGACGCGGCGTTCGCCGGCCAGGGCGTGGTCGCCGAGACGCTCAACCTGTCGCAGCTGCGCGGCTACCGCACCGGTGGCACCGTGCACGTGGTGGTCAACAACCAGGTGGGCTTCACGACCGCGCCGGAGTACAGCCGGTCGTCGCTGTACTCCACCGACGTCGCGCGGATGATCCAGGCGCCGATCTTCCACGTCAACGGCGACGACCCGGAGGCCGTGGTCCGGGTGGCCCGGCTGGCCTTCGAGTACCGCCAGACGTTCAACAAGGACGTCGTGATCGACCTGGTCTGCTACCGGCGCCGCGGGCACAACGAGGGCGACGACCCGTCGATGACCAACCCGCTGATGTACCAGATCATTGACAACAAGCGCTCGGTGCGGAAGCTCTACACCGAGGAGCTGATCGGTCGCGGCGACATCTCCGTCGAGGAAGCCGAGGAGTCGCTGCGCGACTTCAAGCAGCAGTTGGAGACGGTGTTCAAGGCCACCCGGGAGGCCTCGACGACGGTCCGCCCGGTCCGGCAGCGCCAGCCGCAGCCGGAGCCGGACGTGGCGACCGCGATCAGCGCCGATCTGATCAAGCGGATCGGCGACGCCCACGTCAACCTGCCGCCCGGGTTCACCCCGCACAAGCGGGTCATGCAGCTCCTGGAGCGGCGCGCCAAGATGTCCGTCGAGGGCCGCATCGACTGGGGCTTCGGCGAGATCATCGCGTTCGGCTCGCTGCTGTCCGAGGGCGTGACCGTGCGGCTGGCCGGTCAGGACTCCCGCCGGGGCACGTTCGTTCAGCGGCACGCGAGCGTGGTCGACGCCCGTACCGGTCGCGACTACCTCCCGCTGTTCGCGGTCAAGGCCGACGACGCCCGGTTCTTCGTGCACGACTCGTTGCTGTCCGAGGTCGCCGCGATGGGCTTCGAGTACGGGTACTCGGTGGAGAACCTGGACGCGCTGGTCCTGTGGGAGGCGCAGTTCGGCGACTTCGCCAACGGCGCGCAGGCGGTGGTCGACGAGTTCATCTCGTCGGGCGAGGTCAAGTGGGGTCAGCAGAACGCGCTGGCGCTGCTGCTCCCGCACGGGCACGAGGGCCAGGGGCCGGACCACACCTCCGGGCGCATCGAGCGGTACCTGCAAATGTGCGCCGAGGACAACATGCGGGTGGCGGTACCGACCACGCCGGCCAACCACTTCCACCTGCTGCGCCGTCAGGCGCTGTCGCCGAAGAAGAAGCCGCTGGTGGTCTACACCCCGAAGTCCCTGCTGCGGCACAAGCTGTGCGTGTCGGCGGTCGACGACTTCACCAACGGCGGGTTCCAGCCGGTGATCAACGACACCGTCGACCCCTCGGCCGTCCGGCGGGTGCTGCTGTGCTCGGGCAAGCTCTACTACGACCTCGTCCAGGCCCGCGCCGAGCGGCAGATCACCGACACCGCGATCGTGCGCGTCGAGCAGCTCTACCCGCTGCCGATCGAGGAGATCCGCGCGGTCCTGCGCGGGTACGGCAACGCGACCGATTACGCCTGGATCCAGGAGGAGCCGGCCAACCAGGGCGCCTGGTCGTTCATGGCGCTCAACCTGCTGGAGCACCTCGACGGGGTGTCGCTGCGCCGGATCTCCCGCCCGGCCGCGGCCGCTCCGGCGGTCGGCTCGCACAAGCTGCACGACGCCGAGCAGGGTGCGCTCATCGAGGCCGCGCTCCCGCGAGGCTGACCGATGTACTTCACCGACCGTGGCATCGAGGAGCTTGCGCAGCGGCGCGGCGACGAGTCGGTCAGCCTGGAGTGGCTGGCCGAGCGGCTGCGCGACTTCGTCGACCTGAACCCCGAGTTCGAGACCGCGATCGAGCGCTTCGCCACCTGGCTCGCCCGCCTCGACGACGAAGACGAGTAGATCTTGGACGCCGGCACCTCCACCAGGGGGTACCAGCGTCCAAGATCTCGCGGAAAGCTAGCTCGCCGCGATGATTCCGATGACCGCACCGATCAGCACGAGCGCCGCCACGACGCCCAGCACCAACGGCAGTGGCGAGCGCCGTTTCGGCTCGGGCTCAACACGCTGCGCGAACGCCTGAAACTGCGCCGTGTTTGCACTGGGGTCGTTGTACTGCTCACTCATGCGCGACACCCTACCGGTCACAGCGGGGTGGGCGGAGGCACCGCCGCCGCGCGTCGCCGGTCACGCAGCGCGAGCGCGAGCGAGACCCCACCGGCGAGGATGAGGACGCCGCCGAAGCCAAGCTGGATCTTGCCGGTCCGCTGGGCATCCGCCTCGCGCGCCTCGTAGCTGACCGCCTTGCCGTTGACGATGCACAGGTCCCCCGGGTGCATCTCCTGGTTGTCACAGGTCGGCGCGCCGTTGCGGGTCAGCCCCATGATGATCAGGATGATCCCGATGACGAGGCCCAGCAGGCCCGCTACCAGCTTGTTCTTCATGTCCCGGGACTCTAACGGTCTTGTCAACCCATGTGCGGGTACCGGTGGTCGGTCTCGGGTACGAAGGTCTCCTTGATCGTCCGCGGGGACATCCAGCGCACCAGGTTGTGCCAGGACCCCGCCTTGTCGTTGGTGCCCGAGGCGCGCGCGCCGCCGAACGGCTGCTGCCCGACGATCGCCCCGGTGGGCTTGTCGTTGATGTAGAAGTTGCCGGCGGTGAACCGCAAGGCCCGGGAGGCCCAGTCGACGATTGCCCGATCGGTCGCGAAGATCGACCCGGTCAGCGCGTACGGAGCGGCCGAGTCGGCCTGCCGGACGGCATCCTCGAACCGATCGTCGTCGAACACGTGGACGGCGAGGATCGGCCCGAAGTACTCGGTCGTGAACACCTCGTGCGTCGGGTCGGTGCACTCCACCACCGTCGGGCGGACGAAGAAGCCCTCGCGGTCGTCGGCGGTACCCCCGGCGAGCACGGTGCAGGCCGGCGCGTTCTTGATCCGGTCCAGGGCCGCGGCGAGGCGACCGAAGGAGCGCGCGTCGATCACGGCGCCGCCGAAGTTGGACAGGTCGGTGATGTCGCCGTAGGACAGCGACTCGGCCGTGGCGGCCAGGCGGTCGCGCAGCCCGCCGTCCCAGATCGACCGGGGCACGTACGCGCGGGAGGCCGCCGAGCACTTCTGGCCCTGGTACTCGAACGCGCCCCGGACCAGCGCGGTGTGCAGCGCGTCGGCGTCGGCCGAGGAGTGCGCGATCACGAAGTCCTTCCCGCCGGTCTCGCCGACCAGGCGCGGGTAGGACCGGTACCGGCCGATGTTCTCCCCGACCGTGCGCCACAGCAGCTGGAACGTCGCGGTCGAGCCGGTGAAGTGGATCCCGGCCAGGTCCGGGTCGGTCAGCGCGACCTCGGAGACCGCGATGCCGTCCCCGGTGACCAGGTTGATCACGCCGGGCGGCAGCCCGGCCGCCTCCAGCAGCCGCATGATGTGGTGCGCCGCGAACTGCTGGGTCGGCGACGGCTTCCACACCACGGTGTTGCCCACCAGCGCGACCGAGGTCGGCAGGTTGCCCGCGATCGCGGTGAAGTTGAACGGGGTGATCGCGTAGACGAACCCCTCCAGCGGCCGGTGGTCGAACCGGTTCCACCCGCCGGGCGCGGACACCAGCTGCTCGCCCAGCAGCTTGTGGGCGAAGTACACGTTGTAGCGCAGGAAGTCGATCAGCTCGCAGCCCGAGTCGATCTCGGCCTGCTGGACCGACTTGGACTGCCCGAGCATCGTCGCCCCGTTGAGCGTGTCCCGCCACGGTCCGGCCAGCAGGTCCGCGGCCCGCAGGAAGATCGCCGCCCGCTCCTCGAACGGCAGGTCCCGCCAACCGGCCGCGGCCCGCTTGGCGGCCGTCACCGCCGCGTCCGCGTCGGAGTTGGTCGCGTTGTGGGCGATGCCGAGCACGTGCCGGCGCCGATGCGGCTGCACCACCTCGATCGGGTCGCCGCCGCCCATCCGCTGGACGCCGTCGATCGTCATGGTCAACTCGATCTGCTCGCCGGCCAGCTCCCCGAGCCGGCGCTCCAGGCTCGCCCGCTCGGGACTGCCCGGCCCGTAGCGGCGGACCGGCTCGTTACGCGGTTCCGGTACGACGGTCACGGCATCCATGGCGGACTCCTTCGACAAACGGCGGCGAGGGGGACTGTCCAATCCTTACACGCTCGCGCGGCGCGTACCCTGGGGCAACGGAACGGGGAGGGGGCCCGCCATGAGTCGAGCCGGTGACGCGCGCGTGCGCGGGAGGGCGGTCCTGCTCGCCCTGAGCCTGATCTGGCTCGCCGGCATGCTCTGGTCTGCGCACGCCGACATCACCGGCACCGGCGACCCGGTGGGCGCCCTGATCCAGATGGCCGGCGCGCTACCCGTGGTCGTCGCGGCCAGCATGCTGGCCGGCGCCGCTGCCGGACTGGCGGCCCTGGGCTGGCTCGCGCCGCGGGGCTGGCCGCGCTGGGTGGTGGGTCCGCTGGCCGGGGCGCTGGTCGGCGCCGTCGGGGGCGGTCTGATCCTGGTCGGCTACGGCACCCGCTCGTCCATCGTCGTGCTCGCGGTCTCGGTCCTCATCGCGGGTGCCCTCGGCGGCGCGCTCGCTCTCGTCCCGCCCACCGAGCTGGTGGCGGCCGGGGTGTGCGCCACGCTCGCCGCGTTCGTCGTGGCGTTCGTCCTGCGGATCTTCGAGAGCCAGCTCGTGCACCTGTTCGGCGCCGGCAGCTCGCCGGCCTCGCAGCTCGCCGCCGCCTCCCGGCTCGCGCTGACCACGTCGCTGCTCGGCGGTGGCGCGGCGGGTCTGGTCGCATTCGGTTACCTGCGCCGGTCCGGCGGCCGCCGGCCGTTCCCGGTCTACCTCGCCGCCGGCGCGTTCCCCGGCGTCCTGCTGCTGCTCGCCGAGGCGGTGACGCTGGTCGGCGGGCACCAGGTGTTCCGCGCGGTCGGCCGACTCAGCGCCGCCGACCAGGCGGTGCGCGACTACGTCGGTAACTCCCGGCTCAACCACGCGCTGATCCTGCTGTTCGTCGGAGGGCTGGTGGCGCTGCTGTGCCTGGGCCGCACGCTGCGCCCGGCCGAGCCCGCGGACCGGGCGCGGACCAGGCGGGCGAAGGTCAGCTGACCAGCTCGTCCAGCTCGGAGACGTCGTACCAGGCCAGCTCGTGGTCCTCGGCGCTGTCCACGGTGAACTGGGCGTCGGGGTCGCCGGCCAGCGCCTCCTCGACCACCTGGGCCGCCGCGTCGACATCGGGCTCCGCCTCGGCCGTGTCCACGTGGATCGCCGCGACGGCGGACAGCGGCACCGGCCCGGCCAGCCGCACGGTGCTGGAGCCCAGTTCGCTGTCGACCGCGGCCAGCGCGCCGGTCGGGATGTCGACCGAGACCACCACCCGGCGCCGGGGCGCGTCCGGATCGTGCCGGATCAAGCGCAGTGCCGCCTGGGCCGCCCGGGTGAACGCGACGTACTCCAGCTCCTCCTCGTCACCCTCGGCGTACCACTCGCGCAGCGCGGGCGTGACCGCGTGCGCCTCGACCGGCCGCCCGTCCGGCGCAGTCGGGCCCAGCTCACCGCCCCGCCGGAGGGCGGCGAGCACGTGCATTGTCCCGGGCAGATACACGCGCATTTTCTCGGTCACGGTGCTGTAGTACACCGCCGAAGGCCGGATGGAAAGCCCATCCGGGACGGCGCGGCGCCCTCCGGCCAAAGGTCTGACGAGCGGCTGGCAGGCAATCGATGGCAAACTGAAGCAATGCCCGCCCGGTTCCTGCAGATGTCCGACGTGGCCGAGGAGCTCTCGGTCTCCATGTCGCAGGTCTACCACATGGTCCGCAGCGGCGAGCTGCCCGCGATCAAGGTCGGCGGGCGCGGCCAGTGGCGGATCGAGCGGGCGAAGCTCGAAGAGTACATCGAGCGTAAGTACCAGGAGACCGCGGAGTGGGTGCGGGAGAACCCGCTGGCCATCCGCGACGACGACCCGGACGCTGCGGAGCCTGCCAAGTAGCCGCCATCCGGTGACATGGCCGCCGGCCGACCAGGCCGGCGGCCACTGTCGGCTTTAGGCAAACGAAAGCAAACGAAAGAGTCTTGACGACTTCTGGCGAAGTCCGTTACAACTAATCGCAGGCAAACGAAAGCAGACGCAAGATCAGGCCTGGGGAGGCACCGATGACCGTCACGCTCGTCCGTCCCGCCCGCCGCGGCACCTCCCGGTTCGCGACCGGCACCCCGGTACGGATCCGGCCGGCGCCCACGGTGGACCCGCCCTTCGACGGCGGTGCGGATCCCGGTCGGCCCGGCCCCTCCGGGACTCCGAACACGCCGGCCGCCGACGGTCCGGGCGCACGCCAGCGGGCCGGCGAGGCGCACCGGGCGGTTCGCCGCTACCTGGACGTCAGCCTGGAGGTGCTGGGCGGGTTCCGGCCGATCTGGCACCTGCGCGCCTGGACTGACCCGGCGCGCTTCGAGGAGGTGGCCGGGCAGCTCGCCCGGCTCGGCGGCCCGTCCGTCACACGGCCAGGCTCGGGGCTGGCCCGCGTGCACGGGGACCGGGTCCGGCTGCGGCAGCTACGGATCTGCGAGGTGCACGACGGCGCGGTCGAGGCCGCCGCGGTCCTCGCCCGCGGGGACGAGGTACGGGCGATGACCCTGCGGCTGGAACGGCACACCGGCACGTGGTTGTGCACCCATCTCCACGTGCTGTAACGCGCGGCGGCCGGCGGGATCTCTCCCACCGGCCGCCGCGTCTCGCTTCGCTGCGGACGTTACGCCGCGCCGGGGGCGCCGTGGCAGCGCTTGTACTTCTTGCCCGACCCGCACGGGCAGGGCGCGTTGCGGGACGGCCCGCTGCCGACCGACTGGCCGGGCGAGGGGCGCCGCGCGCCGGCCGCCGTGGGCGAGGCCGGGCCGGAGCGGCGGGGCTTGTCCTCGGTGGTACCCAGGCCGAGCGCGGGCGCCTGCTCGATCTGCATCGAGCCACCGGCCCCGGCGGCGCCGTCGATGGTCGGGGCGGAGTACTGCAAGGCCCGGGGCGCGCTGCGCGACCCGCCCAGGCCCTTGGCCTTGATCTCCATCGGCGCCTCGGCGACGGGCAGCGGTACCGAGTCGGCCGGTGCCACCCCCGGGGCCGGCCCCTCCTCCACCTGGACCTCCAGGTTGAACAGGAACCCGACCGCCTCCTCCTTGATGCCTTCTAGCATCTGGGTGAACATGTCGAAGCCCTCGCGCTGGTACTCCACCAGCGGGTCGCGCTGGGCGTAGGCCCGCAGCCCGACGCCTTCCTGCAGATAGTCCATCTCGTAGAGGTGCTCGCGCCACTTGCGGTCGATGACCGCGAGCAGCACCTGCCGCTCCAGCTCCCGCATCGGCTCGGAGCCCAGCTCGTCCTCGCGGCGCTCGTAGGCCTCGTGCGCGTCCTCGATCAACCGGACCTTGAGGAACTCGGCGTCGAGCTGCTCGCGCTCCACACCCGACTCCTCGATCAGGTCCTCGACCGTGATCCCGATCGAGTAGAGCTGCTTGAGGCTGGACCAGAGCTGGTCGAGGTCCCAGTCCTCGGCGTACCCCTCGGCGGTCGCGCCCTCGACGTAGGCGCCGACCACATCGTCGATCATGTGCTGGACCTGCTCGTGCAGGTCTTCGCCGTTGAGCACCCGCTTGCGCTCGGCGTAGATCACCTGGCGCTGCTTGTTGAGCACCTCGTCGTACTTGAGGACGTTCTTGCGGATCTCCGCGTTCTGCGCCTCGATCTGGGTCTGCGCGCTCTTGATCTGGCGGCTGACCATCTTGGACTCGATGGGTACGTCCTCGGGGATGTTGAAGCGGTCCATCACCGCCTCGACCGCACCGGCCCGGAAGCGGCGCATCAGCTCGTCCTGCAACGACAGGTAGAAGCGCGACTCGCCGGGGTCACCCTGCCGGCCCGACCGGCCGCGGAGCTGGTTGTCGATGCGCCGGGACTCGTGCCGCTCGGTGCCGAGCACGTAGAGCCCGCCGGCGTCGATGACCTCCTCGGCCTCCTCGTCGCACAGCTTCTCCCACTTGGCCAGCGCGTCGTCCCACGCGGCGTCGTACTCGTCGGTCTCCGGTTCCAGGCCGCGCTGGCGCAGCTCGGCGGCGGCGAGGAACTCCGGGTTGCCACCGAGCAGGATGTCGGTACCCCGGCCGGCCATGTTGGTCGCGACCGTGACCCCGCCCTTGCGCCCGGCCTGGGCGACGATCTCCGCCTCCTTGGCGTGGAACTTCGCGTTGAGCACCGAGTGCGGGATGCCCCGGCGGCGCAGCATCTGCGACAGGATCTCGGAGTTCTCCACCGACACGGTGCCGACGAGGATCGGCTGGCCCTGCCCGTGCCGCTCGGCGATGTCCTCCACGACCGCGCTGAACTTGGCCTTCTCGGTCTTGTAGATGACGTCGGACCGGTCGCCGCGGATCATCGGCCGGTGGGTCGGGATCGGTACCACGCCGACGTTGTAGACCTTGTTGAACTCGGCCGCCTCGGTCTGGGCGGTACCGGTCATGCCGGACAGCTTCTCGTACAACCGGAAGTAGTTCTGCAGGGTGATCGTCGCGAGGGTCTGGTTCTCCTGCTTGATCTCCACGCTCTCCTTGGCCTCGATGGCCTGGTGCATGCCCTCGTTGTAGCGCCGGCCGTGGAGGATGCGGCCGGTGAACTCGTCGACGATCAGGACCTCGCCGTCGGAGACGATGTAGTCCTTGTCGCGCTTGTAGAGCTCCTTGGCCTTGATGGCGTTGTTGAGGTAGCCGACCAGCGGGGTGTTGACCGACTCGTACAGGTTCTCGATGCCCAGCCGGTCTTCGACCTTGGCCACGCCCCGCTCGCTGATGGCGACCGTGCGCTTGGACTCGTCGACCTCGTAGTCGCCCTCGCCCTCCTTGCCCCGCACCATCTTGTCGACGACCCGGGCGAACTCGGTGTACCAGCGGGCTGACTGCTCGGCCGGGCCGGAGATGATCAGCGGGGTCCGCGCCTCGTCGATGAGGATCGAGTCGACCTCGTCGACGACCGCGAAGTGGTGCCCGCGCTGCACCAGGTCGGCCGCCGACCAGGCCATGTTGTCGCGCAGGTAGTCGAAGCCGAACTCGTTGTTGGTGCCGTAGGTGATGTCGCACTCGTAGGCGGTCTTGTGCTCCGCGCCGGGCTGGTTGGGCAGGATCACCCCGACGGTCAGGCCGAGGAACCGGTGGATCCGCCCCATCCACTCCGCGTCGCGCTGGGCCAGGTAGTCGTTGACCGTGACCACGTGGACGCCCTTGCCGGACAGCGCGTTGAGGTAGGCCGGCAGGACGCAGGTCAGGGTCTTGCCCTCACCGGTCTTCATCTCAGCGATGTTGCCGAAGTGCAGCGCCGCGCCGCCCATCACCTGCACGTCGAAGTGGCGCTGGCCGAGGACCCGCTTGGCCGCCTCCCGCGCCGTCGCGAACGCCTCGGGCAGCAGGTCGTCGAGGGTCTCGCCGTCGGCGTACCGCTGTTTGTACTGGTCGGTCAGCTCGCGCAGTTCGGCGTCGCTCAACTCGGTGTAGTTGTCCTCGATCGAGTTCACGGTGGCCGCGATCGCCGACAGCCGGCGCAGCAGGCGACCCTCACCGGCACGGAGGATCTTTTCAAAGATCGACACGAGTAGCGCTCCCTAGACAGTCTGCCGAACCATCGTAGGCGGAGAAGACGGTCATCCGTCAGCCGCAGGGCACTCCCGGGCGCGATCGTGACGAAACCCCCGCATAACCCGATCGCGGGCCGGCGGGGGCTCGGCGAGGATGGTGGGGTGGAGCCTGTCGAGATCCTCACCGGGGACCTGCTCATCCGCCCCTGGCGGCCGGACGACGCGCGGGCGGTGTACGAGGCCTGCCAGGACCCGGGGATCCAACGGTGGACGCTGGTGCCGTCGCCGTACGAACGGGCCGACGCCGAGCGGTTCGTCGGCGAGTTCACCTCGGCCGCCTGGGCCACCCGCAGCGCCGCTCCGTTGGGCGTGTTCCACCAGGCCAGCGGCGAGTTGCTCGGGTCCAACGGGCTGGGCTCGATCAACTCGGCCCGCAACTCCGCCGAGCTGGGGTACTGGACGGCGCCGTGGGCCCGGGGCCGGGGCGTCGCGCTGGCCGCCACCCGGGCCGTGGCGACGTGGGCGTTCACCACGCTCCGGCTGGACCGGCTCACCTGGTCGGCGGAGATCGGCAACCAGGCGTCCCGGTTAGTCGCGCTCCGGGCCGGGTTCCAGATCCGGGGCGAGCAGCGGATGGCCCAGCCACACCCGCGCGGGCGGCGCGAGTCGTGGGTCGGCTCGCTGCTGCCGGGCGAGGTGACCGCGACGATCCCGGCGCAGTACGCGCCCGGGTCCCGGTTCGTCCGGCGGGCCGGCGTCTTCGGGGCGCCGCCGCCTGTACTGTCGCTCGACGGGGTACCGGGCCGGCTGCGCGCGCCGGCCGAGCGCGACCTCGACGCGGTCACCCGGGCCTGCCAGGACGCCGAGTCGGCCCGGTGGACCACGGTCCCGGCGCCGTACCAGCCCAGCGACGCCGAGTTCTACGTGCTCGACCACCTGCCCGGCCAGTGGGCCCGGGGCACCGGTGCCGGGTTCGCGATCACCGACGCCGACGACCGGTACGTGGGCGGGGTCGACCTGCGGGTGCACGCGGACGACGACGGCGTCGGCGAAATCGGGTACCTGGTCGCACCGTGGGCGCGCGGGCGGGGGTACGCGCCGGCGGCCGTGCGGGCTATCTGCGCGTGGGGGTTCGCGGCGCTCGGCCTGGAGCGCATCGCCTGGTACGCCTATCTCGGCAACGACGCCTCGCGCCGGGTGGCGGAGAAAGTCGGCTTCGCGATGGAGAGCGTCGGGCGGGGCGTCTGCGTGCAGCGCGGCGAGCGGCGCGACGCCTGGGTCGGCTCGCTGCTGCCCGCGGACCTGGCGTAGCCCGGCCGCCAGCAGGCCGGGCCTGGGCCGCGCGCCCGGGCGTCAGGTCCACCAGACGCGCGGGTCCGGCCCCTTCGGGATGATGCGGGTCGGGTTGATCCGGTCGTGCGTCGTGTAGTAGTGCCGCTTGATGTGGTCGAAGTCGACCGTCTCCCCGAAGCCGGGGCTCCGGAAGAGCCGGCGCGCGTACGCCCATAGGTGGGGCAGCTCGACCAGCTTGTTGCGGTTGCACTTGAAGTGCCCGTGGTACACCGCGTCGAAGCGGACCAGGGTCGTGAAGAGCCGCACGTCGGCCTCGGTCAACCGGTCGCCCATGAGGTGCGGCCGGCCGTCGGACAGCCGCGCCGAAAGCGCGTCCAGCCGGGCGAAGAGCGCGTCGTACGCCGCCTCGTACGCCGCCTGGCCGGTGGCGAAGCCGGCCCGGTAGACGCCGTTGTTGACGTCGGTGTGGATGTCACGCATCAGCGCGTCGAGCTCGGTGCGCAGGTCGGCGGGGTACAGGTCGGGGGCGCCGGGCCGGTGCAGGTCCGTCCACTCGGTGGAGAAGTCCAGGGTGATCCGCGGGAAATCGTTGGTCACGACGCGGCCGGAGCGGGTGTCGACGATCGCCGGCACGGTGACCCGCCCGGCATAGGACGGGTCGGTGGCGCGGTACGCCTCGGCGAGGTACGCGATGCCGAGCACCGGATCCCGGCCGTCCGGGTCGAGCGTGAACCGCCAGCCCCGCTCGTCGCGGACCGGGTCGACGGTACCGAGGGAGATCGCGTGCTCCAGCCCGAGCAGGCCGCGCACGATGACCGCCCGGTGCGCCCACGGGCAGGCACGGGACCAGATCAGCCGGTACCGCCCGGGCTCGACCGGCCAGCGGCCCCGCGCGTCGGGTCCGCCACCCGGCGGTGCGGTGGAGTCACGCGTGATCCGGTCGGTGAACCGGTTGGGTTGCCGGACGAACTCCCCGGCCGGCGTCTCAGCGGTAAACTGCGCGGTCACCATTCCAGCATGCCGGGAGGTGCGGTGGACTGGCTGCCCTACGAACCCGTGGAGGGTGACGGCCTGCTCCTGCGCCCGCCCCGCGCCCAGGACGCCGCCGACCTCGCCGCGGCGTGGGCCGACCCGCTGATCCAGCGGTACGTCCCGGCGCTGCCCGACCCGGACGGCGCAGGTGACTGGATCGCGGCGGCGCGGTCGGCACCGGACCGACGCGAGCTGGTCGTGGTGGAGGACGGCACGCTCGCCGGCGGGTGCCGGCTGTACCACTTGTCGTCGCTGGACCGGACCGGTGAGGTCGGATACTGGATCGCCGCGCAGGCGCGCGGGCGCCGACTCGCTGCGCGGGCCACCGCCGTGTTGACCGGCTGGGCCTTCCGCAACGGGTTGGGCCGGCTGGAGATCCTGGCCCGGCCGGACAACCCCGCCAGCCAGCGGGTCGCGCTCGCCGCCGGGTACCGGCGGGAGGGCCGGCGGCGCGGCGTCGAGCTGGGGCGCGACGGGCGGCGGCACGACCTGATCGCGTTCGCGCGCCTGGCCACCGATCCGCCCGGGCCGGCGCCCCGGGTGCTGCCCGACCTGCCCGGCGGGCGGCTCACCGACGGCGTGGTCGAGCTGCGCCCGTTGCACCCGGACGACACCGCCGACGTGCTGGCGCTGGAGGCGCATCCCGAGGTCGCCGCCGCGACGGTCGGGCCGGATCATCGGGACGTGGCCCGGATGTGCGCCGAGGCGGCGGCCGACTGGCTGGCCGGCAGGGTCGCGCGGCTGACCATCCGGGACGCGGCGAGCGGGGCCTTCGCGGGGGACATCGGGCTGTTCCACTTCGAGCCGCCGACGGGGCAGGCGATGACCGGGTACGACCTGCTGCCGGCGTGGCGCGGCCGGGGCTACGCGACCCGGGCGGTACGGCTGCTCGCCGGGTGGGCGTTCATGCAGGTCGGGGTGGCACGGCTGATCGCCGGTACCACCCCGGACAACGTGGCCTCGCAACGGGTACTGGAGCGGGCCGGGTTCCAGCGCGAGGGGTACCAGCGCGCCCGGCTGCCCGGCCCGGCCGGTACCCGCATCGACGACGTGCTCTACGCGCTGCTGCCCGGCTAGCCCCACCAGAAGGCGGCGGCGATGATCGCGTACAGCCCGATGAGCGTGGCGCCCTCCAGCCAGTTGGACTCGCCGTCGAACACGATCAGGGACACGATCAGTACCGTCACCACCACCGCCGCGACCAGCATCGGCGCGAACACCAGTGTGAACGTCGTGGCCGTGAAAAGGCTGAGCAGGACCAGCGCGGGCGCCAGTACCAGGGCGATCTGCAACGGACTGTTGACGACCACGGAGAGCGCGTAGTCGGCCTGGTTGCGCCAGGCGAGCTGGATGCCGACCACGTTCTCGATCGCGTTGCCCGCGATGGCCACGACCACCAGGCCCGCGAACGCCTCGGACACGTGCAGGGTGTGGATGGTCGGCTCGAGCGCGGTGACGAACCAGTCGGAGACCAGGGCGGCGGCGACGCTGGTGAGGGCGAGCAGCCCGATCGCAGAGCACGAACAGCAGCAGCAGGACCACCGCGACCGCGTCGGACAGCGAGCGCACGTGCGGCTCGGCCGGGCTGTGGGTGTACTGCGCCATGCTCGGCAGCACCAGCGCGGCGGTGGCGAGGGCGAGCAGCACACAGGTGTCCCGCGCGCGGGACTTGGCGAACTTCTGGGTACCGTGCTTCAGCCCGCCGACCAGGAACGCCGCGCCCAGGACCAGCAGCAGGTTGGCCAGCATCGAGCCGATCAGCGCCGACTGCACGACGGTGAGCAGTCCGGCGCGCAACGCGAAGAACGCGATGAACAGCTCGGGCAGGTTGCCCAGCGCGCTCTGCAGCACCCCGGTCGCGCCGGCGCCGAACCGGTCGCCGAGCTGCTCCACGCTGCGGCCCACGAGCGAGGCCAGCAGCGCCACCGCGACGGCCGAGCAGACGAACGCGACGACCGCGTTGGCGTGGCTGTAGTGGGTGATGCCGGACAGCGCGACGAAGACCGCCGCGCCGCTCAGGATGACGAGATCGGAACGGATCAGGACACGAGAGCCGCCGGCCGGTGCGGAACCGGCCGGCGGTAGGCCAACTACCGTCTCAGGCACGTACGGATCATCGCAGTGATCCGCTCATACGGCGAGCGCGATGACCCCGTAGTCGTAGCCGCGGCGCCGGTACACCACGCTGGGTCGGCCGGACTCCTTGTCCATGAACAGGTAGAAGTCGTGTCCGATCAGCTCCATCTGGAACAGCGCGTCGTCGATCGTCATCGGCTCGCCGCTGTGCTCCTTCTCCCGGACGATGTGCCACGGCTGGTCGTCGAACTCCTCGACGGGCAGCTCGGCGAGGTGGTCGAGCACCGACTCGGCGGCCGGTGGCGCGAAGCCGTTGGGGTGGTTCAGCGTCGCCAGCCCTGAGGTGGCGGCGGCGACGGAGACCGGGGCGCGACGGCCGCGGTGGACGCGGCGGCGGTCAGCCATCCGGCGCAACCGGCCGTCGAGCTTGGCGATGGCGACGTCGAGGGCGCTGTAGAAGTCGCCCGAGCAGGCCTCGGCCCGGACCACTGGTCCTCGTGAGGCGCAGGTGATCTCGACGCGCTGGCAGTGATCGGATTGACGCGGGTTGCGTTCGTGGAACAGCTCTACGTCGACTCGGATGAGCTTCTGGTCGTAGCGCTCGATTTTGTGGAGCTTCTCGCTGACGTGTACGCGGTAGTGATCGGGCACTTCGACGTTTCGGCCCTTGACGACGATGTCCACGCGTGACCTCCCCCACGGTCGTCCTGCGGGTTGATCGATGAGTGGTATCGGTCCCTGAGACCGATCTCCTTCGATAGCTCCTCTCGGTCCCGGCACAGCCGCCTGTGCAGTGCTGTGAGCTACGACGCTAACCCTTGTTCGGCCACTCGTCACCCCTCGTTCCCAAGAACGCTTTGCCGGAAATCGCCCAGCCTCGGCAGTCGCGGTCGTACCGGACAAAAAATTCACCCTGCTGCCGTACGTGGCCCTGACCGGCGCCGGGTCGCCGCGAGCACGGCGGCCACCGGTACCGGCAGCCCGCCGGTGCGCAGCCGGGCGGCGATCGCGGCCAGCGTGCCGCCGGTGGTGAGGATGTCGTCGACCGGCACCACCACCGCGCCCCGCCGGACCGCCGCCGCCATTCGGACCAGCTCGCGCGGCCGGGGGACGAACGCGCGGGCCGCCTGCGCCGCGCGGGCCGCCGCGTCCAGCCTCGCCGAGTCGGCGCGCGGCCGGGTCAGGACGGGCGCGGCGATGCCGGCCGGCCAGCCGGTCGCGTTGAGCCGCACCACCGCGCGCCGGGCCAGCCGGCGCATGTGGTCGCCGTACCGCTCCCGGGCGGCCACCGCGGTGTCCGGTACCGGCACCAACAGGACCGGCGTGCCGGGCGGGTACCCCACCTGGCGTACCCCGGCGACGACCGCCGCCGCGAGCCAGTCCCCCAACGGCCGGGCCAGCACGTGCCGGCCCCGCTCCTTGTAGGCCAGCAGCACCTCGCGCAGGACCCCGTCGTAACGGCCGAACGCCACGCAGACGGGCAGTCCCGACGGGGCCGGCGTGGGTCGTACCGGATGCGGCCGCAGCCCGTCGAGCACGCCCAGGCAGGCCGGGCAGAGTGAGCCGGGCGCGCCGGTACCGCAGCCCGCGCAGGTGCCCGGGAGGACCAGGTCGGCCAGCCCGGTCCACGCGTGTCCCAGCAGTCCCATGCGCCTCCCGCCTAGTCCGGGTAGAAGGGTGCGGTCGGGTCGGGCCTCGGCTTCCCCGGCGACGCCGATGCGGACGGCCCGGTGTCCCGCGCGGTCAGCGGCTGCGACGTCGCGGAGGACGGGTTGGGGAACACCCGGTAGGCCTTGCGGTCGCCGGTCTCCACCATCACCAGTCCGGGCCCGGGCGGCTGGGACGGCAGCTTCGGGTAGGCCACCACGGAGGCGATGCGGTTGGCGAAGCTGGTGTTCCACAGGGTGAGCACGGCGCCGTCGATGGTGATCTCGGCCAGTACCCACTGGTTGGTCTCGCTGCGTCCGGCCACCACCAGCCGGTCCAGTCGGCTCCACGCGACCGCGCTCGGTTCGAGCAGACCGGTGTCGAGCAGGCGGAGGTTGGGGCTCACCACGGGCTGGCCACGCTCGTCGCTCAGCGCGCCGACCCGGACCCGGCCGCCGTCGATCAGGGCGATGCGGTACCCGTCCGGGGCCACCGCGAACGCGGTCACGGCACCGGCGTCGGGGACCAGTACCCGCGACACCGCGCCGGCGGCGGTGACCGCGAGCAACCGGCCGTCGACGACCACCAGCAGGCGCTGGCCGGAAGGCAGCCACGCCGGCCGGCTCCAGGCCGTGCCACGCTGGTCGACCGCGAGGTAGGAGACCGTACCGGTCTCGTCGACCCGGCCGAGCAGCAGGCGGTGGTCGACGGTCAGCAGCGCGGCGGCCCGCTTGTCCCGGCTGAGCGCGGCCCGCTCGACGGACCGGTTGTACTCGGGCTTGGCCAGCACCGCCGGCAGCTGACCGTCGAGCGCGTCCACCGCGTTGCCCACCACGTAGAACGGCTGCGGCTCGGCGGCGCGGGTCACCTCGTCGGCCGGGTTGACCGACCTGTACAGGTCGCCGGCGTTGCCCAGCTGCTGCGGCCGGGAGGCGATCTGCAGCTCCACCGGGCCGCTGGTCAGCCGGTGCAGCGGCTGCAACGACCAGCGCAGCTGCGCCAGCACCTCGGCCAGGGCCGGGGGCGGCAGGCCCTGCAGGGCCGAGGAGAAGTTGATGACCACCCGGTCCCCCTGGATCACCACGTAGGGCCCGAGCAGGGTGGTACCGGTGGGGAAGATGCCGGCCGCCCGGAGCGCGACCGGGGAGATCAGCTCGGACGGCTCGGCGAGCAGCCAGTTGACCACGGCCGCCAGCCGGGCGCTGTCCACGAGGTCGGTGTTCGGCACGTAGCGCAGGTCGGGCACGAGCCCGCGCTTGGCGTTGTCCCAGAAGTAGATCACCTGCGGCGTGAAGTACTTGTTGTCCAGCGCGTCGCTGGCCAGCAGCAGGCCGGGCGGCAACCCGTCGGGCAGGTCGCTGATGCGCGGCCCGTCCGGGCCGGGCGTGACGGTGAAGTCCACCCGCGCCGGTCGCTGGTCGCCGGTGTACCGATCCACCTCGCCGCGCTTGCCGAGCAATGAGCCGACCGGTTGCAGGGTTCCGGACACGATCGTGTCCACGCCGCTGATCGACGGGGTGAGCCCGGCGACGCGGACCACCGTGACGAACTCGTCGGTCACGCTGCTGCGCCAGGCGTCGGCGGCCGCCTTGGTCAGGAACCGGCGGGCCCGGTCGCGGGCCGCGTTGAACTGCTCGATCGACTCCAGCGGTCCGGAGGCCGCGTAGAGGAACAGCTCGACGAGGTTCGTCGCGGACGTCGCGTTGCCCGGCTCGGGCGGGCGGCCCTTCGCCCCGCTGACCGGGTCGTAGCTCGGGCCGGCGCCGTCGACGATCGGTCCGCCGCCGCTGGGTACCCCGCACGCCGCCGGTACCACGACGCCGGCCGCCGCGAGCAGCGCCGCCCGCAGCACCTGCCGCCGGTCGAGGTACCGCTCAGCCATGGCCGTCCCCCGACCGGGCCGACCGGGCCAGCTCGGGCGCGTCGACCGGAGCGGCGTCGGCGTCGACCGGGGCGAGCGGCAGCGGGGAGGCGACCAGCCGGTCCCCGGCGCGTACCGGCAGGGTCAACCGGAACTGCGCGCCACGGCCCGGTTCCCCCCACGCCTCCAGCCAGCCACCGTGCAGCCGGGCGTCCTCGAGGCTGATCGACAGGCCCAGGCCGGTACCGCCGGTCTGCCGCGCCCGGGACGGGTCGCCCCGCCAGAACCGGCTGAACACCTGCTTCTCGTCGCCGGCGTGCAGGCCGATGCCGTGGTCGCGCACAGTTACCGCGATCGCGTCCTCGTCGGCGGCCAGGCGCACCTCGACCGGGCGGTGCTCGGCGTGCTCGATCGCGTTGCCGATGAGGTTGCGCAGGATCCGTTCCACCCGGCGCGGGTCGACCTCGGCGATCACCGGCCGGTCCGGTACCCGCACGTCGAGCGTGAGCCCGGCGCGCTTGGCGAACGCGGCGAGCCGCTCGGCGACGTAGCTGACGAGTGGTACCAGATCGGTGGGCTCGGCGTCGAGGACGGCGAACCCGGCGTCGAACCGGCTGATCTCCAGCAGGTCGGTGAGCAGGTCCTCGAACCGGTTGAGCTCGGCCTGCAACAGCTCGGCGCTGCGCGCCACCGCCGGGTCGAAGCCGGCGCGCGCGTTGAAGATCATGTCGGCGGCCATCCGTACCGTGGTCAGCGGGGTACGCAGCTCGTGCGACACGTCCGAGGTGAACCGCCGCTGCAGCCGCGACATCTCCTCCAGCCGGATGATCTGCCGCTGCAGGTTCTGCGCCATCTGGTTGAACGAGGCGGCGAGCAGGGCGAGGTCGTCCTCGCCGTGCACTTCCATCCGCTGGTCCAACAGCCCGGCCGACAGCCGCTGGGCGGTCCGGGCGGCGAGCCGGACCGGCCGGACCACCAGCCGGGTGGTCAGCGCGGCGAGCAACCCGAGCAGCAGCACCAGCGCCACGCCGGTGGCGATGACCGTGTTGCGCACCAGGTCGGCCGCCTCCCGCTCGCCGGTGAGCGGGAAGAGGTAGTACAGCCCGAACTTGCCGTAGGGCAGCGGGATCGGGCTACCGACCACCAGGTACTGCCGGGCGCCGTTGCCGTCGACGTCGGCGATGATGAACTGGTGCGCCACCTTGCCCTCGGCGATGCGCTGGCGCAGCGCGGAGGGAATGAGGTCCGGTACCCGGTCCAGGAACGGCGCCACGTACCTCGCGGTGTTCGGGATCCGCGGGGTCTCCGGCAGGATCGCCAGGATCACCTGGCTGTCCGGGGACGTCACGGTCGGCTGCAACGTCTGGCCCACCAGCGGGACCAGGCCGGGCAGGCTGGTGTCGGCCGCGTCGGTGACGCCGCCGAGCTGGGGCGCCGCCCGCCGGGCTGAGTCCTCCACCTGGCGCAGCGCCACCTTGACCTTCGCGTTGACCACGCCGGTGGTGATCTCCGAGGCGACCAGCGTGCCGAACGCGCCGACGAGGACCCCGGAGGCGAGCAGGGTGATCGCGACCATGCGCAGCTGCAGGGACCGCCGCCAGGCCCGGCGCACCACACCCCAGACCACGGCGAGGCGGTGCACGACGGTGCGGTGCACCGCCTGCGCGGCCGGATGGCGGCGCAGCCGGGCGTACCAGGTGGCGGGTGGCACGAGGACCTATCCGGTGCCGGCCTTGTAGCCGACCCCGCGGACGGTGAGGATGATCTCCGGACGCTCCGGGTCCGGTTCGATCTTGGCGCGCAGCCGCTGCACGTGCACGTTGACCAGCCGCGTGTCGGCCGCGTGCCGGTACCCCCAGACCTGCTCCAGCAGCACCTCGCGGGTGAACACCTGGCGGGGCTTGCGGGCCAGCGCGACGAGCAGGTCGAACTCCAGCGGCGTCAGCTTGACCTCGTCGCCGTCGCGGCTGACCGTGTGGGCCGGCACATCGATGGTGATCTGGTTGCCGGACGGGCCGATGGACAGCAGCTCCGGGGTGACGTCCTCACCCCGGCGCAGCCGGGCCCGCATCCGGGCGACCAGCTCCTTGGGCTTGAACGGCTTGACCACGTAGTCGTCGGCGCCGGACTCCAGGCCGAGGACCACGTCGACGGTGTCGCTCTTGGCGGTCAGCATGACGATCGGGATGCCGGACTCGGCGCGGATGGCCCGGCAGATGTCGATCCCGCTCATGCCGGGCAGCATCAGGTCGAGCAGCACGATGTCGGGTCGGGCGTCCCGGAAGGCACCCAGCGCGCGTTCGCCGTCGGCCACGAAGGACGGAAGGAACCCCTCGCTGCGCAGCACGATGCCGAGCATCTCAGCGAGGGCGGGGTCGTCGTCGACCACCAGCACCCGGGCTCTCATGCGACCAATATTCCATCTCCGGTGGCCGAACCGGGAACCCACCCGCGCCGGCCGCGGGTGATCCCGGCATACCGGGCAGGGGACGGGTTCCCCGCGGGGTGCGCCGACGTGTCACGATGGGCCCGCCGCGTACCACCACGCGGTCTGGTCGAGGGGAGCGGACGTGCCAGGCGAGGTGATCCCGCTGCGCCCGCTCACCCTGGCCGAGCTGCTCGACGTCGCCCTGGAACTGTTGCGGCGCAACGCGACCGGGCTGCTCGGCGCGGCGGCCGTCCTGGCGGTGCTCGAACAGGCCGCGTTGTACCCGCTGCGGGTCGCCGCCGGCGTGCGCCCGGCCAACTACTTCGACCTCGACCACCTCTACACCGACCTGGGCGTGTTCTGGATCCTGCTGGCCACCGGGCTGGGTACCGAGATGGCGATCATCGCCGTGCTCGGCGGGCTGGCCGGGCGGGCGGCGGTACCGGCTCTGGTGGGGGGTGATCCGGCGCCGCGCTGGCTGGCCGGGCGCGGCAGCCGGCCCGCGGCCCTGGCCGGCTTGGCCGCGCTCGCCGCCGCCGGTGGGGCGCTGACCGCGGCGGCCGGGCTCGTCCCTTGGTTCTTCTGGTTCCTCTTCACCGGCCTCGCCGCCCCCGCGCTGATCATCGACCGGCTCGGCCCGGCGCCGGCGCTGGGCCGGTCGTTCGTGATGGTCGCCCGCGGCCGGCTGCGGCCGGGCGGCATCCGGCTGCTCGGCTACCTGGCGTGGTACTCGATCCGCCTGGCGCTGGCCGTGGGGGGCATGGCGGCCCTGCGGCTCATCGTCCACCTGCCCGGCGAGACCTGGGCCACCCTCGCCTCCATGGCCGGCTGGGTGATCGTCAACACCGTCGCCTACGCCGTTCTCGGCTGCCTCGACGCGGTCCTGCACCTGGAGAACCGGATGCGGGTGGAGGGCCTGGACCTCGCGCTCGGCCGGGCCCTGCGGCGCGGCGTCCCACCCGGCCGGATCCTCGCGGGGTAGCGCGGTGGGGCGGTGGTGGGACGAGTTCGTCGCCCGCGTCGACGACGCGGTGGGACTGGGCGTCGCCGCGCTGCTGCTCCTGCTGGCCGCCGCCCTGGTCGCGGCCGGGTGGTACTTCTGGCCGAGGTGGCTGCCCCGGCACTGGTGGCGCCGGGCCGGGAGCGACCGGCCCAAGCGGCGCTGGCGCTGGCCCAGGTTGCGCTGGCCGAAGCTGCGCTGGCCGTGGCGGCGCCGCAAGCGCGCCACGGATGAGGAGGAGGCCACGCCGGAGCTGGTACCACACGAGACCGAGGGGCTGCCCGAGCTGTCGAGCGAGGCGTTCCTGTCGCTGGCCGACCGGCTGGCGGCCGAGGGGCGCTTCGCGGAGGCGGTACGGGAACGGCTGCGCGCCATCGTGCGCGAGCTGGTCGACGCCGGGGTGGTGGAGAACCGGCCGGGCTGGACGATCACCGAGCTGGCCGGGGCCGCGGCGCGCGCCCGGCCTCCGGTACGGATCCCGCTCGACGCGGCCAGCCGGCTGTTCTCCGACATCTGGTACGGGCAGCGCCCGGCCGGCGCGGAGCACGATGCCCGGATGCGCGAGTACGCCGTGCACGTCCACGCCGCCCTGACGCCCGTGGCGGCGCGATGACCGCGACCCTGCGCCCGCCCACCGAGCCCGGCACGGCCCCGCCGGCCGGCACCACCCCGCTGGCCCGGACCGCCACCCCGGGCCGCCCGCGCAGCCGGCGTTGGCTGCGCCTGGTGATCCCGTTCGCCGTGGTGCTCGTGGTGTTCCTCGGCACCGCGGTCGTCCACGCCCTGCAGGAGCCGGACGTCACCGATCCGGCGTTCCTGAACCCGACCAGCCGGGCCGGCATCGGCGCGGACCGGCTGGCCGCCCGGCTCGGCGAGCGGGGGGTGACGGTCGACCGGGTCACCAGGACCTCCGACGCACTGGTGGCCGCCTACCAGGGCGACGCCACCCTGTTCGTGCCCGCGCCGGGCCTGGTCCACCGGTACCACCTGCGAATGCTCAAGCTGCTGCCGGCCAGCACCCGGGTGGTCCTGGTCCAGCCGAGCCTGCTCACGCTCGACCAGGGACGGATCCCCGTCGAGGGGGCCAAGACCCGCTGGGCCACCAAGACGGTGGCTCCCGGCTGCGCGCTGCCCGAGGCGGCCGCCGCCGGGCCGGCCGGGGTCTTCCACGTGTCCTACGGCATCGTGTTCGAGGAGACCGCCCGCTGCTACGACGGTGCGCTGGTCGGCACGAGGTATGCCGCCGCCGAGGTGGTTCTGGTCGGGGCGAGCGACCCCTTCCGCAACGATCGGTTCGCCGAGTCCGGCAACGCGGCCCTCGCCACCGGCCTGCTCGCCACCCACAAGCGCGTGATCTGGCTCGACCTGCACCGCGGCGAACCGGGCCCGGGCCTCGTGGACCGCTCCCCCGATCCGGGCGCCGGCGCACCGCCATCCCTGGGTACCGGCGGCTCGCCCGACCCGGACTTCCCGATCGCCGACCGCAACGGCCCGCAGCAGGGCGATCCGCAGCCCGGGGGCGGCGGGGGCGACGGGCCACGGCCCGCCGAGCCACCCCCGCCGCCGTACTGGAAGCTGCTGCCGCCGTGGGCCTGGATCGGGCTCGGGCTGCTCGCCCTGGCCGGGCTGGGCTACGCGCTGTCCCAGGCGCGGCGGCTCGGGCCGCCGGTCAGCGAACCGCTGCCGGTGGCCGTGCGGGCGGCGGAGACGGTCGAGGGCCGCGGCCGCCTGTACCGCCGCGCCAAGGCCCGCGCGGCCGCCCTCGACGCGCTGCGCACCAGCGCCGTGGCCCGGCTGCGCTCGGCCCTGGACCTCGCGCCGGACGCACCGCGCGCCACCGTGGTGGCCGCGGTGGCCGCCCGCACCGGCTGGCCGCCCGAGCAGGTCGACGCGATCCTGTACGAGGCCCGCCCCGCCGACGATCCCGAGCTGGTCGCGCTCGCCGCCCACCTGGACCACCTGCTGCACACGTCCATCGACGTCACCAAGGGAGCACCACGATGACCGAAGCGATCGCCGTGTCCGACGGCGTCGACAGCACCCAGGCCCGCGAGGCGCTCGCCCGACTGCGCGCCGAGGTCGCCAAGGTCGTGGTCGGCCAGGACGCGATCGTCAGCGGCCTGGTCATCGCCCTGCTGTGCCGGGGGCATGTGCTGCTGGAGGGGGTACCGGGGGTGGCCAAGACCCTGCTCGTGCGCACCATCAGCCGGGCGCTGGACCTGTCGAGCAAGCGGCTGCAGTTCACCCCCGACCTGATGCCCGGCGACGTCACCGGTTCGCTGATCTTCGACACGCGCACCGCCGCGTTCCAGTTCCGGGAGGGGCCGGTCTTCACCAACCTCCTGCTCGCCGACGAGATCAACCGGACCCCGCCGAAGACCCAGTCGGCGCTGCTGGAAGCCATGGAGGAGCGCCAGGTCTCGGTGGAGGGCGAGGCCCGCCCGCTGCCCGACCCGTTCGTGGTCGCGGCCACCCAGAACCCGATCGAGTACGAGGGCACCTACCCGCTGCCTGAGGCGCAGCTGGACCGGTTCCTGCTCAAGCTGTCCGTCCCGCTGCCCAGCCGCGACGAGGAGCTGGGCGTGCTGCGCGCGCACCACGCCGGTTTCGATCCGCGCGACCTGGCGGCGGCCGGGGTACGCCCGGTCGCTGGCGCGGCCGACCTGGCCGCCGGCCGGCTCGCGGTGCGCGGGGTCCGGGTCGCCGACCAGGTGATGGGCTACATCGTCGACCTCTGCCGGGCCACCCGCAGCTCGCCCTCGCTGGAGCTGGGCGCCTCGCCCCGGGGCGCCACCGCGCTGATGGCCACCGCGAAGGCCTGGGCCTGGCTGCTCGGCCGCGACTACGTGACGCCCGACGACGTCAAGGCGCTGGCCCGGCCGACGCTGCGGCACCGGGTCCGGCTGCGGCCGGAGGCCCAGCTCGAGGGGGTGACCGTGGACAACGTCCTGGACTCGGTGCTGGCGACCGTACCGACCCCGCGATGATCACCTGGCGGCCCGCAGCGGCACTCGCGGCCGGCGCGGTCGTGGTCCCGCTGCTGCCCGCGGCGCAGTTGCTCGCGCTGATCCTGGCCGTCACGGTGCTGCTGCTCGCCGCGCTGGACGCCGCGCTGGCCAGCCCGGTGCGCGACGTGCGGCTGCGCCGCGAAGGCGCGACCCAGGTGCGGCTCGACGACACCGCCGAGGTCGCGCTCATCGTCACCAACACGGGGGTACGGCGGCTGCACGCGGAGATCCGGGACGCGTGGGTACCGTCCGCCGGCGCGTCCCCCTACGCCCACCATGTGGAGCTGGACCCCGACGAGACCGCGCGCCTGGTCACCAGGTTGCGCCCGACCCGGCGCGGCGACCGGCCCGCGGTGCGGGTCACCGTGCGCTCGTACGGGCCGCTGCGCTTCGCGTACCGGCAGCGCGGCGGGCGCCGGGCGGACGCCGCGACCCCGCCGTGGCGGCTGCGGGTGCTGCCGCGCTTCGCCGCCCGGCGGTTCCTGCCGGAGAAGCTCGCCCGGCTCCGGGTGATCGACGGAATGCTCGTGACCCGGGGGCGGGGGCAGGGCACCGAGTTCGACACCCTGCGCGAGTACGTCATCGGTGACGACGTGCGCTCGATCGACTGGCGGGCCAGCGCCCGGCGCTCCGACGTCATTGTCCGCACCTGGCGCCCGGAGCGGGACCGCCGCGTGCTGTGCGTCCTCGACACCGGCCGCACCTCGGCCGCCCGGGTGACGACCGTGCTGCCTGCTTCCGCCACCCAGGACGTCGCGGTGGCGGACACCACCGACGAGGCACTCGCGGAGCACAGCCGGAGCCGGGGTTTGGCGGAGGCGAGCACCGCCGACGAAGCGCCGGGCGAGCGCACGCTGGACGAGCCACGGCTCGACGCCGGGATCGACGCCGCGCTGCTGCTCGCCACCCTGGCCAACCGGGCCGGCGACCGGGTCGACCTGCTCGCGATCGACACCGAGGTACGCGCCACGGTCGAGGGCGGCACCAGCCGCACCCTGCTCCCCCGGCTGGTCAACGCGATGGCCTCGCTCCAGCCGGCCCTGGTCGAGACCGACTTCGGCCTGGTCGCCGGGGAGGTGCTGCGCCGGGAGCGCAAGCGCGCCCTGGTGGTGCTCTTCACCGCGCTGGAGGCCGGCGCGCTGGGCGAAGGCCTGCTCCCGGTGCTGACCCAGCTCACCGCCCGGCACCGGGTGGTCGTGGCGGCCGTGCGCGATCCCGCCGTCACCGAGCTCGCCGCCCGGCGCGGCGACGCCGCCGGGGTGTACGCGGCCGCGGCCGCCCACCGTACCCTCGCCGAACGCGACCGGCTGCGCGCCGCCCTGACCCGGCACGAGGTGGAGGTCGTCGACGCCCCCGCCGACGTGTTCGCATCCGAGGTAGCCGACATGTACCTGCGCATGAAAGCCGCCGGTCGGCTCTGATCCGGGCTACCCGGCCGGGCGTACGTCCTCGATCAGCTCGGCGTCGAGGTCGGTGCGCACGGCCTCGGCCTTCGCCTGCCGACCCAGCACCACCACGTACCCGAGGAAGCCGACCCACACCAGCACGCCGATCGCGACCCGCAGGAACGTCGGCAGCGGGGACGGCGTCACGAACGCCTCGATCAGCCCGCTCACCAGCAGCACGAGTGCCAGCCCGAGCGCGACCAGCATCCCGGAGCGGGCGGCCTGGGCCAGCGCGCGGCCCCGGGTGCGGCCCGGACCGGGCGCGATCCAGGCCCAGCCGATCCGCAGCCCGACCCCGGCGGCGATGAACACCGCGGTCAGCTCCAGCAGGCCGTGCGGCAGGATCAGGCCGAAGAACACGTCGGACCGGCCGTTGCCGATCATGACGCCGCCGACCACGCCCAGGTTGGCCAGATTGGCCGCGAGCAGGTACAGCACCGGCAGGATCAGGATGCCGGAGACCAGGCACTGGCCGGTCAGCAACGCGTTGTGCGTCCAGACCTCCAGGGCGAAGTTCTGCGCCTGGTTGGCCGAGTAGTAGTCCGCGAACCCGCCGTTGACGATCGCCTGGATCTTGTCGTCGCTGAGGAACGCCGACTGCACATCAGGGTGGCCGGCGACGTAGTACATCATCAGCAGGGCGAGCGCGACGTTGGCCACCGCGACGGTGACCCACCACGCCCCGGCCTCGTAGACCGCGAGCGGGAAGGTGGCGGTGAAGAACCGTCCGACGGTACGCCAGGAGAACGCGGTGCCGCCGGTGATGGCCGACCGGGCACTGAGCACGATGCGGGACAGCCGGGCCACCAGCGCCGGGTCGGGCGAGCGGCTGCGGATCACCGACAGGTGGGTACCCGCGCGCTGGTACAGCGCGATCAACTCGTCGGTCTCCTCGGGGCTGAGCTTGCGACGCCGGGCCAGCTCCTCCAGCCGGCGCCACTGGCCGGAGTACTCGGCCACGTAGGCGTCGAGGTCCATCGCGCCAGCGTAGCTGTGCTTCACTAGGCCGGTGACACCCGACGCCGGCACCCCCGCCACCGACCGGTTGGTCAGCGGCGAGGCGGTCGAGTTCGACATCCGCATCGCCCGGCTCGGCTCCCGTACCCTCGCGCTGCTGGTCGACATCCTGGCCCAGATCGGGCTGACCTTCGTGCTCTACATGGCGGCCGCGCTGGTCCTGTTGGGCGGTCTGCGGTTCGGGCTCACCGACACCGCGCTCCTGGTGGCCGCCATCACGATCATCTTCATCCTGGTCTTCATCGGGTACCCGGCCGTGCTGGAGACCCTCACCGGCGGCCGCACGCTCGGCAAGCTGGCGATGGGGCTCCGGGTGGTCCGCGACGACGGGGGGCCGATCCGGTTCCGGCACGCGTTGACGCGGGCGCTGGTCCGCACCACGCTGGAGTGGCCGGGGGTGCTGCTCGCCCCGGTGACCTGGGTGGTCAGCCTGTGGACGATGCTGGTCAACCCGCAGGGCAAGCGGTTGGGCGACCTCATGGCCGGCACCATCGTCATCCACGAGCGCACGCCCGCGAGCTGGGGCTGGGTACCGGCGATGCCGCCCCGCCTGGCCGCCTGGGCGCGGACCCTGGACCTGACCGGCCTCGACGACGACCTGGCGCTCGCGGTGCGGCACTACCTCGCGCGGAACCGGGAGATCCGGGAGCCGGCCCGGTCCCGCCTCGGGTTCGGGCTGGCCAGCGAGGTGGCGGCGGCCACGACTCCGCCGGCACCACCCGGTACCCCCGGCTGGGCCTACCTCGCGGCGGTGCTCGCCGAGCGCAACCGGCGCGCGGTCCGGCGCCTCGCCCGGGCGCGCGCCGCCACCGCGACAGTGTGGCCCGAGTTGGCCCAGGAGGTGCACGGCGTGGCGCGGCCGATGCCGCTGCCGGTCTTCGTGCCGGGCATGCCGGCACCGGCGCCGCCGGTCCGCCCGGCGTATCCGGTCGACGCCGCCTACCCGGCTACCGCAGCGGGCCCGACTCCGGGAAGTGGCACGCCACCGGCTGTCCTGCCGGGCCGATGATGTCCAGCGTCGGCTCCTTGGTCGCGCAGATGTCCTGCGCCTTCCAGCACCGGGTGCGGAAGCGGCAGCCCGACGGCGGGTTCAGCGGGGTCGGCACGTCGCCCACGAGCCGGATCCGTTCCCGGGCCGTACCCAGCGTCTCGATGTCTGGCACGGCCGACAGCAGCGCCCGCGTGTACGGGTGCGCCGGCGTGTCGTAGATCTGCTGCCGGTCACCCATCTCCACGATCTTGCCGAGGTACATGACGGCGATCCGCTGGGAGAAGTGCCGCACCACCGCGAGGTCGTGCGCGATGAACAGGAAGGCCAGGTCGAACTCGCGCTGCAGCCCGCGCAGCAGGTTGACGATCTGCGCCTGGATCGACACGTCCAGCGCGGAGACCGGCTCGTCGGCGACGATCATCTTCGGCCGCAGCGCCAGGGCGCGGGCCACCCCGATGCGCTGGCGCTGCCCGCCGGAGAACTCGTGCGGGAAGCGGTTGTAGTGCTCGGGGTTGAGCCCGACGATCTCCAGCAGCTCCTGGACCCGCTTGCGCATGCCGCCGGGCGGGTTGATCCGGTTGACCGCGAGCGGCATCGAGACGATCCGGGCGACCGTGTGGCGCGGGTTCAGCGAGGAGTACGGGTCCTGGAAGATGATCTGGAGGTCCTGGCGGATCGGGCGCAGCGTGCGGCCCCGGAGGTGGGTGATGTCCCGGCCCTCGAAGACGATCTTCCCGCCGGTCGGTTCGAGTAGCCGGACGATCGCCCGGCCGGTGGTGGTCTTGCCGCAGCCGGACTCGCCGACAAGACCGAGCGTCTCGCCGGGAGCCACGGTGAAGTCGACGCCGTCGACGGCGCGGACCGCGCCGGCCGACTGGAAGAACTTGCCCCGGACCGGGAAGTGTTTGATGAGGCCCTCCACCCGCAGCAGCGGTTCGCGGGCGGGCCGGCGCTCGGCGAGCGCGGTATCGGACGGCGCGTTCTGGATGTCGGTCACGCCAGCTCCTCACTCACGACCGCCACCCCGGTCTCCGCGATCTCCTGCACGTAGGTCTCCTTGCGGAACTGGTCGGGCAGGTGGCACGCCACCAGGTGACCGCGCTCGCGCTGGACCGGGAGAAGCTCGGGTACCTCCAGGTCGCACGGCCCGCCGTTCAGCATCGCGTACCGGCAGCGCGGGTGGAACGGGCAGCCCGGCGGCAGGTTGATCAGGCTGGGTGGGTTGCCCTTGATCGGCACCAGGTCGGCCTCGGAGTCCCCGTGCACCGACGGGATGCTGGACAGCAGCCCCCACGTGTAGGGCATCTGCGCCGCCCGCAGCACCTGCTCGGCGGTGCCGTACTCCACGGCCCGCCCGCCGTACATGACCAGGACGTCGTCGGCCACCTGGGCGACCACCCCGAGGTCGTGGGTGATCAGGATGATCGCCGAGTTGAACTCCTTCTGCAGGTCCTCCAGCAGGTCGAGGATCTGCGCCTGGACGGTGACGTCCAGCGCGGTGGTCGGCTCGTCGGCGATGAGCAGGTCGGGGTTGTTGATCAGGGCCATCGCGATCATCGCGCGCTGGCGCATGCCGCCGGAGAACTCGTGCGGGTACTGGGCGAAGCGGCGTTGCGGCTGCGGGATGCCCACCCGGTCGAGCATCTCGATCGCGCGGATCCGGGCGGCCGCCTTGCTCACGTTGTGGTGGATCCGGTACGCCTCCACGATCTGGCGCCCGATCGTGTAGTACGGGTGCAGCGAGGACAGCGGATCCTGGAAGATCATCGCCATTTCCTGGCCGCGCATCCGGCGGATCTTGTCGTCCGGCATCCGGAGCACTTCCTTGCCGCCGACCCAGATCTCGCCGCCCGTCGCGGTGCGCTTGCGGTTGTGCAGGCCCATGATCGACAGGCTGGTGACGCTCTTACCCGAGCCGGACTCGCCGACGATTCCGAGCGTCTTGCCGCGCTCCAGGTCGAAGGAGACCCCGTCGACGGCCTTCACCACACCGTCCTCCGTGGCGAACCGCACCCGTAGGTCCTTCACCTGCAGGTACGGGCCGGAGCGGCGGGTACCGGTGGGGGTGGTGAGGTCAATCGTCATGGGTGGTCCTTGTCAGCCGAGCTTCACCCGGGGGTCGATGAAGGCGTACAGCATATCGACAATAACGGTGGAGACCACCAGGAACGAGGCGGCGATCAGGACCGTCGCCATCACCACCGGTAGGTTGAGATTTCCGATCGCGTCGACCGCGATCTTGCCCATGCCCCGGAGGCTGAACGTGGTCTCGGTGATCACCACGCCGCCCAGGTTGACCCCGAGGTCCAGGCCGGCGATCGTCACGATCGGCGTGATGGCGGCCCGCAGCGCGTGCCGGAAGTTGACGGTGCGCGGCGGGACGCCCTTGGCCCGGGCGGTGCGGACGAAGTCCTCGGACAGCGTCTCCAGCATCTGGGCCCGGGAGAGCCGCGCGTAGATCGCCGAGTTGATGATGCCGAGGGTGAACCACGGCAGGATGAGCCCGTAGGCCCACGCGAAGGGGTTGTCGAGCGGGCTGGTATAGCTCGGCCGGGGGAGCCAGCGCAGGCCGTAGACGAAGACGGCCATCAGGACCAGGCCGAGTACGTAGATCTGGGTCGACGCACCGCCGAGCGCGAACCCGATGGAGAACTTGTCCAGCGGGCTGCCGCGTCTCAGCGCGGCGGCGGTGCCGAGGGTGACGCCGATGCCGAGCCAGACGACCGCGGCCCCGAGCACGATGCTGACCGAGATGGGCAGGCCCTGCTTGACGATGTCGAGGACGGCCTGGCCGGTGCGGAAGGAGACGCCCAGGCACGGCGCCGGGCAATCGATCTTGTCGTCGCCGGTGCCGACCGTACGACCGGCGAAGATGCCCTTCATGTAGTCGCCGTACTGGGCGACGAGCGGCCGGTCCAGGCCCAGCGCCTTGCTGATCTTTTCCTGAGTGTCCTGCGGGCAGATCCGGTTGCCGCACATCGTGGCCGCCGGGTTGGACGGTACCGCGAAGAACAGCAGGAACGTGGTCACCGAGATCGCGAACAGCGTCAGCACGGCGAGCAGTACGCGCCGGATGAAGAACCGCAACATGGCAGGGCCTGGCCTTCCGGGTGGTCCCGTGGGCGGCCGGCGGGAAGCCGGCCGCCCACGGGGTGGTGCGTGTGTCTAATCGACGGAGCTACGGATCAGGACATCGCGTAGGCGTCGACCAGGTTGGGGTTGGCGAACAGCGGGCTGACGAACGTGCCGCCGACCTTGCTGCCGTGCAGGATGTAGGCACGCGTCTGGAAGTTGGGGATCGTGGCCGCGTACTTGGTCATGATCTCCTGGTCCAGCTCGCCGTACTTGTCGGCGGCCGCCGCCCGGTCCGGCTCCTTCGCCAGGTCGTCCAGCTTCTTGTTGATGTCGGGCTGGTTGAAGTAGCAGGTGTTCTGGTTGCCCTTGGCCACGATCTTCTGGCCGTTGTACAGGACGTCCAGCGTGGTGTAGGCGTCCGGGTAGTCCTGGCCCCAGCCGTACCGCATCATGTCGCAGGTCGTCGTCTTGTCACCGATGGTCGTGTAGTACGCCGACCGGTCGATGGGGTTGAAGACGACCTGGATGCCCGCGCGGGCCATCGCCTGCTGGATGACCACCGCGTACTGCTGCTGCGTCTGGGTGTTGGCGAAGCAGTAGGTCAGCTTCGGGGTCTGCCCGCCCAGCAGCTCCTTGGCCTTGGCCACGTCACCGTGGCCGTCCGCGCTCGGGTAGGCGTCGTACTTCTTGTACCCGGGCGCGACCGGCGCCATGATGGCGGTCGCCGGGGCGGCCACCGCACTGCCGCCGACAGCGGTGATCATCGCGCCGCGGTCGAAGGCGTAGTTGAGCGCCTGCCGGACCTTGAGGTCCGTCACTCGCGTGTTGTTGATGTTGACGTAGTCGACGAACGGGGTCGCGCCGCTGATGACCCGCTTCGACAGGGCCTGGTCGTTCTGCACGGTCGAGATGTCGGCCTGCGCCACGTTGGCGGTACCCACCGCGAACTGGTCCGCGCCCTGGTCGGCGATCAGCCGCTTGGTCTGGTCGTTGCGGCTGGGCGAGAAGTCGAAGACCCAGGCGTCGGCGTACTGGTGCCGGATCGCGTCGGTGTTCGGGTCCCAGTTCGGGTTCTTCTTCAGGGTCAGCTTGGTCGACCCGTCGTAGGCGCCGTCCTGCGTGTACGGGCCGGTGGAGACCCAGGCGCGGTCGTAGGCGTCGTGGGTGTCCTTGGCGGCCGGCACTGGCGTCGTGGTGTTCAGCGCGGCGATGTACGGCATCTCCGGGTGCGGGTCCTTGAACGTGAAGACGATGGTCTTGTCGTCCGGGGTGCTGATGCCCGGGGCCGTCGTGCCGGCGGCGAACTTGTAGGTCTTGTCCGGGTCGAGGGCGAGCTGCGCGTACTGAGGGCCGTTATCGCCGTCCTTGCCGAAGGAGCGGCTGATGCCGTAGGCGATGTCCTTCGACGTGATCGGTGCGCCGTCGTCGAACTTGACGCCGTCGCGCAGGTGGTAGGTCCACTTCTTGTCGCCGTCGCTGCTCTCACCGGCGTTGGTCGCCAGGTCGCCGACCAGCTTGAGCGGACCGCCCTGCGGGTCCTCGATGTAGTAGGTCAGCGTGCGCTGCACCAGCGACAGGATCGACTGGGCGTCGGTGACGTAGGCGTTCTGCGGGTTCAAGTGCTCGGGCGCGCCGTCCTCGAGCCAGTACAGGGTGCCGCCCTTCTTGGCACCCGGGACGTCCGGCGCCGGCGTCTTACCGACCTTGCCATCCTTGTCGATGATGATGGCCGCCTGCTTCTGCGGGCCTTGACCACCACCACCGCCGCCGCCACCAGTGGTCTTCTGGCAGCCGGTGGCTGCGAGACTGATGGCCAGGGCACTGACCACCAGCGCCCGAACCCGGTATCGCACGGTTGTCTCCTTCCTCAAGCCCGCTCGTGGAAATCAGTCCGTACGGACCGACCCCAAAACGGGACAACTCAAACTCGCGTGAGCACTACTTGGACGACTTCGGGTCCAAAGCGTCGCGGAGGGCATCGCCGAACAGGTTGAAGGCGAGCACGATTATGAAGATCACCAAGCCCGGGATGACCAGGTTGGTCGGGTCGACCGCCAGCCAGTTCTGGCTGGCGGAGATGACCCTGCCCAGGTCCGGCGTCGGTTCGATGACGCCGATGTTCAGGAAGGCCAGCGCCGCCTCGGCGGTGATGGTCGCCGGGATGCCCAGCGAGAAGGTCACCAGGATCGGCGCCCACAGGTTGGGCAGGAGCTGGCGGAACATCACGTGTCCGGACCGGGCCCCGGCGGCCCGCGCCGCGTCGACGTACTCGCGCTCGCGCAGCGAGAGCACCTGACCCCGGACCAGCCGGGCGGTGTACATCCAGCCGAACAGCGAGAAGACCGTGATGATCGTGACCACCCGCTTGGTCGCCGTGACCTCGCCGTACTGGTCGGCCAGCCGGGTGTTGATCACCGGGATCACGGCCAGGCAGAACAGGAAGAACGGGAACGCCAGCATGTAGTCGATGAACCAGCTCATCACCGCGTCGACCCAGCCGCCGAAGTAGCCGGCGATGATGCCGAGCACCGTGCCGATCACGGTGGCCAGCACGGTCGACACGACCGCGATGATCAGAGAGGTGCGCAGCCCCAGCACGATCTGCATGAACAGGTCACGACCCAGGCCGGGCTCCACGCCGAAGATGTGGATGTGGTGGGAGGCGTTGTCCGCGCTGTACGTGATGCCGCCCAGGTAACCCAGCGGGGCCCCGGTCTCGTCGAGGAGTCCCGAGTTGGTCTTGTTGGCGTCGTACCCGTAGATCCACTCGATGACCGGCGCGAAGACCGCCACCCCGATGAAGAAGACCAGGACCCAGAACGAGATCACCGCCGTGCGGTCCCGGCGCAGCCGCATCATCGCCAACTGGCCGGGCGAGCGGCCGACGATGGCCTTGGCCACCGCGGGCTTGGCGTCCTCGACCTTCAGCGGCCCCGGATCCAGATCGGCGGACGGCATCTGCCCGTCGGCCCACATCGGGGTGGTTCCACCCATGGGTATCGGGTCCTCCTGCGATTCAACCGATCGATGGTCGGCCTGGAAAGACCGTAGCTGTACGGACTGGCGAACGAACATGCCGTTACACAACGGTCCGATAACAGCTACGTCACAGTCACAATGCCGATCCTCGCGCACCATCGGTAACTAGCCGACCGGCCGATGCCGCCCGTCCCCCTGGCCGTGCCTTACCTGCTCAGGTGGCCATCGTAGGCTCATCCGAACCGTCCGGAAGATCGGAGTATCCGGCCCGGCCACGGACAAAGAGCCGCTACCCGAGGAGCCTACTGCCCAGAAAATCAGTGGCGTCATGTGCACCCGGTAGACAGGCGAACAGCCCACTGGATATGTGGCGGATGTACTCGTTCAGCCTGTCCTGGCGGGCCAGCCGGGCCTGGACCGGCACGAACTGCCTGCGGGGGTCCCGCTGGTACGCCATGAAGAACAGCCCCGCCGCCAATCGGCCCAACCCGTCCGATCCGTCCACGTAGTTGTACCCGCGTCGCAACAGCCGGACGCCGCCGTTGGTGTCCGGATGGGCCAGCCGGACGTGGGCGTCCATGGCGAGCAGCGGCTCCCCGTCAGGGCCGCGCGTGGCGAAGTCGACCGGGTCGAACTCGCCGGTGCGCCCGACCGGCGCGCCGCTGCCCTTGGCCCGCCCGATGATCGCCTCCTGCTCGCCGAGCGGCGTGCGGTCCCAGCTCTCGGTGAGCATCCGGATCTTGCGGATGACCAGGTAGGAGCCACCGGCCAGCCAGTCCGGCCCGTCCCCGGGCGCCACCCACACGTGCTGCTCCAGCAGCGCGTGGTCCTCGGCTTTGAGGTTGCGGGTGCCGTCCTTGAAGCCGAACAGGTTCCGGGGCGTGTCCTGGGTGCGCGAGGTCGACGAGGTGCGCCCGAAGCCGAGCTGCGACCAGCGCACCGCGACGGTACCCATGCCGATCCGGGCCAGGTTGCGCACCGCGTGCACGGCGACCTGCGGATCGTCCGAGCAGGCCTGCACGCACAGGTCCCCGCCGGAGATCTCCGGCTGCAGGGCGTCGCGCGGGAAGGTCGGCAGGTCGGCGAAGGCCGGTGGGCGCCGGTCGGCGATGCCGAAACGGTCCCGCCCGGTGGCGTCGCGGAAGAGGCTGGTACCCACGCCGAAGGTCAGCGTGAGGCGGGCCGGCGGCAGGCCGATCGCCTCGCCGGTGTCGTCCGGGGGCGCCTCCGGGGGTCCGGCGACCGCACCGACCGGGCCCGCGTCCAGGCCGGCCGTCATCCGGGCGGCCGCCTGGGTCCACCGGCGGAACAGCTCGGCCAGCTCGGCCCGGTCCTTGGTGAGCACGTCGAACGCGACGAAGTGCAGCCGGTCCTGGGCGGGGGTGACGACGCCGGCCTGGTGTGCCCCGTGGAACGGCACGACACCGTCGCCGGCCGGTCCGGCGGCGCCCGGCGACCCGGCCGCCGGGAACTCGGCCGGTGCCACCGCGGCCGCCGCGCCCAGCCCGGCTGCGCCGACGAGGCTGGCCCCGCCGACCGCCAGCAGGTCCCGCCGGCGGGTCATTTCGCCACCACCGCGGCGACCTTGCTGACCGGCTCGCCGAGCCCGTTGAGCGCGTCGGAGAGCGCCTTGACCTGGTCCTTGCTCAACGTCTGGTAGCCGACGAAGCCGTCGCCCGACCGGTACTTGGACAGCTCCGCCTGTACCATGGCGAACCGCTCGTCCAGCGTCCTGCCCAGGGTGGAGTCGCGCTCGTCGACGTAAGGGCGCAGCGCCGCGACGGCCGCCTTGCTGCCCTCGACGTTGGCCTGGAAGTCCCACAGGTCGGTGTGCGAGTACCGGTCCTCCTCGCCGGTGAGCTTGCTCCCGGCCACCTCGTCGAGCAGCTCCTTGGCCCCGTTGGCGAGTTCCAGCGGGGTCAGTTCGACCTTGCCGACCTGCTCCTTGAGCGCGGCCACGTCCTTGGTGAGCTGGTCGGCGACGGCGGGGTCGGGCCGGACCCCGGCCCACAGGTCCTTCTCCAGCCGGTGGAACCCGGTCCACGGGGTACCGGCTTCGACGTCGTCCTCGCGGGCGTCGATCTTCGGGTCCAGGTCGCCGAAGCTCTCCGCGACCGGCTCGATCCGCTCGTACGGGGTGCGGACGACCGGGTACAGCGACTTGGCCTTGTCGATGTCGCCGGCCTTGATCGCCGCGACGAACGCGGCCGTCTGGGTCACCAGCGAGTCGGCCTGCCCCTGCACGTACTGCCGGTAGCTCTGCACGGCGGCGGCCAGCTTCTCCGACGTGGCCTGGCTCGGCGCGGTACCGGTGACGGTCAGCGTGGTGCGGATGCCGTCGCCGACCATGCCGGGCTTGCAGGCGGCCTGGTACTGCCCGGCGGTGAGGTCGACCACGAGCGTGCGGCGCAGCCCCGGGCTCACGTTCTCCACCTCGCCCACCACGCGGTCCCCGGCGCCGTAGACGTAGAACTCGGTGACCTTGGTGCCCTTGTTGGTCACCGCGAACGTGTGCCGGCCGGCCGGCAGCGTGGTCTTGGCGACCGTGCACGCGGTGTCCGACGCGGTCACCTCCAGCTCGGTGGTCTGCGGGCCGCCACC
>WNGB01000834.1_pt1 | contig 49500 bp, 35 predicted proteins | sample 5400681 | NCBI WGS metagenome assembly WNGB01 (sample SAMN13153367, study PRJNA577476) | soil metagenome | isolation source: 115 cm soil or saprolite under grassland replicate 2 | place: USA:California | collected 2016-06-15
CGCCCGCGCTCGCGTAGAACGCGCCCGCGCTCAACCGCATGTCGAAGCGCGACGAGGCGCCGTACGCATACCCGTGGACCTCACGCAGGTTATTGTTCAGCCGTGATGTAAACGCCTCGCCGAGGATCGTGTTCAGCACCCGCAGCGCGAAGTAATCGGGCGTGGAGCGCGGCACGCCGATCCAGCCGATGCGGACCTGCGACTGCGCGGCGCCGGGCTTATCGACGACGTACACGCGGCGGGCGGTAAGCTGCGGCGCTGGTGCGACTGCGGCCGTCTTTGCGGCGGCGGCTGACTTCCATGCGCCGAGCGTGCGCTCCAGCATCGGCACCACTTTCGCCGCGGTGACGTCACCGGCGACCACGAGCATGGCGTTCGCCGGATTGAACTGTGACGCGTGGAACGCCTTCAGGTCGGCAACGGTGAACGACTTGAGCGATGCTGCGGTTCCCAGCACTGGCGTGCCGTAACGGTGCTGCGGCCCGAAGACCAGCCGCGGGAACGCGACCTGCACGAGCTCCTCCGGATCGTCCTCCATCTCGAGGAGAGACGCGAGCCGCTCGTCGCGAAGGCGTTTCAGTTCCGCCTCCGGAAACGTCGGCCGGGCGATGACGTCCGCCATGATCGGCAGCGCGTCGCCGAGGCGGGAGATCGGTACGTGCAGGTCCACGTACGTCGCATCTACCGATCCCCTAGTGGACAGCGCGGCGCCAAGGAAATCGATCGCGTCGGAGATCTCGAGGGCGTTCCGAGACCCGGCCCCCTCGTCGAGCATGTCCGCCGTCAAGCTGGCGAGTCCAAACTTGCCGGCGGGATCGGCGGCGACGCCCGTGCGAATGGCGAGCTCGAGGTGTACGGTCGGCACCTTGTGCACGCCCATCACCCAGACCTGGAGACCGTTCGAAAGCGTCCGCTTCTCGATCGCCGGAAGCTTCAGCGACGGGGCGGGCCCGACCGCGGGTGGTTTCGATCGGTCAGCCGGCTGTTGCGCAAGGAGCCCGGAACTCGCAATGGCGCCGCTGAGTACGCACCACACGAAGAGGCTTCGAACCCTCGTGCCTTTGTGCCTTCGCGTCCAGCCGTCAGCGCGTCCAGCAGTCATTTCTTTGGCTCCACCACGAGCTCAACTCGTTTGTCGAGCGGCAGGAACCGCGTCGCGGCCGCGGTGATGTCGTCCGGCGAAAGCGCGCGGTAGCGCGACAGGTCCTCGTTGAAGTAGCCGGGATTGCCGGCACCGACGTAGTAGCTGTTCAACTGATCGCCGACGCCGCCGAAGTTGCCGACGCGCTCCATGCGGTCGTAGAAGGAAGACTCGATCTGGTTGATGGCGCGCCGGAATTCCCGCTCGGCCGGCGCCGCCTGCTGGATCTTCTTGATCTCCTCGTCCACGATCGCCCGGATCCGCGCGATGTCGGCGTCGGGCCGCGCGGTCACGATCACCTGGTATTCGGAGTTCAGCGCCTTCGACGCCTGGAACGCGGTGACGTCCTGCGCGATCTGCAGCTCGTACACGAGACGTTTGTAGAGCCGCGAGTTCTTTCCCCCCGCCAGCACTGACGACAGCACGTCGAGCTCCGCGTCACCCGGCGCGAAGTGCGCAGGCGTGATCCACGTCAGGTAAAGCCGCGGCAGCTGCACGCGATCCTGGATCGTCTTCTTGCGTACCTCGTTGAGCGTGGGGTGCGGATAGTCGATCGGCGGCACGACAGCCTTTCCCGGCTTCACGTCGGCAAACCATTTCTCTACGGCGGCGCGCGTTTTTGCGGGGTCGATATCCCCGGCCACGACCAGGCTCGCATTCGCGGGCTGGTAATACATGCGGAAGAATTGGACGACGTCCTCGTAGCTCGCGGCCGTGAGGTCCTCCGTGTAGCCGATCGTCGGCCATCGATATGGATGCCCCTTCGGGTAGAGCATCTCCGCGATCTCGATCGACGACATTCCATACGGCGCGTTTTCGTAGCTCTGGCGGCGTTCGTTCTTGACGACGTCGCGCTGCGCGTCGACGGTTTTGGGGGACATCGCCTCGATCAAGTACGCCATGCGGTCCGATTCGAGGAAGAGCGCGAGATCGAGCGCATTGGACGGGATGTCGATGTAGTAGTTCGTGCGGTCCTCCGCGGTCGACGCGTTGTTGGTCCCGCCCGCGGCCTCCAGCAGCTGATCGAAGTCGCCGTATTTGGCGTTCTTCGACCCCATGAACATCAGGTGCTCGAAGAGATGCGCGAACCCGGTGCGTCCGGGCTTCTCGCGCGCGGAGCCGACCTCATACCAGACGTTGACCGTCAGCAGCGGCACGGTGTGATCCTCGTGCAGGATCACGTGCAGGCCGTTGGGGAGCGTGAACTGGGTAAACGGGACCTCGAGGCGTGGTCCCGCCGCCGGTTGCGGCGTGGCCTGAAGCAACAGCCCGACAAGAAGCGCGGTGTGCAGCATTGATTAAGAATACGCTAGGCATGGTGTTCTCGACGCGCGTCCCCATCGATCGGCGGCCCAACGACCTGTCCCTGGCGCTGGCGCGCGCGAGGGAGCGCGGTCCGCTCATCGATCTGACGATCAGCAACCCTACGCGTGCCGGCTTTTCGTATCCCGGCGATCTGCTGACGCCCCTCGGTGACGCGGCGGGTCTCACTTACAACGCGGCTGCCTTCGGACTGCCCGAGGCGCGCGAGGCGGTAGCAGAAACGTTTGCGGCACGCGGACTCGACATTGCGGCGGACCGCATCATCCTGACGGCGAGCACCAGCGAAGCGTACTCAATCCTCTTCAAGTTGCTTTGCGAGCCCGGAGCGTCGACCGCTTTGACGCCGATTCCAAGCTACCCGCTCTTCGATCACCTGACTGCGCTCGACGGCGTCCACCAGGCCCGTTACGCGCTGGACTACCACGGCGCCTGGGCGATCGATTTCCACTCGCTCGACCACGTGTGGCAACCGGCGACACATTGTGTGCTCGCCGTCACACCAAACAATCCGACCGGATCGATTCTGCGCAGCGGCGACGCGGACGAGCTCGCGCAGCGGTGCGCCTCACGCGACGCGGCACTCATTCTCGATGAAGTGTTCTGCGATTTTCCGCTTGGCGGGACGTTCGAGGAGCCCGCGGCGCTGCGTTCGCCGCCATGTCTCACGTTCCGTCTCGGCGGGCTATCAAAAACGATTGGATTGCCGCAGGTGAAGCTTGGATGGATCGCCGTCCATGGTCCTGCGCCGGCCGTTACCGAGGCGCTCGATCGGCTCGAGTTGATCTGCGACACCTACCTGTCGGTTTCCACGCCCGTCCAGCTCGCCGTACGGCGGCTCCTCGATCGCGGCGCGGGGGTCCGCGCGCAGATCCTCGAACGCGTGCGCCGCAATTACACCGCGCTCGGCTCGATCGTTGCTATGGGGAGCGGCGGAGGAACTGTGCTTCCTGCGGACGGTGGATGGTCGGCGGTGATACGCGTTCCGGCGACGCGCTCCGAAGAGGCGCTCGTCCTGGATCTTCTCGAAAAGGATGCCGTGGTCGTGCATCCGGGGTATTTCTTCGATTTCCCGCACGAGGCCTTCCTCGTCGTCAGCCTGCTGCCGACGGCGGATGAATTCGCACGCGGCGTGGGGTTAGTGCAGGATCGCCTGAATGCCGCGTGATTTCTTCCAGGGCCGGCATGCCGGCCTGCTCGTGCCGCTGTTCTCCATTCCGTCGCGCGAGAGCTGGGGCATCGGCGAGATCGCGGACCTGCCGAAGCTGGGCGACTGGATGGAGGAGGCGGGATTCTCGTTCGTGCAACTCCTGCCGATCAACGAAATGGCGGACGGGCAGAACTCGCCGTATTCGGCGATGAGCGCGATGGCGATCGATCCCATCTTCATCGCGCCCGCGGCGGTTCCCGAGATCCAGGCGCTCGGCGGCGAGGGGCTGTTGACCGATGACGAGCGCGCGGCGCTGAAGCAGGCGCGCGAGGCGGCGGCGATCGATTACAGCACGGTCAGGAGCATCAAGATTCGAGCGCTGCGCGCCGCGTTCGAACGGTTCCGCGTCAACGAGTGGGAGAAGAATACGCGGCGTGCGCATCGGCTGAAACTGTTCCTCGACCGCGCGAGATGGTGGCTCGACGACTACGTGCTGTATCGGGCGCTCCACGCGCGCGAGCAGGGGCGCTACTGGCGCGAGTGGCCGGAGCCAATTCGCGATCGCATTCCGCCCGCGCTGATGCGCGCGCGCCAGGAACTGTCGGAAGAGATCCTCTTTTATTCGTATCTGCAGTGGATCGCCGCGGATCAATGGGCTGAGGCGCGCGACGCGTGCGCCGTTGGCGTGTTCGGCGACTTCCCGTTCATGGTCAGCGGCGACAGCGCGGATGTCTGGGCGCGCCAGCATGATTTCCGGTTCGACGCGTCCGTCGGCGCGCCGCCCGACGCGTTTTCGGAGACGGGGCAGGACTGGGGATTTCCCGCGTATCGCTGGTCGACGATCGCGGCCGGCGGGTTCCGCTGGCTGGCGGCGCGCGCCCGGCGCAGCGCGGAGTTGTACGACGGCTATCGCGTCGATCACCTCGTCGGGTTTTTCCGCACCTACGTCCGGGAGAGAAGCGGCGAAGCGGCGTTCGTGCCTGCAGAGCAGCACGAGCAGGCGCTGCAAGGGGAGCGCGTGCTCGACGTGCTCAGCGCCACCGGCGCGCGGATCATCGCGGAGGATCTCGGCGTGATCCCCGACTTCGTCCGCGAGACGCTGAAGCGTCTCGAAATCCCCGGCTTCAAGGTGCTGCGATGGGAGCGGTCGTGGGACGAGGAAGGGCAACCGTTCAAGAATCCGGCCGAGTACCCGCCCATATCGGTGGCGACGAGCGGCACGCACGATACCGAACCTCTGGCGGAGTGGTGGGACGAGGCGCCGGTCGAGGAGCGCCGCGCGGCGGCATCGATCGTGTGCATGGATCCGCCCGGTTGCGATCCGGAGACGCCGTTCAACGACGTGACGCGCGACGCGATTCTGCAGGTCCTCTACGCTTCCGCATCCGACATCGTCCTGCTCCCGGTGAACGACATCTTCGGATGGCGGGATCGGATCAACACGCCCGCCGTGATCAGCGACTGTAACTGGACGTGGCGCTTGCCGTGGCCCATCGAGGAACTGTCGCGCGAGCCGCAGGGACGCGAACGCGCCGCCTTCACCCGCGCGCTGACGCAGAAGCACGGCCGATAGTGCCGCTAATGATAGACGCTGCCAGACTTGCCCTTCCAGATTCGATACACGTTGACCAGATAAATACTGACTATCGCGAGCCCGACGAGATAGATCACCAGCGCGATGCGCAGGCTGTGCGGCGGCGCAGCCGCGTTCGCGATTCGCCGAACAGGAAGACGCCGAGCAGGGACGATTCCGCGAAGAAGGCGAAGACCCCTTCCATGAAGAGCGTCTGGCCGACGACAGGTCCCGCGTATTTCGCGAACCTCGCCCAGTTCGTGCCGAACTGGAACTCCATTGGAATGCCGGTGACCACGCCGGCGGCAAACGTGATCGCGAAGATGCGCGCCCAGAACCGCGCCGCCGTACCGTACAGAGGATTGCCGGAGCGCAGCTCGATCGTCTTGAGAACCGCAATCATCACCCCGAGCCCCATCGTCAGGATGGGGAACAGGTAATGGAACATGATCGTGAACGCGAACTGCCATCGCGCGGCGATCGCGGCGTCGGTCATCCGCTCACCACGGCGAGTCGGGGAAGCGGACGAACGGCGCGCGCTTGCGGTCCAGGCCATCCATGCGGAGCAGCCACATCCCGATCCCCGCCGCACCCTGCATGTAGCCTGTCTGCGCGACGAGCAGCCCCGGTCGAATGCGGTGCTCCGCCTGGATCCATCGCGTGCCGTGATCGTCGCGCGTCGCGCGCGCCAGGAGATCGGCCGTCATCTTTTGTGCGAACTCCAGGTGTTTCGGATCCCTGGTCACACCGTAAAAATCGAGCATGAACTGCGCGACGCCGGCGGATCCACAGCATTGACTGACGTTGTTCCAGAAGCCGGGGGTGCGCTGTTCCGGAATGCCGCTGGTCAGGATTGCGTTCGCGGACTTGTGCACCCACGACAGCCAGGTCTTGTCGTCCGTCGCCAGCGCCAGCTGATAGAAGAGTCGTGCCGTGCCTGTGGGGCCATGGCACCACCCGAGATAATAGAGGTCAAGGCCATCCGGCTGATTGTGCTGAACGAGGCAGATGTCCCCGTCAGTCTTCGCGATAGCCTGCAGATAGTGCGCGCCCGCGAGCGCGCCGTCGAGGAACCGCGGCTCGCGCGTAGCGCGATAGAGAGTCGCGAGAAAATACGAGATCCCGGCAGTACCGTGGGAGAAATTCGGCATCAGCCGCGGGAATGCGGGATCCATCGCCCACTTGATGCCTCCCTTATCGGCGATACCGAGCGCGAGCAGCCGATCGCCCGCGCGGATCGCAAGCGGCTTGGCCGTCGGATCGTGCAGCGTCTGGTCGGCATAGAGGAGGAACAGGCCGATCCCGGCATTGCCGGCAATGATGTCGGTCGTGTTGCTCCACTGCACGCCGTTCCCGACAGAACCAGCGCGTTCCGACAGCACGCGAACCGCATCCAGCGCCCCCTTGCGATATTTCTCGTCATTCGTCGCGCGCCAGGTTTCGCCGAGCGTGAACCCGAGGCCTGCAACCCCTTCGTAGAGGCCCATGCCTCTCTCGGACGGCACTTTCGTCAGCAGTTCGTCTGCCCCCTTTTTCGCCTCGTCGAGATACGCGAGGTCACCCGTCGCATGATGCAGTTCGAGCAGGAACAGGATGACCCCCGGCGAGCCGCTGTAGAGGGCAGTGCTGATCGATTTCGGATCGCTGGGGTCCGAGGGCCACGCGTATCCAAACAATGTGGTCACGCGAGAGGAGCGAATCCACTTCTCCGCATCGACCGCCACGTCCCGGTAGGCGACGGGAGGCCTGGGCTGCGCCGCGATGCGCGCGCCCGCGACCAGGGCCGCGAAACCGAGGATCCAGACTGCCGCGACGACCCTGAATTTCATGGCGGAACTATAACCCCTCTGGTACGCGTGTTGCGACACAAGCCGGGGTGGCGGATCTCTGTCGGCGGCTCCGGGAGGCGCGGGAGCGAGCGGGGCTCTCGATCCAGGAGATTTCCGCGCGAACGAAGATCAGCGTTGCCGCGCTTCATGCGCTCGAGCTCGGGCAATTTGACCGTCTTCCGGGTGATTTCTACACCCGTGCGTTTCTCAAAACCTACGCTCGCGAAGTACACCTCTCTGCAGAGGACATCGTCCGCGAGTACGACGAGATCACCGCGCCGCCTGAGCCAGCCATCCCAGCGGGCCGTGTGTCACCAAGGGTTACAGCTCAGCAGAATCCGGACGAGACTATTGACCTCAGGGATGCGCGCGAAATCCTGCCAGTACCGCGGTCGCTCATTGTGCGGATACCGCGAGATTCCAACGTGTGGGCGGGCGCCGTCCTTGTCGGGCTCGTCGCCGTCGGGGCGGCACTCGCATTCCGTCCCGGAACACATGCGCGTCGCGCGGAACCGGGAACGGTGGCCACCGCCGGGGTCGCGGAGCTGCCAGCACCAGCCGGTACCTCGGGACGGAATCCGCCGCCAGCCGACAAGCTTACGATCGATATCCAGCCGACCGCGCCCATCTGGGTCGCCGCCACGGCCGACGGTAACAGCGTGATCTACCGGTTGCTCAAGCCGGGGGAACACGTCATCGTCGACGCCCAGCGCGAGTTGTCGTTCCGGATCGGCAACGCCGGCGCGTTCATCTACGCGATCAACGGCGTGCCGGGCAAGTTGCTGGGCGGTCCGGACGAAGTTCGCGAATTCGAGATCACGCGCGACAACTACCTCACCTACCGGCGTTGATGTCAGGGGTAGAATCCCCCGATGCTTCGCTGCCTGACTATCACGCTCGCGCTGTCGTCAACCCTCGTCTCCGCTCAAACAACCGACTGGAAAGGTGTTGAAGCCGAAGCGCTCAAGACGCTCCAGGGTTATGTGCGGATCAACACATCGAATCCGCCCGGTGACGTAACGAAGGCCGCGGACTATCTGTCTGCAATCCTCCAGCGCGAAGGCATCGCGGTGAAGCGGTACGAATCCGCTCCGGGACGATCGATCCTTCTCGCGCGGCTGAAGGGAAACGGGACCGGCGGAAACGCAATCCTGTTTGAAAGCCACATGGATGTCGTCCCGACCGATCCATCGCGGTGGAAGCAGGATCCGTTCGGCGCGGAGATCGCTGACGGCAAGATCTGGGGCCGCGGCACGATCGACATGAAAGGGATCGGCACGTCGTATCTCTACGCGTTCATCATGCTGCACCGGTTGAAGGTGCCGCTGACGCGCGACGTGCTGCTCATGTTCGTGCCCGACGAGGAAGTCGGCGGCGCGCTGGGCGCGGAGTGGATGCGCAAGAACCACTACGGCGAACTCGATCCGGAGTATGTCATCGACGAAGGGGGGTTCGGCAGTCGCGACATGTTCACGGCTGGAAAGCTCGTCTTCGGCATCTCCGTCGCCGAGAAAAAGATCATGTGGCTCAAGCTGCGCGCAGAAGGCGTCGCGGGACATGGATCGCAGCCGCACGATCAGAACCCGAACGATCACCTGCTGCGAGCGCTGTCACGCCTGTTCGCCGAACCGGTAAGCGCCGCGCCGTTCGGCGTCGTGACCACGATGAAGCAGCGGATAGGCGGTCCGCTGACGGCGAACAAGTTCAACAACGCCATCCAGCACTCGACGATTTCACTGACAAGCCTCCGTTCCGGCGTGGGTGATCCGCCGCGCGTCAACGTGATTCCATCCGTCGCCGAAGCGACGATCGACTGCCGAGTGCTGCCGGGAACGTCGGCGCAGCAGTGGCTGAAGGAAATCGAACGGCGGCTCGCTGACCCGACGATCAAGATCGAAGTGATCAACGCGGGCGAGGACCCGGTCGTGAGCCCGCAGGACACACCGCTCTATCGCGCGCTCGAGTCCGCGGTGAAGCGGCATCACCCGGACGCTGTCGTCACGCCGATGACCGTCCCGTACGGCACGGACGGCAATGGGTTCCGCCCGCGCGGCGTAAAGACCTACGGATTCTTTCCCGGGATCATTCCCTCGGCCTCGATCCTCTCCATGCACGGCGACGCGGAGTTCATACCGATCGACGCGCTGGGACCGGCCATCCAGATCCTGTTCGAAGCGGTGAAAGAGACGGCGTCGAAGTAGAGCGTGTTACGGCGCGTAGATTGTCACGGCGCCTGTTCCAAAGGCAGCGCCGTTGATGCGCACGAATCGCGCGTGTATGTCCGGAATGAGGATCCGCAGCGGAACGACAAGCGGCTCCGAAAGCGCGCCGATAAGTGCCAGGCCTCCCGGAGGCTCGTCCGCTGCGATCGTCCACGTCTCGCCATCGGCCGACGTCTCGACGCGCACCGTCCGGTAGAGCAGTGAAACGTGTCCGCGGGTGCGAAGATCGACGGCGCGGATCGTCTGCGATCGGCCAAGGTCGACGACGATCCACCCCGCATCGATGCTCACGTGCGACAGAGGCAGCGCCATGCCCACGGTGATCTGTCGTGGATACGATGCTGCGGGCAGCGAGTACAGACGTCCTCCAGCGCTGACCCCCATCATCGTCGCGTCGTTCTGCGCGTCCATGAACGCCGTCCATTCAGGCGCCTCGGGGCCGTTGGCAACAGCTATATATAGAGGATGCCCGCGGCGCAGCTCCGTGAGCACTGAAGGATCCTTGCGCCGCAGAGCCCACTCGATAATGTTGGCGTGAGGCGGCACATAGCCCGCATAGCCATTCACGACGGGCAGCCGGTGCATCATGCCGCGATAGATCGCGCGCACGTTCACGTTGTCGTCGGTAATCGGCAGCTCGAGCACCCGTCCATTCCTGCTGATGGCGACACCGAAGGGTCCCGGCGGCGCGCCGAGCGGCATCGCAACGATCCAACCATCAGCGAGCAGGCCCAGTACCGCCACGGCGCCGACCCATCGTCCGTGCCGCGGATACGCACGCGCAATCCCCGAGATCGTGATACCCGCCGCAACGGCCAGGCACAGGGTCGTCAACATGAAGAACCGCTCCGGCACGCGCAGACCGGAAAAGCCTGGAAGCCACGCGATCCATGCGTACGCGTGCCAAAGCGTCGCGACCGACACTTGCTCGACCGAGGGACCGAAAGCCATCCACGTCATCAGCAATGCCGCTGCGAGATAGAAGGCCAACACCCGACGGCTGATCACGGCGTCGCGCCGCAATGCAATCGGGATTGCCGCCACCACGATCAGCACTATCGCGATACCCGGGAAGAGGAAGTCTTCCTGCGTCATCGCTTCGCGCTTCGGCCAGAACCGCAGCAGCGGCCCCGCATTCAAAAACGATCCCGGGTGCGCGGAGAACATCTGCATCTCCGTCCGGGTGCGGCCCAGGCCGAGGCGATGCTGCACGTCGTAATACTTCAGCAGCACGGGCACGAGCGGAAGAGAGAACAGCAGCCAGGTGATCGCTACGGTGACGGCGCGTCGCGGCTGCGTGCGCCACGGCGTGAAGAAGATGACCCATGCCCCGAGCAGCACCGGCAGGAAGAACATGTAGTAGCCGTTCGTGAGCGATTGCAACAGCCACGAGACGCCGAAGAGCGCAAGCCAGCGGCGGCGGCCATCTTCGTAGAACGCGTGGAGGCCAACGAGCGCGAGCGGCAGCCACCACGTCACGAGCAGGTGCAGGTGCGCCAGCTGCGATGCGCGGTAGGGAGCGAATCCGAATGCGATTCCCGCGCAATACGCCCCCGCGCCGCTGCCGGTCAACCGTCGGACGAGTGCGTGCGCGGCGAGCGCGGACCACCACGCCGAAAGGATCAAAAGAACGTTGTACGCAAGCAGTGGTGAGCCGCCGAGCCACTGGATCGGGGAGGAGACGATCCCCATCCCTGCCCCGTGCTCGGTCAGCGCGAGCGAATCGCGCAGCGGCCAATAGAACGGCGCCTGCCACATCGCAACCGTGAGTGGGACGACGTGCGCCTGCCACCAGAGGAGGTAGGTAACGAGCAGCGGATCGCCGGGATCGTGCGCGAAGCGGTTACTGAGATGGAGAGGAAGAGGCCACGTCCACGCGAGCGCCAGCAGAAGGTAGACGGCCGCAGGCGCGAGGACTCGCGGCCGGATATGAACGCTACTGGCCAGTGCCGCCTCGGCCGGCGAACGACGCGGCGATCGTGGCGTTCTTCATCATCAGCTTCCGCGGCAGAGCATAAGAACTTGATCACAGAAACGCAAACCGCTCGACACGGTTGTAAACGCGCACACGGCGGACACTTTTGTGAGCGCGCGCGGAACTGCTGCTGGCGGCGTAAGTTGCGGCGATCCGTGTGCGCGGACCGGCGTGGTCCGGTGGTTGCACAACGCCACTGGACGAAGGATCGAGACCAATGACACCCCTGTCCGCGACCGCCGAGCAGCCGGAAGCTCCGCTCTTCACCGACGGCCTCGGCGACCGCGTCGTCGCGGTTGACGCGGCGACCGGCGATCTGCTGCAGATCCTCCGGGTGCGCCCGCAGCTGCTGGCCGTCCCGTCATTCGAGTTCGCACTGCGCGAGCGCGCGGCGCGCCTCGCCAATTTCCGCCACGCGTATTACGGGCGCGTGCGCCGAATCGATCGCCAACCCGCGGGGCTCGCGATCGTGTCGGACCACGTCGAGGGTGTTCGGCTTTCCGAGATGCTGCGCGTCGCCTCCGAGCGCAAGCTGCAGCTGGATCTCAACGCTGCGCTGTGCCTGCTGCGGCAGCTCGTCCCCTCGCTCGCGCTGCTGCACGAAAATGCACGCGATGTCGCGCATGGCCTCGTTGGCCCCGAGCGGCTGATCGTCACCCCGCGTGCGCGGCTCGTCGTCGTCGAGCACGTGCTCGGATCGGCGGTCGAGCAGCTGCAGTTCAATCGCGAGCGGTTGTGGCAGGAGCTCCGCGTGTCGCTCCCGCCGTCGGTGGGCGCCGGCCGTTTCGATCATCGCGCGGACGTGACGGCGATCGGTCTCGTCGCGCTCGCGCTCGTCCTCGGCCGCCCGATCGGGGCCGATGAATATCCGCATCGGGTCGGCCAGCTGCTGAACGGCGCGCGTGCGCGTTCTGCGGGCACCGCGGATCAGCCGCTGCCTGCCGCGCTCCACAACTGGATCGCGCGTGCGTTGCAGCTCGATCCGCGACAGGGATTCACGTCCGCGACGGATGCGCAGGTCGCCCTCGAGGATGCACTGTCGGAGGACTCGGAGTTCGTCGCGGCGCCCGTCGCGCTCGAAACGTTCCTCTCGCGCTATATCGCGGCGATGCTCGAACCGGTTGTGCCGTCCGTCGTGGCCGCTCCGGCGCCCGTCTCGATTGCGCCGACCGTTGCGCCCGTGCCGGTGCCCCCTCCACCGCCAGCGCCTCCCGTCGCCGTGGCGCCACCTGAAGTTAAAACTCCTGAAGTAAAGCCCGCGGCGCGCGTCGAACCGCCCGCTCCAATCGCGGCGCCCATGAATCTGCCGATCGTGAGCGCACCGCCGGTTGTCGTGCCGCCTGCGCCAAAGCCGGTTGCAGTGAAGCCCGCCGTTCCTGCGCCGCCGGCCCTTGTGGAAGCACCGCCGGTTGCTCCTGCTCCCGTCGTCCCCGCGCGCGATATCACCGAACTGCTCAAGGACTTCGACATCCCCAAGCCCGCGGCCGCGCACGATACGCGCCCGGATCCCGTGCCCTATTTCGAACCTCGGCGTCCGCGCTTCGCCGGATGGATGCGCATCGCGGCGATCGTGGTCGCCACGATCGCGGTGGGCGGCGGCTACTTCGCGTGGCGCGGGAACACGAAGCCCGTCGCGCCGACGCTCGGCACGTTGTCGATGCAGACGAACCCGCCGGGTGTCGCCGTTTTCGTTGACGGCGTCTCGCGCGGCAACACGCCGGCGCGCCTGTCCCTTACCCCGGGTTCGCACATCGTCGAGCTCCGCGGGCGCGGCGTGCCGCGCGTGATTCCGGTGACGGTGGCGGCCGGTGTCGAAGCGTCGCAGTACCTGGAATTGCCCGAGACGCCGTCGGCGGGAAGTCTGCTCGTGCAGTCGGATCCCGCGGGTGCGCGCGTCAGTGTTGATGGCGTTGACAAGGGCATCGCGCCCGTGAGCGTCGCCGACCTCGCGCCGGGTGAGCACGACGTCGTGTTGCAGGCGGACGGCGGCCCCCCGGTGAAACAGCGCGTCGTCATCCAGGCGGGCGTGACCTCTTCAGTGCTCGCGCCGGTGACCACCGCGAGTGCGGGTCCCGTGTCCGGCTGGCTGTCAGTAAAGTCTTCAGTCGCGATTGAGATCCACGAAAACGGACGCCTCGTAGGTACCACCGATTCCGACCGCATCATGATGGCGGCCGGACGCCATGAGATTCACCTCGTCAACGAGACGCTTGGGTACGACGCGACGCGGACGATCCAGGTGCCTCCCGGAAAAACCGTGCCGATCTCCGTCGAGATGCCGCAGGGCATGATCAACGTGAACGCGGCGCCGTGGGCCGAAGTTTGGATCGACGGCCGCCGCGCCGGCGAAACGCCGATTGGCAATTTTCCGATCTCGATCGGGCCGCATGAAATCGTGTTCCGTCATCCGCAGCTTGGCGAGAAGCGCCAGGCGGTGTCCGTCACGCTGAAGGCGCCCGTCCGCCTCAGCGTCGACATGAAGTGAGCAACACCATGTTCGCACCCCTTCGACGCCTCATCATTCCGTTCCTGCTGGCGGCCTCGTTCACGCACACCGCCGTCGGCCAGGTGCCCGCCGGACGCGATGTGGTCGGCGCGGCGCGCGACCTTTATGCGTCGGCTCGTTACGATGAAGCGCTCGCGGTTCTGAACGATCTGCGTCCGGCGGATGCGTCCAACGCGGTGTCGGACCGCAAGTCGATCGAACAGTACCGCTCGCTGTGTCTGCTGGCGCTCGGCCGTGGTTCGGAAGCGGAGAGCGCCATCGCGGCGGTCGTGACGGCGGACCCCTCATATCTTCCCGGCGACGCGGAAGCCTCGCCCCGCGTGCGCACGGCGTTCTCGGATGTCCGCAAGCGCCTGCTGCCCGAGATCGCCACCACGCGGTACGCCGAGGCGAAGGCGTCGTTCGATCGCAAGGATCACGCGACCGCAGCGCAGCAGTTCCGCCTGGTGATCAAGCTTCTCGAAGATCCCGACATGGGCGGCAAGCTGCCGGACATGCGGACGCTCGCGAACGGCTTCCTCGACCTCGCGGTCGCCGCGACGGCTCCGCCTCCCGCGCCGAAGCCGACGGTGGTGACGCCTCCTCCGCCGCCGGTACCGCAGTCGGATCCCGCTCGCATTTACACGATGCTCGACAAGGAGGTGCTGCCTCCTGTGGTGATCCGCCAGGGCATGCCCTCGCTGACACCGGCGATGAAGTCACAGGCCAGAGATCGCGGCGTCATTGAAGTCGTCATCGACGAGCAGGGGCGTGTGTCCTTCGCGGCCGTGCGGAGCTCGGTACATCCGATGTTCGACAGCGAGCTGCTCTCGACCGCGCGCGATTGGCGCTACCAGCCGGCGACGTTTCAGGGCAAGCCGGTGAAGTACCGCAAGATGATCCAGATCAACATCACTCGCAACTAGCCGGCGAGTACACCGCGGCCGTCCGGCCGTCCTTCGTGCGGCTCAACTGCTCCTGATCACAACGGGCGATGCCCGCATACGCATTGGCAGCGAAATAGGCGGCGCCGGTCACCGCCCTGGTTCCGTCAGGACCGCAGACGATCGCGGTGGTTCCTCGTCCCCGCTCTGTAACAAACCATCGTCGGTATGTCGCTTGGATTTCCTCAGCGGCTGCAGCGCTGCTGCTCGCGATCCTGAGCGCGAGGGCTCTGACGAAGCCGAGCACGCCGCCTCCGGTTCCCCGCTTCGCGCGCGCCGACGCCGCCGCGGTCGTGCCACTCGCTGAGCCGACCCGCACCGCGGCGCTGGTGGTCGTCGTGCTGGCGGAGCATCACGCGCGCATCTCGCGACTCGTCAAGCGGCGTCCCGCCGCACCCGTCAGGCACCGCAACCAGCGGAACGCCTCTCTGCTCCAGAAGGAACTGTTCCGCATCCTCTTCAAATAAACCGCCGGCCTGACGAGAAATTCAGGAAGTTGTCAGGCAACCGGGCCCTCGAGTGCCGCTGGAGTAGGCGAGAATGAGATCGAACGCCTGCGATGCGTGTGCTCATCGTCGAAGACGATCCGAAGGTCGCGGCTGCGGTCAAATCAGGCCTTGGCAGCGAGGATTACCAGGTCACCGTCTCGAGAACGGGTGAGGATGGGTTCTTCCGCGCCACCACCGAGCCATATGACATCATCCTGCTGGATCTTGGACTGCCCGGCCGGAGCGGCCTCGAGATTCTCGCCGCGTTGCGAGGCCGCGGCCTGACGCTTCCGGTGCTCGTGCTCACGGCGCGCGATGCCGTGGAGGACCGGGTGCTCGGCCTCGAGAGCGGCGCGGACGACTATCTGGTGAAGCCATTTGCGTTCGCGGAGCTGTTGGCCCGCGTGCGCGCGCTTCTGCGGCGCGGGCGTCCGGAAGACGCGCTTCGAGTACGGCTCGGGGATCTCGAGCTCGATCCGATGACGAGGACGGCGCGCCGCGGGGATGAGCCGATCGATCTCACACAGCGTGAGTTCGAGCTGCTCGATTATCTGCTTCGGCATCAGGGGCAGATCGTCTCGCGTGAGATGCTGGCGCGTGACGTGTGGAAGGAGCCTTCGCGCGGCACGCCGCTCGACAACGTGATCGACGTACACATTACCCGCCTCCGAAGGAAAGTGGATCCGGGGCCGCGCTCCCGCCTCATTCACACGATTCGTGGCGTCGGCTTCGTGATGAAAGAAGAAGAAGAGCCGTGATCCAGCCGCGGCTGCGCACGCGGCTGACGATCTGGTTCGCAGCGTCCATCCTCCTGATCCTCACGCCAGTGTTGATCGGCATCCTGGTCCTGCAGTCGCGATCCATGCGCGCCGCCCTGGACCATCACCTGAGCGAGGATCTGGAAGTCGCAGGGGAGATGCTGCTCGCAAAGGACGACGGCATCGTGTGGGCGATGGAGTCCACCCGCGACGTCGGATATGACGCCGGACTGCAGCGATGGGTCGAGGTGTATACCGACGGGCGCCTCGCGTTCCTCCGCGGCGTTCCGAGCAACGATGCGATCCGCGCGACGCTCGCGGCTCCGTCGCCAGCCACGAGCGGATTCCGGACCGTGCGGACCCCCGCGGGCGGCTACGTGCGCACACTGACCGCGCAACACGCCATCGGCCCGAAGACCGTGTGGCTGCGCGTGGCACGAAGCGAGGACGCCCTCCGGCGCGATCTTCAGCACCTCACGATCCTCTTTCTAATCGGCGCGCCGCTCGCCGTACTCGCCGCGGCGTTCTCCGGCTACTTCATCTCCGGCTGGGCTCTCTCGCCGCTCGGCCGCATGGCCGATCGTGCCCGCTTCATCAGCGCTGATCATCTGTCGGAGCGGTTGCCTGTCGAGAACACGAAAGACGAGATGGGGCTGCTCGCCGTCGTGTTCAATGAGACCTTCGCCAGGATCGAGGCGTCATTCGATCGCCTGAAGCAGTTTACGGCGGACGCCTCGCACGAGCTCCGCACACCGCTGACTGCGATTCGGAGTGTCGGCGAGGTCGGATTGAGGGAAGCGCGGGACGCGCGCGGTTACCAGGAAATCATCGGCAGCATGCTCGAGGAAGCCGATCGCCTGACGCAGGTCGTCGACACGCTCCTCACGCTCTCGAGGTGGGAAAGCGGCCGCGTGCGTCCGAGCCCTGAGCGGGTGGACTTTGGACAGGTCGCACGGGACGCGATGGCGCAGCTGTCGGTGCTCGCTGAGGATCGCAGCGTCACGATGGTGCTCGACCTTCCGCGGCCGTTGATGGTCTCCACGGATCCGATCATGACGCGCCAGGCCGTGATGAACGTGCTCGACAACGCGATCAAGTTCACGCGTCCCGGCGGCCGCATCCGCGTATCGGGCGACACGCAGCGGCACGAACAGCTCCTCATCGTCGATGACGAAGGATCTGGAATACCCATGGAACACCGTCACCGCGTGCTGGAGCGGTTCTACAGACTGCACGAAGGGGGCGCCGAAGCCTCGCGAGGATCCGGTCTCGGCCTCGCCATCGTCAATGAGGCGATGACGGCCAACCATGGTTCCGTCCGGATCGACGATAACGAGGCCGGCGGCGCGCGCGTCGTGCTCGCGCTGCCGGCCGCCGACCCGACAGTTAGCCGTCCCTGAACACGAATTCAGGAAGTCTTCAGTTCACCCGCCAATCGCAGCTCTTAGACTGGCATTCAGGTGGTGCGATACCGCCAGAAGAGGGGCCTTTTTATGCAGAAGCGTTGGATCCCAGTCATCATCATGAGCGCCGCTCTACTAATCGGCGGCGCCACCTCCGCGAGCGCGATGCCCATGTTCGCGCGGAAGCTCGGTGTGCCATGCGGCACGTGCCACACGACCATCCCACGGCTGAACGAGACGGGATACCGGTTCCGCGAAGCTGGGTTCCGAATGCCGACCGACATCGGCAAGCCGGAAACCACACCGTACAACGTCGCGGATTATTTCTCCGGCCGAATCCAGGCACGCTACGACGCGAGCCGCACAAAGACCGGTCCGGTGACGAGTCACCGCAGTCAAATTCGATTTCACGAATTGACGCTGTATCCCATGACCGGCTCGTTCGGAAAGTACTTCTCATCACTCGTCGAGCTGTCGTTTGCGCCGGAGGAACCGGCGGAAGTGGAGAACGCGTACGTGCGGCTCAACAAAGGGGACGATGCGCGGTTCTTCCAGGGACGGTTTGGCGTGTTCCATCCGTTTGAAGGTTACGGCGCGTCGGATCGTCCGATCGCGATTACGCGGCCGTACTTCCAGACCACGGCAGCGAATCTGAATCAATCGACGTTCTTCACGCCATGGGGATTCGATCAGGCGGGAATCGAAGGAGGCGTGTCGGCCGGCCGCACGTCTTTCAGAGCGACGGTCTTCAACGGTCTCCTCGTCCGTGAGGAGGAAGGGGCGCTGCTGGCTTTTCCGGCTCAGGGCGGCCCGCTGAGCAAACCGGGTGGCACGAGTTCGGCCAACTCGCTGGATTTCCAGTTGTTCGCGAATCGCATTCTCAATCCGGACGGCGGCGGCGTGTCGGCCTACTACTATCACGGCAGGCTGGACCTTCCGATCGCGGGCAGTCTGGATAACACGTTCCAGAATTCGTTCGATCGGTTCGCGCTATACGGCGGCTACCCGGTCTTGCCGAAGTTGCACGTCTTGGCGGCATTCCAGACAGGAAAGGATGACGTGGTGACCGGCGGCCGGTTCACGAGCCGCGGCGCGTTTGCCGAAGCCGACGTGCCGCTGCACGAATATGCAACGGCGGGAGTTCGCTACGATTGGTTCGACCCCTCGACCGCCAAGGCCGACAATCAGGTCCGCGGCGTGTTCGGGTTCGTGAATATCCCCTTCCAGAGCGGCCTGCAGTTCATCGCTGAGTACCAGCACAAGAACACCAAGCGAGGCATCAACCCGGATCGTTCTGACAACATCTTCCAGGTGCGGTTCATCTTCATCCAGTAGTCGTTCGCACGAACGAGGCCGGTGCCGCGCGGCGCCGGCCTTGCTCACGTGCTCCGCAACGGAATGGGGCCGACCGCGTACGGCCGCATCATCTCGTTGTCCTCGTGCTCGAGGATGTGGCAGTGCCAGACATACACGCCCGCCAGATCGAACCTCGCCTGGACGCGCGTCAGCTCGCCGGGAAACGCAACAACGGTATCCTTCGTTCCCGTCTCCCACGCTTCAGGCGGCCGCGTCACGCCGGTCAACGCGTTTTGGCGGTTGACGACCTCGAACATCACCATATGGATGTGGATCGGATGCGCGTCCTCGGTGAAGTTGTGGATCTCCCAGAGCTCGGTGGCGCCCACGGCGGGGTTCTCGGTCACCGGATCGCCCCACCCAAGCGGCATTCCGGTTCCATCAGCAGACAGCGTTCCGAGCCTTGCGGCCGTCGGACCGAAGGGCTCCGCCTCCCTCCCATGACATGTGAGCGCGACGCCGCCGTTTCCGCGCGTCGCGACTCGGACGCTGTGTGATTCATCCTCGTTCAGCGAGACCTGCCGCGTGACCGCTGCCGGAAGGAGCGGCACGCGCGGCGGGAGCACGATCCGCTCCGGAGGCACGCTGACATCGACGGCCGCCGACGGCGCGATGCGCAGCTGCATGACCTGACCGGTTGATCCCGCGTCAGCGGGATCGAAATCGATCCCCGGCGTGCCCCCGCCGAACGGCTCGTCCGGCCCGACGTTCAGGAGCACGACTTCCGTTCCTGCCGGCACGTTCGTGAAGTCCACGATCACGTCCGCGCGCTCAGCCGGAGCGATCAGCAGATGTTCGAGCCTGACCGGTGCAGGAAGGAATCCGCCATCCGCGCCGATCTGCCAGAAGTGCAGGCCGGGCCTGTCGAACATGAGGATCAGGAACCGGGAATCGCAGCCGTTCAGCAATCGCAGGCGATAGCGCCGCTGTTCGACCGTGAGGTAGGGCCACGCGACGCCATTCACGACCATCACGTTGCCGAAGAACTCGGGGTTCCAGATCGGCGCGACGTCGCTGGGAAGTCCGTCGCATGCAGGTTCCGGACTGAATGGAATCCTGAGCTGCCGGGGATTGAGCCCTTCGAAGAACGCGCGGCTGCCGGGATAGAACAGCGACCCGTCGCCGTTGAATGATCGATCCTGCACGACGATCGGGATCTCGTAATACCTCATCGCTGCGGGATCACCGGCGGCCGGCGCCGGTCCCGGAAGTCCGCTGACGAGGTCATCCGGTCCGCCCCGAAGGAGGTAGAACCCCGCGGGCCCGGCATATACGTTCACGCGGGTCATGCCCAGGGAATGATCGTGATACCAGAGCGTCGTGGCGCGCTGCTGGTTCCCGTACTGGAACGTCGCCGTTCCAGGCTCCCAGGGGACGCCGAATCTCGCCGCGGCCTTGCTTTTGAAGAAGTCGTACTGGCTTCCCACTGTCGCGTAGTCTCGCGGCAGGTTGTTTGCCGCAGGCAGGAACCATGCTTCGGGAAACCCGTCGCTTTCGTCGCCGGAGTGCCCGCCGTGAAGGTGCGTCACGATCGGCACGGGGCCCTGATAAGGCGTCTGATCCGCGCCGCGCATATCCCGTCCGAGCGGCCCCCCGGGAGGGTTGGCCCAGTGCAGCGTCTGATCGACTGGAAGCAGGTGCGGCAGATAGCGGCCGCGTTCATCGACCAAGCCGTTGATCCATTTCACGCGCACCGGGCGGCCGTGTGTCGCTTCGAGTGTGCACGCGGGGTAATTGAACGTCCACGGATGATTCGCCGATCCATAGCTCCACACAGGAGTCCTCGGCCAGCCTATCGGCAGAATCTGCTGGTCGAATTGACGGACGGCGATCTGGTAATAGTCGACGACTCCGCCTGCAGTGGTGACGTTTGACGTCAGCGGCATCGCGGGCGGGATGACCAGTGGACGCGTGAACTTCGGAATCGCACCAGGAGGGAGGGTGCCGCCCGGCACCTGCGCGATGGCACGCGTGGAACCGAACCTGGAGCCCAAGTACAGGCCCGCTCCGCCTGCGGCGCCAAGCTTGAGGAATTCTCGCCGGGTGGACATCGGGGGCCTCCTCTTTCACAAGGAAACGCGCGGCGTTGCGTCGGCTGAACGGCCAGCCTGCGTGCAACCGCCGTTCCGGCTGGCGCGGGCCTCGCGCGTGAGAGAGGCAAGAGAAACGATGAAAAGACGGATCCGCCGCTGACGGATCTTCGTACGAACGCCGGACTTCCGGCGCAATCGCACCGCGCAACCGATACTCGCTGGCCGTTAAACGTAACCGTTAGAACCGGCCCATCCACTCAGAACAGGAACTTCACAGCGAGCTGCATGATCCGCGGTCCGATCGACGATGTCGGCTCCTGGAAGTTCGTCACGCGCGTCAGGACCGTGCCGGACACGCTATACAGACCCGTCCGCACTCCGCTGATGTTGTCGCGGTTCAGCAGGTTGAAAGCTTCCCAGATCAACTGCACCTTCGCGGTGCCCAGAGGGATGTCGCGTGCGATGCGCGGATCCAGCGAAACTTGCGCCGGAAGCCGGAACTGGTTGCGCTTGGTGCCCGGCGCGATGTCGTTGCGCGTGTTCCCGTCCCCGTTGATGTCATTACTCACGTAGCCGCTGTACGGCTGCCCCGATTGCGCCGTCAGGATGGCCGCGAACGTCCATCCGCTCAGCAGCGCCGACTTTGCGCGCGGCTGAAAGACGCCGCTCAGCACCAGCCGATGACGCTGGTCGTTGTTGCCGAACGTTCGGTCGGCGTCGAAGTCCGCCGGGTTCGACGCGAACTTCGCGTCATCCGAACCCTGCGGGACGACGGCGGTCGCGTCCGGAACGGTGTCGGTCACCTTTCCTATCGTGTACGCGGCGCGGGCCTGAAGGCCGCCGCTGAACCGGCGGTTCGCCTCGATCGTGAGCCCGTTATACGTCGACACCGCGCTGCTCTGGAACGCGATGATTCTGCTGAAGTTCGTGAACGGACCCGCGGCGAAGCGATAGTGCGGCAATTGCTCGCCCGTTCCGGCAACGGTGAACGTCAGCGGCGACGCGGCGCCGATGTTGATGTCGGTCGAGCGAGACAACTGGTCGCCGTGAACGAACAGATAACTGACGGAGAGTGACGTGGCGGATCCGAGCGCATAATCCACGCCCGCACTCGCCTGCTGGAGGCGCGGGTTCTGATAGTCCTGGTCGAAGATGAAGATCGTCGGCTTCGGCAGCGTGACGCCGGTGGGGATGGTCGAGAACGTTGCCGGGTACGTCGGTACGAGTGCGCCGGTAAAGGTGATCGTCTGCACGTTGATGCCGTTGTTGGAATGCGCGGTGCCGACCATGATTGAGGGCGTCCGGCCGTAGAAGATGCCGTAGCCGGCGCGCACGACATACGGCCGGGCGCGTGGCGACCAGGCGACTCCGAGCCGCGGCCCCCAGTTGTTCCTGTCGGTGTTCAACGTGCTGGTGTCGATGCCCGCGGACGCGAGCTGGGGATCCGGGTTGCGGACCTGCGGCTTCGCGAACTTCTGCAGGTCGTAGCGCAAGCCGGCGTTGACGGTCACGTCGGGCCGCAGGCGCCATTCATCCTGCACGAAGAACGAGTATTCGTTGATGTCAGGGTGTGTGGTCGCGCCCGTCGTGCCCGGCCCCGCGAAGGCCTGCACGTAGCGCTCGCCGCTCCCGGCCGGCGCGCCGAGCTGGAACGAGGCGAGCGACGTGAACGTGTAGGCGCCCGAGAAATTACCGGGGAAAAAGTTGAGGATGCGGTCGAACTGCAGGTCCGCACCGGCGCGGAGCTTGTGCGCGCCGCGGATCAAGGTCACGGTATCGGCAACCTGGCCGCGCTTGATCGTCGTTTCACGCGGACTGAAGAAGTTGCGGCCGATGATGAGCACGATGGCGCCTCCCTGGCGGATCGTCGCCTCCGGCCTGTCGCTGTTCGCGAAGCCCGGTTCGCCGTCCTTCGCCCACTGGAATCTCGCTTCGTTCAGAAAGGCATTCGAGAACACACTCGTGATCGCGGCGTTGATCGTGCGCGTCCGCACATTCGACGCGCCGGTGTGCTCGATGGCATTCTGCGGTCCGCCGTTCTCGAAGTTGTTGCCGGTGAAGTTCTGGTGGTTGTAGCGCAGCGTCAGGCGATGCGCGCGTGACAGCTGCGAGTCGGTCTTCACCAGGAGGACGTTCTGGTCCTGCGTGCGGCCGTAGCTTTGACCGAGTGCCGTGAGACGCGCGAGTCCGGCCGAGCCCGTCGCATCCAGCGCCGTTCCGCCCGGCACGTTGACGAATACATCGTTCGGCTGCGTGTTCCGCTGGCCATCGTAATTCGCGAACACGAAGTGCCGGTCCTTCTTCAGCGGTCCACCGAAGCTCGCACCGAACTGGTTGTAGTGATACGGCGACTTCGGCCGCTTGTTCAGCACGTTGATCGCGTCGTTCGCGTTCAGTTTCTTGTCTCTGTAGAACTCGAACGCCGATCCGTGCGGCGTGTTCGTGCCCGATTTGGTCACAACGTTGATGACCGCGCCGCCGGCACGTCCGTACTCCGCCGAGTACGCGTTGGAGTTCACCTGGAACTCCTGCACCGCGTCCTGGCTGAATTGGTACGGCGCGCGCCCGGAACCGGTACGGCCGAGCGTCTGGCCGAAGAAGGTGTTGTTGTTGTCGGCGCCATCGACGACGAGGCTGTTCAGCGTGCCGCGCTGTCCAGCGAAGCTGATGTCGCCGGTGCGGACGTCGCGCGTGACCCCGGGTGTCAGCAGCGCAAAGTCGATGAAGTTCCGCCCGTTGACCGGCAGGTTCGCAATCGACGTCTCGCTCACGGTCGAGCTCACCTGCGACCGCGTCGTCTCGATCACCGGCGAGCTGCCCGATACCGTCACCGATTCCGACACGCCCGAGGGCTTCAGCTCGATGCGCAGCGATACAGTCTCGCCGATGCTCACGCGGATACCCGTCTGCTCGAACGTCCGGAATCCCGCGAGCGTGGCCTTGACGGTGTACGGACCGACGGGCAACAGCGGCGCGCGGAACAGCCCCTGCGCGTCCGTCACGGCTTCACGGGTAGCCGCTGTCGACTCGTGGCTCACGACGACAGTGACGCCTGGCACGACGGCACCCGACGCGTCTGTGACGACGCCGTCGATCGAGCCCGTCGGTGTCTGCGCCGAGATGCGCGCCGGCGCCACAGCCAGAAGGCAAAGGACGAGCGCAGTCGCGAGTCGACGCGCATGATGTGTGAACATGGCGTCAGCGTAGAGGTCTCTGCTGCCACATGTCAACGACAACGGTGTGTCGGATGGCGGTTCGCCGTTAAGATAGGCGGATGGCTGTCATTCGCCCGTTCCGCGCCTTGCGACCGGCGCGCGAAGCCGCCGCCGCGGTTTCGTCCGTGCCGTACGACGTCGTGAATACCGAAGAGGCGCGGCAGCTGGCGTCGAGCAATCCCCTGAGCTTTCTTCACGTCACACGATCCGAGATCGACCTGCCATCCGGAACCGACCCCTATGCGGCGGCGGTGTACGAGAGGGCGAAGCAGAATCTTGCCGCGCTGGGCGCGCAGGCGCCGCTCATCGAGGAGGACGAGCCGTCGCTCTACTTCTATCGACTGCGTATGGGCGGGCACGAGCAGACCGGGATTGCGGCGTGTTTTTCCGTCGACGAGTACGAGCACGGCGTCATCAAGAAACACGAGCGAACGCGCCGCGACAAGGAAGACGATCGGACGCGGCACATCATCGAGCTGCGCGCGCAGACCGGCGTCGTGTTTCTGACCTACCAGGCTTCGGAGGCGGTCGACCGCCTCTGCCGCGCCGTGACGTCCGACGCGCCCATCTATGACTTTCGTGCGCAAGACGGCGTGCATCACACCATCTGGCGCGTGCAGCCGCGTGAGTCCACTCAACTGGTGGACGCTTTCGCGCAGATTCGCGCGTTGTACATTGCCGATGGCCACCATCGCGCGGCGAGCGCCGCGCGCGCGCGGGCGGAGCTGCGCGGCCGCGGAGACGCCGGGGAATCCGACACCTTCATTGCCGTGGCGTTTCCCGACGATCAGATGAACATCCTTCAGTACAACCGGACCGTGAAGGATCTCGCCGGCAGATCCGCGTCTGCGTTCCTGGACGCGGTTCGCGCTGTCGTGCCGGTGACAGACGGGCGTGCGACGCCGCGCGGCAAGGGGGAAGTCGCGATGTATCTGGATGGCAAGTGGCACGCACTGGACCTCAGCGCGGCCGCGCCCGAAGACGCATCACGCGCCGCGGGGCTTGACGTCGCACGGTTGCAGCACCACGTGCTCGGTCCGCTGCTCCAGGTCGGCGACGTGCGGACGGACAAACGCATCGACTTCGTCGGCGGCGCGCGCGGCACGTCCGCGCTCGAGAAAGCGGTCAACAGCGGCGAGGCCGCGGTGGCCTTTTCGATGCACCCGGTGACGATCGACGACCTGATGTCGATCGCGGACGAGGGAGGCATCATGCCGCCCAAATCGACGTGGTTCGAGCCGAAGCTGCGGGACGGCTTGCTGGTACACACGATATGAGACGGGCCACGCGCATTTCACAAAGACCACTAAGAACATGAAGATCACGAAGTCTTTGTGATTTTTTCCGCCTTTGTGATCTTTGTGATGTGCCGGAGGCCGTGACAAGCAGATGAAGGTTTTGGTCGCCGACAAGTTCGAGAAGTCCGGCCTGGACGGGTTGAAGGCGGCGGGTTGCGAGGTCGTCTACGAACCGGATCTGAAAGAGGACGCGCTCACGCAGGCGATTGCGTCATCCGGTGCGGACGTGCTCGTGGTACGAGGGACGAAGGTGACGACGCCGATGCTCGATGCGGGACGGCTGTCGTTGATCGTGCGCGCTGGCGCCGGGTATAACACGATTGATGTCGCGGCCGCGTCCAAGCGCGGCATTTACGTCTCGAACTGTCCCGGCAAGAACGCGATTGCGGTCGCCGAGCTCGCGTTCGGGCTGATTCTGTCGCTCGACCGCCGTATCCCCGACAACGTCGCGGAGCTCCGGGGCGGTACGTGGAACAAGAAGGAGTACTCGAAAGCGCAGGGACTGTTCGGGCGCACGCTTGCGCTGCTCGGCGTGGGAAGCATCGGCCGCGAGATGATTCGCCGCGCGGCGGGGTTCGGGATGAACATTGTCATCTGGAGCCGGCGGTTCGACGGGCAGTCGCGTCCGCTCACCGATGTCGAGGCGCGCGAGCTGGGCGTCGAGAGCGTCCTTCGATCGGTTGCGATCGATATCGCGCCGACGCCGGCCGATGCCGTGTCGCGGGCCGACGTCGTCAGCGTCCACGTCGCGCTCGCGCCCGAGACGCGCGGGATGGTGAACGCGGCGCTCCTCGCGCAGATGAAACCCGGGACGATCTTCATCAACACGGCACGCGGGGAAGTGGTGGACTACGCGGCGCTCGCAGCGGCAGTCAGGGATCGCGGATTGCGCGTCGGCCTGGACGTGTACGCAAACGAACCGGCGTCCGCAACGGCGCCGTTCAATGACGAGCTCGCGGCGATACCCGGCGTATACGGAACGCACCACATCGGCGCGTCCACCGACCAGGCACAGGAGGCCATCGCGGCCGAGACCGTGCGCATCATTCGCAGCTACAAGGACACGGGACGCGTGCCGAACGTCGTCAATCTGGCGCGGCGCACGCCGGCGACGCACATGTTAGTGGTCCGGCACCGCGATCGTCCGGGTGTCCTCGCGCACGTATTCGATCACCTGCGCAAGGCCAATCTGAACGTGCAGGAGACGGAGAACATCGTGTTCGAAGGCGCCGAAGCCGCCGTCGCGCGCATCAACCTCGATGGCGAACCGCCGCCCGCGCTATGCCGGCAGATCAAAAGCGAAAACGCCGACGTTCTGGACCTGCAACTCGTGAGGCTGTAACGAATTTTTGCAGGAGGTTAGGAGATCAGGAGAAGTTCTTTCTTAGCTGACTTTCTCCTGAACTCTTTACCTCCTATGAGAAAGACAAGCAGATGATTTCAAACACCCGAATCTTCAATTTTTCCGCCGGACCGGCTGTCCTTCCCGTCGAAGTGCTCCAGGAGGCGCAGCGCGATCTGCTGGCGCTGCCCGGCGTTGGCATGTCGATCCTCGAGATCAGCCACCGCTCGAAGACGTTCGACGACATCATCCACGGCTGCGAAGCGGACATGCGGACGCTCGCGAAAATCCCCGCGGACTACACGATCCTTTTCCTGCAGGGTGGCGCCAGCCTGCAGTTCTCGATGGTGCCGATGAACCTCCTGCCCGCGAACGGGTCGGCGGACTACATCGTGACCGGCGCGTGGGGGCAGAAGGCGGTCAAGGAAGCGAAAAAAGTGGGCGGCGTCAGGATCGCGGCCTCAACCGAGTCGGAGAACTTCACGCGGCTGCCGAAGCAGGAGGAGCTGAAGCTCGATCCGAACGCTGTCTACGTCCACATGACGTCGAACAACACGATCTTCGGGACCGAGTTCCACTGGCTGCCGGACGTCGGCGGCGTGCCGCTCGTGTCCGACATGTCATCCGACATTTTCAGCCGGCCGATCGACGTGGGGAAGCATGCGTTGATCTACGCGGGCGCGCAGAAGAACCTGGCGCCGGCCGGCGTCACTCTCGTCATCATCCGCGAGGACATGCTGAAGCGCTCTCCTTCGACGCTACCCACCATGTTGAGCTATGCCGTGCATGCCGAGAACCAGTCGCTGTACAACACGCCCCCCGTGTTTCCGATCTACGTGATGCGGCTGGTCATGACGTGGCTGCTCAAGAACGGCGGGCTCGAGGGGATGGATGCCGCCAATGCGCGGAAGGCGAACAAGCTGTACGCCGAGATCGATCGCAGCGGCTATTTCCGGGGGCATGCGCACAAGGACTGCCGTTCGCGAATGAATGTGACGTTCAGGCTGCCCAATGAAGAGCTCGACAAGAAGTTCGCGAAGGAGGCCACGGCCGCAGGTCTGGACGGTCTCAAGGGACATCGTTCCGTCGGGGGCATGCGCGCATCGATTTACAACGCATTCCCCGAGGCGGGCATTGACGCCCTGGTCGAGTTCATGCGCGACTTTGAGCGTAAAAACGGCTGAAAGTGTCTGACTTTTCAACAACTTAGCGAAGTACAGAAGTCTTACAATCGGCCCGAAAAGGGGCTGCTATCGTGGTTCCTCTAAAACATTTCCGAGGAGCCACGTTGACGACACTTCGCGCCGCCATTAAATCCGCATATACCCTTACGAACGTGAACTGGATCACGGCCAGTGTCATGGTTGTGTTCCACGTGCTTGCCATCGCGGCGTTCTGGTTCTTCTCCTGGCCGAATCTCGTCATCGCCATCGTCCTGCACTGGATGGCGGTCGGCTTCGGGATCAGCCTCGGGTACCACCGCCTGCACACGCATCGCGGTTTCAAGACGTCGAAGACCTTCGAATACTTCCTAGCGATTTGCGGCACCCTGACGCTCGAGGGGGGGCCCATCTTCTGGGTTGCCACGCATCGCCAGCATCACCAGTTGTCCGACCACGACGGCGATCCGCATTCACCGCGCGATGGCGGTTTCTGGGCGCATATGGGCTGGATCCTGTTCGGCGATACTCACCACAACAATACCGAGCTGATGGGCAAGTACGCACCAGACCTGGGACGCGATCAGTTCTACCGCTGGCTGACCACGTATCACTGGGTACCGCTTACCGTTCTCGGCCTGTTGCTGCTTGCGATGGGCGGCTGGTCGATGGTGGTCTGGGGCATCTTCCTGCGCGTTGTCGTTGGGCTGCACGGCACGTGGCTCGTGAACTCCGCGACGCACATGTGGGGCTCGCGCCGCTTCGAGACGCGCGACGACTCACGCAACAGCTGGTGGGTCGCGCTGCTTACATTCGGCGAGGGCTGGCATAACAATCACCACGCGCACCCGGTTTCCGCGCGTCACGGCCTCGCGTGGTACGAGTTTGACATCTCCTGGATCACGCTGAAGGCGTTCAACGCCCTGGGCATTGTCAGCGACCTGAAGATCGCGAAGTTGCGCGAGCCGCTCCCAGTCGAGGAAGCAGCGTAACCAGTCGCCAGTAACCAGTAACCAGTAACCAGAACCAGTAACCAGTAACCAGTAACCAGTAACCAGTAACCAGTAACCAGTTACCAGTTACCAGTTGTGGGCTAAGTTAGTGAGGTGGCGGCGATTCGGCCGCCGCCATTTTTTTGTACTCTATGAACTAACTCAATCCAGGACTGGAAACTGGAGACTGGCGACTGGCAACTGGCAACCTGGCAACTGGCAACCTGGCAACTGGCAACTGGCGACTGGCAACTGGCAACTGGCAACTGGCGACTGGCAACTGCAGAATCCTGACTATGCTGCTGAGACAACCCGAAACCCGCGAGCGTGTGAAGGTGTTGGATCACTCCCGTGAGGACGAGCGTGATTCCTTCGAGCGGATTCGGTGTCCGCTGTGCGGCTGGCGTCCGAGTGCGTCGAGCACCTGGTGCTGCTATAACGACGGGACGCCAGAGCCGCCGTTCGACTGGTGCGGGACGGAGTGGAACACGTTCTCGACCGCGGGACGCTGCCCCGGATGTCAGCACCAGTGGCGCTGGACGTCGTGCCTTCAATGCGCCGGGTGGTCGCTGCACGACGACTGGTATGAATGCGGATGACGCGCCGGAAGTTTCTCGCGACAGCCGGTGCTGGTGTTGCGAGTGGGATGGGCCTTTACACCTGGCGCGTCGAGCCGCATCGGCTGGAGATCGTTCGGCGGCCCTTGCCGATACGCCTTCTGCCGTCGCGACTGATTGGAAAAATCCTCGTCCAGATCAGCGATGTCCATGTCGGTCCGCGGGTCGCGGACGACTATGTTCTGGAGACGTTCCGTCGCGTCGATGCTCTCCGGCCGGACATCGTGGTGTTCACCGGGGACTTCATAAGTCATCACGCCGGCTCGTTCGATCAGATTTGCAACGTCTATCCACATTTCCCGAAGGGGCGTATCGCCACCGTCGCGGTGCTCGGCAATCACGATTACGGACCTGCGTGGTCGCACCCCGACATCGCGCAACAAGTCGTAGACACCGTTCAGGCTTTCGGGATCGAGGTGTTGCGCAACGGTGTGCGGGAGGTCGAAGGACTTCAGATCGCGGGTCTCGACGATCTATGGGCGGATCAATTCCGCCCGTACATGCCGCTCCGACAGATTGCGTCAGCTCGCGCCGCGATCGTTCTCAGCCACAATCCCGACACGCTGGATTTGCCCGTCTGGGAGCATTATGAAGGCTGGGTGCTATCGGGGCACACCCACGGCGGCCAGTGCAAACCGCCGTTCCTGCCGCCGCCACTACTACCGGTACGCAATCGCCGCTACACTTCGGGAGAGTTTGCGCTCTCCGGCAACCGCCGGTTGTACATCAGCCGCGGTGTCGGCCATCTCCTTCAAGTCCGGTTCAACGTCCGGCCGGAAGTGACCGCGTTCGAACTACGAGGTTCGTGATGATGCGCATCATCGCAATGGCGACGCTGCTTACGGTTCCACTCGCCGCGCAGCCGCCATACAAGACGCACAACGATCGGTTCGAAGCGCCGCGCTTCACCTCGCTTGCGAGCTGGACGCCCCGCGCCGAGTACGTGCGGCAGCATATCCTCGCGTCGGCGGGACTCCTGCCGATCCCGCCGCGCACGCCACTGGCGCCCGTCGTGTTCGACGAAATCCGCCATGCCGACTACATCGTCTCGAAGGTCTACTTCGAGAGCCTGCCCGGGTTCTTCGTCACCGGAAATCTCTACCGTCCGATCGGCGATGGGCCGTTCCCCGCGATCCTCTCGCCGCACGGCCACTGGACGTACGGGCGGCTCGAGAACACGGCGGTCGCCTCGATTCCCGGCCGCGCCATCGGCCTCGCCCGGCAGGGGTTCGTCGTCTTCACGCACGACATGATCGGCTACGGCGACAGCCGGCAGCTCACGCACACGTTCGGCGGCAAACGCGAATCTCTGTGGGGACTCAGTCTCGGCGGACTGCAACTGTGGAACAGCATCCGCGCGCTCGACTTCCTCGAGACGCTTCCCTACGTGCGGAGGGACGGCTTTGGCGTCACCGGCGAGTCCGGCGGTGGGACGCAGACGTTCCTGCTGGCCGCGGTGGACCCGCGCGTCGCGGTGGCTGCGCCGGTCAACATGATCTCACTCCACATGCAGGGCGGTTGCCTGTGTGAGAACCTGCCCGGTCTTCGGCTCGACACCAACAACGTGGAGATTGCCGCGACGATCGCGCCGCGCCCGCTGTTGATGGTGTCGGCGACGGGCGACTGGACCGCAGAGACGCTGGAGAACGAGTATCCCGCGGTACGATCGGCGTACTCGCTCTTCGACGCCGTCACGAAGGTCACCGCCGTCCGCATGAATGCGGAACATAACTACAACAAGGACAGCCGCGAGGCGGTCTACGCCTGGATGGCGCGCTGGCTGCAGCATGCGCCGGAAAACGTGAAGCGTCCCGAGAAATCATTCAGCGTGGATTCGGTCGCGGACCTGCTGGTGTTCTACGGCCGCTCACTCCCGAAAAATGCCGTCACGGCCGAGCAGCTCACGACGCAATGGATCTCGATGGTCAAGTCGCAGCTGATGGAGCGCCGCGATTCGTCGGCAGCCAATCCGGAGCTTGCCGCCTCGCTGCGTCACGCGCTCGGGTTCGGCGATCCCGCATCGCTGCCCGCCGCGAAGCCGGTTCCATCTGCTCGCCGCGTCGCAGTCGTCGCGACGTCACGGGCGGAGATTACCGCCGCGCTCGAGGCGGCGGGCTTTGAGATTCGGCCGGTCACGTTTACGCCCTTCGACCAGGTCGAAGCGGAGAAAGTTCGGCACTTCGAAACCTACAACCGCACGCCCGCGAGCCAGCGCGTCGCCGACCTCGTCGCGGCGCTGCGCGAGGCCCCTTCGGCGGTGCTCGTCGCCGATGGGGACGCGGCGTTGCCAGCGTTGCTCGCCGCCGCGATCGCGCCGGTCCGCCGCGCCATCCTCGATGTCGATCGATTCGATACATCGAACGATCAGCAGTTCATCGATCGTGTCGACATTCCGGGGCTGCGCCGGGCCGGTGATTTCCAGACCGCGGCGTCGATGGCAGGGAGCAACGTTGTCGCTCATAATGCCGGGGATCGCTTCGCCGTCAGGGGCATTCGCGTCGAAGCGAGGCAGCTTACGCCGAAGGAAATCGCAGCGGCTGCGATGCGCGCTCAGTGAATCGCGCGGCGCGCGCGGATTGTGACCCCCTTGCGCAGCGAGCGGACCTCGAGCTCGCGTAATCCCTTGCCTCCCACAGGCGGACTCGCCGTGCCGATCAGGTAGTAGCTGCCGGATTCACGCAGGATACGATCCGCGGCGCCGTTCAAGTCGTTCGTATTGATGAACGCCAGGCCGCCGGTCTCCCGCGCGAAGCCGGTATTGCCGCCGTCCACGCGCGTGCTTCCCACGCCGGCGGGATCGATCGCATAGAAGGTCGCGTGTGAGCGTGACAGCGCGCGCATGGCGTCGATCCATTCCGGCAGCAGATCGCTTCCGACCGAAGGGGGAGGAATCGGTCTGTCGAACAGCCATCCCGATCCGATTCCGACGATCACTTTTCGTCCATCGCCGGCTTCCGTCAGTGCGCGCGCGATATTGCCTACGGTCTTGATCACGTGCGCGCCGAGCTGGTCGCTGCGCATCACGCCTGTCGCGCGCACGTTGTAGCGGTCGATCGCCCGCCGCAGCTTCGCCGGTTCGTTCGTGCTCTCGACGATCGGATCGTTGAGCATCACGATGGCCATCTGATCGTCGGGCGCTATGCGAGTGACGAAGCGGCGCGCGACCTCCTGGACGCGCGCCATTTGCGGCAGCGGTACAGTAATGTCGTCGAGCAATAGGATGACGAGCCGTCCGCCGTGCGACTCGCTGGCCGGAGTCACGAGCTCGAGGGTATCGATCGGCACGCGGAAATGTCCGATCCATACCTCCAGTTCGCCAGGCTTCAAATCAAGGACTGGCGCGCCGTTTTTGTCGATCGCGATGGCATCGATCAGGACGGCGGTCCGCGGCCCTTCGACGGGCACTTGCGCGGCCGCGACCACGGCTCCCAGCGCCGCGGCCACCGCGCACGAGACGAGGAAGCGTGTCATGCCGCTAGTGTAATCTGGGGGCGGACATGGACGCACTGCCTGTGACTGGAGCGACGAACCTGCCGTTCGCGTCGAAGGCGCGTGCGACGTATCTCGGGCAGGAGGTCGGCGTAATGCACGCGTGCGGCCACGACATCCACACGGTTGTTCAGCTCGGCGTGGCCAGTGTCCTCAGCGCGGTGAAGACAAGCGTTCCGGGCACCGTAAAGTTCATCCTCGATTACTTGTCGAAAGGAAAGTAGCCATGGTCAATCGCCGGCCCGACAGCAGCGAGGCAAAGGAGTACTACTTCAAGTACATCGACCGCATCCAGGACGCCGACATCTGCGCGGTCCTTGCAAGCCAGGGACGCGACACGCTGGCGCTCCTGCGCGGCATCACCGACGAGCAGTCCCGTCATCGCTACGCGCCTGGCAAGTGGAGCATCCGCGAGGCGGCCGGGCACGTGAACGACACCGAGCGGCTCTTCGTGTCGCGCGCGTTCTGGTTCGCGCGCGGGTTCGATTCGGAGCTTCCGAGCTTCGACCAGGAAGTTGCGGTCGCGGCTTCGAATGCGGACGCGCGATCCTGGCAATCGATCGTGGAGGAATTCGAGGCCGTCCGCGCCGGCACGCTCACCTTCTTCCAGAATCTGCCTGAACACGGGTGGACGAGGACAGGCGTCGCCAGCGGCAATCCATTCAGCGTCCGGGCGCTCGCCTACCTTATTGCCGGGCATGCGGATTACCACAATGAAATCCTGCGCGAACGGTATCTCGCAGGTCACGCTGTCGTGAACAGCGTGACCAGTAGCAACACGAACCGGTAGCCGAGCGCGATCGCCGTGGCGCCGATCGTGAGCGCCAATGTCCGCAGCACGCGCCCGTGGTACTGCCTGCCATACACGACGCCGATTGCGGCGTAGAGGTACACGGCGCATACGGCAGCAGTACCGTCGACAATATCCCGTCGACGGTCGGAGACAAGGATCGCTCGCCGCCGAACAACACGCCCACCCACGGGACTGTCGTGCCGACGGACAGGACCAGCAGCAGGAAGGCGTACAAGTGGAGTGAAAAGACCACGTGTGCGGCGAACGGGCGCGTGCTGCGGCGAAACATCAGCGCCGGCAGCGGTGCAAAGGCGAGCGCCATCAGCAGGATCAGCGACCGCGCGTGCAGCGCAACAGAGCCGTCGAAGCGCGGCGCATAGAGCGCCAGCGTTGTCTGCTGCGTCGCGATGTGCCGCGACACGAGCCTCGCCGCGAGCGCGCTCCACGGCTGCGAGTGCAGATGCGAGTCGAGCGGTGTCGTGAACACGAAACCGTGCGTCAGAGATTCTGCGGCGAAGAAGATGACGTTGGCGACGAGAAACAACGCGACCGGTCCGAGATACGGTTTTCGCCGCCCCTCGAGGAACGACACGGTCAGCGTCCCGGGCGCCGCAACCAGGCAGCGAAAACTGCGCAGCAGCCGGCCATCGACGTTGGTGAAGGCCTCGAACGCCTGCTCGAGCAGTCCGCGTAACGTCAGCTCGCGCGGGCTGCGTGGCCGCTCGCCGCACGACGGGCAGTAGGGTGTCGCGACCGCGCGGCGGCACGAGGGACACGTCCACACCCGACGCATTGTGGCGTAAGATCCGGGCCACCACTACAGGAGTTTTCCACCGTGCATCACCACGCCACCATGCCGCTCCGCCGCACCTGGGTCGGGTTCGCCCTGGCCGCTGCCTTCTTGTCCGCTTACGCGCTTCCAAGCGCGCAGCAGGCGTCCCCGAAGAAAGTCCTCAGCGTCGAGGACTATTCGAAATGGCGCACCATCTCCGGGCAGGAGATTTCCGGTGACGGGAACTGGCTTACGTACACGCAGTCGCTGACCAACACTATCGCCGCCGAATCGAAGCCCGTACTGCACGTCGTGCGGCTCGAGACGAATCAGCACGTAGAAGTGCCGAACGCAACCGGCGGGATCTTCTCCGCCGACTCGAAGTGGATCGCGTATCAGGTCGATCCGAGCGGCGGCCGTGGAGGCCGCGGCAGCCGCGGCGGCGCGAACGCACCTGCGACAGAGCCTTCGCCCGGCGGCGACACGGCAGTGCCACCCTCGGCGCCGGGCGTCGCGCCGCCGTCAAACCCGGCCCAGACCACGACGCCGCCGGGACAGAATCCACCGACCACGCCGACGCAGCCGCAGCCGAATCCCCCCACGCCTCCTGCGCCAACGACGACGGCGCCCGCGCCCGCACCGGCAACTTCGCCGGCGCCAGCGCAGGGAACGGGACGCGGCGCGGCGGCAAACGCGCCCACTCCACCGACGCGCGTGGAACTGCGCAACCTCGCGACGGGGACGATCAAGTCCTGGCAGGACATCCAGTCGTTCGCGTTTTCCGCGAACTCCACGCATCTCGTCTTGAAGCGCAAAGCACCGGGCGCCGCGGGCGCCGCCACTGGCCGCGGCGGCGCGAGTGGCGAGGCGCCCGCACCGGGCGGCGGAGCACCAGCCGCCGCCGTCGGCGCAAACGCGCCGCAGGGTCCGCGCGGCACCGACGTCATTATTCATAACCTCGTCACCGGTCGCGACCAGTTGCTGGGAAGCGTCAACGAGATCGCGTTCAACAAGCCGGGCGAATTGCTCGCCTATACCATCGACGCGGCGGTGAAGGACGGCAACGGCCTCTTCGTCATCGATCTGAAGACCAATCGCTTCAACACGCTCGACAACGACGCAAAGATCTACAGCCGTCTCACATGGAGCGACGACGGCACGGCGCTCGCCGTGTTGAAGGGCTCCGAAGTCGAGAAGATGCGCGAGCGCGACAACGTGCTCATCGCCTTTCCGAACGTGCAGTCCGCGTTGTCGGATCTCGAGGCGTCGGCCGCGACGCTGGATCCGGCGAAGGCCGCCAACTTCCCGAAGGGATGGGTCGTCAGCGACCGCGGCGCGCTCGACTGGAGCGACGACAACAAGCGCGTGTTCTTCGGCGCGAAGGCACAGGTTCCCGCGCCGGACAGCGGCCCGCGAAAAGGGATCGAGGAGCTCGCGAACGTGGATGTGTGGAACACAGCGGACGAGCGCGTCCAGTCGCTGCAGATGAATCGCGCCGAGCAGGATCGCAACTTCACGTTCCGGCAGGTGTTCGACGTCTCCGCCGCGAAGTACGTGAAGCTCGCGGACGAAACGATGCGCGAGCTGGACGTGGCACCCGACGGACGCTGGGCCGCGGGGCGGGACACGCGCGGCTTCGTGCACGACTTCAAGCGGGCCTCCGCTGACATCTATCGCGTCAACACGTCCACGGGCGAGAGGACGCTGATGCTGAAGGCACAGCTGACGAACACGTCGACCGGGAGCCACACGTTCGGCATCTCGCCCGACGGGCATTACTTCCTCTATTGGAAGGACAGCAGGCTCCAGGCGTACGATCTCGACGCGGCTTCGTCCCGCACGCTCGGCGGCACGGCCGCGCCGAGTTTCATCGACATCGAATTCGATCATCCCGGTCCGAAGCCCGCGTACGGGATCGCCGGCTACACGACCGACAAGAAGTCTGTGATCGTCCAGCACCGCTACGACCTGTGGGAGATGCCGCTCGACGGATCGGCAGCACGCAACCTGACCAACGGGGTTGGTACGAAAGGGGAGATTCGGTTCCGCTATGTGCGCACCGAGCCGCTCGAACCAAATCTCGGCAGCCTGACGGCGCCGACCGGAGGGCAGGGAGGTCCCGGCGGCGGTGGATTCGGAGGCGGTCGTGGTGGCAGTGCCGCGGCGCGCGCGACGATCGATCTATCGAAGCCGATCATGCTGTCGGCGTACGGCGAGTACACCAAGAAGGCGGGCTTCTACGAGCTCGCCAACGGCCAACTGAAGGAGCTCGTCTACGAAGACGCCGCGTTCAGCAATCCCGTCAAGGCGGCGAAGGCGGACAAGTACCTGTTCACGCGCCAGACGTTCGTCGAGTTCCCTGACCTCCGCGTGTCGAACGCCGGCTTCAAGGATTCCACGAAGATCAGCGACGCGAACCCGCAGCAGAAGGAGTACATGTGGGGACACCGCATCCTGTTCGATTTCAAGAACAAGGATGGCGTGCGCCTGCAGGGCATCCTCGCGTTGCCGGACGACTACAAGCCTGGTGAAAAGCGGCCAATGCTCGTGACGTTCTACGAGAAGAATTCGCAGAACCTGCACCGCTATAACGCGCCGTCGTATCTCACCGGCATGGGTGGCTCGCCGATGGAGGCCGTGAGCAAGGGCTACATCACCATGCTGCCGGACGTGTACTTCCGCACGGGTGCGTCGCACAGCGACATGCTCGAGTGCGTCGAGGCTGCAACGCGGAAAGTGATCGAGATGGGCTACGCCGATCCAAAACACATCGGCATCACCGGTCACAGTTACGGCGGTGAAGGCGCCGCGTTCATCGGCACGCGCTCGCGCCTCTTCGCCGCGGTCGGGATGGGCGCCGGCGTGACCGACCTCTACTTCGACTTCAACCAGAACTGGGGCTGGTCGTACGCCGTCCAGGGCGGCAGTGGCGCGAACGCGTTCGATTACTACCTGTACAGCCAGGGACGCGAAGCCGTGTCACCGTGGGAGAAGCCCGAGATGTACATGTTCGAGTCCGCGCTCACGCACGTGCCCGAAGTCACGGCGCCGTTCCTGATCATGCACGGCGCCGCCGATCCCACCGTGCCTTTTACGAACGGTCTCGCGATCTACAACGCGCTCCGCTACAACAACAAGAAGGCCGTACTGCTCGCGTATCCGGGCGAGGGCCACGGCCTGCGCGGCGTCGCGAATCGTAAAGATCTGACCGTCCGCTTCTTCGAGTTCTTCGATCACTACCTGAAGGGTGCGCCCGCTCCGAAGTGGCTCACCGAGGGGATTACGTTCCTCGACAAGGAAAAGCCTACGGTTTCGGGATCCGGAGCGTCGCACTGATCATCGCGCTTCCGCTCGCCCCGAACACCAGCGCGAGCGGATGCAAAGTCGCAGGACCGAGTCGATGGGCGCCGAACCACAGGCGCTCGTCGATCCGCCCGAGATAAACCGCCAGGCCGAGCAGTCCGACGATGAGGATGCTCGTAGGAATCGGCGTCCCCTCGAAATATTTCACTTTCCCCGTCCCGCTGTCCGCAAGCGCCTTCGCCGTGACGTTGAATCGCGCCAGACGGCTGACGCCGCACACGACGAAATACGTGAGGATCAGCATGTCCCATCCGCCGCGCATCCCGAGCGTGAAGCCGAGGACCGCAGGCGCGACACCGAACGAGATCACGTCCGCGAGTGAGTCCAGGTCTGCCCCCAGCACGGATTGGCGCGTTCGATTGAGCCGCGCGACGTACCCGTCGAGGACGTCACACACGAGCGCCAGGGGCAGCAGCAGGAACGCCGTCCACAGGAACCGCCGCTCGTCTGCGGCGAGGTAGTCGAGGCACAGAAAGATGGCGATCGTCCCGCACGCCGCGTTGCCGATCGTCAGGGCATCGGCCGGCGTATACGAGCGCAGCATCGACATGTGCCGGCGCGGCAGGTTCATCCCCCTAGGGTACTCGATGCGGTTATCCTGAGAGGTGATGATTTCCGGCCGGAAACGGAAGGCGATCACCTTCACGGTCCTCGGCATCTGCCTCGTCGCCGCCGCCGTCACGCTGAACATCAGCTGGCTGGTAATCAACTGGCGCGAGGGGATGCTGATCGTGTTCGGGTCGATCTTCTTCCTCGTCATCATTGCCGGTGGCGTCGTGAACACGATCTTTCTGGTGCGCGAAATCCGCCGCAACGAGCAGCACGACTCCTTCATCAATGCGGTGACGCACGAATTGAAAACGCCCGTCGCGTCCATTCGGCTGTACCTGCAGACGCTGCAGTCCCGCGAGCTGGACGACGAGAAGCGGCGTGAGTTCTACCGAATCATGCTGGAAGACAGCGATCGCCTGCTGCACACGATCGACCAGGTGCTGCGCGCCGGGGCGACGGGATCGATCCTGCGCCGCAGCGCGCGCGTGCGGCTCGACCTCGGGCAGATCGCGCGCGAGTGCGTGGAGCTCGCCCGGACACGGTTTCATCTCGGGCCCGACGCGCTCGAATACGTCGAGCACACGAAAGAAGCCATCGTGCTGGGCGACAGCGAGGAGCTCAAGGCCGCCGTCTGGAATCTTCTGGACAACGCGGTGAAGTACTCGCAAGGAGAGCCGAAAATCGTCGTCGAGGTCGAGGAGCTGCACAACAATCGCGTGGCCGTTCGCGTGACGGATAACGGCGTGGGGATTTCGCCAGAGGAGCTGAAGCGGATCTTCAAGCGGTTTTACCGCATTCCTGCGAGCGTGGCCGTTCGTACCAAGGGCAGCGGGCTCGGCCTGTTCATCGTGCGATCCGTCGCCCGCAAGCACGGCGGACGCGCCTTCGCCCAGAGCGCTGGTCCGGGACACGGGAGCACGTTCACGCTGCTCCTTCCCGCCGCTTCCGCGTGACGGTTCGCATGCCGCAGCACGTGCTCATCGTCGAGGACGAGCAGCACCTCGCCGAAGGCCTGCGCTTCAACCTCGAGGCGGAGGGATTCCGCGCGGAGATCGTCGACAGCGGACGCCGCGCCCTGGCACGTCTGCTCGACCCCGCGGAGCATTTCGACCTCGTTGTCCTCGACGTCATGCTGCCGGACGTGGATGGATTCGCGGTCGCGACCGAGCTCCGGCAGCACCAGAATTTCGTCCCCGTCCTGATGCTCACTGCGCGCGGCCGGCCGGAGGACGTGCTGAAGGGATTTGCCGCGGGCGCCGATGACTACCTCGCGAAGCCGGCGGAGCTGGCGATCCTGCTCGCGCGTATCGGCAGCCTGCTGCGGCGCAGCTCGTGGACCCGAAACGGCGCTCGTCGCGAACCGAGGGCGGATCGGTTCACATTCGCCGGAAAGACCGTGGATTTTGATACGCTCGACCTCACCGTCGGCGACCGCGTTCTGCAATTGACCCTCATGGAGGCCAACCTGTTGCGGTACCTCATCGAACACGAAGGGAAAGTCGTCTCGAGAAAGACGATGCTCGAGCAGGTGTGGGGACTTCACGAAGACACGGACACGCGAGCGATCGACAACTTCATCGTGCGTCTGCGGCGCTACATCGAAACCGAACCCGCCAGGCCGAAGCACCTGTTGACTGTGCGCGGCGTCGGGTACAAGTTCATCGCCAGCCCTGAATGATCACTCTGCTGCTGATCGCGATTCTCTTTCAATCCCCCGCACTCACCGGTGTCGTCGTCGACTCGACCTCAGCGCCCGTTCGTGGTGCGATGGTCACGGTGACTGTCAACGACATGGCGGTGACCGTCGAAACGGCACAGGACGGTACGTGGACCGCCGCCCTTCCGGCAAGCGCGTCCGGCGCAACCGTTCGAGTTACCGCGACCGGCTTTTCTCCCGTCGAGCGTACGGTGAAAGTGCCCTCGCCGGCGCTCCGCACCGAGCTGCGCCTTGAAGCGATCGCCGAACAGATCACGGTGTCCGCTGAGTCATGGCCGGCACGCCTCTCCATCGAGAGCAGCGTGACGACGATCGATCGTTCGACGATCGCCGCCGCGCCCGCGCTGCGTCTCGACGATCAGCTCCGTACGGTCCCCGGCTTCAGTCTTTTCCGCCGCACATCGTCTGCAGTGGCGAATCCGACGACGCAGGGAGTGACGCTACGCGGCCTGTCGGCCTCGGGCGCCAGCCGCACTCTTGTCGTTTCGGACGACGTGCCGCTGAACGATCCGTTCGGCGGCTGGGTCTACTGGGATCGAATTCCAGTTGCGGCGCTCCAGCGGGTGGATATTCTGCGTGGCGGCTCGGGCGACGTGCACGGAAACGACGCGCTGGGCGGCGTCATCCGGTTGACCACACGAACGAGCAGCGGCGCAGAAGCGTGGATCGACGGCGGGTCGCGCGGTTCCCAGCGGATCTCCGGCTACGCGGCGATCTCGCGCGACGGCCTGATCGCCGGCGGGTCGGGCGAGCGACTCGCCACGGACGGCTATCGCGTCGTGGCGCCGGAAGCGCGTGGCGTCATCGACGTGCCGGCCGATTCGCACGCCACTTCGGGTCTTGGATGGATCGGCGCCACTCACGGCGCGCTGCAGGGTACGGCGCGTGGCGGGTACTTTACAGAGGATCGCGGCAACGGGACGCCAGCGCAGGTGAACGGTACGGTGACGCGGTGGGGCGGCGGGAACGCGCACGGTCTCGCCGGCGGCGGTGTCTGGGAAGCGCGCGGCGACGTGAGCGCGACCAGCTATCGGCAGACGTTTTCGGCAGTGGCGACGAGTCGCGCGACCGAGCGCCTGACGAACCTGCAGTGGGTCGGATCGACGGGCGGCGGCGTTGGCGTCAGCTGGATTCTCCAGCGACGGAATGTCGAAGGGCTCATCGCATTCAACGACCGCATCGCGCGCGCGAATCTCGACGAGGCTTCCATCGCAATCTCCGGCGTGCAAAGCGCGATCGCTCGAACCCGTGCCCGGCAACACGGCGAAGGCGTGATGGGGCAGATCCGCTTTATGCCATCTGCGCGCCTCACACTCGATGCCGGAGCTCGCGCGGACTATTGGCGGCTCACGAAGCTGGCATCTCCGGACATCGCGACCAACAAGGGTTTCTTCGAACCGCGCGTGGGCGCCACGGTGTCCTTTGCATCTGGCATGACACTTCGGGGGACCTGGATGAGCGGCTTCCGGACGCCGACGATGAACGAGCTCTATCGTTCGTTCCGTGTCGGCAATACGACGACGCAGGCGAATGCGTCGTTGAAAGCAGAAGAATCGCACGGCCCGGAAGTCGCCTTCACCATGCGGCGCGATCGGTGGACGGCTCGCGCGATTGCGTACGCGACATGGCTCGACGGCGCGGTCTACAACCGGACCTTGTCAGCATCATCCTCGGCAATCGTTCGCGAGCGCACCAACGGCGACGCCCGAACCATCGGATCAGAACTCGAGCTCGAATGGCGCGCCCATCGAGGGATCACGGTGACAAGCGCCTGGGCGATCAACGACGCCACCTTCACGTCGGGGGAGCTCGACGGCAAGCGCGTGCCTCAGGTGCCGCGCGCGTCGGGATCGATCGGCGCTCGTGCGAATGCGGGCGCCTTCGCGGGCGCGGCGACACTGCGCATCATCGGCGCGCAGTTCGATGATGACCGCAACGAACTCGGGCTCGCGCGCGGATCGCTGCTCGATGGCCGTGCGGGATGGCGGTGGTCGCGGCGCGTTGAGCTGTTCGCCGCGCTCGAGAACGCGCTGGACGAGGAGCTGGACACGGGACGAACGCCGATTAGAACCGTCGGCGCGCCACGGTTGTGGCGTGCCGGCCTGACGCTCAAGTACTGATTCGTATGCGAAACGCCGGTTGGCGCGCCGTCATGGCGTGCGCCGCTGCCGTGGCCGCGTGGTGCATCGCGCCCGCCGCGGCGCCGGAGCACGCGACCTACACCGAAACGATTCCAGGATCGTCTGTGACATTCGACATGGTCGCGATTCCGGGAGGGACATTCGTCATGGGCAGTCCAGTGACGGAGCGTGGACGTGCTGATGACGAAGGACCGGCGCACCAAGTGCGGATCGCGCCGTTCTGGATGGAGCGTACCGAGACCACGTGGGACGAGTATGACGCGTTCGCCTTCGCGCAGGCGATCGCGGCGGGCGGCCGCTCGGCGCAGCCGTCCGCGGCTCCGGGAGGCGCGGATGCCATCACGCGCCCCACGCCTCCTTACGCCGACGAGTCCTTCGGCTTCGGCAAGGGACGGCAGCCGGTCATCAGCGTCCAGTACCACGCCGCAATGGAGTATTGCCGCTGGCTTTCCGCAAAAACAGGAAAGGTGTATCGCCTTCCGACGGAAGCCGAGTGGGAATATGCGGCGCGCGCCGGATCGTCGGCGCCGTACAGCTTCGGGGCCGACGCTTCGAAACTCGCGGCGAACGCGTGGTTTGCCGCGAACTCCGGCGGCCGCCCGCATCCCGTGGGGCAGAAAGCCGCGAATCCCTGGGGCCTGTTCGACATGCACGGCAACGTTGCGGAATGGACCGTTGATCACTACGATCCACGGCAGTACGCAAAAGTGCCGGCCGGAACGGTCGGTCCGGTCGCGCTTCCGTCGGACCGGCGGTATCCCTACGTAGTCCGCGGTGGATCGTGGGACGATCCGGCGGAACGGCTGCGGAGCGCCGCGCGGCGCGCGTCGAACGAAGCGTGGAACCGGCGCGATCCGCAGAGTCCACAGAGCATCTGGTGGCATACCGACGCGATGTTCGTGGGCTTCCGCGTCGTCCGCGCCGTCGAGGAGCAGGAAAACCTGAAAGGGCTGCGCTCGCGCATTACGCCGGCGAGCCGGTAGCCGTTCGAACAGGAGCACGAGTAATGAGCACGACTCGCCGGGATTTTCTAAAAACCACAACGACAGCAGCGCTCGGCGCGGCGATCGTTCAGAACGGGACTGCGTTCGCCGGTCATGTCGCCGGAAGCGACGCGATCCGGATCGGGCTGATTGGCTGCGGTGGACGAGGAACTGGCGCGGTCGACGACGCGCTGACGTCCTCGCAGGGGGTGACCCTCGTCGCCATGGGCGACCTGTTCGCGGATCGATTGACGGCGAGCCGCACGCGACTGAGCGAAAAGTTCGGCAAGGCGATCGACGTGCCCGCCGACCGATCGTTCACCGGCTTCGATGCGTATCGGAAGGTCCTCGCGAGCGATGCGAATTACATCATTCTTGCGACGCCTCCCGGGTTCAGGCCGATCCATCTCGCCGCGGCTGTTGCGGCCGGCAAGAACATCTTCACCGAGAAGCCAGTGGCAGTCGATGGCCCCGGCATCCGCGCCGTGCTGGACACATACGAGCAGGCGCGCGCAAAAGGACTTGCCATCGCGGCCGGCACTCAGCGCCGCCACCAGACCGGCTACCTCGAGACGATGAAGCGCATCCACGACGGCGCGATTGGCAACGTCCTGTCGGCGCGCTGCTACTGGAACCAGGGCTTCCTGTGGAAGAAGGATCGGCAGCCGGAGTGGTCGGACGCCGAATGGCAGCTGCGCAACTGGCTGTACTTCACGTGGCTGTCGGGCGACCACATCGTCGAGCAGCACGTCCACAACATCGACGTCGTCAACTGGGCGATGAACACGCATCCCGTTCGCGCCAACGGCATGGGCGGCCGCCAGGTGCGCACGAGCCCCGAATTCGGCCACATCTTCGATCACTTCGCGATCGACTACGAGTACGAGAACGGCACGACGCTGATGAGCATGTGCCGCCAGATCGAAGGTTGCGACAAGAGCGTGTCGGAAGCGTTGGTCGGCGAGAAGGGCACGAGCCAGGTGGACAAGTACACGATCACCGGCGCGAAGGCGTGGAAGTTCCCTGGCACCGACAATCGGCCCTACGTGCAGGAGCACGCGGACTTCATCGCGAGCATCCGCGCCGCCAAGCCGTACAACGAGCTCAAGACTGTTGCCGAGAGCACGCTCACCGCGATCATGGGGCGCATGTCGGCTTACACGGGAAAGGTGGTGACCTGGGAGCAGGCGCTCAACTCGAAGGAGCAGCTGATGCCGCCGGGACTCACGCTCGGGCCGCTGCCCACGCCGCCGGTTGCCGTGCCAGGACAGACGTCGATTACGTAAGGAGTTCAAAGGGTTCAAAAGGTTCAAAGACGCAATGGGTCGTGGCGCACAGCTGATGGCCGTGCTTGGCGTCGCCTGGCTCGCGTCCGCGGATTCGCAGCAACTGGCGCGGTTCGAGTACTCGGAGCCGCATATGGGCACGCTTATGAAGATCGTGCTTTATGCGGACGACGAGACTTCCGCGCGTGACGCATCGCACGCGGCGTTCGCGCGGATTGCCGCGCTCGACGAGACCTTCAGCGACTATCGTGATTCCAGCGAGGTCATGCGCCTTTCGCGGGCGTCCGGCGGCGCGCCGGTGAAGGTGAGCGATGACCTGTTCCGGGTGCTGCGCGCGTCTCAGGCGCTTGCGCGCGCGAGCGACGGCGCGTTCGATGTCACCGCCGGCCCCCTCACGATCCTGTGGCGGTACGCGCGGCGGCACTCGGAGGTGCCTTCGGCCGATCGGCTCGATGCCGCCCGCGCGCTCGTCGGCGATGCAAAGATGGAGCTCGACGACGCGAATCACACGGTGTGGCTGCGCGTCCCCGGCATGCAGATCGATCTCGGCGGCATCGCGAAAGGTTTCGCTGCGGATGAAGCTGCGCTGGTTCTCACGCGAAGCGGAATCAGCCGCGCACTCGTCGCTGCTGGTGGCGACATCGTTGCGACAGACGCACCTCCCGGACAGGATGGCTGGCGGGTTGCCGTCTCCAGTCTTCCGCCGGCGCCGGCCGGTCCGGTTACGCTGCGGAACGCAGCCGTGTCCACGTCCGGCGACGCCGAACAGTTCTTCGAGGCGAACGGCGTCCGCTATTCCCACATCATCGATCCGCGGACGGGACACGCACTCGAAGGGCGCAGCAGCGTGACCGTCATTGCGCCGAACGGCACTACCTCTGATAGCCTCGCCACGGCGGTTTCGGTGATGGGTCCCGAGTCAGGATTACGCCTCGTAGAGGCGACGAGCGGCACGGCGGCCCGCATCACGCTGATGGACAAGGACGGCCGCGCGCAGGTGTTCAGATCGGCGCGCTGGCAGGAGAGGTAGGCACTATGGAACGCCGAACGTTTCTCGGGGCGCTAACGGCTCCGTTACTCGTGGCGGGCGTCACGGCACAGGAGCGGGCGCAGGCGATCAAGCCCGCTCCCCGGAAGGGACGCCTGAAACAGGGAGTCACTCGGGGCGTGTTCGGGCGCGGCGCAACGCTCGAAGACTCCTGCCGCGAGGCAGCGCGCCTCGGCATCGAAGGCTTCGACCTGATCGGTCCCGCGGACTGGCCGACGCTGAAGAAATATGGTCTGGTGCCGTCGATGTATCCCGGAGGGCCGGGGGGCACGATCCCGATCGGTCCGAGTCACAAGGACACGCACGAGAAGCTCATCCCGCAGATGCACGCGGCGATCGACGAAGCCGTCGCCAATGGCGTGCCGAACATCATTTCGCTGGCGGGCGAGCGGCGAGGCTTGAGCGAGGCGGAGGGAGCGGAGAACTGCGTCGCCTTCTTCAACGCCGTGAAGTCGCACGCGGAGGATAAGCAGGTGACGATCTGCCTCGAGTATCTGAACAGCAAGGTGAATCACAAGGACTATATGTTCGACCACATCGCGTGGGGTGTGGACGTCATGAAGCGCGTGAACTCACCCCGCGTCAAGATCCTCTACGACATTTATCACGCCCAGATCATGGACGGCGACATCGTCCGCAACATCCGCGATCATTTCCAGTGGATCGGCCACTTCCACACCGGCGGCAATCCCGGGCGTCACGAGATCGATGACACGCAGGAGCTGAACTACCGCTTCATCATGAAGGCGATCGCCGACCTGGGGTTCACCGGCTTCGTGACTCACGAGTACTCCCCGACGCAGGGAAACGATCCGATCAAGGAGCTCGTCAAGGCGATTGAGATTTGCGCAGTGTGACGACCGCGTCCGACGCGACGCCCGTCCGGCGCTCGCGGCGGCCGTCGGGCCACTGAATGACGACGGCGCCAATCGCCGGCGACGCGCCGAGCCCGAAGTGGACGCGCGCGTCGCTCGCCGACAGGTAGCTGCCATCGGTGCGTACGCGCCGCCAGAGGGTCGGTCGTCCCTGCCGCTCGATCCCGATCCACGCGCCGAAGGCGAACCGGTTTCCGTCCGGCTGGCGCAGCGCGATCTCGACCCAGTGGTTCTTTCCACCCGCCTCGACGTACTGATTCAACAGCAGCATCGCCGGACCGCCGTTGTTCGTCGCGACGACATCGACGTCGCCGTCATTGTCGATATCGCCGAAGGCGGCGCCGCGCCCGACGTCCGAGCGTGAAAAGGCGGGACCCGCCGCGGCGCCCGTCTCACCGAAGCGGCCCTGCCCGATGTTGCGGAACAGCTGGTTCTTCATCCGGAATGGCCGCGGCTGTCCGCGTTGCGCCTCGATCACGTTGACCGCCCCGTTGGCGATGAACAGATCGAGCGCGCCATCGTTGTCATAGTCGAACCAGTCGGTGCCGAAGCCGGTGTACGCCGCGGTTGGCGCTGCCAGTCCCGCGCGCACGCGCGCATCCTCGAAGTTCCCGTGCCCGTCGTTGACGTAGAGCGCGAAGGTTTCGCCGACGATGTTGGTGACGAAGAGGTCCTCGTCGCCGTCGCTGTCGAAGTCGCCCGAGGCAATGCCCATGCTGCCCTCGGGATTCCCCGCCGCGTTGACCGCGGCGCCGGAGAGCAGCCCGTCATCGGTAAAGGTGCCATTCTGCCGATTGATCCACAACTGGTTCGGCGTGGCGTCGTTCGCGACGTAGAGGTCAGGCCAGCCGTCGGCGTTGTAGTCTCCCGTGACGACGCCGAGGCCCGCACCATAGGCCTTGCTGATTCCCGCCGCTTCCGTGGCATTCGAGAAGCGGCCGCCTCCCTCGTTCCGATACAACACGTCCGGTACGGGCTTGTAGGCGCGCGGACTGCAGTAGTCGCGGGCGCCGACCGCATCGTGGCAGATCTTGTTCGACGCGAGTGTGAAGTCGAGATAGCGGGCGACGAACAAGTCGAGCCGGCCGTCGCGATCGTAGTCGACGAATGCCGCGCTGGTGCTCCAGAGGGATTCACGTATCCCGGCGGCCATGGTGACGTCGCTGAACGTGCCGTTGCCGTTGTTGTGGAATAGCGCGGCGCTCTCGAACCCGGTGACGAATAGATCCAGATGCCCGTCGCCGTCGTAATCGCCGACGGCGGCGCCCATGCCGTAGGTGCGCAGCGCGAGTCCCGCGCGCTCGGTGACGTCGGTGAAATGAAGCGTCCGCTTGCCGTCTTTCGCGACCGTCAAGTCATTGCGGAAGAGACGCGAGGACGGCCCGGTCGTGCGTGCGAGCGGCCTGCCCGCCGTAGCTTCAGCGAAGGTGGGCCCTCCCTGGACGAAGAACACGTCCAGGTCACCGTCATCGTCGTAGTCGAACAACGCGACGCCGGCACCCATCTGCTCGGCCATGTAGTACTGGCCGGTGGCGCCGCTGACGTGTGTGAAGGTCAGCCCGGTGGAGGACGATGCGTCGACGAACAATGGCGCCTGTGCGCTCAGATACCTGTCGCTCCCACCCCCCGCCAATCTGGTGTAGCTTCCGCCTTCAGACGGAAGAAACAGTGCGGTGAACACGAGAGCCCCCGCTGTCACATTCCGCCTAAGGGCGGAAGCTACAGTAGTCGTGTTGGAGGTCATCGAATGCTCGCCAGGTTGCGCTCGATCGCGGCAGCGAGGTCCGTGTCGCCGAACTTCAGCGCGAGATCGCGTGCGGCGGTGGACCACTTGATGCCCTCGGCGCGGCGGCCTGCCTGCACGTGCGCGACACCGAGCGCGAAGAGATACCGCGGGGCTTCGGCGTCGCGCGGCTCCGTAATGGCCTGCAGCTCGCGGACCGCGTCGTCCAGCCGGCCGCGGGCAATCAGCATGCGTCCGTAGTTGAAGCGTGCGATGCGCAGAGTCGGCTGCGCCTCGACGGCGCGCTGGTACTCCGTCATAGCCTCGTCGATTCTGCGATCTCGCTCGAGGATCTGTCCGAGGTTGTTGTGCGCCTGCGCGTGCAGCGGGTTCAACTCGAGCGCGCGGCGGTACGCCTCCGCAGCACCGTCCCACTGTTCCTGCATACCGAGCAGCACGCCGTAGTCGTAATGCGCGTCCGCAACGTTGACCGCAAGCGTCACGACCGCGCGGTAGTGCTCCTCCGCCTTGCGCCAGTTGCGCGCGCGGCCGTACAGCGAAATCAGGTTGGCGTGCGCCTGCGCGAACGAGGGATCGAGCGCCAGCGCCGCTTCGTGTGCGGCAATGGCCCCCTCGACGTCACCCGCGTCAGCGAGCTTGATGCCGCGCTGCAGCAGCGCGACGGGATCGCCGCGCAACGAGTGCACGGCGGTCAGCATGGGGTCCGGCACCGCAGGCCAGCGTGCGCCGAAGCGCGCGTGCCGTTCGAGCGCGGCCTGTGCCTCCTCCCGGCGTCCGAGCGCACGGTAGGACAGCGCCAGCGCGTAGTGCGCTGCGCCGAACTCGGGAAACAGCGAGATCGCCCGCTGGAAATATTCGACGGCCGCCTCGTGTCGCCCCTGCGCCGCCGCGATACGACCGAGACCGAACGCCACGGCTGGCGCGCACTCGGGGTTCGTGAGCGCGGCGAACAGCCGCTGGCTCGCGTCGAGGTTTCCCGCGTCCAGCAGCGCTTCCGCCAGCTTGACCCTCGCGGGAACGTAGTCCGGCGAGGCGGCGAGCGCAGCCTCGAGCTGACCGGCCGCCTCCGCAGGCCGTCCCTGCCGCTGTAGTACGACGGCGTCGAGGTAATGCCACTCGAACGCGCGCGGCGCGAGCGCCTGTGCACGCGTATAGACCTGGTGCGCGGCGTCCCATTGCTCCCACGCCTGCAGCACGCGGCCCAGCGCACCGGTGAACGTCGCGTCCGTCTGGTGGGCGGCGGCCTCGCGATGCGCGCGCGCAATGGCGTCGCGTGCCGCGGACGGATAGGACTCGAGCGACAGAACGGGAAGCGGAGGAGCGGATGCCTGTGCGGGGACTCCCGTGACGCCGAGCAGCGTGACGAACAGCAATGGACCGAACATCCCTTTGCGGACCAGAGCGCGCGTTGAAACACCAAGGGCGCGGCGAATGTC